>Ga0137465_1000046_pt1 | contig 108762 bp, 83 predicted proteins | sample EasRivERMGT828_2_FD_104906 | JGI IMG/M metagenome (GOLD analysis project Ga0137465, IMG submission 104906) | Soil microbial communities from meander-bound floodplain in the East River, Colorado, USA - East River MetaG ERMGT828_2 | ecosystem: Environmental > Terrestrial > Soil > Floodplain ... | reverse complement strand
TTTCGTTCGGATGCGTCTTCTACGAAATGCTGACAGGCCGGCAGGCATTTGCCGGCGATACAGTCTCTGACATTCTCGCGTCAGTCCTGAAAACCGAGCCTGACTTCAGCCTGCTGCCTCCGAGCTTAAACCCCCGTATCGTCGAGTTGCTCCGACGATGTCTCGCAAAGAATCCGAAGAATCGATGGCATGCGGCTGCGGATTTGCGCGCGGAACTCGAAGCGCGCGCAAGCACGGTCGACGCGTCTCCGCACCCTCCGGCGCAACCGGCGCAAACTCGCGCAAAGTTCGGGTGGAAGCACGCAGCTGTTATTGTCATTGGCCTGATCTTTTTCGGCGGCGCCGTAGACGAGTTCATGCAGCGGAGAGCACAGCTATCGGAGCCGCGCACAGTCTCGCGGTTTTCAATCACTCTTCCTCCGGACACATTGTCGAATTTCGTTAATCGTGTCATCGGCATCTCACGCGACGGCACACAGGTCGTGTATCAGACGAACCAGAAACTGGTTCTGAGATCCATATCCGATTTTGATGCCAAGCCGATTGCCGGAGCCGAGGATACGATTGCAACGACCTCTCCTACCTTCTCGCCCGACGGCCGATCCATCGTGTACTGGTCTGTCGCGCGTGGAGGTCTCATGACCATTCCGACGATCGGCGGAACGCCGGTGGCTATTGCGCGCATCGATCCCATTGGCATTTTCGGCCTCACTTGGCCAGCAGACGGCATCGTCTTCGCCGAAGGCCGGCGGTTGCAACTGGTAGCTGCAAATGGAGGGCCAGCAACCGTTCTGCTGCCCGATCGGGACCAGGAGGAAGCTAGATCATTTCCTAAAGTTTTGCCTGGAGGCAGGGTGATCCTGTTTTCAACACGCAGCAATGACCGGGTCCAGATCGCTGTCCAATCGCTCGATTCAGACAAGCCCACGATGTTGATGGAACCACCGCTCGATGGATCGAAGAGCAATATCGATGTGCATTACGTGCCGACGGGCCATTTGTTGTACGGACTGGGTGGAACCGTATTCGCTGTTCCGTTTGATCTGGCGCAACTCAAGATCACGGGCACTCCCAAACCCGTCATATCGGGCGTGCGACAGGCTTCGACGAATGAACTCGAACTCAGTTTCTCGGACAATGGGACGCTGATTTATATCCCGGGCCCTGAAACTGGAGCGGCGCAGTTCGATGTCGCCCTGGCCGATCGCAATGGCGTGGTGCAGCCACTGAAGCTGCCTCCAAGGCAGTACCAGGCACCTCGAGTTTCTCCCGATGGCAAGCGGGTCGCGTTCGCCATAGAGGATGGCGCCGAATCCGATATCTGGCTGTACGACATCACCCGGCCGAATGCACCGAATCGCCTGACATTCGGTGGGCAGAACCGCTTCCCCGTTTGGTCTCCGGACGGGCAATGGATCGCATTTCAATCCGACCGTGAGGGCGATCTCGGCATCTTCCGTCAGCGTGCGGATGGCTCCGGTGTGGCGGAGCGTCTCACGAAACCGGTAAAAGGCATCTCGCATGTGCCCGAATCCTGGTCGCCGAAAGGAGACGTTGTTTTGTTTCACGCGGGGGAAGGCACAAACTTTTCGCTGTGGACTTTGACGCTCAACGATAAAAAGGCTTCGCCGTTTGGTGACGTGAAATCGCTGAACAGAACTCATGCGGCATTCTCGCCGGACGGAAAATGGGTCGCCTATGACATGCAGGAGCCGAGCAGAACTTCAGAGATTTTCGTTCAACCGTTCCCTGCAACAGGCGCTCGATATCAGCTGCCGATCAACCGCGATAATCATCACCCTGCCTGGTCTCGAGACGGCAAGCATCTCTACTACGTTCCGGGGCCCGGTGAGTTCGCAGTAATTCCCGTAAGTACCACTCCGAGTTTCACGTTCGGCACGCCAATGCCGATTCGTCAGGTTCTGGAGAACTACGCACCGTCGTCCCCACGGCATTACGACGTCACTCCCGATGGCAAATTGATCGGCTTGATCCCAGCCGGGCAGTCGGAATCCACTGCCAGCTCTACAACTCAGATCAATGTCGTTCTCAACTGGTTTGAAGAATTGAAACGTCTCGCCCCTTCGCGGTGAAAAAAAATGAGAACTGTTGCTTTTGCTCTGACGACGCTGCTGTTTTACACATCATCCGCTTATGCGCAGCTTGTGAGTCACACCGAAGCACCGATCCGGGTCGGCCACTATCACCTCAGCGTCACGAGCATCGACGCTCACAAGAAGTTCTGGGTCGATACGCTCGGCGGAACGGCGACGAAGTTCGGCGGCATCGACGTCATCAAGTTTCCCGACACGTTCATCTTCCTGCGCGTGCAGAAACCAACCGGACCGACACGCGGCACCGCCTTCGATCACATCGGCTTTGCCGTACCGAACGTGCCGGCTGTGGCGATGAAGCTCGCGGCCGCCGGATATCAGGAAACGACCGGACGCGAACCCGCGCCCGGCGCGCCCCCGCCGGCAGCAGCGGGCACGTCGGCCGTCTATGGACGCTTTGCGTATTTCCTCGGCCCGGACGGTGTGAAGATCGAGCTCGTCACCGGCGATCAGAAGGACGCCCGGCCGATCGTCGCGCATCACATCCACTTCATCAACAAACAGTATGTCGAGATGCAGCAGTGGTACATGAAGGCATTCAACGCAACGCTGCGTCCCGGACAAACGGACTTCTTCATCGGCGCCGACCTGCCGGGCGTCGGATACAGCCTGAACTTCTTCCGCTGGGAGGGCGATCAGTCCATCACTCACGTCCCCACGGCCGGACGCGTCGTCGATCATGTGGGATTTGAAGTGAAGAACCTCGAAGCATTTTGCAGGGAGCTCGAGGCCAAAGGCATCAAACTCACGCAGCGTTACACGAAAAGCAACCCCGCCATGAACAACATCGGCACTGCGATGATCGTCGATCCGTGGGGAGTGTCGATCGAGCTGACCGAGGGTCTGGACAAGATCAACTGACTTCTACCGCCCACTGATATTGCTTCTGGACCCAGGCCAGCGACGGATGCTCGCCACCCAATGCGAGACTCACGATCGGAGCGTAAGCCTGGCGCCCGTTCGCGCTGTTGGTGAGGATCACGACGCCGGTTCCGCTTCTGGTGTCCATCAACGTAAAGCTTGTGAAGATATCCTGATCGCCCCAATGCCAGAATGCGTCCGCTTCCAGACCCCACCCAAGTCCCCACGCGAGGCCATCTCCAAATTTGACTTGCGGGTTCAGCATTTCCCTCTTCGACCTCAGGGTTTCCTGCATGAAACGCGCGTAATCGCCGGCCGTCGTGAGCAAACCTGCTGCAGCGCTGGGCTCCCACTTGATTCGAGTTGAGCGGGACTTGCCGTTTTTGAAATGTCCCTTTGCAGCTCTCCACCATTGCGTCATCGTCCACCCGATGCTGCTGTTGTGCATGCCACACGGTTCCAGAACATTGCTATCCACAAACCGTGCAAGCGACAGGCCTGTTAACCGTTCCGCAGCCATCTGCATCAGTTGAAAACCGCGCGAGGCGTACTCAAATCGCTCCCCCGGCTCAAAGTTGAATGCTGGAGCATCCATAGGCCCGGCAATCCCTGAAGTGTGGGACAGAAACATACGCGCGGTTACCAGCTTCAACCGAGGTTCCTTATGGATCAACTCGTCGGGCAGGTATGGAGCTATGGGTCGATCGAGATCGAGTATCTTGCGATCGACCAGTGTGAGCACGCGCGGGCAAATACCGGTTTCGTCAGTGAACCGGCCTGGAAACCGGTTTCTGTCGTTACCGGCGCGTTCGTCGCGGAATCTCTCACACCGAAGCCGCGGCTCCACACCTTTCCCGATGCGGTGATAAGAGCAAAAGACAAGCCGGGAATTCCGAACTGTGTCATCACTTCCGAAATGAGTGTGGGTAATTCACGGTAGCCGTCTTCGAGAGGCGTCGTCTCGCTTTCAGGATTACCACTTGTGAACCACTTCAGTGAGGGATAAAGAGCCGCTCCAAGGCCGATGGCTGCGCAACCGAGAAATTGTTTCCTGGAAAGGGGACGCATCGTTACCTCTACGACCTTCGCCCTGTTTCATTAACTTCACCTGGATATCGGACACACTTAAGGAAGCGTAAAACTGCGTTCTGATGTACCTTTTGCGTTCAAAGGTTCGAACGCAATATGAGGACGCGGGAAGCACTTCCAAGTAAACGCTCAGAGCGTGAAGCAGCAGAACGGAAACCAGTCGCAGCCGAAAGCCCGATTGTTTCAGCCCCAGGATTGCTCGACGGAGTTGGGAACCGTGCTTTGTTGTCCTTATTTCGCTCAGGGCGTTTGCAGCGCAAACCGCGCGTCAGCCAGCCAGGCGATCATCTGGAACGCGACGCGGACCGCGCCGCCGACACCCTGGTGTCTGAACCTCTCCCGGCCCTCTCCCACGATGTCATGGTCCCCGGTTCACCGCGCGCTCGCGTAGCGGATACCTCCGAGGTGCTCAGCGAGCTTGATGGAGGCCAACCTCTCGACGAGACTAACCGCCGGTTAATGGAATCACATTTCAGCGAAAGCTTCGGCGACGTGCGCATCCATACTGGCCCTCGGGCCGCTGACGCCGCTGAAGCGTTGGACGCTCGCGCGTTCACCGTGGACGACAACATCGTATTCGCGGATAGTGAGTTCGCGCCTGAGACCGCCGAAGGCCGGCGACTGCTGGCTCACGAATTGGCACATGTGGTGCAACAGCGCCAAGAAACCGCTCCTGCCATCCAGTTTCAGAAGCACAAACCGGAAGGGAAAAAGAAGTCCGGCAGCGGCCCTGAGATCACTGTCGACAGCGACCATGGTCACCGTGGGAAGTATCTTGTTTATTTCTCCAAGTACGTCCCCACCAGAGAAGCAGCACTCGGACTGCTGTTTCAGGACGGAAAACTGCCGGAGGGCTACGAACTCGAAGAAAAAGGCATCACATTGTCGGGTTGGGCCTGGAGGTTTAGCGCGACCCAAGGCGTAATATCCCCATCCGCCTACCAGCAGATGACCGCTCCGTTCAGAAAGCACTTCAAGGCCGGAGCTCTCGCACTCACCGAGGATGAATCCAAAGCTTATCGCGAAAGAGAAGAAGCATTCATGAGCAGCCGTCCCGTTTATCTGGGAGGCCAATCTGTTCGAGAGGCTTTTCAGGATTGCAAGGGCAACAAGGTCGGCGACAACTGCTGGGGCCGAAGAGCGGGGTTCTTCTACTATGTCGGCTGGGCGCCTGGTCATACCGGGCGAGTTCTGGAGGTTCGCAGCGAATCCAAAGATGCAGTGATTAATAAGGACCTGGAGTGGTGGCTTAATGAGGGTAATTCTCTGCATGTCGCCTATCGGAAGGAAACAGAGCACTGGGACTGGGTCTTGAGGCAAATGATATTCGGATATGCGAGTGCGCTGTCGGCCGCTCCCGGCGCACTGAGGCGGCCAGTCGTTCCAACATCCACGCTCGCAAAAGCCGGACAGGCTGGTTCAACCGCGATCAGGGCCTATGAAGCGTTTAAGACGGCGTCAGGCGAGCCCATCACGGAAACCGACATCATGCTTTTGGGTTTGGCCGGACTCCTGCATGCCGGCCCCGATCTCCTTGCCAAGCTGAGAACGCAGACTCCGCAACTAACGAAGCAGCCACCGATAAAGCAGCCGCCCACACAACCGCCGGCTCGTCCCCCCGGCGCGCCCGCTGGCTCGGGGGCCAACGTTCCTGAAGATCCGGTGGTAGTCCAAAAGCCAGTGGCTCCGCCCAAGAGTGTGCCCGTACCGGCCAAGACGGATGACTTTGTAGACGAACTCGCTGTGAGACGGGCGGCCAACGCAAGAAAGGCTGAGGAAGCAAGAATCGCTGCGGAGGCGCAAGCACGCCAACTGGAAGCTCAGGAGGAAATGGGAAACAGAATCCGTCTCGCGTCCGGCGACAAAGGTCGAGGCACTGTCGTTTCGACCGGTCAGGTTAGTCCGGCGTCCGGCACAAAGGGGACACCTTCCGGCGGTTCCCGAATTGTCGAATCAGAGCCTCCGACGGAGACGACACAGAAGCCTCAAGTAACGCCTAAGTTACCTACGACTATTAGAACGAATATCGGAGGTGAAGAGGAGGTAGTGACGTCCATTGATGAGCATGGCACTGCCCTGGTGAAGTATGGCGTCAGGTCCTCGACACTCGCACCGGGCGTTACGACAGGGAGGAACGACCGGCTTACAACGGACTTGGGTATCAGCAAGCAACAAGCAACTCAGATCCTGCGGCATATCGCGTCTCTGCAACCTACTCCAAAAACCCTGATCTCGTTCGCAATCGAAAAAGGGGATCCTCAGGCTTGGGTCCAAAGCAACATGCGGGCAACGTTGAAGGACTCAACGATTCCCTGGGAAAGCGACGCCTTCGAGAAGCCTCCGATCGATACGATCCGAATTAACGCCAGAATCGGCAGGGGCAACGCGCGCCTTTCGCCCTACGGGTTGGTTTTCGAAGAGTCGTATCCTTCTCAGTTCACCCCGAAGAGGAGCGGGACGACGATCGTCACCGAATTCCAATTCGTCGATGAGGCGGGAACGAGAATACACGGAGCGAAGGTAAAACCCATAGCCGTCGTGAGGGTAAATGAGAACGGTGATATTGCCGAGATTGTAGAGTGCGCCCCCGGACTAACGCCGGCCTCAGTTCGTGAGCGGTTCGAAAAGATCAAGTGGAAAGTGAGTTTAGAGACCCCCAAAGCTCAATGAACATTCTTTGGTTCATCTTCGGAGGGGGATTCCTCATCTTCCTGAGCTACGTGATCGTTGGAGTGCTGCTTTGTATATCCATCTTTGGCATTCCGTTCGGCTTGCAGTGCTTCAAGATTGCGGGGCTGCCTCGCTGAGTTGGGTGCATGATCAATTCCACAGACGCCTGCGATAGACGACCCCAAACGTTGTAACATACCGAATTCGACATAAACCCCCAATATGGCTGGAACAGGATAAATTGACTATATGTCTGAAAAGACATATATAACAAATACGTCGAAAGAGGAATATGGAGAGCAAGCCGTGATCATCAGGAATGAGAAACAGTTAGGCGGCTTCATTCGTACCGCCCGTCAGAAACGGGGATGGCGACAGGACGATTTGGCGCGGCATGCTTCAACAACCCAGAAGATTGTCTCGGGCCTGGAGACGGGTGCTTCTACACCTCGCCTGGATACGATTTTCAAAGTCCTGGCAGCCTTGGATCTGGACATAGAAATCACCAATCGCCGCCCTGTCTCGTTCAATCCTTCGGAGTACTGAATAGTGGGCAGGAAACGGAAATCCGCGGCTCTGGACGTATATCTCGGCAGGAGCCATGTAGGCGCATACAGTCGTTCGGCCAGCGGTGCCACCAGTTTTCGTTATGATCCTTCGTGGCTCAATTCAGACCGGTCCTTTGCCATTTCGCTGTCTCTCCCGCTTTCAGACCGGCAGTGGACAGGAGATCGGATTGCCAGCGTCTTCGACGGACTTCTTCCCGATAACAGCACGGTGCGGGAAACAATTGCAGCGCGTGAGGGCGCGGACAGCGCGAGTACTTTCGACCTTCTGGCTGCAATCGGGCGAGACTGTGTCGGAGCTCTTCGTTTCATTCCTGAAGGCGACGATCCGGGTGATCCGACACTGATGAGGTATGAACCCATCGACGACGCCGACATAGCCCGACGTCTGGCGGGGCTTGCCACCAACCCGTTGGGCATGCTTGGCGATGATGACTTTCGTATCTCTCTGGCCGGTGTCCAGGAAAAGACAGCCTTCCTGCGTGTCGGCAATGAATGGCACATACCGCGCGGAGCGACGCCGACATCGCACATCTTTAAACCGCCCATGCGTCATGGTCCTTTGGGCCTGGACTTCTCAGACTCTCCGTGGAACGAGTGGCTTTGCCTGCTCATCTGTACGGAACTGGGGCTGCCAACCGCAAAAGCCGAGAGTCTTCTGTTTGATGGCAAGCCGGTGCTCGTCATCGAGCGCTTCGACCGTCGCTGGGTGCAGAATATTCTGTACCGCTTGCCTCAAGAGGATATGTGCCAGGCCTTGGGTATTCCGCCCTCGCGGAAATATCAAAGCGAGGGCGGCCCCGACATTATCGCTGTTCTCGACATTCTTAATAGTGCAGCATCGCCACGTGCCGACCGACTTACGTTTTTCAAGGCTCAGATAGTGTTCTGGCTGCTCGCTGCGATTGACGGCCACGCCAAGAACTTCTCTGTTTTTCTAACACCAGGTGGATTTAATCTCACGCCTCTATACGACGTTATGTCGGCAGCACCATACAGTGAATTGCCAGCGCAGAAAGTCAAACTGGCGATGTCGATAGGGAACAATCGTCATTACCGCGTACGGGAAATTCAGCCGCGTCATTTTTACCAGACAGGGCAAAAGGCAGGTCTTTATGAGGAAGACATTAGAGAATTGCTGGGCGATGTAACCGCGAAAATCGATGCGGCATTAACAAACGCCGGGAATGCCGCACAAAAGGCTGGAATGCCAGAGAAGACTGCCTCAGCGATCATCGAGGGAATTCAATCCCGCACGGCGATCCTGAAAGCGAATTCTGTGTAAAAATGGGGGCCCTATGGGCAATGTCTTTTTGCGAATCCCGACAAACATCAAGGGTTTCCTTGCTGTGGGTGCTCTTCTGGCTCTGATCGTCGCTTTGGCGCCTTTGCAAATCCGGGCACAGACGGCGCAAGCCCCTGCCGCAACCGGGACGGATCCGCATCAGGCGATGTTGAAGACCTACTGCTACGGTTGTCACAACACGCGGGTGAAGAGTGGTGGCATCGCATTCGAAGGGCTGGACCTCCAGGCTCCGCCAGCGAACGCGCAAATCTGGGAAAAGGCGCTGCGCAAACTGCGTGGACGCTTGATGCCGCCGCCGGCGAATCCGCAGCCCGCGCAGAAAGACATCGATTCGTTTGTCTCCTGGATGGAGAACACTCTCGACTCGGCAGGCAAGGGTCCCAGGTCCGCTTACGTACCGGTCCAGCGACTGAATCGAACCGAGTACGCGGCCGCAGTGAAGGCTTTAATCGGTGTGGACATCAATGCAAAGGACGTTCTGCCGCAGGACATCCAGGTTGAGGGCTTCGACAATATCGCGACAGTCCAGAGCGTGTCGCCGGCGTTCCTGGAGCAATACATTACGGCGGCCCGGCAGATCGCCAAGGTCGCGGTCAGCAGTCCCAATCCTAAAGTCGCCAACGTAAAACACAGTCTCGCTGCAAGCCAGGAAGGCGAGCGACCGTTGCCTCCGGGCACACGAGGCGGCATGCGGTTCAAGCACAACTTCCCTGCCGACGGCGAGTACCGGATCAATATCCTCGACCTTTCCTTAGGCCTGTACACGGCGACACTGGAAAACCAGAGCACGCTGGTCATCATGATCGACGGAAAGATTGTTTTCCGGCAGCCGATCGGCGGCCCTGCCGATCAGGCTCTCGTGGATCGCAAAGGTCCCCCGGGACGCGAGGAGATCATGAACCGCTTCACGAAAATTCCGGTGCAGGTCCTGGCCGGCGTGCGCGATGTTGCCGTGACCTTCATCGAGCGTTCCCGCGTCGAGTCCGATGAGAACTTCTCCGCCGGGTTCGCCGGCACCGGCGCCCTTGGATTCGGCGCAGGTAGCACCCGCATTCCGCGGCTTGGCGACGGTGTCGAAATCCTGGGGCCATATTACCCGACGGGCATTGCCAGAACTGCGAGCCGCGCGCTCATTTTTATTTGCGATCCCAAAACAGCCGGGGAGGCCGCATGCGCGCGAAGGATTACCGAAAACCTCGCGCGCCGCGCGTTCCGCCGGCCGGTCACCGCGGATGACGTGAATGCACTGATGCCGTTCTATGAATCTGGAAGAAGCAACAACGGAAGCTTTGATTTCGGAATCGAACAGGTCGTGACGGCGATCATGGCCAGCCCGGATTTTCTGTATCGATCGATCCAGGGAACGGGCGGTCGCAGACCGGCCCTACAAGCAGACGGGGAAGTTTCGATCACGGATCTCGAACTGGCTTCGCGGCTTTCGTTCTTCTTATGGAACACCGGCCCCGATGACGAACTACTGAAACTCGCCGCGGCAGGCGGGTTGACCAAACCCGGAGCGCTGAACCAGCAGGTGAGGCGCATGATGTCGGATCCCAGGGCCGCGAGCCTGGTCACGAGCTTTGCGCTGAAGTGGCTGAACATTGCCGATCTCGAAGCCGTGATACCCGATCCGATGTTGTTCCCGGAATTCAGCGATCAGCTTCGTCGCGATTTTGCGAAAGAAGCGGAAGAGTTCATACGCAGCATTCTTCTGGAAGATCGAAGCGTCGTGGAACTCCTCACCGCAGACCACACATTCCTGAACGAACGCGTGGCGCGGCACTACGGCATATCCGGAGTTGTCGGCGCGCAATTCCGCAGGGTCACGCTGGCTGAAAAAGAGCGATGGGGATTGCTGGGCAAGGGCGCAGTGCTGCTGCGCACGTCTTACGGCGATCGCACGTCACCGGTTCTGCGCGGCGCGTGGGTACTGGATAAGCTTATGGGCACGCCTCCCTCCCCTCCTCCACCGAACGTCACGACCAACCTCGATGTGAAGGCGGGAGAGAAACCGAGGACCATCCGCGCGCGGCTCGAGCAGCATCGTGAACAAAGGTCCTGTATGCAGTGCCACGGCGTGATCGATCCGCCCGGCCTGCCGCTGGAGAATTTCGATGCGATCGGCCGATGGAGAACGACGGATCGCCAGGCGGAAAATGCCGCGATCGATGCGCGGTCGGTCCTGCCGAATGGCGTCGCCGTTGATGGGCCGGTTGGGCTGAGAACCGAACTCGCCGGCAAGCCGGCAATGTTTGCGCAGGCGCTGACGGAAAAGCTGATGATGTATGCCCTGAATCGTGAGCTGGAGTATTTCGATATGCCTCAGGTGCGTGGGATTGTGCGCGGGGCCGCGAAAGAGAATTACAAGTTTTCTTCGATCGTGTTGGGAATCGTCAATAGTGAGGCGTTCCGTAAACAAGGTGTGAACCACAGAGCCACAGAGGCACAGAGATAGGAGGAGCCATGTTCATCACAAAAAACCATCTCTCACGGAGAACGGTGCTGAAGGGTGCCGGAGTGAGCCTGGCGTTGCCGCTCCTGGATGCCATGGTGCCCGCAGCAACGGCGCTTGCACAGACCGCCGCCGCGCCGAAAATGCGGACGGGCTTTTTCTATCTTCCCCATGGCGCGATCATGCACAACACCTCACACGGGCCCGCCATGGATCGATGGACGTCAAGCGGCGCCGGCGCGGATTACAAACTCAGCACGATTCTCTCCCCGCTGGAGCCATACAAGAAGTACGTGACTTCGTTTTCCAACCTGGAGAATGCGGCCAGCGCCGGCTCGGTTCATACGTTGAACCCTGCGACGTGGCTCAGCGCCACGCGTCCCGAGGCCGGCCGCGGCCGAGCGCACATGGCCGCGACGCTCGATCAGGTGATCGCGAAAGTGATCGGCCAGGAGACGCCGCTGCCGTCACTGGAACTTTCCTCGGAAACCATCGTTCAGAGCGCCGCGGGTGGCGGCGGCTCATATACGACTCTGTCCTTCCGCGATGCGGAATCGCCGCTGCCGATGGAATACAACCCGCGCAAGGTTTTCCTGCAGCTGTTCGGCGAAGGCGACACAGCAGAAGAGCGAACGTTCATTCGCAACCAGACCAACAGCATCCTGGATCTCATCCGCGAACGCACAAAAAACCTTCAGGGCAAACTTGGAAATGCCGACCGCGCCGTTCTCGACAGCTACCTGGAAACAGTCCGCGAGATCGAGCGCCGAGCGGAGAAAGCCGGGTCATCCAACCTTTCCAGTCTGAAGATTCCCAATGCACCCGTGGGAGAGCTCGAGGACTTTGCCGAGCAGGTGAAGCTGATGTTCGATTTGCTTGCGCTTGCGTTCCAGGCCGACCTCACGCGCGTGGCTACCTACATCATGGTCGCGGAAGGAACGAACAGGACCTACAACCATATCGGAGTTCCGGATGCGTTCCATCCTGTCTCGCACCATGCGAACGATCTGGAACGAATCAACAAGCTGGTCAAGATCCAGACCTGGCACGTCGAAAAATTCGCGGAGTTTCTGAAAAAGATGGCGGCAATACCAGACGGACAGGGAACATTGCTCGACCATTCGATCTTCATGTACGGATCGAACATGAGCAACAGCGACCTGCATAACAACTATCCCGTGCCGAACATCATCGTTGGTGGGGGCAATGGCAAGGTGAAACAGGGCGGCCAGCACATCACGCTGCCGGAACGCACGTCGATCGCGAATCTTCATCTCACTATCCTGCAGAAGGCAGGCATCGAGCGCGACAAGTTCGGCGACAGCACCGGCACGATCGCGGGCGTATGAGGCAGGAGCAATGACGGACCGTCGACAATTTCTAATGGCCGCGGCAGGCGGAGTTCTTCACTCGCGGCTGGCGTGGGCACAATCGTCGAACATCACCATCATAAATGCGGGAACGAACGTTGTGGCGTTCTCGTCGAGCGACGGAACAATCCTCGTCGATACCGGCGCCCCGCAATCCGCTGCCGCGTTGAAGGCCGCGTTGCCGATGCCGGTGCGAACGGTTTTAAACACGCATTACCATCTCGAAAACACCGGATCGAACGAGGCGTTCGCTCAGGCCGGCGCAAAAATCATCGCTCACGAACGGACGCGGCAATGGATGTCCACGGACTACTGGGTGCCGGGCGAAGACCGTTTTGAGAAGGCTCGTCCGAAGGCCGCGCGGCCTGCGGAAGTGTTTAAAACCACCGGAACCCTGAAAGCAGGCGCGGAACAGATCGACTACGGGTATCTGCCACTGGCGCACACGAACGGCGATATCTACGTCTTCTTCAGAATATCCAATGTTCTCGCCGTCGGCGACGTCGCATCACCGGTCCGCGATCCCGCGCTCGACTACTTCACCGGAGGCTGGATCGGCGGGCGCGTAGACGCCATGGACATCGTTCTGAAACTTGCCAATGACCAGACGAGGATCGTGCCCGGGTTTGGCCCTGTCATGACGCGAGCCGAATTCAAGGCAGAGCGCGACATGATGGAGGAGGTCCGCGCGAGGCTTTGGAAACAGGTCCGGGAAGGCGAGGGTCCGAAGGAAATGCTGGAGGGCGGCGTACTGAACAAGTTGCCCCGAACGTGGAAGGATCCGTATAAGTTCCTGTATGACGCGGCCAAGGGTATGTGGGCGCACCATAGTAAGTTGGACCCGAATGTTGTTTAACCACAGAGACTCGGAGACACAGTGAAACGTTTAAGCGTCGCCATTTGCATTTTGTTCGGTGCAGCACCTCTTCTGGCGCAGACATCCCTGGCCACTCTCATCGAAACGGGTAACCGCAAGGCCGCGCTCGACCGGATTCGAACCGGCGCCAACGTGAATGAAGCGCAACCCGACGGCACGCGTCCGATCCACTGGGCGGCCTATCGAGTCGATTACGAACTGCTCGCGGCGCTGATCGCGAAGAAGGCCAACCTGAATGTCAGAAATGAATTCGGATCGACGCCGATCGCGCAAGCTGCCGAATTCGCCGACGCGAGAATGGTGAAAATGCTGGTCGACGCGGGTGCGGAACCGGAAGGCGCCAATCCGGATGGCCAGACGGCACTCATGCTCGCGATCAAGACGGGCGATGTGAGCATCGCCGACATGCTGATCAAGGCCGGCGCCAACGTCAACACGATCGAGGAATTTCACAATCAAACGCCGTTGATGTGGGCCGCTGCGGCGACGCGAAACGCGGGAGCGCTGGTGAAGCTGCTTCTTGCGAAAGGCGCCAACGTCAAACCCCGGGCCATGTTCACCGACTGGCCCAGCCAGATCACCAACGAACCCCGCGCGCAATATCGTCCGGTCGGTGGACTCACGGCATTGCTGTACGCCGCGCGTGACGGCTGCTACGACTGTGTCGAGGCGCTGATCGGCGCGGGCGCGGACGTCAATGTCCCGACGCCTGAAGGCGTGACCGCGCTGATGCTCGCTCTCGACAACGACCATAACGATGTCGCGAAACTCCTGCTGGATCGTGGAGCGAGTCCGCATCTCTGGGATTGGTGGGGCCGCACGGCCCTCTACATCGTCGTCGATCGAAAAGCCACGCTTGGAGGGGGCCGCGGTGGGCGCGGGGGCCGTGGCGGAGCTGTTCCTGCCCCGGGTCGCGGTGCGCGTCCGACGGTGTCGAGTATGGATATCGTCAACGCTTTGCTCGCCGCCGATGTCGATCCCAATCCGCAGCTCAACTTTCATCGCCCGAGCCGCGGCGGAAACAGCGGCCGCTTCATCGATCCCCTGCTGAATACCGGATGCTCGCCGTTGCTGCGCGCCACCATGGCCGGCGATTCTGAAGTCGTTCGAGCTCTCCTGGCGAAGGGCGCCGATCCCGACATCAATGCGATGGGACTCACATCATTTCTTGTCGCGGCCGGCGTCGGAGCCGGGAACCGCGGCGGGACGGGCCTTGCAGCACAGACCAGCGCGGGCGGCCCGGTGAATATGGAACTGATGGAACTGCTCCTCCAACATGGCGCCGATCTGAATGCGCAAGTCAGGGGCACCAACACCTACTCGATGCGCGTCTCGCGCGCGCCCTCAGCGAATGAAGGCAAAACCGCTCTTCACATCGCAGCAGAGTCCGGCAAGACAGATCTCGCCCGCTACCTTCTAAATAAGGGTGCCAGGATGGACATCATCGACGCGGACGGCAAGAAACCGGTCGAGTTGCTGAACCCCAAAAGTCCTGCTGAAATTCGCACGCTTCTGGGAAACGCAGTGCCCGCAAGATAGGCCAGGAGACAAACGATGAATCGTCGAAATCTTTCCTTGTTGGGGGCGCTTGCCCTGTTGGCCGTGTTGATATCGACCGGCGACCTCAAGGCTCAGTCCGTCATTTCCGCCGAAGACTGCACGAGTACGCGGCTCGGAACGGCAATCCCTGTTTCCGCGATCGGCGAGCCGGTCGCGGGAATTACTCTCGCAGCGCCCAGGTGGGTTGAGGCTGCCGGTAATTCTCCAGCGTATTGCTCGATCGACGGTGTGATGGCGCCGACAGACAAGAGTTCCTACGGCCGACCAATCAACTTTCGCGTTGTGATGCCGGCATCGTGGACAGCGCGCGCATCCCAGATTGGGGGCGGCGGCTTTAACGGCACGATTCCGAACCTGGCCGGCGGTGAAGCGAACGCGTTACTGCAGCTCGGTTTTGCCACCTACGGCAGCGATTCGGGACATCAGCAAGCCGGCTTTGGAGGTCGTCGCGGCGACGCGGCTGCGACACCACCCGATAATGACTGGACCCTCAGCGACGAGGCCATCAAAAACCTCGGCTACATGCAGCTCAAGAAAACTCACGACGCAACCATGGTTTTGATCGAACGACTCTACCGGGCGCGGCCTCGCTACAACTATTTCTTCGGCACTTCTCAAGGCGGCCGCGAAGCGCTGACGGTCGCTCAGCGTTATCCCGCCGATTACGACGGTGTTGCCGCGAACGTCCCGATCGTCGGGTTCTCGACCTTGATGCTGGCTCCGGAACTGATCCGCATCCAGGAAAAGCCGGCGGCCAACTGGTTGACGCCTGCGAAGACCGAAGCCATTCGTGCCGGATTCGTCCGCCAATGTGACAAGCTGGATGGCCTCGCCGACGGCATTATGCAGAATTACATGGCGTGCAGGGCGATGTTCGACATGAGCCAGGGCGCGCCGGATCGCAATCCCTGGGCCTTCAAGCGATGCCCGGACAACACCGATCCCAATCCGCAGGATGCGAGCGCCGCCGCGTGTTTTACCGATGGGCAGATCTCCACGCTCAAACTAGTCTATAGCCGTTACAAGTTTGCGACGCCGCTTGCATATGGATCGCGGACGTTCGGCATGTGGGTCCCCACGACGGACCCTTCAGGAAGCGGTCTCATTCTCAATGCTCGCTTCAACGGACAGGAAGGCGCTGCGCCAAACGCGCAAAATCATTCGCATCTTGGTGTCCTCGGCGTCACCGGATTCCTGATGAAGAACCCGACCGCCAATCCGCTGGACTACGTCGAAGACGGCAAGTGGAATGCGCGGCGTGAAGAGCTTTCTCCGTGGCTCGACTCCACGAATCCCGACCTCTCAGCATTCGCCAAACGCGGTGGAAAAATGATCGTTGCCATCGGGACCAACGACTCTCTCGCGTCTCCGGGCACGCAACTGGATTACTACCAATCCGTGCTCGATAAGATGGGTCGTACCGCAGTCGACGCGTTCGCACGACTCTATGTGCTTCCCCAGACCGGACACGGCCTGACCGGTTCGAGCTACACGATCGACGGCGACGGCCAATCGATCGCCGCGAAGCAGATTCCAAGCCGGTTCGACCGGATCACGATGCTTATCGATTGGGTCGAGCGGGGAACGGCGCCTCCGAAGTCGGCGACGGTCACGGGGAATCCAGGCAGCCTTCCGCTGTGCTCGTATCCCACGTATCCACGATATAACTCCGGTGCCGCCACCGACGCCGCCTCGTACACTTGCGCTGCGCAGTAGTTGATGTGTAGGCTGGACACAAAAAAATGGCCAGCGTTGGAAGTTCTTCGCCCAAATCGACATTGGAGCGCGCGCTCGATGAGATGCAGGCAGCGATCGGCCGTGAACACGTACTCACCAGCAGCGAAGCGCTGAAGCGTTATTCGAGAGACACAAGTCCTCGCGAACGGCCCGTATCTGCAGTAGTGTTTCCCGGTTCTACGGAGGAAGTTCAGGCTGTCGCGCGAATCGCGGCCGGCATGAAGGTCCCAATATGGCCGGTGAGCACGGGGAAGAATTGGGGATTCGGAGCAGCCATGGCCTGCGATCCCGGATCCATCATCGTCATCCTCGAACGGATGAACCGCATTCTCGAAGTTGATAAGGACCTCGCGTACGCCGTCATCGAGCCCGGCGTGACGCAGCAGCAGCTTTACGATTACCTGCAAGTTCATCAAACCGGTCTTTGGATGGACTGCACCGACTCGACTCCTTCTGCGAGCGTGCTCGGGAATTCTCTCGAGCGAGGCATCGGCTATACGCCATATGGAGATCACTTCGGACAACTGAGCGGACTCGAAGTGGTCTTACCGGACGGCGAGATTGTTCGCACCGGGGGCGGTCCTCCCAATTTGAAGACATGGAACACGTCAAAATGGGGAACCGGTCCTTACGTAGACGGGCTATTCAGCCAATCCAATTTCGGAATTGTCACAAAAGCCGGCGTCTGGCTTATGCCGCAGCCGGAAAAGTTTACGGCGTTTTTTCTCGAACTCGCTGACGCTGGAGACTTCTCCGCTTTGATCGACGAACTCCGGCGGCTGGTGATGGCCGGTATTCTCCAGTCGAAAATCCATATGCCGAACGAGTTGGTCGTTCTGGCACTGGCGACGCAATATCCATACGATCTCCGCGGTCCGGACGGCTTGCTCAGCGACGATACGATCGCGGCTCTCCGCGAGAAATACGCGCTTCAACCGTGGACGATGACCGGCGGCGTCTATGGAACAGCCGAACAGGTGCGGGTGAATCGCGCCGCGATTCGCGCTGCGCTTGGGCGTTTCGGAAGACTGAACTTTGTTGACGATCGAAGGCTGTCGTTTCTCAAGAAAGTTACGGGCGCCATGAAAGCGTCTGAAGGTAAGCCGTTCCGGTCGTGGTTGCTCAAATGGGCACTGAAATTGTTGGGAGCAACAAAGCCGAGAGAACGCCTGGAAATCATCCCGGTACTGTTCGGTGTTTTGCAGGGAGTGCCATCGGAGCACATCGTGAAAATGGGGGAATACTTCATGGCGCACCACCCTCCACCCGAATCGAATATCGATCCGACGCGCCACGGCGATTCCGGCGGACTGTTATGGTTTCCCGTTTTAGTTCCGTTCACCGGCCGGCACATGAGCGAAGTGATCGATATCTGCCGGCCCATATTCCGCAAACATCGGTTCGAATTCGCGTGCGTCGTCAATCAACTCAACGCCCGAACGCTCATTGCGCTCATTATTATCGGATTCGACAAGCAGAACCCCGAAGAAGAAGAGCGCGCCTGGGAGCTTCACCAGGCCCTGATGAAAGCGACATTGCTAGCGGGATATCAGCAATTCAGAACGCATATCGAGGCGATGCCGGACATCTTGAGTTGCTCGCCCGCGCTCGTCGGCTTCCTGGGAATCATCAAGTCCGCCCTGGATCCCCATCAAGTACTGGCCGCGAAACGCTACGGCGTTTCGAAACAAGGTGCGTCGTAATTGATCATCAACCCCTGTTGACTCGTCAAACGAAGCTGCGTAGCTGTTCCATCCGCTTGAGCCAGGCCTCGAGCGTTATGTCTCCCGAGAAGCCCGGTTCGAAGTGAACTTCACTCGCGCCGATCTGCCGGCATGCCGCTGCGTCTTCTTTGATTTGATCGAGCGAACCGGTGAAGATGTGCCGCTCCTTTCCGAGCGGCTTGTCCGTGATGTGCAAGTTGGCGCGAACGACCATCTCGAGCGTGGCTGGATCGCGGCCGGCTTCTCTGGCCATTCCTTTAATGGCGGAGAACATCTGCGCCATGCCTTCGACAGGAATTCCGGTCGGATTCCAGCCATCCGCAAGACGAGCGACTCGATTCAGGGCGGCAGGAGCAAACGCAGCGAGATAGATCTTGGGATGCGGTTTTTGCACGGGTTTCAAATCGATGTGGCACTTCGGCAGCGTGTAGACCTTACCGCGAAACTCCGACGGATCCTGAGTCCAGATCGCTTTCAGCACCTGCAGGAACTCATCAGCGGTGGCGCCGCGCGCCTTCATGTTCGCGCCGGTTGCTTCCATCTCGTCTTCGGACCAGCCGAGACCAAGCCCGACCCGGAGACGTCCGTTTGAAAGGTAATCGATGGTCGTGAAGCGCCGCGCCAATACGAGCGGATTGTAGTAAGGCAGATCGAGCACACTCGTTCCGAGAAAGATCTTCTTCGTGTGCGCCGCGGCGAAAGTGAGCGTGTCTAATGGATCAAGCATTCGCCGGAACACGCCGGGCCACGATCCATCAGCCGATCCGGGATATGGATTGCGCGGCTTGATGGCGTAGATCAGACGATCGAATGTCCAGAGCGTGTGATAGTCGAGTTCTTCCGCAAACTTCGCAACTCGTACAACTGCCTCTACTGTCGCAATCGCTCCGCCATTGGGGATTGAGATACCGGCTCTCATGAAGGACACCTCCGTTTCGGAGTGTATTATGCTGATGCCATTTCACGCGACATTCTGAAGATCCGGGAGGGCAGGCAGATGACCAGCAACAAGATTCTAATGTTGACCGTGACAATCCTTTTCGCGGCATCGACAACACATTCCGCGCAAACTCGAAAGCCGAGCGCATCGCAGGCTGCACTGAAGACGGGCCAGTTGTTCAAGGAGTGCCGCAATTGTCCGGAGATGTTCGTCGTGCCGGCCGGTTCGTTCATGATGGGATCGCCCGCCGATGAGCCGGAGCGTCGCGAGAACGAACGCCATCACAAGGTGACCATCCCTCGCGCTTTCGCGATAGGTAGAACCGAAGTGACCTGGGACCAGTGGGAAGCTTGCGTTCGGGATCGCTGGTGCGACGGTGTTGAAGTCGAGAATGCGCTAAAAACCAGAGAAGACGGAACGCCCAATCCCGACTACAGAGACTGGGGCCGCGGTACACGTCCCGTTGTCGGCGTCAGCTGGTTCGATGCGCAAACGTTTGTCGGCTGGCTCAACTGGAAGACGGGTGAAGATGATGCATACCGTCTGCCTTCCGAGGCGGAATGGGAGTACGCTGCGCGCGCCGGGACCACAACGCCATATCCATGGGGCACGAAACTGGACCACAACTACGGGAACTTCGGCATTCCCGGTCCCGGCCTCGGCGGCAAGACCGAAGGCCGCGACAAGTGGGGTAACGAAACCGCTCCGGTTGCCTCGTTTCCTGCAAACGCGTTCGGACTCCACGACACGCACGGCAACGTTTTCGAGTGGGTCGAGGACTGCTACGAAGCGGACCGGGCAAATGCACCCGCGGATGGCTCGGCCAACAAGAACGGGAATTGCGCAAACCGCGTCTTTCGCGATGGAACGTATTTGAGCAATCCCTACATGCAGAGGTCTGCCCGGCGAGGCGCGCCATATCCCGCCACGCGCCGCGGACGAAACTATCTCGGCTTTCGAGTGGCCAAGACGCTGGATTGACCGAATGGTATCGCCGTTTAACCAATCGGATAGGCTTTCCCAAACTCTCCTGGGCCGCTGAGCCAACCAAATCAACTTATTAACCGTTGGCCGCAATCTTGCAACCCCGGCCGTGAGCAGTGCGTTCGAACGACATGAAATGCTGGGGAATTGGCCATTCTTGCACTATGATGGACGCCCTTAAGCAATAAAACCTAACCCCGTCCAGCAAGGACTGCACGTGACGAAGGATTCTCACGAAGCGACGGTTTGAGATTTCAACGTTTTCTGCCGTTATTTATGAGCATTCACGATTACGCCCTGGAATCGCGAAAGGTCGAAGTCCTTGCCTCTTTCAACGCGTTTAGAGGACTGCCCGAATCTCAATTGGAAATGCTTGCTCGCGAAACCGAGTGCGTATCCCTGAATGCCGACGACCGTCTGTTTGAAGAAGGGGATGTTGACGACGCGCTGTATATCGTACTGTCCGGGACCCTGCAGATGTTCGCTATCGGGAGCGGCGGTCGAAAGCAGGCTCTCGCGAGTTTTGATCCGGGCGACTGCATTGGTGAGACGGTCGTACTGTTTCACAGACCGAGACAGGCGACGGTTTATGCCGTAATACAGTCGCACGTGCTGAAGTTCTCCTTGCCGCTGCTTTCACGCCTGTTTGAGCATTACCCAAACGTTCGCGAAGAATTACGCAGTCTTGCGTCACACCGTCTGTTGAGTTTTCACCTGGCGTCTTCTCCTTTGATGGAAGGAGTCGATATCGAACGTCTGCGCATGCTCGATGGCGAAGCAAACTGGCTGCGGCTTGCGGGAGGCGTCACGCTGTTCGAGCAGGGTGAGCCATCTGATTCCATGTATGTCGTGGTTTGCGGTCGATTGGCGCTCAGCGCGAGCCGTTCCGGTGGCCCCCCGGAAGTGATTGCGCATGTCGGGCGTGGCGGTTTCGTCGGGGAAATGGGCTTGTTGACCGGTGAACCACGTTCGGCAACGGTTCGGGCAACCCGCGATACCCAATTAGTACGATTGTCAGCCGAGGACTTCGAGTCGCTCGTCGCCCGGCAACCACAGTGCATGCGGCAGATCGCGAAAAGACTTGCGACGATCGTCGGCGAGAACGGCGCAGGACGTAAGAAGGCGCGGGTGGCGACGATCGCGCTCGTTTCCGTTGCTTCCAGCGGATTTCCTGCAGGCTTCGTTGAAACGCTGTTGGACGGCTTGAGCGATGCGGCTCTTCCTGCGTTCGCGCTCAGCAGCCGTCGTATCGAATACGAACTCGGGCCTGGGGCAGCTTCTGCATCCGACGAAGCGGCACATCGCGGCCTGACGAATTGGCTTGCTGAATACGAAAGCGAATTCCCATGTGTCCTCCTGCAATGCGATCCGGAGCTTTCTTTGTGGACGAGGCTTTGCCTGAGGCATGCGGATTTGATTCTGATCGTAGCGCCATCGGATGCAGACCCTCGCCCGGGGCCGGTCGAAGCAGCACTGATCGAGGGGCAAATGGGAACTTCCGCCACACGGAAGGAACTCGTGCTCGTGCATTCGGACTCGGCCAGTCTGCCGTCGGGTACGAATGTCTGGCTGGAAAGGCGCAAGGTTCACGCGCATCATCACATCCGCCGCGGACGGAAATCCGATTATCAACGGCTTGCCAGGTTCCTGGCGAATAAGCCTTTCGGAGTGGTGCTGAGCGGCGGCGGAGCCAGAGGCTTAGCCCATATCGGCGCTCTCAAGGCACTCGAGGATTGCGGCCTACCCGTTGACGTGATCGGGGGCACCAGCATGGGCGCCGCGGTCGCGGCCCAGTGGGCGAAGGGCGTCGATATTCCGGCTCTCATTGATATCGGAGCGGACTTCGGGAGGAATTTTCGCAGGCGTTTTTTTCGTGATATGACCTTTCCGGCCGTGTCATTGAATTCGGCCCGTCGTTTCTCGTCTTATCTCAAGGACTCGTTCGGCGATATTCGGATCGAAGATCTCTGGATTCCATATTTCTGCAACTCATCCAACCTGAGTACGGCCGCAATCACCATCCACGACGAAGGTCCGCTTTGGACTTCGATACGTGCAAGCGCCTCCATACCCGGAATCTGGCCGCCTGTTGTCCGAGACGGACAAATGCTTGTCGACGGCGGTGTAATGGACAACCTGCCTGTATCGGTCATGCGTACTCGATGCGCAGGACCAGTCATTGCCATCGACGTCAGTCCGGCCATCGACCTGACAGTACCGTCCGCGCCGCAGTCGGAACTGTCGGGCTGGCCGATGCTGTGGAAGCGCTTGAATCCTTTCGCCGCGAAAACGCCGCAGCCGCACATTTTCAGCATTCTGTCCCGCACTTCACAACTCGGCAGCATCTGCAGCGCAGAGGCGACAAAGACGGCAGCGGATCTCTATCTCCAACCTCCGACATCCCACGTCGATTTCTTTGACTGGAAAGCCGCTCAGCGATTGATCGACCTCTCGTACAGGCATTGCCGCGAAAAGATCGAGCAGTGGCAAAGGTAAGGCGATAAGTATGGACCGAATGGAAAACGTGAATTGGGATAAGAGTTCCGGAGAAGGAATCCTTTCCCTGATTTACGAAAAGGGCACCACGTACGGCAAGGTGACCGCGCTTTACCACTGGGAAAACCACGAATGGAAGAACTGGACTTATGAGCAGATCACGGCAAAGGTCAAACAGGTTTCGGACTATCTGATCGAGAAAGGAATCCAGGAAGACGACAGAATCGCCATCCTCTCGGAATCACGGCCGGAATGGGTCGTGTCGTTTCTTGCCGCCGTTCGCTGCGCGGCCGTCATCGTTCCACTCGACGTCAAACTCACACAAACCGAGCTTGCGGCAATTCTGAACGACGCCGGACCTCGTCTTATATTCGCGTCCCCGACACACTACGAAACCGCCGAATGGCTCAAGCGCAACGTTCCTTCAGTTGAACACGTCATCCAGCTCAGCAGCGATTCCGCCAATCCGCACCGATTGTCCATCCACGATCTGCGCGCGGAGGCCGATCACGAAGTCCGGGATCGAGCTTCCAATGAAACCGCGCTGATCGTGTACACGTCCGGCACAACCGGAACACCGAAGGGCGTGATGATCACCTTCCGGAACCTGCTGTATCAATGCAACTGTTTCGAGCAGATCGTCAAAGTGAACTCCAACGATCTGTTCCTTTCCATTCTGCCGTTGAATCATCTGTTCGAACTCTCGATCGGACTGCTCGGCGTCCTGTACTCCGGCGCTCGCATCTGTTACGCCAACACCCTGTATCCGAAGGAACTCGTCGAGATCATGCGCGAAAAAAGAGTGACGCGAATGATCGCGGTGCCGCTGTTTCTCAAGATGTTGAAAGGCAGCATTGAAAGGGAGGTTCGTAATGCCGGGCCCCGCCGCGAGCGCATGTTCCGAACGATGCTTCGAGTGGCAAAGCATATCCCCTCGCGCGCGGTCCGCAGATTACTATTTCGCCCTTTACACCAGAAGTTCGGCGGCAGACTGCATGAGTTCGTCATCGGCGGCGCACCAATGGACGTCGAAGTCGGCGGGTTTTTCGAGTGTTTGGGTATCACGGTTCTTCAAGGCTATGGCTTGACCGAAACCAGCCCTGTTGTCGCCGTGAATACTCCGGAACACAACCGGCTTGGATCCGTCGGACGCGCCTTACCCGGCACGGATGTTCGAATTACTGCGGAAGGAGAAATCACCGTCCGTGGACCGGCCGTCATGCGCGGATATTACAAACGGCCCGACCTCACCCGGGAAGTGATAGACGAACAGGGATGGTTTCATACCGGCGACATCGGCGAAGTCGATCGCGACGGGTTTCTCCACGTCACCGGCCGCATCAAGAACCTCATCGTTCTTGGGAGCGGAAAGAAGGTCTCCCCGGAGGAAGTGGAGACCGTAATCGCCGACAGCGCGCTGTTCAAAGAGGTATGCGTGGTCGGAGCCATCTCACGCGAACACCTGGCGGAGGGCACCGAGAGCGTATGTGCCATCGTTGTTCCCTCGGACTCGCTGGTTGAGCGTTGCGCTAACAAAGTGGAATCGATTGCGGACCAGGCGCACGTCGAGATTCAACGCCTGACCGAGAATCTCGCTCTCTACAAGCGTCCTTCGAAACTTGTCCTTCGATTCGAGGAATTCCCAAAGACATCAACTCGCAAGATCAAGCGGCCTCTGGTGTTGGAATGGCTGCGGCAAATCGAACAACCCGAGTCGCTTCGACAGGGCGGCTCGCTAGCTAAAGGTGCAGTCGTATGAATGAAGCCACACTTTTGTTGTACCTGTTGAACCTTGCAGTGATCGGCCTGCTGCCTTTCATCTTTTTCAAGCAGGGCCGATTCAACCTGATGTGGTGCCTGACGGGCGCTCCCTACATACTGTGCGGAGCGTTCCTGGTGGCCGAGTATCTGACTGGGCAAGGCACTCCCAACAGTTTCATTCAGGGCATCGTCGCTGTCCCATTCAGTGTCGCTTCGATCGCGTTGATCTTCATCACGATGGGAACTCATCGCGTGGCGCTGGCGCTGTGGCATCAGTCGGACGACGCGCCCCACCATATCGTCAAATCCGGACCGTACCGAAGAATCCGCCATCCGTTCTACACGTCGTTTCTGCTGGCGCTTTTCGGCGCGATCGTCTTCTCGCCCCAGATCGGCACGATTTCCACATTCGTCTACGCATTGTTCATTCTAAATCTCACAGCAGGAAAAGAAGAGAAGCGGTTGGCGTCGTCGGAATTCGGATCGGAATACCAGAAATACATGAGGCAAACCGGACGCTTCTGGCCGAAACTGTCCGGCCCGGTGGACCAGGCGTGAGCGAAGTCTACGTCGATCATCTTGCGTTCGCATTGGGAGACGAGAAGCGATCCGTCGAGGACGCCCACGACAGGGGCCTGACCATTTCGAAAGCGACGGATCTGCGTGAAGCCGGCTTTACGCAACATCACGTCTGCCGACCGCAGACGACGCCTTATGACCTGGCCCGGAGCGCCGTCTCGAACGTAAAGGAGCACCTTCCCGGCACGGGCGCGATCATCTATTCCACCTGTCTGCCGCTCAACGCAAACATCGGCGATGAGAAACAATTCAAAGAAACCCGTGACGTGAAATACCTGATGGACTTCCCGGTAAGTCACCTTCAGTCGGATTTCGGCCTTGATGGGGCTTTCGTCATCGGACTCAACCAGCAGGCCTGCACAGGCGTACTCGGATCTCTTCGCCTTGCGCGAATGGTGCTCATGTCCGAGCCGCAGGTCGAGCGTGTGTTGTGCGTCACATCCGACAGGTTTCCAGAAGGCGCCCTCTATGAACAGGCGTACAACCTGATTTCCGATGGAGCCGTTGCCTGTATCGTCAGCAAGGCCCCGGCGGCCTTTCGGATTCTGGCCTGTCATGCCATCACCAACGGCGCTATGGCACAAGCCTCGGACGATGAAACGGTCGGAAGCTATTTCAACTACACGCACCGCGTTATCCGAGAGACTTTGGCCGTTGCCGGTCTCGACATGAAAAACATCGACTGGGTCGTGCCTCAAAACACGAACAGAAAAGCGTGGCAGATTCTCGCGCGGCTTCTTCGATTCGATTATGAGCGCGTGTATTTTTCCACGTTGTCTACGGTCGGGCATTTGATCAGCGGGGACAACATCATCAACCTCAGGGCGTTGATTGACGAACAAAGAATAAAGTCCGGAGAGCGGCTGCTGCTGTTCATGGCCGGCTACGGACTCAACTGGCAGTGCGTGATCCTGGAAAAGACGTAGCCGGCATTGCAGAAAGGCATCTATGAATACATTTGAAGGTGCTGTTACAAAACTTTGCAGCTCATCAATAAAGGACTACATCAACCCGTATTCATATCTGGAATGGCCTGAAGCCATCGGGCCTGATCAGTGGTGTACCAGTCCGGAGCTGATTTCTCTCTACGGCACCCCATTCTACGACGAGCTTGGCGAGCCGGACCGGAAACGGCTTGCCTTTCATGAAGCAATCAATTTCTTCAGCCTGAACATTCACGGCGAAAAATCTCTCATCGAGGGGCTTGCACAACGACTTTATCGAAAAGGCAACGACGTCGTATCTCCCTACATCCACCACTTCCTGGATGAAGAGAACAAACACATGATCTACTTCGGCGGGTTTTGTGTCCGATACGGCAAAAAAGTTTATCCGGACAGGAAGATGGTCTTCGAACGCGAATACGCGCCGGGCGAAGCAGACTTCCTGTTCTTCGGCAAGGTTCTGATTTTCGAAGAGATCGTCGACGTCTACAACAAGCGGATGGCGAAGGATGAGCGATTGGCGCCGATCGTTCGCCAGATCAATTTCCTTCATCACCGCGACGAGTCGAGACATCTCGCGTTCGGGCGGCTGCTGGTCAAGGACCTTTTCGAAAAGCACGCCCCGACGTGGTCCAGGGAGACTCTTGACGGGATCACCGAATACCTCACGAACTACATGACGGCGACGTGGAAGGAATACTACAACCCCGCTGTGTATAAGGATGCCGGCCTCAAGAACCCCTTCGACATTCAGCAGGAGGCGCTGCGAGCTACGCAGGCGCACCGGGCAGAGATCTCAGGCGGCTGCATTCGTTACCTGATGGAGCTGGGCGTATTGCGGGAGCAACCACAACTATGAAAACGGAAGCGGAAATTCGACAAAACCTGCGCGAGTGGATCGTTAAAACAAGCGGCAAGATCCGCCCCGACGAACTGAACGATGACACTCCGATCATCGAACGGCGCATCATCTCGTCGCTGCAGTTGACGGATTTGATTTTGATGCTGGAGGAGTTATCCGACAACGCGATTGACGCGGAAATGCTGAAACCCGGCGCGTTCCGGGATATCAATGCCATCTATCGAAACTTCTTCGCATCGGGAAACGCTTAGTCCCGGCAAACAGGAGGCGGTATGTCACAGGCTGTTCCAGATCCACGTCGTGAAACAATCTTCGATCCTCGCACTCTGCCGGATTACAGCTGGGCGGAAACCGGCCAGTCGGTGCTCAGCGGCTCACTGCTGGATCTTTACCGCCGCCTCGACAACATGTTTGTTCGATGGGCAGCGGAATGTCAGGCTGCGGAATTCTTCTTCCCGACATTCGTTCCGGCAAAGGAATTGGGAAAACTCGATTACTTCAAGTCCTTCCCCCATCTGATCACCTTCCCGGTTTCACTCGATTCGGCTGACGACAATTTGAAACGTTTTTCTGAAGGCGCGCTGGATCAGGACGGCTGCATTCATCTGACAGCTCTGGACACGATTCGAAACGTCCTGACACCCGCCGCCTGTTATCACTTTTACATCCTGTTTCAGGGCCAGACGCTCGAACAGCCGAGATATGTAACAACGCGAGCCACATGTTTCCGCCGCGAAACGCATTACCTGCCGCTGCAGCGGCAATGGAATTTTTCGATGCGGGAAATCGTGTGTATCGGAACCATGGATGAAGTGAAGACATTTCTTACTCGATACCAGGAAAGAGTCGAGGGGGTCTTCAAGCGCATCCAACTGCCGGTCGAGTGGCAGAACGCCACGGATCCGTTCTTCAACCCATCGCGCAATCCCAAATACCTCGCGCAGAAGCTCGATCCGGTTAAGACGGAAATGGTCTTCAGAACAGGACTGGCGATCGGCTCAGTCAACTTTCATCGAAATTACTTCGGCGAGGCGTTCAAGATCCAGCGAGAAGGTCAGGACGCTTTTTCGGGGTGTGTCGCCTTTGGAGTCGAGCGCTGGATTTTCGCGTTTCTCAACCAACTTGGTCCCGACCCTGCCAATTGGCCGGACCTGAGTTCGCTTTAAACCACTATGCGCGCAAAACACATTTTGATCACGGGCGCCGATGGCTACGTCGGCATGCGGCTGGCGCGGGCTTATCTGGAACTGACGGATATGCCAGTTCTTCTATGGGTGCGGTCGGCCAATGACGAGGAGTTTCAAAACAAGCGCCAGCGCCTGCTGCAGCAGTTCGGCAAATACGACTCTCGGGTGACCTACGGAACGGGAGACCTGGTACGCGAGGATCCTTTCGATTCCATCGATCCGTCTCAGATCGGAGCCATCGCGCACTCCGCAGCCGTCACGAAGTTCAATGTCGACCAGGATACGGCCGATAAGGTGAACATCCAGGGTACGGAAAAACTTTTGAAGTTTGCCAGCCGTTGCGACTCGCTGGAAGCCTTCGGCCTGTTGAGCACGGTGTACGCATCCGGCCTCAAAACCGGCGTCATCACAGAGACACCATTCGACCATGCCGGCCCATTCGCCAATCATTACGAGAGATCCAAGTGCGCGTCTGAGACGGCGCTGATGCGCGAGTTCGACCACCTGCCCTGGAGGATCCTGCGCGTGGCCACAATCGTCGCCGACGACCCCAGCGGCACGGTCTCTCAGTTCAATGCGGTTCACAATACGCTCAAGCTTTTGTACTACGGCCTCATGTCGATCATCCCTGGAAAGCCGGAAACGCCGCTGTATTTCGTGACCGGGGACTTCGTCACGGATTCCGTTTTCAAGTTGATGCGGAATGCGGACAACAAAGCGATCTATCACGTCTGTCACACCAGGTCCGAATCGTTGACCCTCGGCGAACTGGTGGACCTCGCCTTCGAATGCTTCGCCGAGCAGCAGGAGTTCAAGACGCGCCGCATCCTGAAACCGCTGTATGCGGACGTAGAGTCGTTCGACCTGTTAGGTTCCGCCCTGGATACTTTCGGCGGAAGTATCGTCAACCAGGCGATGTCCAGCGTTTCGCCGTTTGCCCGGCAATTGTTTGTGGAAAAGGAATTTCGTAATGACAAGCTCGTCTCCGCGCTGGAGAGTTACAAAACGCCCGACGAGCGGCAGATCATTCGGAACACGTGTGAATACCTGGTGCAGACCAGGTGGGGAAAAGAGAAAAGCAGTGATAGCCGCACAAGTCATTAACGAAGCAGTCGAACATCTGGTCGGCCGGTTGCGCACGAGCGTGCTGGGTATCGGCATGGACGTCGAGACGAACCGGGGCGTTCATCCGGACGCTGCGCGCTTCTTTCTCACGGATAGCGAACGGGAGTGGTTGAAGGAGCAGCCTGGGATCACTTCGTCGAACACGCTCCTCCGACTGTGGACCGTGAAGGAAGCCATTTTCAAGGCCGATCCGGACAACGGCGAGAAGATTATCGGTGAATATATCCTGGACGAGCCGTCAGCATGGGCCGGGAGCGCCTACAGGCGGGACTGCAGATTTCTACAGTTCCACTACACTTCGATCCAGATGCACGATGGGTTCTTATCAATTGCCATATCTGCAAAGGGAGACCGCAATGCTTGATGAAAACGAACTGTGGCTGCTGAGTTTCTATCGCAGCTCGGAGATCAGTGGATCGCTGTTTTTCGGAAGACTGGCCAGATCCATGAAACCGGGCGCCATACAAACGGACATGACGAAACATTTCGCGGACGAAGCCCAGCACGCGTGGTACTGGACGTCATGCATCGATGCGCTGGGCTCCAAGCCGATCAAGTTGAGCACGTCCTATCAGGACCAGTATTTGACCGCGGCCGGACCGCCAAGCAACATGATGGAAATCCTCGGCATCACTCAGGTTTTCGAAAAGCGGGTCGTCAACCAGTACGCCCGCCACAGCCAGGTGCAGGACATCAAGCCGGTCGTGAAAGAAACGCTGGCAAAAATAATGGTGGATGAGAAATGGCATATTCAGTGGATTCATGACGCGCTCAAGCTCATGGAGCCCGAATACGGCAAGGACCTCATCGACCAGACCTTGAAACGCTTCTGGGAAGCAGACCAGGAAGTCTACCGAAAGACGATGGAGGAGCACGAAGACCGGCTCAAGTGCCTCGTTAGATGAGATCTCATAAATTCAGACGACAAATGGAGAACGAAATCAGATGCTCGATAAAGATGCAGTAAAGGAAAAAATCGCCGGTTTTTTGAAACAACCTGTTTCGCGACTGCAAGACGACACGTTGTTGACCAATCTGGTCGTCGAGTCCTTCATCCTCGTCGAGATGATCATCGAACTCCAGGACATATTCGGCGTCCGACTGGTGCAGGAAGACATGAAGCACGTCAAAACCGTCGCCGAATTGACGGAGTTATTTGTCAGCCGTGCGAAAAATGCGGGACATGCGTAATATCCCGCGGCGGATACGCTCAATTGTCGCGGCAGCCATCACACTGTTTTGCAGTCTCACTTTTCCGGAACGCAGTTCCGCTCAAGCGCCAATCGATCTCGTGATCGACGCGGATCCGGGCGTCGACGATGCAGCGGCTCTGGTATGGCTCTTGTATCAAACGAACTATCCGGTAAACGTTCGCGGTATCGGTACGGTTATGGGAAATACAACTGCGCTGAACGGCGCGAACAATATCCTTGCCGTTCTGGATGCTCTCGGACGGCGGGATATTCCGGTTGCGGTTGGCGCTTCGGAGCCGGTCTCACAGCCGTTGGATCCGGGTCCATGGCTGGGTCTTCGCACTCCGGCATTACTGCATGGCCCGGACGGGCTCTGGCAGATCGGCGTCTATCATCGTCATCGTTTGTCGGATTTCGACAGGCGTGACGCCCCCACGTTGTACCGGGATCTGGCCAACGCGCATCCAGGCGCCACATTGCTTGCTCTCGGCCCGCTGACCAATCTCGCGCACGCGTTTTCGCGTTATCCGGATGCAATGCGCCTCTACGGACGAATCATTATCGGAGCAGGTGCGAAGTATGGAGGCAACCGGACGCCATCGGCAGAGTACAGTCTTTGGCAGGATCCTGAAGCGGCGCATCAGGTCTTGTCGGCGCAACCGGGTCCGCCCATCATCATGTTGCCCCTCGATACATTCCAGCAGTTTTCGATGACCCCGGACGAGGTGCGTCCCTTGTGTGAACGCGGGCGCGCCGGACTCCGATTGATTTGTCCCGCACTGGAGGCCTTTGTCGCCAGCCAGCTCACGGAACTTGTCGGTCGAAACCGCGCCTGGATTCCCGATGTGGCCACAACGATATTCGCGGTGGATTCATCTTTAGGCAGCACCCGGTCCGGCCTGATCAAAGTGATCACGGGTAACGGCATGATGCGCGGACATACCGAAATTGCGCTGACAGTGCTGGAGCGGGCCACGTTGATCGGTTTGGATAATGAATTGAACTGGCTGACCGAATTGGCGCTTCTGGATCCGGGAAACTTCCCTGCAAGACTCGTCGCATTGCTCTCCCGCGAGCCTGATAACGCGTCAGTTGTCGTCGACATCGACGAGCAGGCAATGCACGACCTGTTTCAGCAAGCAGTCACTGCGAATTAACACTGACCATGGCTCTTCTGGCACGACGAAACCTCCTGCACGACAAAGTACGATTCGCGGTCACGCTCACGGGAATCGTGTTTGCCATCCTGCTGATGGTCGTGCAATTCGGGTTATTTGTCGGTTTTCTGGAAACAACCTCCAACAATATCGCGAACTCGAAGGCGGACCTCTGGGTCGTATCCAAAGGCGTCCGGTATTTCGATATCGGAGGGTGGGCGCCATTCTCCGAACGCAAGGTCTACCAGATCATTGGAACCCCGGGCGTCGCGACCGCGGCCAAGTACATTGTTCAATACATCATTTGGAAGAAGGACGACGGCGGTACGGAGAACATTCAGATCGTCGGCTATGAGCCTGCCAGCGGGCTCGGTGGCCCTTGGAACATCATCCAGGGGAATGCGCAGGATCTGCAGGCCGACAACACCGTCTTCGTCGACGACTTGTACCGCGAGAGGCTTGGAATTACCGGTGTGGGACAAATCGGAGAGATCAACGGATACCGTGCCCGTGTGGTGGGAGTCACCGAAGGTATTCGTTCGTTCACGACGTCGCCTTTTGTCTTTGCGTCATTCAAAAGCGCGCAAAATTACATCCGGTTGCCGGAGAATCAGACAGTCTACGTGCTGGTGAAGGCTCAGCCCGGCGTGGACGTTCAACGTCTCAAGCACGATATTCTCGCGCGCGTATCGGACGTGGATGTTCACACCACCGCCGAGTTCAGCTGGATGACACAGCGCTATTGGATTTTCACGACTGGAGCGGGTGTCGCAACGTTGATCGCTGCGATGCTGGGTCTCGTGGTGGGAGTCGTCGTTGTGGCGCAGACTATCTATGCCACAACCATTGACCACCTGCGTGAGTACGGCACGTTGAAAGCAATCGGCGCATCGAACAGTCACATTTACCGCGTGATCATCGAACAGGCGATTATCAGCGCCGTTATCGGCTACATCATCGGCATCTCGCTCAGCTACGCCATCGTTCACCTCGCCCGTCGCAATGAAGCAGCGATCCTTCTGCCGTGGCCGGCGGCCGTCGGGATATTCGGACTCACCATTCTGATGTGCGTCAGCGCATCGATCGTATCGATTCACAAGGCGACGCGGATTGATCCCGTGCTGGTGTTCAAAACATGACTGCGGAAAAACCGATTTCGGTACACAACCTGACCAAGGTCTACGCCTCCGGCGAGGCGGCAGTCCATGCTGTGAATGGAGTGGATCTCGACATCCATGCAGGCCAGGTGGCGGTCCTGATGGGTCCGTCGGGCAGCGGCAAAACGACGTTGTTGTCGATGATGGGTTGTATCTTGCGCGCCACTTCGGGCAGCGTCCGGATCTTTGGCAACGAAGTCTCGGGCTTGAAGGAACGCCAACTACCGAAGGTTCGCCTTTCGAACATTGGATTCATTTTTCAGGGATTCAACCTCTTTCCCGCGCTGACGGCGGGAGAAAACGTCGAATACGTCGGCTTGCTCAAAGGCCTGCAACGAAAAGAGGCGCGCCGCCGCGCGACCGCGCTGTTTGACCAGGTGAACCTCGCCGGTAAATACAACTCGTTTCCTGCCGACCTGAGCGGAGGGCAGAAACAGCGTGTGGCCATCGCGCGCGCGCTCGCGGGCGATCCCAATATCATCCTTGCCGACGAGCCGACTGCGGCACTGGACTCGCACAGCGGACGTACGGTCATGGAACTGCTGTCGGCGCTTGCTCACAGCCGCGGCAGGGCGGTGGTGATCGTCACGCATGACAATCGAATCCTGGACTTCGCGGACCGTATTATTCACATCGAGGACGGGAAGATCCAACGCGATGAGCCGCGGTGGCATTAGTCCCGGATTTTATCGATAACGATAGTGCAAAGGGATGTTCCAAATCGGCGATCGGCGAGGGCTAAGCGCTGAATGTGGAAAAATCCAGGTTTCGCGCGATTTTGGCGCGACTTCCGTGCGCTATCTCAGGTCCTTTCAAATCCTCCGGCAGTCTTTATCGACGCCGCAGTGATGCGGCACAATTCCTCGTTTTCCGCGATAAGTGGCGATATTTCGGTTGTCGGCAACATCGAGTTCGTCAGAATGAGCTGAAGCCAAACCGACGTTTCATTGAGTTGCTTGAGGACAACTCGAAGCTTGTTAATGAAGTCTGGCGCCTATGCCGAGTCTGAGCCTATGCCGAGTACGGCGGTCGCGCCGCATGAAGAATCTTCGCGACACGCGATAGAGCGTGCGGTACAGCTCAAACTCTTCTAAAGCGTCGCGCCTGGCGAATCGGCATAGTATTTGCACCCATTGTGATGCACCCCTCCAGATGCTCACGGGGTCCATTCAGAGCCTATTCAAGAAGGGCCAGCAGAAAGTCGGATGATGTGCAGCTGCACATTTGCAGTAGCTGTCTGGAACAGCGGCCACCCGGAACCGTGAATGACAAGATCCATATCGAACCAACGGTATGAGCGCCAGGCCGGAATGCTCGGCCTATTCAATAAACGAGATGCCGACTAGAACGAAGCCGCTTTGCGGCGGACGCTACGCGCGGGCACGCTCAAAAATTTGCCCACTCAACTCAACTGTACGTGCATGTGCGCCGATCATGGCTGATTGTTAGTTAGCGGCAGCAAAACAGAAACACACTGTTTGAAGGCACACGTCTGTGGTTTATCATGCGGTTGAAACTGGAAGTTCTAAATTCGAAATCCAGAATCAGAAGTAATGCAACGCCGAATGAGATGGACCTTACTCGCATTAACTTGGCTATTCCTCCTTCGGGCGTTTCCCGCGCAGGCTCAGATTGCGGTCCTTGGAAAGGGATTTCTGCTCGATTCGGCCGGCAGTCTCACCTCGGTGCCGGCGGAGGTGATTGCGGGCAGAAACTCGATCAAGGGATCTTATTCGGGCCCTGACTCGAACACGGCGAGGTCATTCCTGGAGACCAATCCAACCTTCATTCGATTCGCGCCTAACGACACATATACCATCCAGTTGAGTTATCGGATCATTGCGGCATCATCCCACGGCTTTGGCTTCGGATTCTCTTCATCGACAGCGGAGGGACAGGGACGCTTTCTGCCGACTTCCGTTATCACCGGTGCAACAGGAGCGTCAGGTACGGCGACGCTGACAAGCCGGCTTGAAACTTATACGGACGTGCACGCAAGCTTCACCGTCAGCGGCGCCGGTGCAATTGCCATCGACGATATCCGCATCACCAAGGGCGCGGGGCAGCTTCTCGCGTCGGAAAACGCCGAAGGGCCGATGATCGTGCCGGGACCTTTGAACTTTCAATTGACCGGTGCGATAGCGCTGCTGACTGAGGGAGGCGCCGCGGTTCGAAGCGCGGCGTCGAGGGACCTCGACGCCGACGGTTACCCGGAAACCATCCTGACGCTGACCGCGCCACCCCCCAGCGCGACTCCGCTGCAACCGTTAATCATTGAGGCCAACTCCCGGATGAGAGTTGCAACTGCGGACTTCTTTCCAGCCGGATCTCCGACGGTCAAACACTCACCGCTGACGCTCTTTGCGGACATCAACAACGACGGCCTGCAAGACATACTCTTTGCCGAAGCAGGCTACGATATGCCCGGGATGTTTGTGGGTTCAAACTCCAGGATTGGCGTTGCTTTGAATATGGGCGGCGGCAGATATAAGGACGTATCGGCCCTGGTGCCCGCCGACCTGCAGACGACACGATCCTATGCGCTGGCAGCGGGCGATATCGACGGGGATGGTCTGGTGGAAATCGTCCTACCGGACCAGGACGATGGTTCGAACACGGCATTGCTTCGCTGGAACGGCAGCGGCTTTGACGCGCAACGAAACTGGATAGCGCCGTATTTGTGGAAGTCTCCCGCGAACCTGGTCCGTCAGGACTGGATGGTCATCGCCGATTTCGACCAGGACGGCAGGCAAGACCTGCTGGTGGGGGCGGCGCCGATACCGGGCACCCCAAACTGGAGGCTGTTGTTTGGCGCTGCAGGCGGCTACAGCGCAGCCGGTCTTATTCAATTACCCGACGGATTGTTTGGTCACGCTCTTACTTCGAACGCGCCTGTGGTAAAGAACACTGATGTCGGCCCGATTGTTGTCGCGGACTTCAACAACGACGGATTGCCGGACATCTTCGCCGCCGAAGAGCAGGCGATCACATATCAGCCCGGCACTATCACGGATACGAACGAACCCGGTTACGAAGACATCCTTGCGCATGGGGGCATTGTTTTCGGCGACAACGCCATTCAGGTGCTCATGAATCAAGGCTCACGGCAATTCGCCGACGTGACTTCGGCATCCACGGTTCAAAATTTCGGGAGACGTCATTACTTCTCCTTGATGTCCATCGACATGAACCATGACGGATTCCTCGATATCGTCGGGCTCTATACGACGAAGTTCTACGGAACCGTCCAGGGAGGGCAGTGGGGCACGACACTCTTCCTTAATGACGGTAGCGGCGCCTTCCAGGTCGTGGATGGCGCTGACCTGCTCGCGGCAATCACGACGACGCCATCCAATGGTCAGCAATGGAATCTGGGCGCGTTCGTACCAACTGTAGTGAATGCGCAACGGACGGAAGGCATCGTCTTTGACGGTGTCGGCCCATGCGGAGTGGGATTCTGTAGGCCGACGGGACTCAACCTTTATAAGGTAGTAGCCAACCAGGCGATCGGAACAGGTCCGGGATTTCAGGACAGCGCAACACTCGGTGTGGCCGGATTTAACGAGTTTTACTATCTGCGGCACTATCCCGACGCCGCCGATGCCGTTCGTTCCGGACGATACGCCAGCGGCCTCGCGCATTACCTGGCTGTCGGCAAGGTTGCGGTCTACAACGTTTCCGCACCGAATGCGAGAACTCCGGGTTTCCCATTCTCCCTGGCCGATCGCGGCAGCATCTCGCGCACCGGCAGAGAGGCGTCCAGCCTCATCACAACCGGATATGCCAGATTGCAAGCCGATCAAGGCAGTACCACGCCTGCGGGTGTCGCCATTTATGGATTCCGGCCGGGCAATTACCTCGTGAGTGAGACAGCCGTGCCCGCGACGATCCCTGCTCTATCGGGGCGAATCTACGCGGAAGCCAATACATCGGTCACGACGGGGCTGGCTATCGCAAACCCGAATGACCAGCCCGCAACGATCGACTTTTATTACACCGAATCCGGAGGTGCAAATGCTGGAGGTGGCAGCATTATCCTTCCGGCGAAGACTCAGCTTGCGAACTTCATCGACCAGGCACCGTTCAAGCAATTCGGCGCCACCACGTTCGAAGGCACATTCAGTTACACCTCCAACCTACCCGTGTCCGCAATGGCCATTCGCGGAGTCTTCAATGAGCGGGGCGATTTTCTGATGTCAACTCTTCCGGTTGTCGACATCAGCTCCCCTCCGCAAACCGGCGTTGTAGTCGTTCCGCACTTCGCGGACGGCGGCGGTTGGACAACTCAAATTCTGCTCGTGAACCCTGGAAACACTGCCGTAAGCGGAACAGTCGATTTCAGAGATGGCGCAGGCGCATTGACGAGCATTCCCCTGGCGAATCAGGCGACAGGAGAATATCGCATTCCACCGCGATCCTCGCGAAAGCTGGCGACTACCGGAGCAGGCGCGACGACAACCGGATCCGTGCGGATCATTCCAGATAGTGGAAGCGCTGCTCCAATCCCGCTCATCGTCTTCTCGTACAAACCTGTTGGCGTCCTGCTTTCTCAGGCGGGCGTGACGTCCGTCCGTGGTAGGGCGCTCCGTATGTACGCCGAGTCCGCCTCAATTCCTTTCCATCTTCAAACCGGCTTTGCCCTTGCCAATGTCGGTTCAGCGGAGATCACGGTCACGTTTGAACTCTTTAATCACGACGGATCCACCACGGCCCTGCCGGCGCCTTCAACGAGAACTCTTGCTGCATTTGGACAGACGTCAATGTTTCTGTCGGATATCTTTTCGGGAACCTTGCCGGATCCGTTTAGAGGAGTTCTCCGCATTTCCACATCCTCGCCGGACGGAATCTCAGCGGTTGGCCTACGCTCTCTCTACAACGAGCAGTCCGATTTCCTTATCACCACAACCCCGCCAACCGACGAAGCGTCTCCCGCAGATGCTTCCGAACGGATATTTCCACAACTCGCCGTCGGCGGCGGGTACTCCACTGAATTTGTGTTGTTCAGTGGAAAGAACGGCCAGAGCTCGACGGGAACCGTTTGGCTGTTGTCCAGATCTGGGAGTCCCTTATACATACCGCTTCGTTAAGCGCTGTTCGGGTCCTTCGGCCTGACTGCAGTTTCGGTCTCGTTGCGATACAACTCACCGCTGCAACCATTAGCGCAGAACCAGTACTCGCGGGGAAGTGTCTGGGAAACGAATCGCGTGCGTGGTGTACCGACAATTCGTAGATTGACGGAAATCGCGCCCGACAAGAGTCATTGGATATTCAGGATTTCACCGCATCAGATCATCAAATCCATCATCTCTTGTTTGGTCCTTCGATCGCATTACGATAGGCGCAGCGCACATGATTATCAGCCATGGGCCATCCCCGATCGCCGATTTGGAACATCCCTTTGCACTATCCTTATCGATAAAGAAGGATATCCGCGCTAGTCTCCGGGCTTCCGCGCCTGGATCGTAATCCCATTCGCCTCGATCCCCGTTCCCATGGCCCGCTCAAGTTCCGCCAGCGCCTTATTGCGTTCAGTTTGCGCTCGCAGCTCTCCGATTCGTGCCACTGCCAGTGCGATCTGGCCCTCGAGCACGACATCATTTGTCGAGTAACCCACATTCAACATCCGCTGATCGCTGGCATATTGCTGCTCAAAATCGGATCGGGCCACCGACGCGAGGCGGCGTCTGGACTCTGCCGCGTTGGAAGCCTGATAGGCGTTCCGCACATCCAGTTGTATCAGTTGTCTTAGTTTTTCTCGTTGTGTGATCACACGCTGCTCTTCCACGCGCGCGCGACCCAACTTTGCTTCGGACGCGTGGTTGCGCAGCGGCAGGTCGATCTGGACACCGACACGAAAAGTACTGAAGCGATTCTGCGCGAGATTTGCGAGGGATTGGCCGTAGCCGCCTTGCAGATAGCCGGGCAGCGGGATTTGCCCGATGGCTCCGACCTGGACCAGCGAACCACCCAGGCCGGTTATGCCGTAGCTGCCTGTAAGGTCGACTTGCGGCCTTGTCTGGTCGCGAAAGTATCTTTGCTCGATGGCATTGATCTCGCGAACGACGTCTGCTTCCTGGAGCTCGAGCCGGTTTTCCAGGGCCGTTGCCAGGGCGTCCTGCAAAGCTATCTGCTGTGTATTCGGCTCAATTGTCCCGGTCGGCGTGAGAGTGGTCTCCCACAAACGAGACCCGGCATTCTCGGCAATCAGATGCTTCAGCGCATTCTCGGCGCGAGTGACTTGCTCCATCGCGCGATAAACACTCTGCTCGGACTCTGCCGAACGCGCTTCGGGCCGGGCGACCGCGACCGCCGCGATGATGCCGTTTGCAGCGCGGCGCTTGTTCAGGTCGAGCTGCTGCTGGGCATATCTCAGCACTTCACTCTGAATTGCCAGATTGTTTCGCGCCAGGACCAAATCCCAATAAGCGAGTTTGACGTTCAGGATGATGTCGATGACAGACTTGCGGAACTGAGTATCGGTAAGCTCTGAATTCTTTTTTGCGATCTCGATGTCTTTGAGCCGTGTCGAAAAATCCCGGCCGCGGAAAAGAGGCTGCGTGTATCGGAACATCAGCTCCGAGGGGTATTGGGGATTCAATGCCGCAAAGACGTTGTTGGTAGTAAAACGATGCGATGAGAAGCTGGCTTCATAGCTCCCCCCCGCTCTGGGCGCGTCTCCACTCAGACGATAGCCGGCCATAAGATCGGATTGAACAACCGAGCCATTCACGCCGCCGCTGAGAAAACTGTTCACAGGAATCTTTGCGTGTTCATAAAAAGAAGTGACAGTCGAGCGTGGCTCGTATCGCGCGAGCACGTCTTTCAACTCCCAGTCCGCCGCAAGCACAGTCTGCCGGGCAAGTTCGACGTCTTTGTTGTTGGCAAGCGCCATTTCGATCGCCTGGCGGAGGGAAATCGGTATCTGCTCGGTTTGGGCCGAGACCGCCGTTTCGGCGAATCCAATCAAAAGCAGGGCAACGAGCAGTTGGCGGACGGGTTTGCAGGCAGACGGGTTGCGCATGTCTTGCTCCTGAATTCGGAAATAATCACCGCGAGGAATCACCCATTCACGATGATGAATGCATTGACGCGAAGGCCGGTGGGAAGCTTGACGTCTTCGTCGAGTTCGATCAGCGTTTCGAGGATTTTCTTGTCGATCCGCTCCGTCGGTTCTTCGGTGCGAATATTCTTCTTTCCCAGCATCTGGCTGATCCGGACGACGCGGCCGGTGAACTTCCGGTCGCCGTAGGCCGCCGCGGATATCCAGGCGCGCTGGCCGACCTGAATCTTTCCGATATCCGCCTCGTCGACGTCCACACGCACACGGATGCCGGTTGTATCGCCCAGCGTCACGATGGGTGTATTCGAGTCGAGAACGCTGCTTTCGCCGGCCTTCAGATGCTTTCGAAGAACGATACCGGCGATTGGCGCGCGGATTATTGTCTTATCCAGCAAAGCCCGGCTCTCGAGGAGTCGTCCGTTCGCCGCATTGATTGCGGCTTGCGCTCGGGCGATATCGTCGGCGCGGGCCTCGGCGTTCACCAGGGCGTGATTTTGAGTCGCCTGATCGTTTCGGGCTACGGCCACCTTGAAATCCCGTTGCGCTCTCTCGAACTCTTCCCTGGATACATCGCCGCTTTTATACAGTTCCTCGCGCCGTCTCAACTCGGTCTCGCTGTTACGCAGGACGACCTGCGCCTCTTCAACCTGGAATTTGGCAATCTGCCGCTCTTCCGCACGAGCGCCGGTTATGAGCCGAGCGAGTTCGGATTCTCTTTGTTTTACTTCCGCCTCAGCGGACTTAACGCGTGCCTGATATTCCGCGTCTTCGAGAGTGGCAATAACCTGGCCCTGGCGGACCTTGTCCGATTCTTCAACCAGTACAGTACGAAGCTTGCCGGCAAGTTCCGCGCCGATTTTGAATTCTTCCGTGACGGGTTCCAGCAAACCTGGAGCTGCGACAATAACTTCGGTTTTCACTCGCTCGTCGGGAACGGGCGCGGTTACAGCCTCGTTATTCGCGCAACCGCTGAATACGGTCATGGCGACCGTCAATAGGCAAGCCATCGAGACGATCCGAAGATTCACGGGGGATTCTCCTAGAGGGGCCTATTCTAACACTCAACTTTCGCTTCAGCGTTCCGGGACGTTCCATAATAAACGGAACGGGATCGCTAATTGCCGCTGAGTCCTCCGGGCCACGGAGAATTCATATGGAAGTTAGCGCTCGGTCCCACCATCTCGACGCGGCGGATTTTGCCCTCTTCAATCAAAAACGCTTCCGTAAACAGAATGCTCGACGGCCGGTTGAATCCATTGAAGGTAAACGGCCGTCCGTCGGACAGGACGCCGGAGTTGACCGTGCCCTGATCGATCACGCCGTGCGCCCAGACGACGCCGCGTTCCTGATCGACAACGGGGTAACGGCGGCCGTGGATGCTTTGGACCACGAAGTAGTAGCCCAGCTTAAATTGCGTCATGCAATCCATCGCGAAGGCGTCGATCGCACCCGCCGCGAGGTTCGGACGGGGCGGCGCGCTGGCGGTCAGCGTACCGTTTTCGATGCGGTTGCAGTCGTTTGTGAACGGATACGTGCCGGTTTCGTTGATGCCCTTGCCGTCGTTCTTCTGCAGGCCTGTAAAGTAGCCGTCCGCGACGGCAATGAGTTCCTGGCGCGACATGCGTTGCGCCGGAGGAATCGACTTGAACCACATGTTTTCGGGCACATGGGGCCGGTCCATGGCGGCAATGTTGTTCGGTCCTCCGCCGCCCTGCTTGTAATAGACGGTTTCAACCTCTGTGATCCGTCCGAGCTCGATTCGAAGACGGAGACTCATCAGCAACGGCTGGTCCGCTTCGATCATCGTTCCCATGGAAGCCACCTGGCCGGCTTCCGGGTCTGCAAAGATGTGCGTGTACTTTCCGCGCGCCTGCGCGGTCTTCCAGAATCCGTCGCCGATCTGAAGCACCTGGTAGTTTTCGGTGTACTTGACGTCGGCCGATAAAGGCACCTTCTTCGGATCGTGCGCGACGACCGCGGCCAGATACTGATCGACGACGTTCTCCAGACAAGCCCGGTTACATTTCAACGGAATAGGTCCGATCGACGCATCGACGCGGCTGCTGAAGAATGCAACCAGAACCATCCCTGCGGCGAATGCCAACGCGGCAACTAGTCTAAATCGCATGTGTCTCCTCCGAAACTCGACGGAATTCTACCCGGAATGGGATCACCTCATTGCCTGAAATAGGGCCGCTCCACTATGAAGAGCAGGCGTTTGGCACTTTCCCGCCACGCGGCCGGCGCACGATTGCCCAACACGATCACAGCAGCCGCGTATGCATATCCTTTTCCCCGGACCGGCAATCGCCCGACGTGAGCTTCAAACAGCGCAGGATTGCCACGCACCATACGGTCGAACTCAGTGATCCATTCTTTAACCTCGGGCGACCTTTTGATGACCGCTGCGGCGTAAGTTGTAGTATCCCGCCCGTAGCTCGCCGCCAGCGCGAGGAGATACCACGCTCTGAGCAGTGTCGTGTCTTCCGCTACGGGTTGAGCCAACTGCAAAAAGGCAAGTTGAGAGCTCGAGCCTTCGCTGGCGGCCACGAGCAACGAGATGTCTGACACCATTTCCGGCGACCCTGCGGCATGTTTCAACGCTTCGTCCAGCCTGCCTATCGCCAATGAGTGGAAAGCGAGAAAAGGGCCGGAGACACCGCTGCCGCTTTCCAGCTGGAGGAAGTCGCGCAATTGTGCCGAGTCTTTGGCGATGTCGCTGAGTACCGCTTTTTCGCCTTCGGACATCCGTTTGACGCGTGCCAGGTCCAGAGCGACGAATTCCGCAGTTTCAGGCAGTGCCTGACGCGCGAGATCGAGGGGCCGAGCCGCCTCGACCCATTTCATCTGGTCGGCAAGGGTGTAACCTGCCGCGAGCGCCAGCCAGGGGTTCTGCGGGGCAGCGTTGTAGTGTTTGATGAAAGCGGCATCGCGAGCCGACTGCGGCTCGAGACAACGATCTGCGATGTACTGCAGGTTCGGCTCATTGTTTTCTGCAAGCAGGCTCGCGTGTTACTGCAGTAGTCGTGATCATGTGACGTCCGCCGCCTGGCGTGTCCAATACACCACTCGTGAATGGGTTAAGCGTTATCCGGGAAGGACCGAGCGCCACGTTCACAGTCGTATCCAATCCGTTGTAGACCATCAGCGAGGGCTGCGCGGTGGAACCGCCGAGCAACAGCACGACGGTGATGATTGCGCCGGCCACGGCAAGACGTGCCAACGTTGGAGCCAGTCCGTCTGCGATCTGAAAACGACTCCACAGATCAAGACTGGTCTGCCGTTCGCGCTCCTTCCCCGGGGGCAACACAGGGTAGTCCTTCGGAATAACGGATGCAGGCGGCGCCTCGGGCGGTTGGGCCTGGGGCGGTTGGGCCTCGGGCGGCTGGACTCCCTGACGCAGGAACCCGGCAACTTCACCTTCCGTCACCAGAAGCTGGTTCAGGGCTGCCAGTTGCAGCGACTCTAATGCGGCGGCGGTGGCGTTGATCCAGCTGTCAATCACTCCCAGCCAATCGCCGATGTTTTCCTTGCTCGCCTTAATCAACTTGAATTCGCCCAGCATCTGCGCCCAGCTCTCCGTCCCCAATTCTCGAAGAAGAGCCGAATCGAGCGAGACCGCACCGGCTTGCGCATAAACCGCCTTCAAAACAACAAAGACCCGGTTCGCCGTCCCGACAAGCCGGTCGAGTTCGGTTGCGCTCACGTTTCTGTCTGCCGTTACGACGGCGTACACGTTTGCGAACAAACCCTGCACATCGCGTAAATCGGCTTCGGTGTGGTCCGCGTAATGAAGGACGCCGGCCAGCCCGCGAAGATATTCGTCCCAGCCCATGCCGACCTGCCTCGCGGCCTCCATGTGAATGCTTCGACACCGGCGATCATGTTCCTGCACGGTCTGCGCAGTGGCTCTGACTTCCCCGCGCAACTGGGAAATGACGCCAGGCAGATCGGCACGGCGTAATTGTCGGCCGCGATGCTGCATCACACCGCCGGGCGCCGACGCCACACCGAGCCGTAGCGCCTCGAGCGCATTCAGTTCATCATGCAGTTCGCGAAGTCGTTCCAGCCGGTCAGCGATGGATTCGGGATAGAGAGAATCCAGCGCGGCAGGCAAATCTTCGTTCGCAGGCTGCTCCACGTACAGTTCGCCCGGATTCGTAGCGTGACGAACGACGGAGCGTCCAAGATAAACGCCGCGATACCGAGGCTGGAGGTAGGAGCGTTCATACCGTTCATCCAGTCTCTTCAGCGATTCGTCGACAGGCGCTGCCGGCGGAGCATCAGCACCGGCTTTGAAAATATGCTGCGACATGCGCTCTTTGATGGCCCCGGCGTCCTGAAACAGCTCCCACACGGAGCCATCGTCGATGTCCGCAGGAATGTAGGTCCTCTTGGCATTGGCTTCGCGGTCCGTGTTGGAGGGATGTGTGGACCACATGCGCGGGGCCTGCGCCAGTTCCAGCTTGAATATCCGGTGCCGGTCCGGCTGCTGCTGCGGCATCGCCGGCGGCGCCCCATACTCCGGTTTGCTCAGAATTGTTCGCATGTGATGAATGATGCGGTGCTGAACGGCAAACAAATCCCTTACGGGCCGCGCTTTTTGAACCTCGACGAATCCGAAATGCAGCGTTCGATCCCATGCGTCGTCGGCAACCTGCAAACGGTGCAACGCGTGAATCAAGGCGTCGCTGCCGGTCAGCGAAACGGAGACGAGATCGGCTTGAAATTCCATTTCACGCGACAATGCCCGCTGAGCCAGGATCACGAGGTGAAAAAACGTTTCCATCACGGAACGAATCGACCAGACGATCAGACTCAACAGCCATCCGATCCACGCAACGCGAAAATCAAAGCGCGATAATCGGCTGAGAAAGCTATCCAGAGCATCGCGAGTCGTAATGATGTGCCCGGCGATCTGCTGCGCAATGTAGACCCACCGGCCCACGGCCATCGAACGTTGTGCGAAATGGCCGAACTCGTGCGCCAGCACGGCCTTGAATTCGCCCATGTTCAGCACGTTGACAAGGCCGAGCCCGATTTCGAGATTCTTTTTCGATGGCAATATCAGATTCAGTATCGAGAGGTCATAGAACACGGCCGCATTCACCAGCGGCGACAGGAATACTCGATGCGCGCGGGGCGCTTTGGCTTCGTCGGCGAGCCGGTTGAGGAAGGCGAACAGCCGCGGCTCCTGCTGCGGAGTGATTTCAATGTCGTTGATCTCGTAACTGTGCTTGACGAAGAACAGGGCCTTCAGCATGAACACCGCGAGGTACGCAGCAGCGCCGCCGCCAACAGCGGCCCATACTGCGTCGTCGCGGCCAATGACAACAGCCGCAAGATTTCTCAAGGCGGTCCATACAAACCAGCCACTCAACGCCACGTAGGCCGCAACAAATGAGCTCAACAACAACATGGCGAGCCAGGCGTGCCGTTTATAGGAAGAAGTCGGAGCCGTAAGGTTCTCAGGAACGTGATTCGGCCCCGCGGGATACGCGTGCTCCATCGCTGTTTCGCCTCGTTTTGTGGTGTGGGTTCCGCTTAAAGCGGTTCAGAGAATAACCCGGCATATAATCGTCCGACAATGAATCGCAGACAGCTTTTGAAAATCGCCGGCATGGGGGCAGTCGTGGAAGTGTTACCTGCATTCGGAGCGGCCGGGCCGCCGGTCACGCCAAAAGCGCTCGTGTTTGATGTTTTCGGCACCGTTGTGGACTGGCGCGGGTCGATCGTCGAAGAAGGCAAAGCATGGGAAAAATCCAAAGGCTTTGAACTCGACTGGGCGGGCTTCGCTGACAGGTGGCGCGCCGGCTACGCGCCCGCCATGGAAAAGGTACGAAAGGGCCAGCTTCCGTGGACCAAACTGGACGATCTGCATCGGATGGTCCTGGAGGAACTGCTGATGGAGTTCCGGATGATGCCGTCACTGACTGAAGCGGAGAAGGATCGACTCAACCGCGTGTGGTATCGATTAAAACCATGGCCGGACTCCGTTGCCGGGCTGAGGCGATTGAAGAAAAAGTTCACCATCGCGCCGCTCTCCAATGGCAACGTTTCGTTGCTCGCCGACATGGCGAAAAATGCAGGCTTGCCGTGGGACCTCATACTTTCCGCCGAACTCGCCCGGCATTACAAACCCGATCGCGAGGCGTATCTCACCGCGGTCGATTTGCTGGGACTGAAACCCCAGGAAGTCATGATGGTCGCAGCCCACATGTCCGACCTCAACGCGGCGCGAAGCCTTGGACTGATGACCGGATTCATCTATCGACCGAAGGAATACGGCCCCACCCGCCAGCCCGACAAGGCCAACCCGGGGCAGTTCGATGTCGTATCCAAAGACATGCAGGACCTGGCGTCTCAGCTAGGGGCGTGAAGGAATCCGGCGAATAACGTAGTTCTCCACGAGATCGTAAATGGTGCGGATGTGCGTTCGGCGTTCAGTGCTGACTTCGGATGAAGAGGTTGTGACAACGACAAGCTCGAGGTCGGGCACGACGAAGATGAACTGGCCGCCGTAGCCCCACGCGTAATGCGTTCGATACCCGCCCAACTCGCGGATCCACCAGCCGTAGCCATACTGCCGGTCCCACTCGCGCGTTGACTGCGCTCGCGGAACGATCGAGGCATCGATCCACGCTACGGGAACAACCTGCCGATCGCCGACACGTCCGCGTCTCAGATACATCTCGCCGAATGTCAGCATCTGGCGGGGCGTCATCAGCATGTCGTTTCCGCCGAAATAGATGCCTTGCGGATCGCGCGGCCATTGAGGGAGTGAAAAACCCATCGGCCTGGCCAGGGTCTCCTGCGCGAATTGCCAGGTGCTCTTGCCGGTGACCTTCGTCAGAATCGCGGACAGAAGATGCGTGTTACCCGTGCTGTATTCCATGCGGGTGCCGGGCGCATTGTTGAACGGCTTGTTCAGGGCATGCTTCACCCAGTTGCCGCTTAGAACCCAGGCGCCATAGTTTCGATTGCTGGTCGTTTCGAGACCGGATTGCATCGTGAGCAGATTCTCAATCGTGATTTTCGCCTTCTCGCGATTTTTCGGGTCCGTGGCCAGCTCGGGAAAGAACGTGCCTATCGGTTCCTTCACGCCGCGGATCTTCCCCTGCTCGATGGCGATTCCTACGAGCGATGAGATCACGGTCTTTGAAGCGGACTTGATGTTGGCGAGGCTGCCGGGCTTTCTCCCGTTGTAATAACGTTCGAGCACAACTTCCCCGCGCCAGCTCACCAACAGACTGTGCAGCCGCTGGAATTGCGCGCCCGCGGCAGCTGCGTCATTCAGATCGACGGTGGACGCCGGCGCGACAGCAAGCCAGAACATGAAGAAGGTGATCATCGCCGAACAATTCTAACAGTGACACAACTTCAGAACAGCTTCGCGTCAGCTGAGCTTGAACCCTTAAAAAGCCGGAACCCGATGTACCTGGGCGTGTTCACAATGCTGTCCGGCCAGGTGCTCCTTCGCGAAATCCATTTGATCGCGCAGCCACCCCTTGGCCAAGGAGGGGAATCAGCGTCGCCGACCGAGGTGCAAAGCCCGTGCTGCTATGGCGCGAGGCCCTCTGTCAGCTCGATGCGCGTGCCCCACGGATCCGTCAGGAACACCGCCTTCACCTTCGTGCCGGGCACCTGCTGAACGGGCCCGTCAACCTTGATCCCGCGCGCTTCGAGGCTGCGGATGAATGCGTTGAGGTTCTCAACATCGAAGCCGATGTGATCGATCGCGCGACCGCGTGACGGCAGTCGAGGATTCTCGCTCAGCGAGAGCGAGAGATTCACAGCAGGAAGATCGGCCGTTTCAATCATCCTCGGCCGCGAGATGCACGCGACACAGGGCCGCCGGCTAGGGTTGGCGCCGAACGCACGCACGTACCAGGCTTTGATCGCGGGAATATCGTGCGGATAGAAGTGCACGTGGTTCATGCTGATCGCGCCTGCGAGCGCCGGTTCGCCGTATACCTCGACGCGGATGCCGTCCGGCGCCAGCACGTAGACTTCGTTCGGATTCTCGGTCGGCTCCGTTGCCACGCCCGCAGCCTTCCATCGCGCGAGCGCTGCCGGCATGTCCTTCACGACAAAACCGAAGTGATCGACGATTCCGCCTGCGGGCGGTGGAGGATCCTGCGCTGCAGTGAGCACGACGTAGACGCCCGGGAACTCGATGAGTTCGAGCCCGCCGTTACGGACGAGTTTTCCGTCCATGACCTCCGTCCAGAAACGCTTCTGCGCGTTGATATCGCGAACGAGCAGATGGACGTGCCCCATGCGGACTCCAGCCTGATTACGTTCGCCGAGCTGAGCGCTTGCCGGAGCGGCAAGAGTCAGCGCCAATACGAAAGTACAGATGCGATGCATTGTTCCTCCGTTGGAAGGGATCCATGGTAGCACCGCGATGGGATATCCTTCCCCGCAAAGCAATCCATCTCAACGGGAGGAAGCAATGAAACGCTCATCGACTCTGATTCGGATTCTGATCGGCTCGCTGTCCACCGTGCTACTGAGCACGGTAGCCCTGGCTCAATCGCCTGTGAGCGAAGTAGATGCCCATATCGCCACCGCCAGGGCCGCGGCGGGACAGGATTACCGCGGCACCTTCATTAATCTCTGCCTGGCAGGGGCAGCTCCCGGCGGCGGACGCGGTGCCGCTGCGGCTGGCGCGGCAGGTCGCGGCGGAGCAGGCGGTGCAGCAGGAAGAGGCGCGACCGGAGCGCCGGCAACGCCGGACCGCGCGGGCTGGTATGCGTCTCCGTACAAAGTGTTCGACAACCTATACTGGCTTGGCACCCGCCAGCACTCGTCCTGGGCGCTGAACACCAGCGCGGGCATCATCATCATCGACACCAATTTCGCGTGGGCCACCCAACCGGAGATCATTGACGGCCTGACCAAACTGGGACTCAACCCGCGCGACATTAAATATGTCGTCATCAGCCACGCCCATGGCGACCACGACCAGGGCGCAGCGGAACTGCAGAGTCGTTACGGCGCCAAGGTGGTGATGGGCGCGCCAGACTGGGAGTCCACTCTGCAACGTCCAGCTACCGCGGCGGGCGGCGTGCCCAAACGCGACGTCGCGGTTGGACCGGAAGGCACGAAGATCACCCTGGGCGACACCACCGTGACTGTCGTCGCCACGCCGGGCCACACGCCGGGCACGCTGTCCTATGTCTTCCCGGTAAAGGATCAGGGCAAGCCAGTCATGGTTGCTTATTCCGGCGGCACGCTCACCGGCGCCTTCGGCACTAACGCCGAGCGATGGGACGAATACGTTGCCTCACAGAGAAAAATCGCCAAAGCAGCGGCAGACGCGGGCGCCTCGGTGCTCCTCTCCAACCACAGCGAATACGATGGCGCCTACACGAAGGCCCGCCTCGGCGGCTTGAAGCGGGAAGTCGGCGAGGAGAATCCCTTCATCGTCGGCGCCGACGGCGTGCAGCGTTACTTCACCGTGATGGCGGAGTGCGCGCTTGCCTCCAAGCTGCGCGTGGGAGCAAAGTAATGCGCTCGCCAAATCACGACAAACTGCCCGAGTGTCCTGCCGGTCTTAGCGAGGCGTGGAACCGCCGAAAGCTCATACTGTTTCTCGGCGCAGGAATCTCACAACCATACGGACTGCCGTCCTGGAACGACCTGGTTCTGACCCTCCTGCTGGATGAGTCCTCGAAGACATTCGGCAAGTTCTGGGAGCACTATCGAGTTCCGCTGGGGGCGTGGCTGGTGGAAACGTTTGGGCTCACGCCGGTGTCCATGGCGCGGCTCGCCCGAAAATACGCGGAAAAGAACTACAACTTCAACGACGCTCGCTTCCGGAAATATCTGCGGGATGTGCTTTACCGGACCGAACGTGATCCGAAGCAACCCCCGACACTGTCCAGCATCGTCGACCTGCTGTGCCGTAGCGAACAGCATCCGGAAAAATGGCGCATACCCATCGTCGCGACCCTGAATTTTGACGATCTGCTGGAGCGGAACCTCCGGAAGAAGGGAGTGGGCTTCAAAGTTGTATTCAATGATGAACGGCGCACTGAAGACCGCCTGGCCATTCTGCATATTCACGGCTATCTGCCCAAGGCCGGCAAAGTCCCGAAGGCCGAAATCGTCTTCACGGAAGACGAGTATCACCGGCTTTCCTTCAAGCCTTTCCACTGGTCGCAGACCGAAGTCGTCAACCTCCTGCGTAACTACACCGTTCTGTTCGTCGGCCTATCGATGTCGGATCCAAACCTGCGGCGGTTGCTGGAGGCCAGCCATCCTGAAAACAGCCCTCCTGCCCACTTTGTTTTGAAGGCGGAATATACAATCACACCGGATCAGAGGACCCACGCACGCGAGACGATTACGGAACAGGCCAGGCAAGAGGCGGTCAAGCTCGGCGTCCCTGACGCGGAGAAGTCGCAGGACAAGCTCGACCATGCCCTCGACAGTATGCTTTCGCAGGCGCTTAAGTACGACGCCGACGTGCTTCGAGAACTCGGCGTCGAAACGATATGGGTTAAGGATTTCGATGCCATGCCGAAATTCCTGGAGACGATCGGTCGCCCCATGCGACGGGCGGCAGGAAAAGGAAGGGGCGCGTAACGGATGAACATCAGAAAACTGTTGGACTGGCGCAAAGTCCTCATCTATTCGCACCGATGGCTTGGCATCACGATGGGTCTGCTTTTCCTCTCGTGGTGTGTCTCCGGCGCCGTGTTGATGTACTACGGCCTGCCCACGCTGACTGCGGGAGAGCGTTTGATGCGCCTGCCGCAATTGGATCTTTCATCCGCGCGCGTGACTCCCGTCGAAGTTGTACGCAATCTTCAGTTGAAAGATCCGTTCCGTTTGCGGATCTCGATGCAGGGCGATCGCCCCGTTTATCGCATCAATACGGGACGCGTGTTCGGCAAATGGACGGTGGTCTATGCCGACACGGGTGAGAAGATGCCGCCGATGACGGCCGACGCGGCCATGGAATGGATGCGCCGCACACGGCCGGAGCTCTCGTCGAATCTGCGGTACGACGCGTACATACAGAAACCCGATCACTACGTGAGAATCCCCGCGATGCAGCCGCTTCTGCCGATGCATCGTATTGCCGTGGGGGACGGTCGAGGGACGGAATACTACATTTCCGAGGGTCTTGGCGAAGCGGTCGTGCGAGCGGATACGGTTGGCCGCATTCTTGGCTTTACAGGCTATACCTTGCACCGGTTCTTCTGGTGGCGTCAGAAGCCGTGGTTCTACACGATCATCGGAACGGTCTCGTGGGTCGGCATGGTGATGTGCGTCACGGGTCTCGTTGTCGGGATCTGGCGATATCGGCTAACGACTCGATTCCGCAATAAGGCCGGATACTCGCATTCGCCGTATAGAGGCTGGATGAAATGGCATCACTACGCCGGCCTCATTTTCGGTCTGGTGACGTTCACCTGGATATTCAGCGGAGCCGTCGATGTTCCCGCGATACCGGGCGTCGACACGTTCGGCCCTCATTCAAATTTTTCAAAGACTCAACTCGGGCTCGGCGCACGATCGCCTCAAGGCGCAGGCTCGCCGGTCGATCTGGAGCCGATCACGATCGATCGGCTGCATCAGGCCGTGGCTGCAATCCGCTCGAACTTCGATCCAAAGGAGCTCGAGCTTCTGCAAGTCGGCGGAAAGCTGTATTTCATCGCGTATAAATCGCCGGCGTCGCAGGAAGAAGCCGGCAACTGGGACTATCGAACCAATCTCGATTTTCTGACGCCGCTGCTGGACAAAGAGCATGTCCTGGTCTCCGTAACCAACCCGGAGCGTGGGGCCTTCCCCCGCTTCGACGACTACGAGATGCTTCAGATTGCGTCAGCAGCGATGCCGGGCGCGGCGGTGACGGAAACAGCCTGGCTGAATGAGTACGACGACTATTACTACTACTCATTGCCGTCGTTCAATCTGGGTTTGATGAAGCCCGTGAAGACGCTTCCCGTGCTGCGCGTCAGCTTCAATGACGCCAATGGAACTCGGATTTATATGAGCCCCTCGCACGGGCAAATGCTGAAGTCGGAGTTCAATGGTCGCGTTGCGCGCTGGTCGCTTTACGGACTGCACGCGCTGGACTTCTCTTTCCTGTATCAGAATCGTCCGCTGTGGGATGTCGTCGTCTGGGCGTTGCTGATCGGCGCGACCGTCCTGAGCTCGACAACGCTGGTCCCGATGTTTCGCCGGCTGAAACGTCACGCAGCACGGCTCGCCGGAGTAGTTCCCGGACGCCGCGTCCCGCAGCCACAATCCGTCTCGAAGGCCCGCGTATGATGAACCGAAGGATATTCATCGGCGTGTTTCCCGCAGCATTGGGTTTGGTCCGTACGGCGTTGGGCCAGACGCTGCCGGACTTCTCGGGTCTCTGGATACTGGATCCTTCCCGGAGTGACGGGAGTCCTTACGGCCAACTCCGGGTCATCCGGCAGCATGCCGATGCTGTGGATTTCACGGCCATCCAATCCATAGGTTCGCCGTCCGTCCCCGCCCTCCACGTCATTCCGTGGAAACTTCGATTCAATCGATGGGGGCCGCGGCGGGGCCCTGAAGACTCACGCGAGCCGAAGGTGCAGGCAAGGCGTGACGGGAACAAGCTGAGGCCGGATGAGTTGCTCGTTGAAGAAGTCAACTGGACCAGCATTCCGTCGAGCTTCGACTTCAGGGAGCGGTCCATCTCACGGGCCTACGTACGTCGCCGTCACTATTACCGCAGGGTGCCGGATGTCGTGGATTGGAGCCCGGAACCCAGCGGGCAACCGGTAACGCTTCGCCTGACTCCGGATGAGCTGAAAGTCACGTGCCGGACGAAGCAGTGCAAAGCGTATGAAATCGTCGCGGGCCGGCGCAGCAGCGCTCGAAACTATGCCGAATCGGACGTGCTCACACTTTCCCTTGCGGCTCAGACAACGATCGAATTCGGCAGCCGATAACGAAACAAATCGAGATTGATGAGGCGACATATGAGGATTGCTGCTTTTGTTTGTTTGATCTCCGTCGGCGTCATATTGGCGACCGGTCTGGTTCTCTCTCAGCAACGCGCCACGCCGGACTGGCCGCAGTTCCGCGGTCCGAACCGCGACGGCGTTGCCGGTGCGTTTGAAGCGCCGGCACGCTGGCCGGACTCACTCGTCCGGCAGTGGAAGGTCGAAGTCGGCGCCGGCCACGCGAGTCCGATTCTTGTTGGAAACCGGGTCTATACATTCACCCGGCGCGGCGAGCGCGAAGTCATGCAGGCGCTCGATGCAGCTACCGGAAAGACCATCTGGGAGACTGGCTACAATGCGCCGGTCACGGTAAACCCTGCAGCGAAAGATCACGGACCTGGACCGAAATCCACGCCGACTTTTGCTGATGGCCGCATTTACACGCTCGGCATGGGCGGTATCGTAACGGCCTTCGACGCATTGAAGGGAAGCATCCTCTGGCAGATACCCGGCGGATCCGTCCTTCCGCTCTTCGGCACGGCGGCCTCGCCTCTGGTCGATCGGGGCCTCATGATTTTGCACGTGGGCGGACACGATAAAGGCGCCCTTACCGCGTTTGACGCGATCACCGGCAAACCTCGATGGACGTGGTCCGGCGACGGCCCGTCTTACGCGTCAGCAGTGATAGCCGATATCGACGGTGTGCGGCAGGTGATCACACTCACGCAGAAGAACGTGGTTGCGTTGTCCGCCGACACGGGTTCCGTGCTCTGGCAACGTCCCTTTTCCACGGAGTACGACCAGAACATCATCACGCCCGTGGTGACCGGTCGAACGGTCATCATCGCCGGGTATCAAAAACCGACGGCCGCGCTCGTCATCACGAAAAAAGGAACGAGTTGGACGGTTGACGAAGCGTGGAGCAACCCGGCCGTGTCCTTATATATGGCTGACGCTGTGACGGCCGGAGGCTTCTTATTCGGGTTATCGCACCGGAATAGCGGACAGTACTTCCTGCTTGATTTGAAGACCGGCAAGACCACGTGGACCGGTCAGCCGCGGCAGGCCGAAAACGCCGCGATCGCCTTTGCGAATGATGTGATCTTTGCGCTGGAAGACGATGCCGAACTCGTCGTTGGTAAGGCCGGCTCTGCGGGCTTCCAAGAGCTAAAACGATACAAAGTCGCGGACACCGCGACCTGGGCGCAACCGGTCATTTCCGGCAATCGCGTTTTTGTCAAGGACGCATCCACACTCGCGCTCTGGACCTTGCGCTAACTTGCCCCTGCAGAAATCGTAAAGGCTCCCGACGTTTGTCACGGGCGACGAACGCAAATCGCGCCTGTAGTTTCCCCAAAACGTCCCGCAGTCAGTCGCATAGGCATCGCTGCGCCTGTGGCAAGGGGCGTGCTTTCAAGTTCCTCGTTACACTCAAGGAGGATCCTCAATGACACGGAAAGTTCTATTAGTCACCCTTGTCCTGATGTTGAGCGTCGCGGTCGCTCAAGCCGACACGCTCGATTTTTCGGGACTATCAATCGGTCAACACAACAGCCCCGTCATCCTGCCGAATGCCACCCTGCACAGTTCGTCAGGTCCGTTTTACGTGGGCGCAGCCGGAATCGATCACGAGATTTGCGCGTTGAATGAGAACAATTTCAGCTGCGAAGCGGACATCACCATTCTGTTTAACTACTCTATTGGTGGTTTGACGCTCGTCACGTCTGGCGCAAATGATGGCGACGTCGTGGATCTTTATGCCTACGACAGCCTCAATAATCTGGTCGCATCCGTCATCGGTCACACCGGAAACGGCTCCGTTCTCGGCCTTGCAGGCGGGAGCGGCATCGTGAAACTGTTCATCGACGATCGATCCGTCGGTGCAGGATTCGGGTACGACCATTTCGAGTTCAACAGGGCAGTTCCGGAACCGGCAACGATGAGTTTGCTTGGCCTGGGCGTCCTCGGTCTCGGCCTTCTTCGCCGGCGCTCGTAATAGTCGACGTTCTTTAGTCCAGTCCCATCGACAAGCCGTACAAACACACGGGCAGTTGCATCGATTCTCGGCGATGCACCTGCCCGGTGCTTGCCTCCAGGCGATCCCAAGGTATGATCTGCGAATGCGACCGTCTGTGGTTTTGTTTCTTCTTCTCGTTACCAACGCGCATTTCGTTTCTGCGCAGTCATCCACATTCCAGCTCACAAACCCTGAATCGGTGAAACTGCTGGACGAAGTCACCCTGCTTTACAAAAAGACGGTGATCGCGGTCGACGCCGATCTCGCCGAAAATGTGTCGGCGCTTGCAGAGGTCTGGATCGATGGCACGCCTGTGATCAAGGTCCCGGCAGGCCGCAATCCGAGTGAAGCGGATCTCGTTCACGAACTTTTCCATTTGAAACTGATCGCGGACGGGTTCGGGTTCATCCGGTTCAACAAAGCTCTGCCGCCCGCTCTTGATGCGCGTCTGCATCAATGGGTGAAGGACCCCATCCAGCATACGGTCTTTTTTCCTCGCATGAAGGAGATGGGACTAAATCCCGCGGAGCAGATAGAAAGAATCGCTTCCAACAACCAGTCGGGTTTCGTCGTCCAATCCGCTCAGCCTCGAGACCTGACGCTTGTTCCGTTGTTTGCATTGCAAATGGCGCTCAGGGACAACACGCCTCTGTTTGACAGGTTTGTCGAAGGGAAAGCCGATAAGGACGACATCGCCGTTTCGCGCGAGGCGGTCAATATCGTGATCAAAGACAAGCCGAGGACGCCCGATGAAGAAGTCGCGACTGTCGTGAAGGTCCTTAACTGTCTGATCCCGTCGGTCGGTACTTTTTCGTTCGGCAGATGGGAGCAGCAGCGGAAAGGCGCAGTCGTGGTCAAGACCGCAATCGTTGAAGTCGGAGCGCCTGCAACTCAACGGTCCTGCCCCGGTAACTGACAGGTTCAATTACTACTTCGAGATTGCCTTTTGAAGCATTGAGTGGTAACTATACCCAGCTACCTTGGCATAGGAGCCATGCCAAAAAACAAAAACGACATTTTGCAGGGAACACTGACGCTTCTGGTCTTGAAGACATTGTCGTCGCAGGGCCGGATGCACGGCTACGCCGTCACCAACCACATCCAGCGCGTTTCGAACGATCTGTTGCGCGTCGAAGAGGGCTCGCTTTACCCGGCTCTGCATCGATTGGAAGACGCGGGTTTCATCAAAGCCCAGTGGGGAACAACGGACACCGGCCGCGAAGCGCGCTTCTATTCTCTGACGGCGAAAGGCCGCAAAGAGCTCGCGCGTGAGGAAGAAAACTGGGACCGTCTGACGGAAGGTGTGCGCTGCGTCATGCGGTACGCGTGAACACGATGGGATTATCGACCGGGAGCTTTCTCTCAGCGGACTACCGGGTGACGACAACCGTCACGTCGCCCGTTGCTGTAAGGGCGCCGTCGTGCGCGACGCATCGCAGGACATAATCGCCAGGCGCGTTGAAGGTCGCGCGAACCTCCCACTTGTTTCCGACTGGAACGGGCGGCGTCCTCCAACCTGGGGCCCATGGTGAATTCGCGCCGTCGCGCGTATCTTCCCAGGCGGTGAACTGCGGCGGATCAAAGACGACTTCTCCGGCGCCGCGATACTTGATCCAGACAAGCCGCAGTCCGGTCGCTGAGTTCGGAACCGTGCGGCCGCCGCCGATGGCGCCCTGCATTGGTCGCACTCGAGGCTTGCCGTCGTCGGTGGCGATGGCGCTCAGTGCGACCGGTTCGCCGACTTTCACGCGTCGCGTGCGTTCGCTTTCGACTTTGAAGACAGGCGCGACATTCCCGACGAGATCGGGCACCGTGCCCGTTTGTCCGCCGGCTCCGAAATTCGCCGCCATCACGGTCGCATTGACGACGTAATCCGGCTTCAGAGTGCCGTATGCCTTTTCCGTTTTGCCGTTGCTCGTGATTGTCCAGACGAGTTCGCGATTGCCAAAATCCTTCGGGACGCGAATCCTGAAAACGAATTGGTTGCGTCGCGGAAGAAAGTGCGTCGGCTGACCCTGATCGGGAGGACCCGGCTCGATGGTGTTGGCTAAACCGACCGGCACGTCGATCCACTCGTTCCAGTTCCTGTTGAAATAACCGAAGATCAAATCGTACGAGCCGTCAGCATTCTGCTCCCAGCCTTCATACACCGGCGCGATGTTCAGACCCGTTGTCGGCTGTTGCGCGAACAAACCTACGACCGCCAACACGAAGAGACGAAGGATCGAACCGGTCATCGCTGCTGGCCTCCAGCGGGAGTCGGCGCGGGGGGCGCCACTGGAGGCAGTGCAGGCCTGCCGGGCATTCTGGCGAACGCGCACATTGGGCACCCCGGAGCGGACTGCCCTTCCCTGAGGTTCAACGTGGTACGACGCCGTCCGACTTCCTGCGCAAACTGATCTTCGGTGAGGCTCACTCCCTGCGCAATCATCACCAGCATGTTGTCGATGGATCGGTGTCCGAGGCCGGACCAGTTTCGCGGATCGACGACGTTCCTGTTTCCCGTCGTGTTGTCGAAGTAACCAGTAACTTTCAGGATCGTGCCTCGCGGCAGAAGCGGCGCTGCGTCCTCCTCGTATGCGTATGTTTTCACCCAGCTGTGATCGTAGCCGGAGCAATTCAACGTCTCGACGTGCGAACCGTAGATCGCCTCGAGGCACATTCGAACGCCCGTCGCGTGCATGTGCGGCTCGAACACCGTGAGCTTTAGCGGCTGCGAGAGCGTCATATATGCGCTCTGGTTGACCGTCGCGCCGCCGGGGATGTCGAGATCGCCGGTGCCGATGCTGATCAGAGTGCTTTGAATCTCCGGTTTGTATCCAACCGGATGAAACTTGAGCCCGACCTGAAGGTGCGCCGTCGTGTCTTTTCCATTCGCATGAAGATGCACCGACGGAAAAGAGATGCTCGAGCCCGCGCGCATGAGCTTGCCCGCCCGGCTGTCGAAGATGTCTGCGTTGCGCCCGACCTCGTGCACCGGCCATGCACCTCCGCCGGGGCGTCCGTCCGGCCCGCTCACATTGATCAACGCGTGGTGAAACACGAAAAGCCCACCCACCGTCGCGCGGCCCGGTTTGTTGCGGGAGTCGTTGACTTCCTTGATCTCCATCGCCGCAACGTAACGATCTTCGGTCAGACCTGTCTGAGAGGCGGCGAGCGCGCCCCAATAATCAGGGCTGATCGCTTTCATCTCGACCGAGGTCGACGTGACGATCAGATCGGGTTTACCGATCTGCCATGACGAGTTTGCCGCGTCCGCGAATACTCTGTCCGGCGGCATGTCGGCTGGATTGCCGCGAGGCGCGCCTGCATCTGCCCATCTCGCGATCTTCGCAATTTCCGCATCGCTCAGCGAAATATCGTCTTTGAATTTCTGGATGCCGATTTCCTTCTCGATGAACCACGGCGGCATTGCGCCCCGGCGGTGCCGCAGCATGGTGCGCTGCTTGATTGCCTTCGCCCAGGGACGAACCTGCTCATACGTCAGCAGCGACATCGGCGCAATGGAGTCCGGCCTGTGACAAGGCTGGCAGCTCCGCTGCAGGATCGGAGCGATATCTTTCGTGAAGGTCACCTGGTCGGTCTGCGCCGACGTGGAAGGTGCAGTCACGGCAAGCGCAGCGCAAAGAATCGCCGCGACGCCGGCAATCATGTCCACTCGCCTCATATCCACCTCTCTTTGGTGTATGCAATGCGGATGATAACATTCGAAACCCTCATGACCGACAAGCGACCTGCGTTTCCACAAGCCGGCCTGAACTTTCTAAAAAGCCTGAAGCGGAATAACAATCGGGAATGGTTCCAGAAGCACAAGCCTGCGTATGAAGAATCGGTGAAACTGCCGATGCTTCAGATCATCGAAGCGTTGGCGGAAGACTTCGCAGAGTTTGCGCCGGAAATCCTGGTTTCACCGAAGAGCTTGTTTCGCATCTATCGTGATACGCGTTTCTCAAAGGATAAGCGTCCATTGAAGACACACGTCGCTGCTTCGTTTTCCGCTCGTGGACTCAACAGGCATGAGGGCGCCGGGTTCTATTTCCACATTGCTCCCACCGAGTTGTGGATTGGCGGCGGCATGTGGCGGCCGGCGACGGATGAATTGCGGAGCGTGCGAGACCACATCGCCGCAAATCATGAACGCCTGAGAAAGATTGTCGAAGCGCGGCAATTCCGCAAACTGTTCGGCGCATTGCAGGGAGAGCAGTCTTCCCGAATGCCGCGCGGCTATCCGGCCGGCCATCCGGCAGAACACTATCTGCGATACAAAGATCTGCTGGCGGCAAGAGAACTGAAGCCGGAAGATGCGACGAAGCCAGGCTTCCTGGGAATTCTTGTAGAGACATTCAAGGGGATGCATCCCCTCATCCGCTTTCTCAACGAGCCGATACTACGCCGTCGTCAGGAAAGAGATCGACACGAGCGGTTGCTATTCACGTGAGTTTCACCCCGAAGGGGTGTCAGGCCGGAACGAATCGACTGCTGCGCGCACATCATCTGCCGTTTTAACAGTTTCCATCAGACCGATGCAGCGCTCGATGGAGGCGGTGTTGTTCTCCAGTTCCAGGGCCTTGTCCGGACCGTTGATCACTCGGGCGACTCCGTAGTTAAAGACCACAATGGGCCGGTAACGCGGATGAAACGGCAGCTCCCGCAGCCGGCTCTCGAGGCCTTCAACCTGACCTGCAAGAACTTCGTTGTACACGCCTAGTTTTTCCTCGGTGAGCCGTTCGATGTTCCCGCCCTCGTTCTCGATCCACTGCACCTCCAGGCGAAGCAGTGTGTGGAGATCGTTCTGCCGGTAAGCCTCGGTGAGTTCCTGCATCAACAGGACCTTCTCTTTTTGCCGTTCGGCATCGCGTTCGAAATCGGGATGAAGCACTCGCGCAAGCTGTTTGTAAATGTTCGCGATGCTTCGCTTGCGAAGCTCTTCGTCAGCGCGGAGGTGTTCGTCGTCCGTCCCGTGACGTCCGTGCTCCGCGCAGTGGGCGGCTTCTGCTTCCGCCTCTTTCATCTTGCGCATTCGGGCGATGAGTATTTCGGCCTTCGCCATGAACTCGGCCTCGGAGGCGGCAGAATCGAGTTCGGAAAAATCGGCTTCGATTCCTTCCTCGGCGAACATTTGTGCCAGGGCCGCTCTTGCGGCTTCAATCACCTTGCGCTCGTCTTTGGCGTAACCGACGCCGTGGACGATGTTGTAGATATGACAAAGATCGGCGTCGGTCAGCCCCTTTTCCGTCGTCGCAATCTCATGGAGCAGATCCTGAGTGAGTTCCTTGAATCTCAGTCGTTCCTGCTGGCGCGGAAAAAACGATTTATTGACGAAAGGCGCCAGAACACGAACAAGCTCCTTCTGCACCTCAGTCTGCCTGGCAAGCCTCGGGACGATCTCTGCTGCGTAAAAACTCAACGTCGCGTCGAGTTCCGCTTCTTCGTCGTCGATGGAGTTGCGGAGGGACTCCACTCTGGCAAGAAGGGTCCGAAAGGTCTCCTGCGACGCGGTCCATGGACGCTGTGCGGCAGGCGTCGGAACGAGGCCTTCGCCGTTTGTCTCACTCCTCTTCATTCCCGTCCATTATCGGTGTTTGAAAGCAAGCGGCGCCAACTGTAATTCAAAAGACCTTGTTCGCAGCGCACGCCGGTTATATAAGCGCAGTGCAGTGGACTTGACTGACAAACAAACGGGAGGTTTGCGATGCGCGTCTTGATCGTCGTCGCAGCAGTGATAGTCGTGATTATCGGAACACCGGCAGCGCAGGCGCAGAGCCGCCCGGCAACGCAGGCATCATGCAATTTGCCCCAAACGGCGGGCATCCTTCAGCAGCAGCTCGTGCCGGGGAAAGCGCAACGAACATACCGTCTGTTTGTTCCGCCCGGATATGACGGGCGCACCGCGATACCGCTGGTTCTCGAACTGCACGGAAGCGGTGGAACGTCGGCGGGCCAGGCTCGCACCAGCGGTTTCGATGACGTCGCCGCGCGCGAGGGCTTCGCGGTCGCCAGTCTTCAGGCCGACGGCGGCAGATGGAATGTCCCCATCGATAACAACCGCGTGGACGACGTCGCCTATGTGAGTGACGTTATCGATCACGTTGCAGCGCGGATGTGCATCGACCAGACGCGCGTCTATGCCACCGGATTTTCAGGAGGCGGACGGATGTCGTCGCTTCTTGGGTGCAGGCTCAACGCACGCATCGCGGCCATTGCGCCGGTGTCCGGACTCCGCTGGCCTGGTCCCTGCGAAGGACGTTCCATTCCGGTCCTGACGTTCCACGGCCTGGCCGACCCGCAGAATCCTTATGACGGAAAGGCCGCAAACCGAGGCGCCGAATGGCTTGAGAGCGTTCCTGACGCGCTTGCCGGATGGGGAAAGCACAACGGCTGCCGGGGCGACGTTATCCTGGATGATCCCGCCGGCCCTTTGTCCACGATGAACTATGCCGGTTGCCGTGAAGGTGCAGAGGTCCGAATGATCCGCATCGACGGCCTCGGCCACACCTGGACGAAAAAGGAAATCGACACCACTGGTGCAATGTGGCAGTTCTTCAAGAGCCACCGACTGCGCCAGTAAACAAGCCGGACTCTATCGGCTCTTCTGATACTCCTGCACGGTCTCCCATGCGACGCGCCGCAGGAAACGACCGTCTTCAGCGGAGACGCCGCGAGGGACATAGCCGATATCCGTAGGATTTGTTCCGAAAACCGTGGCGTACACAACGGCAGTTGCGAGATAGGTACCGTACATACTGGGGTGTTCTCGATCCCGCGCAAACAGATCCAGGTCCGGGCGCTGTTGCACAAATCGTTCCCACGCGAGGCCGACAGGAGCGACATCGACATTCAGTTCCCTTCCTGCTTCGCGATGTTCCTGTGCGATCTGAGCCATCGAAATCCATCCGAGACGTTTGTAGGCCCAGGCCATCAACAGTACGGGCCGTGCGCCGGTCTTCCGGATTTCGGGTACGAAACGTCGCGCGTATTCACGAAAATCGGCGACTGTCGTTTCCGGAAGATCTTCCTGTAACACGACGACGGCGTGGCCCTTGGCAATCGCCTGCCGCACGTGAGGGTGTTCCTCCCAGAGCGTTTTGAAATACTGGCCCCCTGCGACCGCATTGTCCGTTTCAACCTTCAGCGGCGGGTTTGCTGCAGCGGCCATCCTTTCGAAGTGCGTATAAATCCCACCCTGAGAGTAAGTGAGACTGTTTCCAACGAACAAAACCCGGCGCGGTGGATTTGATGTACGAGTCTGGGCCATTGTATCCGTCACGCCGAACGCGCACGCGGCGGCGGCAACACTAAAGAAGGTTCGTCGATGCACGTTTCCTCCGTGGTGAGATTCTAGACTGGAATCCGGTAATATCCGTGAGCATGAAAACACTGACAATGTTTCTGATGCTGTGCTTGACGAGCATAGCCGCTCAAACGCCACAGACGGTGACCGCGCAGGATAGAGTCGAGATTCAGGCGCTGGTCGCAAGCTACGCCAGGGCGTTAGGTACTTGTGCCGCAAATGACTTCGCAGATCTGTTCGCCGAATCGGGCTACTTTGCGAGTGGCTTTCGCGGTCAGGTCGCAGGCCGGGAACGGCTCATCGCGATGGTTCAAAGCGAGCGCCAGTGTCTCGCGGCCCCAGCCACGGCACCTGCAGCTCGTCCAGCTCCGACCGTCGTCGTCGAAGTCACGCCGGCGGCTGTCCGTGGGATCGCCGATCTTGGCGCTGCAGGACACTACGAAGACGAATACGTCAAGACTCCGAAAGGCTGGCGGTTTGCGGCCCGCACGGTCATCACTCCTGCCGAGAAAGTCGCAGGACTGAACGCCGCAGCGATGGTCTCGATCCGCCGCCTTGCGAGCGGCGCTCAGGATTTAGAGGAGTTCTGGGCGCCGGGCCAGGACGGCGTGAAGCGTTTCAGATCGTCGGGAGTTGTCATCGGTATCTCAGCAGGCGCGCTGACTGGACGTGTTTATCTGAAAGACGGCGGTTATTACGATGACGTGTATGAAAAAACCGCTCAAGGTATGTGGCGGTTCAAATCCCGCGGCTACGTGGCGGAGAGAAAGCCTTAAATGCCCCGACGCTGAGCGAACTTTATAGGCGGCTGAGAACCTTTCGTTCCACTCCAACGTAATAAGCGCGTATGAAAGACCTTCTTCAGGATCTTCGTTACGCCCTGCGCACGTTTTCACAAAACATCGGCTTCACCGCAATCGTCGTCGTGTCGCTTGCGCTTGGGATTGGAGCAAACACCGCGATGTACAGCGCGGTCGACGCGCTCTTTATGCGGAAGCTTCCGGTACGGAATCCCGACGAGTTGGCCGTTTTCGCATGGCAATCCGGACCGACGCACGAAGCGTTCTCACCTCGAAGCGGCGGACTTTTTTCACGTAGTACCAGGGGCAACAATGAAAGCGCAGTAATCACAAATCTGGGGTCCCGTTTTTCATCCGATCTTGTAGCGAGATTCCGGATGCAGGGTGCGAGCCTGTCGGACGTGGCTGCATTTGCGACTGCGGACGTCGACGCAACCATCGACGGATATAGCGAGGAGATAACCTCGCAACTGGTGTCCGGCAACTTCTTTCAGACGCTTGGCATGTCGCCCGTTGCAGGCAGAATGATGACGCCCGCGGACGATGCGCCGTCCTCAGACCCGGTGGTCGTGATCAGTCGTGGCTTCTGGCAGCGGAAATTTGCGCAGGATCCGTCGGCGATCGGAAAGCAGGTGGTGCTGAACGGAAGTCTCATAGCCACGATCGTCGGAGTAACTCCCCCGTCCTTTCATATAGGCCGCGGCGTGGTACCGGACTTTTTCATTCCCATGACGTTCGAACCGCAGTTGGCCGACGGGCTGCTGGCTCCGGAGAACTGGGGACTGGGCGTCGTGGCGCGCATGAAGCCGGAAGCCGGTATCGAACAGGTGCGCGGCAATCTTCAAGGTTTGTTCCAGGCATACGCTCTTGAGGAGGCTCCGAATACGAAGCCGGCCGACTTACCCATTCTTCGTGTTCTTTCCGCGGCGCAGGGCTTCAGCAGTGAAACCGTTTCGGATGCACTGCGCATCAACGTCACTAAGTATCAACTGATCATCATCCTTTCCGGAGCATCGACGATTCTGCTTCTGATCGTCGGTCTCAACGTTGCGAACCTGCTCATCGCGCGCGGCGCGACGCGTCAGTACGAAATCGGAGTCCGGCTGACTATGGGCGCGACCCGGTTTCGGCTGATCCGGCAGCTTCTGACGGAAAGTGTTTTGCTTGCGGTGCTCGGTGGGTCGCTTGGAGCCATCCTCGCGTTTTCAGGAAAGAATCTGCTGCGGCTGTTCCTTCAAACCGATAACCGGATGGTGCTCGACCTTCGTATCGATCCGGGGATCCTCGCCTTTTCAGCGGCCGTTTCGTTGATAACCGGAATTTTTTTCGGGATCGCGCCCGCGTTCCGGGCGACGCGAATGGATCTGGACTCCCGGTCAAACAAGCCAGCCGAACAGTCCGCGGTTCTCGATCCGGAATCGGCCGGACGCTGCTCGTGCTTCAGGTCGCGATGTCGGTCGTTCTTCTGGTGGGTGCCGGGATGTTTTTGCGAAGTGTGGGCAACCTGCCGACGACCGATGTCGGATTCAATCCCGAAAACATGCTGTCGTTCCGCGTCAACGTGGACGCTTTGCGCGGCGACCGGAACCGGTACGAACAAGTGATGGGGGCGATCGCTGACGTACCGGATGTGGTGATGGTCACCGCTGCATCGGATCCATTCCTCGGCTCCGGAGGATCTTTCACGACCGGCCGTTTTTACCCGGCTGCAGAAGGTCAGCAGCTGGTGCGAACCGGCACCGTTCGCGCGACGGCCGTGCGCGCCAACTTCTTCGAAGTCTTTGACCTCGCTCCTCTGCGAGGTCGCGTTTTCGACCGGCGAGATGCGTTGAGCGACGCGCGTGTCGCAGTGGTGACTGAAAGTCTTGCGCGCCGGTTGAATTCGGATCCGCTCGGCTGGCGGGTTCAAATGGGAAATGAATTGGCGCCCGATTATTTCGACATCGTCGGTGTCGTCAGGAATATCGGCGCCAGCGAGATTGGCAGGCAACATCTCGACGGATCCGTTTTCCTGTCGGAATCGCCACAGAATCTCCTTGGCTCATTCGAAGTTCGGACGGCCGGGAATCCAATGGCAGTCATGGCGCCGATTCGTGAGCGCCTGCGTCAGATCGACTCCAATCTGCGTGTCGGCCAGGTATTCCGCGAGACGGACCTCGTGCGACGAAAACTCGCGCCGACGCGCTACATTGCAACAGCCTGGATGGCCTTCGGCGGCATCGCGCTGTTGCTGACCTCCATCGGGCTTTACGGCTTGTTGTCACACGGCGTAGCGCGCCGCACCAACGAAATCGGCATCCGCATGGCGCTCGGCGCGCGCCGGGTTCACGTGTTGCGGCTGGTGATGACTCAGGTATTTGTTCTGGTCCTTGTCGGTCTCGTTTTGGGACTCGGGCTCTCGCTGTTCGTCAACCGGCTGATGTACGCGTTCGTGTACGGCGTCACGTTCAACGACTTCACCACGTTTTCGATGGCGGCTGCGATCATGCTAGCGGTCACAGCCGTCGCGAGCTACATTCCCGCGCGGAAAGCCACGATGGTCGATCCAACGGTCGCGCTGCGGCACGAGTGATGCGCGCCTGCACCTTCCAGCCTTCGGCGGGACAAACGCGCAGCCCGGAGGGGAGCGATCGACTTTATTCGTATCTGAGGGCGTCGAGTGGATTCACTTTTACGGCCCGGCGCATCGGTACCCAGGAGGCGAGTAGAGCGACGGTAGTGAACAAGAGCCCGGCCGCGATCAGCGTGAGCGGATCCGTTGGCTCAACCCCAAACAAAAACGCGCGGAGAACTCGCGATAAGAGCAGCGCTGCCGCAATCCCTAAAATGATTCCGCCCGCGATCAAACGGAATCCTTCGCCTAACACCAGTTTGCGAATGTCTTTGTCCTCCGCTCCCACAGCCGAGCGGATTGCGAGTTCGCGCCGGCGGCCCGCAACAGAGAGCGACAATACGCCGTAGATGCCGACGAGGGTCAGCGTGCTGCCGATAAGGGAAAAGCCCGTCAGAAGCTGCATCGCAAAACTGCGGGACGCGAGCGAATCCGCGCGGATGTCATCCAGGGTCTTGATGTTTTCCACGGCTGCCGTGGGATCTATCGACCGTAGTTCCCCGCGGATCGACGAAATGACGGACCGCGGGTCGGCCGACGACCGGACGACCAGGTGCTTTGAGAACGCACCATTCTGCCAGAACGAGACGTAGATCTCAGGTTCGGCGGTCTGCGTCAGATCTGCGGTGCGGCTGTTGGTCACCACACCAATGATTTCCGCCGGCGGGTTTTCGCGCCCTCGCGTCCACAACTTCTTTCCGACGGGATTGCCTTGCGCAAAGTATTTGTCGACCAGCGCCTGATTGACGACGACAACCAGCGGGGCGCCGGTCTTGTCGCTGTCGCGGAAGTCGCGGCCCTCCTGCATCCGTTGGCGCAAGAGCGAGAAGTAGCCGGCAGTAACGGAGCGTATCGGAAACTGAATCCGTTCGCTCGGCTTCGTCGGCGCAGGTTGCCCCTCGATTTCCACCGGGACCTGCCAGTTGTTGCCGGTGAGGGGCACACCCCAGGAGAAAGCCGCCGACTCGACGCCCGGCACGGCAGATACGCGCTCGAGTGCCCGCTGATGAAAGTCCACCCATGCTTTGTTGTTCGAAGAATTGCTCTGCAGGTGCGTGACGCTCATCGTCAGGACGCTTGATGTGTTGTAGCCCGATTCAACCCTGGAGATATTGCCCATGGTCCGGATCAGGAGACCGGCGCCGACGAGTAACGCAAGCGTCAGCGCAGTCTGAATCATCGTTACACCGCGAAGCAGGGCACGTTCACCGCGGCCCGCGCTGCTGTTGGGACCTGCGGATTTGAGTGCATTGACAGCGTCGAAGCGCGAGGCTCGCACTGCGGGAAACAGACCGGCGAGAAGGGCTGCCGCGACAGCCGCGCCGAAACCGAATCCAAACATCGGCCAGCCGATCGTGACAGCGTCCAGACGCGGCACCGCATGTCCTCCGGCCAGCTTGAACATCGCGACAAGAGCGATGGCCAGCAGTGCGCCCAAAGTGCCGCCGGCAAGCGCGAGAAGCAGACTTTCAGTCGAGACCTGCCGGAAGAGCGCCACCCGGCCGATTCCCAGAGCGCTTCTGACGGCGTATTCCTGCTGCCTCTGAAGCCCTCGGACGAGCAACAGCGCGGCCGCGTTTCCGCATGCGATCAGGAAAACGAGCAGAGCGGCGCCGAGTAACGGAAAAAGAATGCGTTCGCCGTCGCGATTCATGCTGGTGGCCAGCGGCGTCAGATTGGGAACGAAGCCCTGGAAGTCGCGGTCCGCCTGCGATTCCTGCGCGACAAGCACCGACAGTTCGTTTTGCGCTTCGCTGACCGCGACGCCCGCACGCAGCCGTCCCACCACGTCCCAGCGTGCTTGCCGTATGCCGTCCGGATTGGGGATGACCGGCAACCAGAAGTCGACCGCCGCGTTCTCATCGTAGTTCGGCTCCTGCGCCACACCCGGTGATGGCAGGAATCGCACGCCCGCAGGCATGACACCGACTATGGTCAGAGGCGCTTCACGGCGACTCATGCGAAGCGTGGATCCGACGACATTCGGATCTCCATTGAATGCCCGTTGCCAGAAGTCGTAGCCCAGAATGATGACCGGCGCGGAATTCGGCCCGCCCTCCGGATCGAGGAAGGCGCGGCCAAGCAGTGGCTCGAGTCCCACTACTTTGAAATAACCCGGGCTCACGACCATTCCTTCCATGGATTCGCTGCTGTCCGCTCGCATTAGAAAATTGAAGGTCCATGCGTAAGCGGCAATTCCTTCGAAGGACTTCGCCTGCTTTTGCCAATCCTGCCACTGCGCCGCCGGCCACGGCCGTGCGGGGGCCTGTTGTCCATCGGACCGCGCGGACGGGATCAGCACCAGTTGCTCCGGCTGTTTGTAAGGAGGCGGGCTCAAGAGCACCCCTTGAATCAGGCTGAAAACCGCAGAAGTCGCGCCGATGCCGAGCGCCAATGTGATGATCGTAATCACGGCGAATCCGGGTCGCTTGAACAGGGACCGAATTGCATAACGGCAGTCTTTGAACATGCAGTCCTCCTGGGTGTCTGAGGGGTAAACCGTATTGACCACTTGAACCAGCGAAAGGTTGGCACACGGTGTGACTGTTCGATCGCGGGACACGTAGAGCCGATAGCGGACAGGAAGCAACGTCTGAAGAAACATTCGTCCAACGAAACCAATTACAACTCAATGACTTGAACCTGACGAAGCCTGGAGCGCAACATGCAATGCTACCAAAACCCTGGAGGCGCGCATGTTCGACCGAATCGGAGATTTGTGGCGGGAAGCGGCTTATGGAGTGAGGCTTCTCAGGAAGAATCCAACGCACACGATGATCGTGGGCACGACGCTCGCGCTGGGTATCGGCGCGACCACAGCGATCTTCAGTGTCCTTTACGCCACGGTGCTCGCGCCGCTGCCGTTTGCCGATCCGGAGAAACTCGTCTGGATCGACCAGAGAAACGGCGAAGGGCGCATGCGCGGCTTGCCCAGGAATCGGGTCGAGGACTGGAGGCGAAACAGCCGCACGCTTGATGGCGTCCAATACGGGATTCTCGGTTTCGTCAACTTTACGGTGTCGGGTCCGAATGGAGCAGAGCGCATCTGGCTTGAACAGGTGGACTTTCAGACGCTCAACGTCCTCGGCATCAAGCCGCTTCTCGGACGATGGTTTGAACCCGACGAACTCATCGTTCAGGGAGACACGTCGCGATCGATCATCATCAGTTACGGACTCTGGCAGCGCGCTTTCGGCGGTGATCTCGACGTGCTCGGGAAAAAGATGCCGGGATGGACCGCAGGTTGGGGCGATACCGTGGTCGGCGTCATGCCGAAAGGCTTTTACATTCATCCGGAACGATCCAACGCCGACGGCTGGTATGTCACCACATCAACCGGTGGCGGCGTCATCGGACGATTGAAACCTGGAGTTACGGCGGAGCAGGCACAGGCCGAACTGGCGGGCATTGGCCGCCAGGAGAATCCTCCTAATACAGGCACGAATGTTCAGAACGCCTTCGCGCTACGGGTCACTCCCCTCCATAGCTTCTATCGCGATGGGTATGCGCGAACCGTCTATCTGCTTCTGGGCGCAGTCGCGTTCGTGCTCCTGATCGCATCGGTGAACGTTGTGAACCTTCAACTGAATCGAAGCGTCAGGCGTCAGCCCGAGATTGCGGCGCGAATCGCTCTTGGCGCCGGACGATGGCGGTTATTGCGACAGTTGATGATCGAAAATATCGTGCTGACTCTTTTCGGCGGCGTGCTGGGCCTGTTCGTATCTTTCGCAGGGATTTCTCTATTTGTGTTTCTCGCTCCGTCCTTCTATCCACCCACGGAAGAGTTCGTTGTGAACGGGCCTGTTCTCCTCTTTACACTCGCTGTCTGTCTGGTCACCGGTATTCTGTCCGGCATCGTTCCCGGTTTTCGCGGATCGAATCCGGATCTGTCTTCGACTCTGAAAGAAGGGGGCCGCGGAGTTATCGGCCGGTCGCGTTTGGGAATCCGGCGGGCGCTGGTTGTAGCTGAAATCGCGCTTGCGATGGTGCTGCTGGTTGGAGCCGGTCTGATGATCAACAGCTACGCGCGGCTGACCAGTGTCGACGTCGGGCTGGACTCGACGAACGTTCTGAGCATGCAAGTCAGCACGTTCGGGATGGATAAGTACAGAATTCGCCGCACACCCACTCACTGGACTGCGACGCCGGAAATCTCGAGGTTCTACACGGCTGCGCTGGAACGGCTCGCCCTGATGCCTGGTGTCGAGGCGGTGGCTTCCACAAGCAATCTTCCACCTCGAAGCGGGCTGGTGGTTCCATTCAGCATCCTGGGGAAACCAAACGCCGGCGGCGCCGACCGGCCGGATGCGGCGTTTCACGAAGTCAGCCCGACATTTTTCGGTGCGATGAAAATCCCGGTGCGCGGCCGTACGTTCACGGATCTGGATCGGGAGACCGGGCCAGGTGTCGTCATCATCAGCGAGACACTGGCGCGACTGTACTTCGGCAATGAAAACCCGATCGGGCAGTCCATCCAGGTGCATATACATTCGCCGAACATAAATCTCGAACCCGACCGCGTGCGTGAGATCGTCGGAGTCGCGAGAGACATCCGGATGAATTTCAGATTGGAATTCGAGCCGATCCTGTACATCCCATACCGCCAGAATCTCACCGACTACCAGTCCAATGGACACCTAGGAACTCATGCCATTCACGACTTCGTCGTGCGCACTTCAGGAACGGCAGATATCGTACCTCTCGTGAAGCGCGCATTTGCGGATGTGGATTCCATGATCGTCGTTTCCGACATCATGCCGATGAGGGACAGACTCGGCACCGCCGCCGAAGACCAGGAATTCTGGATGCGCCTGCTTGGAATCTTTGCGGGACTGGGAATGTTCCTCGCGGCGATCGGCGTCTACGGAGTCCTTTCTTATGCTGTCGAACAGAGGACGCATGAGTTTGGTATCCGCGCAACCCTGGGCGCGAGCGGACTCGACATCCTCCGCCTGATTCTGCGCGAAGGAGTCGTCGTCATCGTGCTGGGCCTCGTGATCGGCATTGGCGGCGCATACGGAGCGACTCGCCTAATCGCCAAACAACTCTATGGCGTGACGCCGACGGATCCGCTGACCATCGCTGCCGTTGCCGTGGTGCTGGTGCTGGTCGCCTTTCTTGCCTGCTACATTCCGGGAAGACGAGCCGCGAAACTCGATCCTTTGACCGCGCTTCGCACCGAGTGAAATCTGCGCTGGAACGAATTGCGATTACTGCGCCGGGCGATCGCCGGCAGGGGCTCCAAGTTCACGCAGCAGGGCGATGACTGCAGCATCGGGCTTAGGTGCTGCAGCAGGACCGGCCGGACCGGGAGGGCCGCCAGGGCCTCCGCGACCTCGTCCTGCAGGAGCCGCAGCCGGCACTCCGAGCGCGACATCGAGCGGAGTTCGGCCGCTGGAATCCTTGATATCCAGCTTCGCTCCTCGTTCGACCAGCAGGCGGATGAACGCCTCGCCTCGGTCCAGGCTCTGATGCAGGAGGGTCGCGCCGTTGGCGCCGGTCGCATTGACGTCGGCGCCGCGGTCGAGGAGGAGCCGGACAGCTTCGAACATGGGCGTGCCGGGCGTGAGCGTGCGGCCGCCGCGTCCTGTGAGGGCCACCATCAGTGTCGTCGTGCGGTTCGCGAGAGCGCGGGAAGGATCGGCGCCATGATCGAGCAATGCCTTCATGAAATCGAGATCAAGGGCCTTCGCCGCTCGCATCAAAGGCGTCGCGCCATTCCCGAGCGCCGCATCTCCGCCATTGTGCTGCCGCATGAGGAGCGGTGCTTTCAGCGTCTGGTTCGGGTCTGCACGATGTTTCAGAAGAACCGACACGAGATCCGACGCCGACAGCTTTCCTGACGCGCGCGGCGCCGGCCGGTTCACGAATGGCGACAGGTGCTTCATATCTACCGCCGCATAGAGCGCGGCCATCCCCGCCGCATCGCCGACGTTCGGATCGGCACCTTTCTCCACAAGCCGCGCCGCGACATCGTAATGCGCATTGATGATCGCGATCACAAGCGCAGTCGAGCCTTCCGGATCGACCTCGTTGAGATTCGCGCCGACCTGTGCCAGCGCCGTCACCGCGTTGATCTGACCTTGCCGCGCCGCATACATCAACGCCGTCATGCCACCGCGCGGAAGCGCCGTGGCCACGGCAAAAGAGAAATCAACCTTGACCGTCGGCAGGTTGATCGTCGTTGAATGCGCATCCGTCTTCGCGCCGCCTGCGACAAGCACGCGGATCGCGTTCGCGTTATCGTTACCGGCGGCCCACATCAGCGCGGTCTCGCCGAACTCTCCTTCGACCGCATTCGGATCAGCTCCGCGTGCCAGCAGCAGCCTGAGCACGTCCGGTTGGCCCGTGCGCGCAGCGGCCATGAGCACGGTCTCACCTTTGCCGGAAGCGGCATTCGGATCGGCGCCGGCACTCAGCAGCAATTCCGTCAGCGGCGCGCTGCCGTTGATCGCGGCCAGCGCCAGCGGCGTCACGCCATATCGATTTGCGGATCGCACATGCGCACCCGCAGTGAGCAGAGCGCGGACCAGTTTGGCGTCGTCATGCTGAACAGCCCAGTGGAGAGCGGTCGTGCCGTCTGCTTCGACGGCATGACCGGAGGTTCCCTGCTTCAGCAACTCCATGGCTTTGGCGGTGTCGCCCGATCGAACGGCCTCCGCGAGGCGCACGTTGATCTGAGCTGAAGTAACAGTGGACAGCGCAAGCATGACGACGAGTACACTTGCGCAGCGACGCATTGTAGGCGCGGTCTGTGACCGCGCGTATTTCGCGACTTCGACGAAAAGCGCGCGGTCATAGACCGCGCCTAAAGAAGCCCTCATAGATCGACGGTCCCCGTGCTGACGCCGTATGTGTCGTGCGCGACATCAAACTTCTGCGCGACACTCAACAACAGGTTCGCCATCTGTGTACCCTGTGCCGTTCTTATGTGACGATTCCCGCGCACGCGGCCATTTCCCCCGCCGACCATAAAAAGCGGCAGCGGCCCGCCTGTGTGTCCATTGCCGTCGCTCATCCCGCTGCCATAGACGATCAGCGAATGATCCAGCAGCGAGCCTTCACCGTCCGGAGTGGATCGCAGCCGCTCGATGAACCGCGCAAACATCTGCATGTGATGCACGTTGACCTTCGTATGATTCGCGATCGATTCCAGCCGGTTGCCGTGATGCGATACCGCGTGATGCGGTTCAGTGACGCCAAGTTCAGGATACGTCCGCTGACTCACTTCGCGCGCCATCATGAAGGTGAAGACGCGCGTCAAATCCGCTTGATACGCAACGCCGAGCAGATCGAACAGAAGCGCAACGTGGTCGTCATACGCCTCGGGAACTCCGACCGGTTCAGCCGGTACGTTCGGCCGGCTTTCGGCCTGCGCCTCGGCGCGTTGAATGCGTCGCTCGATTTCACGCACGTGGTCTGAATATTCGCCCAGCCGCGACCTGTCCTGCGCGCCGAGTCCCCTGGAAAGGTCCTTCAACTCAGCGGTCACAAAGTCGAGAATGCTGCGATTCGTGTTCATCCGCGAAAGCCGCTCCTCCGGCGTGGCGCCACCGCCGAACAGGCGCTCGAACACAACGCGCGGATTGATCTCCATCGGAAGCGGCGACGTCGGCGTCTGCCAGCTCAACGTGTTCATGTACGCGCAGCTGTAGCCGGGATCGCATGCGCCCTGAAGCCCGGAGAAATCTTCCGTTGCGACTTCCAGTGATGGAAACGTGGTGTCCTGGCCGATCTGCCGCGCGACAGCCTGATCCAGCGATGTGCCGACACGGAAGTCGGGGCCGTCCGTGCGTTTGGGCCGGACGCCCGTCAGCCAGCAGGCCGACGACACGGCGTGATTGTTATTGACCTCCGCGCGCACGAGATTACTCACGACAACAACGGAATTCCGGAACGGCTCGAGCGGTTTCAGAATCGTGGGGAACTGAAAATCAGCGCCCACCGTCGCGGGCGTGAACTGATCCATGATGATGCCATTCGGCACATACACGAAACCGAGCCGAGGCCGGCTCGATGCCTGCGCCATTGCAGTCAACGCCGGTGTCATCGCGTCCAGCAACGGCAGACCGAGCGCTACGCCTGCGCCCCGCAAGAAGGTCCGCCGCGACAGAGCGCGCCTGCTAACAACCGGTACCACGTTCATTTCTTGTCCTCCGCTATCCGCATCCGGAATGGCGTGCTCTTTGCAACGCCGTCGACAATCGACGCGAACCGGTATCCGTCACGTTCCGCCTGGCGCACGATAGCGCGCACGGCCGGCATATCTTCAGGCTCGAGCCCGCGGCCAACAGCGTATGTGAGCAGCTTCTCGGCGACAGTGGTCACGAGTACCTCCGGACGCTTCAACAGAGCATCTCGCAAACCGATCACGCCGTCGATCCTCGTGCCGTCGGTCAGCACACCGGACGCGTCGACACGTTCACCATTCTCGTCTGTTCGCCACGCGCCCACGGCATCAAAATTTTCCATGGCCAGCCCAAGCGGGTCCATAACCTTGTGACAGGCCGCGCACGTCGGGTTCTCGCGGTGCTGCTCCATTCGCGCGCGCATCGTCAGCGGCTTCGCGCCCACGGCATCGGGAAGCGCGGGAACTTCGGCCGGTGGTGGAGGCGGCGGCGAGCCGACCAGATTGTCCAGAATCCATTTGCCCCGGACGACGGGCGATGTGCGGTCGGCGTGCGACGTCACGAGCAGAATGCCGCCCTTGCCGAGAAGGCCGCGGCGAGTCTCGTCGATGTTCGAGACCCTGCGGAAGTGGCTGCCCTTGATGTGGGAAATCCCGTAGTGCTCCGCCAGACGTTCGTTCACGAACGTGTAATCGGCCGTGAGCAAATCGAGCACGCTGCGGTTTTCGCTGATGATGCTGCCGACGAAGAGATTCAACTCGCGTTCGAATGCCTGCAGCAACGTGCGGTCGAAGTTTGGAAAGTCGTTCTTGTCCGGTGTTGCGCTTCGCAGGTTGCGGATGTGGAGCCACTGTCCCGCGAAGTTCGTGACCATCGCCTGCGATTTCGCATCGGCGAGCATTCGGCGAACCTGCTTTGCCAGCGTCTCCGGCTCGCGCAGCCGGCCAGCTTCCGCAGCGGCCAGTAGTTCATCGTCGGGGATGCTGCTCCACAGGAAGAACGACAGCCTTGACGCGAGCTCGAAATTGCTTAGCGCATAAACACGGCCGGCAGCGGTGCCCTCCGGATCACGCTCGATGCGAAACGCGAACTTCGGACTTGCCAGCATCGCTCGCAGCGCCATTTCGATACCCGCTTCAAAGCCCCCGTTTCGTCGTCCTTCCTCGTAGAAGCGCAGCAGCGGTGACATGTCGGCATGCGTCACCGGCCGCCGATATGCGCGGCGGGCCAGCTTCGAGAGGATCGTCGTAGCGCACGTCCGTTCTTCGGCAGGCTTTGCCGGCCGGCACACAAAGATGCGCTGCCGGCTTGGCGTGGCGCCGACGCCAGTGGCGTTGAAAGGTCCGCTGACAGTCATGTACTCGATGTGTGGAAGACCCAGATGATCCGTTGCAACGATCGTGCTGTAGAGGAATGGCTGCAGCCGGATGGGACCAAGGTTCGACGACGGCTGAAGAAACGCCGCCGTGACTACTCTCTGTCCCGCGCGCACCGCAACGCGCGCCTGCAGGCGTGTGTTCAGATCGTTGACGGCGTTGGTCGCGTTGTTCGAGGACGTGACGTAGTCATCAAGCCCGCCGACCGGTGCGAGAAGCACGCGCTGGCCTTCCACCGCAATTTCGAGTTGGTTCTCGTCCTGGAGTCCGCGAATCGTACCGAGGTTGGTCTCAACCAGCTTCACCTTGAACATGTATTCGCCGTCGAGTTGGAACGTGTGTTTCGCGGCTACACCGCCACGCGTGCCGAGCGGCAACCCTTCGAGATGGTCGTTTTGCGACAGATCACCCCGGACACGGTAGGTTTCCGAGTTGGCCGTGATCTTCGGGCTTCCAACGACGAGCGCGCTGATTTTGGCCGCCGCGGACAGATAGCTTTCGAGCAGCGCCGGCGACAGGCTCAATACGTCGGCGATGTTGTCGAAGCCATCGGCGGAATCGTCCGCCGGCAGCAGCGCCGCGGCGTCGACTTCAAGCGCAAGCAGATCGCGAATCGCGTTGGCATATTCCGCGCGATTCAATCGATGGACTGAAGAGCGGCCGGGATTAGCACGGTCGAGCGCAGCACGATCCAGACGCGATTCAATAAAGCCGGCGAGCGCGTCCTGGGTGGCGCGGTCCGGCCGTGGGCTGCCTTCGGGCGGCATGGCGCCGGTCCGGATCTTGCGTATCACTTTTTCCCAGAGCAGCGGATCGTCGGCAACGTGGTTCAGATCCGCGCGGTCGAGCACGACGCCCGATGCCGTCGCCGGCGTGGTCGCGCGGCTGTTGTGACAGCCAGCGCAATATCGATCGATTACCGCTCGATGCGCGACTGCTTCATCGACTTTCGGAACCGCCTGTCGCGCAGGCCCGGCACTCGAGTTCTGGAGGGTTAGCCACGCCAGCGCCGCAAGAGACATGGCGGCTGCTCGAAAAAAGCTCATGGGCATCGATTATAAGGTTGGGAGTTAGAAAACCAGAGTCTGAGTTTGACGTGCCCTCTCCCTCCGGGAGAGGGACGGCGCGAAGCGCCAGGGTGAGGGCCGTCATGGAACCAACTGGTCGCGTGCCTGCCCTCACCCTGTCGCGCTTTTCTTGATGCTTCGCGCTAGCGCGCTCGCGCTTCGCGGCGCGACGTCCCTCTCCCGGAGGGAGAGGGGGCGAAACACTTATACTGAATGATCATGACGTCCACCTTACACAGTCGAATGCCGGTCGTATTTCTGCCTCATGGCGGCGGTCCATGGCCATTCATCGAGATGCCGATTGGAAGCCGCGCCGAACTGAACGATCTCGCGCGGTACCTTCGTTCGTTGGCCTCCCTGCCCCAAATGCCCCCGCGGGCGCTCCTAGTGGTGTCCGGGCATTGGGAAGAATCGCTGCCGACTGTAATGTCGTCGCCGCGCCCACCGATGCTTTACGACTACTATGGCTTTCCTCCGGAGTCCTACACGATAGAGTGGCCTGCTCCCGGTAATCCCGATCTCGCCGGGCGTGTGCGTGAGCTTCTGGAGACGGCGAAATTCAAGACCGCTGCAGATTCTGAACGCGGGTTCGATCACGGGACATTCGTTCCGCTGAAGCTGACATATCCTGAAGCCGATGTTCCGACAGTGCAGCTATCGCTAAAGCGCGGCCTCGATCCGGCGGAACACATCCGGATCGGGCAGGCGCTGAGCCCGCTCCGCGATGAGGGCGTCTTCATCATCGGCAGCGGGATGACTTACCACAACCTGCGTGCTTTCACGCCGCAGGCCGCCCCTTATGCAGAAGCGTTCGATGAGTGGCTGCGCGAAACAGCAACTCTCGGCGAGACCCAACGCAACATCGGCCTGACCCGCTGGTCCGAAGCTCCCCATGCACGTATCGCGCATCCGCGCGAAGAGCATTTACTGCCGTTGATGGTGATCGCCGGAGCAGCGGGATCGGATCGCGGGACCGTCGCGTATAACGGCACCATCAATGGTCTTCGCATCTCCGCGTACCACTTCGGCGGTTAGTGGTCCTACAATACCGAGCCATGACCAGGCATCTCTTGATTGTTGTCGCGATGGCTTTCGTCCTTGTCGCCGGCCTCGGCGCGCAGCAGGGCGGACGGACATCGCCCCCATTACCGCAACTGCCCCAAAACTTCGAGACCGCGGTGCAGAAGATTCGTGTGAGTGTTGTCGCGGGCGGGCTTGCGAATCCGTGGAGTCTCACCTTCTTGCCGAACGGCGACATGCTCGTTACCGAACGCGCCGGCCGCCTTCGCGTCATCAGGAACGGCAAGCTCGATCCGCAACCCGTCTCCGGAGTGCCGCAGATTCGTGGAACGGCGCTGGGCGGATTGCTCGAAGTCGCGCTGCATCCGAAGTTCGCGGAGAACGGTTTTGTATACCTGACGTATTCGAAAGGCGGCGACGGCAACCTCACTACCACCGCTCTCGCGCGAGGACGTCTGAATGGAAGCGCGCTCGAAGAAGTGCGCGAGATCTTTGTCGCGAATACGTGGAGCAAGTCGGCGACAAACTTCGGCGGACGAATCGCGTTCGATCGAAATGGCTTCCTCTATCTGACGGTCGGCGAGCGGCAGGAGCAGGAACGCGCGCAAAAAGGCGAGGACCACGGCGGCAAGGTGCTGCGGCTGCGCGATGACGGCAGTGTGCCTCCGGACAATCCCTTCGTCGGCAAGGCAGGATATCGACCGGAAATCTACACGCTCGGTCATCGAAGCCCGCAAGGTCTCGCGATGCACCCGGAGACCGGCGCCATCTGGGAAAACGAGCACGGTCCTCTCGGCGGTGACGAGATCAACGTTCTCCTGCCGGGTCGCAATTACGGCTGGCCGCTGGTGACTTTCGGAACGGATTACGACGGAACGAAGATCAGCGACTCGACCTGGCGCGCCGATCTCGAGCCGCCGTTGATGTACTGGGTGCCGTCGATCGCAATCTCGGGAATGATGTTCTATACCGGCGACAGGTTTCCCGGCTGGAAGGGTAACGCTTTCGTCGGGTCGATGTTCGAGGGACGCTCGCGCGGAACCGGACATCTGCGACGCATAACCTTCGAGCAAGGCCGCCCGATTCAACGCGAGCCGATTCTTACCGAACTGCACCAGCGCATTCGCGATGTACGGCAAGGGCCGGACGGTCTGATCTATGTGCTCACGGACGAAAACCCCGGCGTCATATTGAAGATCGAGCCGGGGTCCTGAACGAACTCCTCAGAAATTCAGCCGGGCGCCGAAGACCACCTTCCGGCCATCCGCCGCCGAGTCGATGAGGCCGAAATTCGCCGAGTTGATGTTTGTCGTCGGCGCGGCGAATACCGGATGATTGAGCACGTTCGTGACGTCGGCGCGGAATTCCAGTTCGCGCTTTTCATCCACGCGGATGCGCTTTTGCAGGTTCATATCCAACTGCAGGCGCGATGGACCTTCCAGTATCCTCTTTGCAAGAGTTCCCACCTGGCCGGCCTGCGGATTGACCAGCAACGCCCGGCCCTGCGCATCGAATACGGCTCGAATATCGCCGGCAAGGTTCAGAGTGTCCGTTGTGGGTAATGCGCCGCGGCTCGGGTCATTTCCAATAGTCAGACCCGGAAAGTACGTTGGCAACGCGCCGCTGCGCATCGTGAGTTTCGGCTCAGGAAGGTCGCCAACAAGCATCGGCGTCGTATTGGCTGCTGATTGCCAGATATTCGACAAGCCGCCGGCGCGGAAGGCCAACGGTTGTCCGGAGCTCCACCGCATGAGGCCGCCGAGGTTCCACTGTCCGACGATGCGCTGCACCCAGCCGGGAGCGTTGCCAAGAATTGCGCGATTCTGGCCGAACGGCAGAGACCAGACTCCATTGCTCGCAATCACATGCGTGCGATGGAACGACAGAAGGCCCTTGTCCAGGTTTCGATTGCGTGGATCCCGCGGATCGACATCGCCTTCGGCTTCGCCCAGACCCAGATTCTTGCTCCAGGTGTAGGATCCCGTGGCGGACACACCATGCGACGTGCGTTTCGTTACCTGCACCTGCATCGAGTGATACGTGGAGTTGGCGACGTTCGCGTTCAGGCCCATGTCGGCGAACTGCGGATATGGAACAAGAAAATCCTCGGTGAAACGTCCGCTGTTGCGGATGAAGCCGCCCCCTAATCCGGTGACGTTGGTACTCGTCGTGAGAAAGTTGGCCAGAGCGCCGGCGGCGCCATTGGCGACGAATGTCCGCGTCGCCGTGTATCGCCGTAATGCGGAAGATCCCGTGATCGTCGAGCCGTTGACGACGCCCACACCCGGGATGTTCAAACCCATCAGCATTTGATCGAAGAGCGGATGGTTGCCACCGGATCGCGTCATATTGAACGCTTCGAGGAACGCGGTGTCATTGATGTTCACCGCATTGAGCGGCATGCGGCCGTAGAGCTTCGTCCCCTTGCTGCCGACATAGGAGACGTCCACAACAACGCCACTGGCAACTTCCCGCTGGATCGAGAGATTGAAGTTCTGAATGTACGGCACGCGGCGGTTCGGGTCGTACATGTTCATGGTCAGAGTGCGCGGCGCCGTCAGGGAAATTGGCTCAAGCGGTTTGAACTGCGGTTCGAATGGCAGCCGAAGGTTCGACAGCGACCAATTATCGGTGCGCGTATAGGTCAAGCCGTTGCCGCCGGTGATTCCGGCAAGACCCGGCAACGTGCCTCCACCGGCGTCCAGTCCGCCGGTGCCCATCACCTGGATGATCTGGCGGCCGGAGTAAGCGATGCCGTATCCGCCGCGCAGAATCGTCGAACGGCCCAAACCCGGCAGGGACCAGCTAAAACCGATGGATGGAGAAAAGTTGTTCCAGTCGTTGTTGAAAAGCTTCTTGTCCGGGTGCGGCGAATGCTTTCCAACAAGTTCGACATTAATGGGACCGCATTCCGTATAGCCGCACACACGCTGGAACCCACCGATGACACGGCCGGCAAGGCCGCGCGTCTCATAGGGCACGCCGTACCATTCCCAACTGAGACCGAGATTCAGCGTGAGATTCTGCGAGACCTTCCAGTCATCCTTGAAGAACATGTTCATTTCGTTGGCGCGCCAGTGACGCCGCTTTTCGAGCACGCCGTGCTGATACCCCTTGAACTCCAGCGGCGGCTCGGACGAGGTCAGGTCAAATCCCTGGCGAACGAAATCAATAGAACCCGAAAGGTTGTAGATAATGTTTCGCGCGTTGGTTGCGTTCGTACTCGTCAGACCCTGTACGAGCGGCGTGTCGATGGGCGACAGGACATTTCCTCCGCCCATCATGACGTGTGGTGTGAAGTTGTTGTCGTTCCATCCGTCCGTGGAATCCCGGCGCATCTCGAATCCGCTCTTGAACGTGTGCCGTGCCTTTGTCCAACTGACGGTGTCGCCGAAACTCAGCATCGGACTGGACGACCCTCGATGAGAACCAAAACTGTTCGACTGCATCGGAACCTGTCCCAAACCAATCAGCACGGGAAGGAACCTCTTGCCGTCCACCTCGTGTAACAGATCATAGGCGACCTTGGCCTCATCGGTGATCGCGTTCTCGATATCGGTCTGGAAACGCTGCCGGCCGATGTAATACGGCGGCCATTGCGCGACATCATGCATCCGATAACCAACGCGCACTTCATTCACCATGTTGTTGGACAAGGTGGAGACAAACGAGAAGTTGTAGAGGCGCGGAAATTTATGATTGGCGCCCTGTGGCGCATCGGGCCAATCGCCGAAACCCGCCGTGTCTGCGCGGTTCTTCGAGTTCTCCCTCGTCATCACAAAACTCAGCTTGTTAGCGGGATTGAAGTAATGATCCAGCCGAACGGTGTACTGATCACGGTTGTTGCGGTCTACCTGGTCCTGGATGTTGGTATCAAATCCGTAAATCCTTCGCGTAAACCGTATCCCGGCGATATTCAAACCGTCGCCTACGCTCCAGTCATTCGGTTGCGGCATGCGCGACAGCACAACGCGCTGCATCCAACCGGACGGATCGATTGCACGACGATTCGGGTCCAAACCACCGAACAGATTGATCGACTGCATTTCGCTCGCGGGCCGCAGGAGAGCGCCGTTGCGGTCCACAGTGGCGTTTGGCTGGACAGAGTTGCGATTGTCCGCGTTCGGAAAAAAACGGAAAGTGCCCTGTCGGGCCTCGGGCGTGTAGACAAGCCCGACGAAGTCCTGACGTATGGCTGTGCGCTGGTTGTCCATCAGGAAGAAGAAGAACGTCTTGTCTTTTCGTATTGGTCCGCCCAGGCGAACGCCGTATTGGTTGCGGTTTTCGAAATCTCCAGGGCGGTTGAAGAAATTGTTGAACCAGTTGGAAGCGGCAAACACGGAATTACGATTGGTCCAAAATGCCGAGCCCCGAAAGTCGTTTGTGCCGGAGCGCGACACCATCGCGACCTGCCCTGAACCGCGTCCGCGCTCCGCATCCACTGTTCCGGTCGTGACGCGAACTTCTTCGACGAGGTCGGGACTCATGTAGGTTGTTCCCAACGTGCCTTGATCATATCGGCCTGTTGAGACAGACATACCGTCAAGCGTTATGTTGACTGCGCTAAGGCGATTGCCAGCGAAGTAGCCGTCCAGATCGCCTTCAGTGGCTCCGGTCCCCGCCATGCCTGCAAGCAGATCCAGCACGTTCCGATTGCCCAACGGCAGTTCGCGCACGCGCGATTCCGAAAGGACGCTTGCGATGGACGCCGTTGTAGTGGCAAGCGCCGTGTCGGTGGAGATCGTCACATCGACCTGAGTCGCCACATCACCCACCCGAAGCGCGAAATTCAGCCGGACCTGCTGGGCGCCGCCCAACACGACGTCGTTATAGGACGCCGTCTGAAACCCGGCGAGCTGCGACGTTACTTGATATGTCCCCGGCTGCAAGCTGGGAAACTGATACGTCCCGGCTTCATTGCTGATCGTGGTGTTGGCGATGCCCGTTCCGACATTACGCGCCGTTACCTCCACACCAGGAATAAAAGCTCCACTCGCGTCAGAAACCGTGCCACCCAGCGAGGCGTTGCTCGTCTGGGCGAGGCCATTGATCGAAATCGTCAGGAACAGCAGCGTTAGGACAATCCACCTTATTCTCATCGAAACTCCTCCCTTGTCACTCCAGGCACACTGAGCCGACCTTCGTTTATGCGGGTCAAAATATTCCGATAATCTCTTATAGATGATCGCGAATATAGTCCCGACCAGAGCAGCCGTGTCAACCGAAATCTCTTGGTTTACGGCCGATTTGCGTTTGGTGTGAACTCTTTTCTTATGGTTAGATGTTTCGATCTGAATGACGCGCGCGAGTTCGATCATTACTGTCCTGGCCCTCATGGTGCTGTGCCGGACACCTGTCGGCGCGGCAGTTCCTGAGGCCGCGAAAGCTTCGGCCGTTCTGAAGCAGTACTGCGTTACTTGTCATAATGACCGGCTGAAAACCGCCGATCTCTCGCTGAACCAACTGAACCCTGCCAAAGTGCAGGAGAATCCCGCCGCATGGGAGAAGGTTGTCCGCAAACTTAGGACCGGCACCATGCCGCCTCCAGGAAGCCCGCGGCCGGATCGGGCAGCATACGAACTCACGACGTCGTGGCTGGAGTCGGAACTCGACCGGACAGCGCAATCCAATCCCGGACGCCCTGCACTGCGCCGGCTGAATCGAGCCGAGTACGGGAATGCGATCCGGGATCTGCTCGACCTGCAAATCGACGCCGACGCGCTGCTGCCGCCCGACGACGCGGCATTCGGTTTCGACAACATCGGAGATCTGCTCGATGTTTCGCCGGCATTGCTCGAACGCTATCTTTCAGCGGCTGATCGAATCAGCGCGCTGGCCGTCGGGGATCCCGCAACAACTCCGGGGTCGCAAACCTACCGCGTTCGTGGTGACCAGTCGCAGGACCAGCATCGTGAAGGGCTCCCGCTCGGCACCGTCGGCGGCCTGATGGGCCGCCACAACTTTCCACTGAGTGGAGAGTACGAGATTCGAGTCACGCTCCTTCGCACGAACCTGGAAGCGATCCGCGGCCTCGAACATCCGCACCAGCTCGAAATCACTGTCGACGGCGAGCGCGTTCTCCTTGAAACCATCGGCGGCGAAGCCGACCCGCCGCGCCCGGGTTCGACGATCACAGAGCGATCGGACATCACCGATGCGCGACTGCGCGTTCGTGTCGCAGTCACTGCAGGACCGCACGATGTAGCTGCCGCCTTTGTGCGCAAGATCGCGGAAGGCACCACTCGTTTGCGTCCCTTCGTCCGAAGCAACTCCGATACATACGAATCCACAGGACGGCCGCACGTGGAGACATTTACGGTGCTCGGACCGTTCGCCCCCTCCGGACCGGGTGACACGCCGAGCCGGCGTCGCATCTTCGTGTGCCAGCCTGAGACTCGGAATCAGGAAGAGCCCTGCGCTCGCAAAATCCTTTCCACACTGGCGCAGCGCGCCTACCGGAGACCGGTGAGCACAGCCGATCTCGAGTTCCTGCTTCCTTTCTTTAAGGAAGGGCGGCAAAAGGGGACCTTCGAAACCGGTATTCAACTCGCGCTGAGGCGTCTGCTCGCAAGCCCCACGTTTGTGTTCCGCGCCGAAAGCGATCCGCAGAACTCGAAACCCGGTACAGCTTTTCGCGTCAGCGATCTCGAACTGGCGACGCGGCTCTCGTTCTTTCTCTGGAGCAGCATCCCGGATGACACGCTGATCGACCTGGCCGCGCGCAACCGGCTGCGACAGCCCGGCGTGCTCGAAGAACAAATCCGGCGCATGCTCTCCGACCCGCGTGCCGACGCTCTGGCGGAGAATTTTGCGGGGCAATGGCTTCACCTGCGGAACCTGGAGAACAAGCGTCCAAACACCGATGAGTTTCCGGACTTCGACAACGACCTGCGTCTTGCCTTCCGTCAAGAAGCCGAGTTGTTCTTCGCAAGCGTCATGCGTGAGGATCGAAGCATCGTGGATCTGCTGACGGCGGATTACACCTTTGTTAACGAACGGCTCGCCCGCCACTATGGAATTCCGAACGTGTACGGAAGCCGTTTCCGTCGGGTAACGCTGGCTCCGGAACTCGCTGCGCGGCGCGGACTGCTCGGCAAAGGCGGGATTCTCATGGCGACATCACAGGCGGATCGGACGTCGCCCGTCCTGCGCGGCAAGTGGATTCTGGAGAATCTGCTCGGCACGACGCCTCCCGCGCCTCCTGCAAACGTACCGCCGCTGGACATCAAGCCGGGCGCTGCGCCACGCACGATCCGCGAACGGATGGCGACACATCGACAGCCCGCGTGCGCGAGTTGTCATCAGATGATCGACCCGCTCGGTTTCGCTCTCGAGAACTTCGACGGCGTCGGGGCATGGCGTATCCAGGAAAATGGCCGCCCGGTCGATTCTTCCGCTCGGCTGGCGGATGGAACCGCAGTGAACAGCGTCAGCGAACTTCGCGACGCGCTCGCGGCCCGTCCGGATGCGTTCGCTCAAACGCTGACGGAAAAAATGCTGGTTTATGCGCTCGGGCGCGGGCTTCAGCATTACGATATGCCTGTCGTGCGGGCCATCGTGCGTGAGGCCGCCGGAAAGAATCATAGTTTCAGCTCGATCGTGTCAGGGATTGTGCGCAGTACGCCGTTTCAAATGCGTAATTCCGGGACGGTTGCGTCGTTACCCTAATTCTGGGTTGCGAATTAGGGTAACGACGCAACCGTCCCGGAATTCAGGAGATTGAATATGGTCATCGTCAAAAAAGCGCTGCCACGCAGAACGTTTCTGCGCGGGCTTGGAACAGCGGTCGCACTTCCCTTTCTGGAATCGATGGCGCCGGCAATGACGCCACTCGCACAGACATCGGCTCGCCCGCCGCTGCGTTTCGGCGCCGTGTATCTGCCCAACGGCTGTGTGATCGATTACTGGATGCCGAAAACGACCGACGGCACTCTGGAGATCACCCCCGTTCTCAAGCCGCTGGAGCCGTTCCGGAATCAGATGACGGTGATCAATAACCTGTCGCGAGCCGGCGGAAAGGCCTCGACCGACCACGCGGTGAGTTCCGCAGGCTGGCTCACCGGAGCTTTAGCGAAACAGACTGAAGCCGAAGATATCCGCGTCGGTGTCGGCATTGATCAGTTGCTTGCGAGGCACGTTGGCCAGGACACGCCATTCCCGTCACTCGAATTCGCGACCGAAGATTTTGGCGGCTATGTCGGCGGATGCGTTCCGGGATACAGCTGCGCATACATGAACACGATCGCGTGGGCATCGGAAACCGAGGGCCTGCCGATGGAGATCGATCCGCGCGCCGCATTCGAGCGCATGTTCGGACGCGCCGGAACGCCGGCCAGCCGGCAGGCACGCCGGAGCGAAGATCGAAGCATTCTGGATTCGATCCTGCAGGAAGCGCGTGGACTGCGGAACAGAGTCGGCGCCACAGACCGCGCCCGCCTGGACGGCTATCTCGAGAAAGTACGCGAGATTGAACGGCGCATTCAGAAGGCGGAGGCGCGCAACGCAACCGAGGTCACGGCGATCAACGCTCCGCTTGGCATTCCCGAGGCATTCGAGGAACACATGGCGCTGATGTTCGACCTGCTCGTCGTGGCTTATCAGTCGGACCTGACGCGCGTCTTCACATTCATGACGGGACGCGAAGCCAGCCAGCGAACATATCCGGCGCTCGGATTCAAGGAAACCCACCACGATATTTCGCACCATGCCCGCCAGCCCGAGAAGATGGAGCAGCACACCCGGATCAACACGTACTTCGCGACGTTGTTCGCATCGTTCCTCGAGAAGTTGCGCAACTCACCCGAAGCCGATGGATCCGTTCTGGACCATTCTTTGATCGCATTCGGCACCGGCATGAGCGACGGTCAGGCGCACAACTCGTACCCGCTGCCCTTGGCGATGATCGGCGGCGCGGGTGGACGCGTCAAAGGAAACCGATTCCTTACCGCGGCGGAATGGACACCGGTCGCCAACCTCTGGCTTGGAGTCGGTTCGATGTTCGGCCTTCAGCTCGATACTTTCGGCGAAAGCACGGGGCGTTTCGAACTTTGAAAACTCTCTTACTGCTCGCACTCATCCAGGCAACCGCTCCGGGCGCCGCGATCAAGGCCATGAGTGCTGATGGCACGACGGCGCTGCACTGGGCTGTCGAGTCCGACGATCTGGAAAAGACGCGTTCGTTGCTGAAGGCCGGCGCCGACGCGAAAGCCGCGAACCGCTACGGCGTGACGCCGCTTCAACTGGCTGCGGTCAACGGGAATGCCGACATCATGCGCGATCTGCTCGACGCCGGCGCCGATCCGAACGCAGTCCTGCCGGAAGGCGAAACCGTACTGATGACTGCGTCGAGAACGGGTTCCACCAAAGCTATTGCTCTTCTGCTTGATCGCGGCGCCAACGTGGAGGCTCGCGAACGCTGGCAGGGAGAGACCGCGCTGATATGGGCTTCGGCGCGAAATCATGATGAAGCCGTTCGGCTGTTGCTCGAACGCGGCGCCTCAGCAGATTCGCGGTCGGCGCTGCAGACTTTTCAACAGCGGCGCGCCGGACAATCGATCCTGCCGCTGGGAAACTGGACGCCGTTGATGTATGCGGCGAGAGAGAATGCGCTCGACGCGGCACGCGCGCTGATCAAGAGGAAGGCCAGCCTGGACCTGGTCGATCCGGACGGAGCCACGGCGCTCGTGATCGCCATCGTGAACGCTCACTACGAATTTGCGGCGCTGCTGCTCGAAGCAGGAGCAGACCCGAACGTCGTCGATAAAGATGCCGGCATGGGACCGCTTTATGCCGTAGCGGACATGCATCGGTTGGCCGTCGGGCATGGCAGGCCGAATCCCAAGCCAGTGGGCTTGATGACGGCTGTCCAATTGGCGAAACTGCTGCTCGATCGCGGAGCCGATTCCAATCGAACACTGCGCAAGGCAATCCTGCAGCGGCATCACACCGCCGGCGATTCGACGCTCGCCGAGGGCGCAACGCCATTCCTGCGCGCAGCGAAATCCGGCGACATCGAAATGATGCGCGCGCTAGTGGCAGGAGGAGCGAACCCTAAGCTCACCATGCCGAACAAGTCCAATGCTCTGATGTATGCGGCCGGCCTCGGTTGGCGTAACGGCAGTCCCGCTGCGCCTTCGTATGATCAGGGCAGCGATGAAGAAGCGGTCGAGGCTATTCGATTCCTCCTCGGGCTCGGTTTCGACATCCGCGAAACCAACGACGCAGGCGATACGGCGCTCCATGCCGCAGTTTCAGGTCGCTCGTCCGAAGCCATCATCTCGTTTCTGGTTGCTCAGGGTGCCGACCCCGAAATGAAAAATAAGCGCGGTCAGACACCACTCTCTGTGGCAACAACCAGGGGTAACGACTCCATCACCGCGCTGCTGCGAATCGTCAGTCCGGGACGTAGGCAATGAGCATGCTGCGGTAAGCGCCGTCCAGGAAGGCGGAGGGATCGCCGAGTTCGGCCTGGTACTGCTTCAGCGGATTTCGTTCCACGGCATCTTCCGCGCCAAACCCCATGTTCATGTAGCCAATCATGGTGCGGAACAGTTCCTGATAAATGTCGTTGTGACGCACGACGTCGCGGCCCGTGATCAAACGGCCATGCGCCGGAATTACGCGCGTATCAGGGCGAACCAGCTTTGCGAGTCTTTCGACCGCACGCACGCGGCCGCCCAGCCAGGCACCGTTACGATAGTCGAGGATGGGCCACCGCTCGCCGGACACCACTCCGCCGGCGACCAGCACGTTCAGCTCTGGAAAATGGATGTAGAGATCACCGTCTGTGTGTGCCGCGGGAAGGTAGCTGTAATCGACCTGCTGTCCGGCAAACTTCAACGAACCTCCGTCGCGAATCGATTTCTTCGGGCGCGCAACTTCAGGCAATGGTCCAAACCGGCCCTCGAAGCTGACGGAAGTGACGGAGTTGCTCAGATACATCCGGGTCTTTTCATGAGCGATGATGACGCCGCCGTCGCGCCCGACGGCTTCGTTTGCCCCGACGTGATCCGGATGCCAGTGCGTATTGATCAATGTGTGGATGCGGTTGTTGCCTGTTTGTTCCTTCACAGCCTTCAGCAATGCATCCGCATTTTCGGCAAGCCCGCCATCGATCATGAGCGCGCCGTCTTCGCCGCGCATGGCGACCACATTGCATCCGGCGCCCTGGAACAGGGTGAGACCACCAAGATTCGTCGCAGAGATTTGCGGAGAACGCTGAAGTGCGCCGCCGAAAGAGGCGGCGCCCATCAATTGCAGGAAACGTCGTCGCGAAAAGAGACTAGTTGTTGTTCGTGGTATGCGTGTAAATCGGGCCATGTACTACTGGTTCACCTACCGGCCAGATGTCCACTTCGATACCTTGAGGAGGACCCAGGACCGGCCAATCGGGGCTTCGAGCCATTTCAACGGTGGCGCCAAGGCTGCGCAGAAGATCCGTCACATCCTTATATACAGGAGTCTGCACTGCCATGAAGGGCATAAAGCCGCGGGACAGCGTGTAGTCGAGCGCCGTCAGGCCGTCCTGATCTTTGGCATTCATGTCGATGCCGTACTCGGCGAGTTTCTTGATGACCTCTTTATAGCGTTTGCGCGTTGCGTAATGCAGCGCCGTGCCGCCGCGGCTCTCTTCCCTGTGATTGACGAGCGCGATGACGTTGACGTCTGCGCCGGCTTCGCGAAGCATGCGAATGATCTCCAGTACCTGTGTCTCAGAGGCCCGGCCCGAGATTGCCGCCATGAGCGAGGTTTGACGGTCGGCCATGATGAGACTGGCGTCCGCACCGTGCTGCAGAAGCAGTTTGATGACTTCCATGTCGGCGCCTGTGATCGCACGGATCAGCGGTGTGGAGCCTCGTGTATTCGTCGCGCCACGCACATTCGCCGGGCGGAAGAATAGCTGCATATTCGGATTCGCGCCGCGCTCGAGCAGCGTGCGAACAATCGTTATGCCGTTTGTCTGATTCAACGGATCGATCGACCCTTTGCCTCCCGAGAGCTGATTGCGCAAACCGATCGCAGTGAACAGTGGCGCCTCTCCGTAGATGTCCCACTGGTTGACGTCGGCGCCGGCGTCGATCAACTGTTTCGCGAGATCCCAGTTCGCATTCATGATCGCCACGAGCAGAGGCGACACGCCATCCGGATCCGGAAGGTTGATATCCGCTTTGTTACGAAGTAGCGCATCCACACAGGCGAGACAGTTCTCGCGCGTGGCATACAGCAGAGGCGTAAATCCACCGGAGTCCAGACTCTTGGGGCGCCCCTCGGCCGTCACATGACGCTGGTAGTCGCGATTAAGCCCGCGGGCATTGACGTCGGCGCCTTTGGAGATCAGGAACTCCATCATCTTCGGGTGGCGTCGCGCAGACGCCCACATCAGCGCAGTCTGTCCGCCCCACCGTTCCCGCGCATCAACTTTCGCGCCGTGCTTGATCAACAGTTCTGCCGCGGCCACATTGCCGGTTCTCGCAACGGCCAACAGCGCTGTCTGTCCGTCAGGATTTGCGGAGTCCGCGGGGGCGCCGGCTTCCAGCAGCAGCTTGATGATCTCGGCATTTCCGACTTCGGCGGCAAGAGTCATAGGGGTGGCGCCGTAGTTATTCGCGATGGTTAGTTTGGCTCCGGCCTTGAGCAGTCGCCGGACTTCGGCGACGTCATCGTTGTAGACGGCCCACTGCAGTGGCGTGCTGCCATCGACTCCCTGTTTGTTGACGTCGGCGGCGCGTTGCGGGCTTGCGGCCAACGGTAACGCTACGGCCAGCAATCCAGTGAAGACAATCGTTCCGACTCGAAAGCTCCTCATACCTACACCTCCGAGAATGGCCCTGTGCTGTCGGCGAAACTCTTGAAGTCCTCCGCAGGAATGCCTGCGCGGTCGAGAATCGTGACCAGCAGATTCGCATGCGGGGTGTCCTGTTTGTATTGCAGGTGCTGTCCACCCTTGACACGACCATAGCCGCGGCCCACCAGCATCTGCGGAAGCGGATCGGCGTTGTGCGCGTCGCTGTTGGCCATATTGCTGCCGAACAGAATGAGCGAATGGTCGAGCATCGAACCATCGCCATCGGGCATGTTCTTCAGGCGATGCGCAAATCTTGCGAACACTTCGGTATGAAAGTTCTGGATGAGCCTCAGGTTCGCGATTCGTTCCGGGAATCCACCCCAGTGAGATGTCGGATGGAAGGCCTCGCTGATTCCGAGGTTCTTGTAAACGCGCATGCTGGCTTCCTTGACCATCCGCATCGATGCCACATGGGTCCGATTCGACTGGAAGGCCAGAGCCATCATTTCGAACTGAACGTTGAGATGTTCGCCGAAGTCCTCCGGCGCGCCGAGCGGTGCATCCGGCAAATCGACCAGCGATGCCGTGCTGGCTTCAAGTTTCTGCACGCGGATCTCGATCTCGCGTACCGAATCCAGGTAATCGGTCACACGCGCGCGGTCGGCTGCGTCCAGCTTGCGGTTCAGGCTGGCCGTCGACTCCTTCACGTAATCGAGCAGACTGTCCGTCGATTTCAGGATGGCAGTGCGTTCTCTCTGGTTATCACCCTGACCAAACATCGTGTAGAAGACCTTGCGCGGATTGCTTTCCATCGGCAGAGGCTGGTCGGGATTTCGATACGAGATGTTGCCGCCCGGCTCACCGCAAAGTTCCAGCGAAGGCAGCGGCGTGGTCTTTCCCAGACGCCGCGCAGCAATTTGATCGATCGTCATGCCACGGCCGTTAGCGACGTTGCGCTGCCGCGGTAGAACGGCGGACAACCATGTTTCTTCGGTGTAGCCGTGCGGAGTGCCGCCTTCCCCGCCCTTGTTGCGCAGACCGCTGATCACGGTCAAGTGCTCACGGAGCGGTTCAAGGGGCTTCGCAATAAACGGCAACTCGAAATTACGGCCAATCTGCTTCGGCTGCCATTCATCCTGGAGTGCGCCATGAGGAAAGTAAACGAAGCCCAGACGCGGCTGAGGAGCTGCGGCGGTCTGTCCCAGTGCGGTATTTGCCGGGATCATGGCATCGAGCAACGGTAAGCCGATCGCCGCGCCGGCGCCTTTCAACAGTGTGCGACGTGACAAATGTTTTCGAGTAAGAAACATGCTTTAGTTTCCTCCAGTGACTGCGTTCGGTGCTTCCCGTTTGCGGAAAGCGTCGCTTGAAATAATTCCGAGAACGATCGATTCGAAACGGTAATCGCCCGTCGCCGCGCTGCGCACGATTTTTCGCACGGCCGGCATATCGCGATAATCCATGCTGCGACCAAGAGCATAGGTCAACAAATTCTCAGTCAGCGCCTGAACGAACTGATCGGGTCTCGCGACCAGCGCGCGCCGCAAATCTTCGGGGCCTTTGATGGCCGTGCCATCCGGCAGCACTCCAGTAGTATCAATTGGAGTCATAGTCTGCGGATCAATGGTTCGGAACTGGCCGACGGTATCAAAATTCTCGAGCGCAAACCCAAGCGGATCCATGATGCCGTGACATCCCATGCAACCCGGCTTCGACCGATGCTGTTCGATTCTCTCACGTACGGTTTTCGGGGGCTGACCGGCCCTGTTTTCACTGAGCGCTTCAACGTTCGGCGGCGGTGGAGCCGGCGGTGTGCCAAGAAGGCGATCCAGGATCCAGGCGCCACGCAGTACGGGCGAAGTCCGGTTGGGATTCGCGGTCAAGTTCAGGATCGCAGCCTTGCCCAACAGGCCGTAGCGCGCCTTATTGTCCAGCGTCACGCGACGGAACTGCGCGCCTTTGACAGTCTCGATGCCGTAGTGCATCGCCAGACGCTCGTTAAGAAATGTGTAGTCCGCCGTTAATAGTTCAGTGACGCTGCGGTCGCTGCGCAGCACGCTGTCGATAAACAGCCGCAGCTCTTCCTTGAACAACGCTCGAGGATCCAGCAGTCCGCTCGCCTGCGGGAACAGCCGGCCGTCCGGCGTAATCTCATCCAGCTTCGCGAGATTGAGCCACTGGAATGCGAAATCGTCGATCAGTGACTTTGCGCGCGGATCGGCGAGCATGCGGCGCACCTGTTTGGCCAGCACGTCGGGTTGGCTGAGCCGCGACTTCGCGGCGAGTTCGAGCAGTTCGTCGTCCGGCGTGCTGCTCCACAGGAAGAAGGAAAGACGCGAAGCCAGTTCCAGATTGCTCAGAGTGCGGGCGCCGGCTGCCGTGCTTCCCGATTCCACGCGATACAGAAAATGCGGGCTCGCCAGGATCGCCGCGACGGAATCGCGAACGCCACGATCGAAGCCTCCGTTCGCGTAGCCGGCCTTGTAGAAGGCCATCAGCGGATTAACATCCTCGTCGGTCACCGGGCGCCGGAATGCGCGTCGCGAAAAGTCGGTGATGATTCTGCGCGCACAGGACGTCTCGTCTGTGGCGCCTTTGGGCCGGCAGATGAAAATCTTCCTGCGGCTGGCGGAGTCGCTCATGCCGGTGACGGTTACCGGTCCACGGATCTGCAATGCGTGCGCAGCCTGGACGCGTTCCTGACCACCTTCGAGCGCGCTCGTGCGAATACGTTCGTCGCTTTCGGCAAAACTGCGATGCAGAAATGTCACTGTCAGATCGCGCTGGCCGGCAGCCGCTTTGAAGCGGATCTTGCGCAGCCGCCCGTTGATTTCTTCGACCGCCGGATCGAGGCGCTGGTCGATCGCTTTGTGATCGGCTTCGCCGCCGATGTTGGTCCGATAGAATTCCTTGCCGTCCAGCAACACGATCACCGTGTTTTCGAACTCCATCTTCGGCACTTCGCGCGCGAGCGCCATGTCACCGATCGTGAGTTCGTATTCGCCGTCCACAGGAAACGTGTGTTTGACCGTGAACCCGCCTCGGGTGCCGAAAGGCATGCCTTCAATGTGATGCTGCTGCCGGCCGGTGCCTGGCGCACCGCGCGGATTCAGAGAAATCACCATGTTCTCGACATCGCCGTACGTCGTCGTCAGTGGGGGAGCCTCTGCGTCGCCCGTGGCCTGCCGCGCTATTTCGCGTGCAGCAGAAATATATTGGTCGACGAAGGCCGGCGATACCTGGAGACTGACAGCATCGTTATCGAAGTGACCTTCGACGTCGTCAACGGGCAGCAACGCATCCACATCGACATTCATCCCGAGCAAATCGCGTATGACGTTTGCATACTCTCGGCGATTGAAACGGCGCAGGGTCACACGACCGGGACGACTGTCCGTAGCGGCTGCGTCGATTTCTTTTTCGAGCCATGAGATCAGTTTCACCACAGACTGCCCGTCCGGTCGCTTCGCTCCGGCCGGCGGCATGAGACCGCCGCGCAGTTTGCGTATCGCGGCTTCCCAGGTTTTCGCATCTTCGGTGATCCGGTCGGGCGACATCGTGTCAAATGCGACGCCCCCCGTTTTGGTCTTACTGTTGTGGCAGCCGACACAGTATGTTTTGATCACGCCCCACTGTTCCGACTCAACGGCCTGGGCGGCCTGGGCGGCTACAGCCGGTACGGCACTCAGGGCCACGCAAATCGTCAATAAAGCGGCACAAATGCTGCGGTTAAACATTCCTGGATCTCCAGATAGCCGGTTTTCCTTCATAACCTTAAGAACTGATTGCTGAATTCTTCCACAAGGAGCTGACATTTCAGAGGAAAAAGTCGAGCCGGTCAAAAATATGTATCCCCTTGAATTGACAGTGTCGAAACACTCGTAGTATCTTGCCCGAACCTGAAGAATCTGTTACGTGTTTGATCCGAAATCCAGGACCTTCACCCGCCCATCGCTCGTGAGCATCACGTTACCCGGTTTCAAATCACGATGGATGACGCCCTTCTCATGTGCCGCCTCCAGCGCCTCGGCGATTTGTCTGGCAATCCGGAGCGCTTCCTCCGGCGGCATCGGTCCTTTAATAATGTGCGCCTGCAACGTCTGGCCTTCGACCAGTTCCATCACAATGCAACGCGTCTCGCCGGATTCTTCGATGCCGTAGATCTGCGCAATGGTGGGGTGATTCAGCGACGCGAGCACCTGCGCCTCACGTCGAAAGCGCGCCAGACGTTCCGCATCGGAAGCGAAAGCCGCAGGTAACAACTTGATCGCGACGCGGCGTCCGAGTTTCGAGTCGGTCGCCTGATAAACCTATCCCATGCCTCCTGTGCCCAGGTGGCTCGTGATTTCGTAGTGTGCGAGTTTCGATCCGATCATGTCGTCCCTGATGTCTGAAGCGCGGCAGCGAATATTAGCAGAAGCTGATCTGCGGATAAGAAGAAACAAAACTCCCGTTGACAACTCACTTTCAGCGGTGTTTTCATCGGACCGCCCATAATTAGGGAACAGTTACGTAACAACTTGAATCGACCATGGCAATGGTGGGCCAATGGCGAGGATCAGACATGGCGCGGTGGGCCATGGTGAGAGGAAGAATCATGAGGACACTCCATTTTCGAGCGGCTTTCCTGGCGTTTGTCTTATTCGCATCGACGCCTCTTTTCAGTCAATCCAGCAACGGAACAATCAGCGGATCCGTGGGGGACGCCAGCGGCGCTGTGATACCAGGCGTCACTGTCACGGCGACAAACACCGCGACTGGTGTTGTTACAACCGTCCTGAGCAACGAGTCCGGGGTTTATAACTTCGCCAGTCTCTTGCCGGGAAGTTATCAGGTCAGTGCGATCCTCCCCGGCTTCCAGACGCGAACGGTCAGCGACGTCCAACTCGGCAATGCGGCGCAACTTCGACTGAATTTCAGGCTCGAAGTGGCCACGGCCGCGACGGCAGTTGAAGTCACCGTGGAAGCGGCGAACCTCATCACGACTTCGTCTTCGTCAGTTGGAGAAGTGTTGAGCCAAAGTCAGATCCAGAATCTGCCTCTGGTGAGCAACAACGTGCTCGACCTTGTCGGCACCATGGCCGGGACGTTTATGACGGGGGACAAGGTTTTCGGCGCGGAGCAAACGAACTTTGCCGGGGTCAGCGCGCGCGACGTGAATATACAGCGCGACGGCATCAGCGTGAACAACCAGCGGTGGCCCAACGGACTCGAAACGCCGACGAAAATGAACCCCGATCTTGTCGGCGAAATCCGCATGATTCTGGCGCCCGTCGATGCGGAAATGGGGCGCGGCAACGGACAGATTCAGATCATGACCCGATCGGGTACGAATCAATATCGCGGGTCGGCGACCTGGAGCGTCGAGAACACGGCCTTCAACGCCAACACGTGGTTGAACAACTCACGCTCGCCTCGCATCACTCCGCCATGGAGAAACGGGCACGACTACTCCCTCGCTTATGGCGGGCCGATTAAGAAAAACAAGACGTTTTTCTACTCCGTGTGGAATCAATTGATGGTCATGTCCCGCCAGGAGGTATTCCCTAACGTCTTGACGGAATGCGCGCGACGCGGCATCTTCCGTTACTACGACGGCTACGTCAATGGCAACGCGAAGCAGCTCAACACCCTGATCGGCGGTTTCACCCAAACGGCCACGGTAAACCCTGACGGCTCGCCGAAATCACCGGATGGCAGTCCGCTTCGATACCTGAGTGTGTTCGGCCCCCTGGCCGCCAATCCGACGAGACCCGACTGCTCCGATGCGCAAATCAGCACTTCGACGCTGGTTCCCACCGGCGCTGCGACAGGTTGGGATACGAACCGCAGACAACTGGACCGGACCGGATTCATCGCGGCCACCATGCAGTCAATGCCCCTTCCAAACTCATTCGAAAATCCGGCGAACCTCGGGGCAAATATTCCGGATGGTCTCAATACTGCAACCTATCGATGGGTTCGAAGAAACCGCGGAGCCGACAACTTGTTCGGAGCCGGCGGGGACGTCAATAATCAGCGCCGCCAGATCAATGTCAAAATCGATCACAACTTCAACGATCGATTCAAAGTGAACGGGTCATACAGTTACGAAATCGATAAATCAGACGATGCCGCACTGCCGACATGGCCGACCGGGTATTACGGCCTGGGCATCCGGCACCCACAGAGTCTGAGCGTCAATTTCACATCCACGTTGAGCAACTCGATGGTCAACGAAGGGCGGTTTGGATTTATCCGAACCGGCGCGAATACCGTCGGCGCGCCGGCACGCGAGGACATCGGCGAGGAAGTTCGGGCAACACTTCTCCAGGTCAACGGGGGACCGGTTTTTACCAGCACAACCGCAGGGGCCCTCGGCTTCGCCCCATATGGCATCGCCGACGGAATCCGCTATGGGAGCCACGAGGTCAGTCCGCGGTGGGTCTACGCGGATACCCTCAGTTGGACGCGAGGCGAACATACCTTTAAGTTTGGCGGAGAATACCGGCTGTCCAGCACGAAATCCACGAACGAGGGCAGCGTTCAGACCGGATCAAACGTCCCTACCGCCACTATGGGTAATGCGCAACTGGCGCAGATTACCGGTATCGGCAGGACGGGTCTGGCAGGCACGAATGCAAGTGGAAGCCAGCAGCTCGCCGAAAACCTGTTGACGTTCCTGTCTGGATCGCTCAGTGGTCTGGCGCAGGGCCGTTTCATCAATCAGGCGAAGGCGTCATGGAATGACTACCCTAACGAAATCTCTAAAATTCGCAATATCGCTCAGAACGAATTCGGCTTCTTCTTCAAGGACGACTGGAAGGTGTCGCGCGATCTGACACTCAACCTCGGAGTGCGCTGGGATTATTACGGAGTCCCGTATGAAAGGAGTGGGCTGACGACTGCCTTGAAAGGCGGCGGCAACTCGATTTTCGGAATATCCGGCCGAAGCTACAGCGACTGGATGCAGCCCGGGGTGCGGGGCGACATGATGGAAATCATCTACGTCGGACCGAACTCGGCCAACCAGGACCAGAGAATCTACAAACGGGATGCGAATAATTTTGGTCCTGCCGTAGGATTTGCCTGGAACGTTCCGTGGGGCGGCCAGGACAAAACAACACTGCGCGGCGGATATCAGCTTCAGTTTATCGGAGGGGGCCGTGGATTCGTCCTCGACACAGCGATCGGCAATCCTCCCGGAAGCAGCAACACTGCCAACTACATCATTCCGGCCAGCGACCCTTACTTCAGCATCGAGAAGCTCGCTGCGAATCCAGGTCTGGTGCCCGTTCAGCCGTTGTTCCTGCCGAACCCGACAGCGACAGTAATTCCCCTGACGGACCGGACAGGGCTGATGAACGCTTTCGATCCGAACTACCTCACTCCGTACATCCAAAACCTCACGCTGTCGCTGACGCGCAATCTGACTTCGAAGTTGAGCTTCGAGGCCCGGTACATCGGCACACTCAGCCGAAAGCTGCCCAGCAATATCGACCTCAATTCGCCTAACTTCCTGTACAACGGGCTGAAGGACGCGTTCGACGTCGCAAGGCGCGGCGGCGACTCGCTATTGCTGGATCAGATGTTCAGGGGACTCAACATCGGCGGGGCTAATTGTTTGACGGCTACAGGCACGACTCCCTGCGCTGCCGTTGGAACAACAAACGCCGCCGGCGTCCTGCAGACGGGCGCCATGCATCTGCGATCGGCTATCCAGACCCAGAGCAATCTGGCGAATGGAAACTACGTAGCAGTTGCCAACACACTCAACACTCTGACCAACCAGCTTTCCGGAAGTCGGTCGGGATCGGTGCTCGTGTATAACGGTTTCCCGGAAAACTTCATCAAGGCCAATCCCCAGGTCGGCTCGGCCGTCATGGAAACGAGCCTGGGCAGCTCCAACTACCACTCGCTTCAAACGCAGCTTTCACTTCGTCCGACAGCCGGCGTGAGTTACCAGTTCACTTACACCTTCAGCCGGAACCTCGGAATGGCTCCAAACGTGGGACCAAACGGAACCGGCGCGACGTTCACAGATCCAACGAATCAAGGTGCAGACTACACGCTGCAAGGCACGCATCGGAAGCACGTTGTATCCAACTACGGCACTTTCGCCCTGCCGTTCGGTCCCTCGAAACTTCTCTTCGGGAACTCGTCCGGAATCGCGGCGCGCCTCCTGGAAAACTGGCAGGCCAGCTGGATCTACAACGTGAGTTCTGGAGCGCCGCTCTCCATTAACGCTCAGAGTATGTTGTATGGCTTTGGCGTGCCGGACGTTGTGGGAGCATTCGACCGCAACGAGTACAAACATGCATGGGCCAATGGAGCTCCAAACGGCAATATGTTCACGGATGGCAATGATCAGGCCAAGTACACGCGGGTGAGGGATCCGCAATGCCTGAACAGCAATTACCTTGCGCCGTCGCTGCAGGCGTTGAATCTGTGCACGCTGAGTGCGATAAGAGATTCCTCCGGTCAGGTCGTGCTGCAAACTCCTCTGCCCGGCACTCGCGGTACGCTTGGACGGAACCCAATTGAGGGTCTCCCCACGTGGACGGCCGACATGGCGATCGAAAAGCGCATTCGGGTCGCCGAGACCAAGAGCTTCACTATCCGCGTGGATGCGCGGAATATCTTCAATCATCCGACGCCGGCTATCCCCGGACTGTTTGCGACGACTGGTGGAACTGCAGACCTGAATCTGCAGGGCGCAGTTCCTTTTGGGAACTTCACCACTAAAGCCGGAAACCGTACGTTCGCGCTCAAGGCCCGGGTAGACTTCTAATGCCCATGTGAGAAACGCAAAGACGCAAAGGCGCAAAGGCACAAAGAAAACGAACCAGAAAAGACTATTAAACGCTTCGTTTTCTTTGTGCCTTTGCGCCTTTGCGTCTTTGTGCCTGTCTCAAACTCCCGAAGAACAAATCGGGTTGCGTCTGATCGCCGTCCGAACCCAGGCTGAAGCCGCGAGCCTCCGCAACCAGATCGAATCCGGACAGACGTTCGAAGCAGTTGCGAAAGCACATTCCATCGATCCATCAGCGAAAGACGGCGGCTACTTAGGGCTCTTTCGGCTCACGGACTTGAGAGCCGAACTTCAGCGAGCCGTGACTCCGTTGAAGCCGGGCGAAGTCAGCCCGGTAACGCTTATCGGCGGCGAATTCCTCCTCATCCAACGATTAACTTTTGAAGAAGCAAACTGGATAGTTTCTTATAACGCCGGGCTTGCGGCTTTCGAAAGTTCGCGCTATGAAGACGCTGCGCAAAAGTTTTTGCAAGCCTTGCCCTATGCGGAAAAGCTGACGCCGGTGGACGAGCGGCTGGAAGACAATCTGCACGGGCTGGCCGAAGCATATCGGCTGCAAAAGAGATATGCCGATGCCGAACCCGTTTATCGTCGATACCTCGCGCTCCATTGGGGCGGATCAGCTGAAGTGCTGGACCGGTTTTCCGCGCTCGTCGCCTTGTCCCACTTTCAGGATTCTCAGTTTCAGGAAGCGCGCCTGAAGTTTCTCGAGGTTGTGGAACATTCGCCTTTAAGTGAGGCGCTGTTCGCGGCCATGAGCTCCTTCCTGTTCGAGGTTCAACTGGTCGATGAAGCCGAAGCGGTCGCGGAGCGTGCAGGCAAGTTGTTTCCAATGTCTCGAGAGGTCCATTTCCGCCTGGCCGAGCTCTACCGGCGCAGCTGGAAACCAAGGAAGGCGCTTGAAGCATTCGAGCGCACCAGCCGGATGCAACTCGATCCCCTTCAGCAAAGTGTCATCTATCAAAAACTCGGAAGTATTCATACCGAGTTGGCGGAGTTTGATCAGGCCACGTCCGCTTACAGGAAAGCGCTGGAGTTCACTCCCGATAGTGTCGATGCACGTTTGGGTTTGGGCGACGTGTTTTTACAGCAAGGCAAGCCACAGGATGCATTGAACGAATACAATCGCGCTCTTGCGGCGGACGCGAAAAGCGCCGCAGCTCATTTTCGTGTTGCCGACGCAAACCTGCGATTGGGTCGATTTGCCGAAGCATCCCAGGCTGCCGCCAAAGTTCTCGCCCTCGATGCCGATCACCGAAAGGCTCACTACGTTCTGGCCACAGCGCTCGTGCGAATGAACGCCCAGGACAGTGAGCGGCAGCTCGAGGTTTCTCGAAAACTCGAAGCCGAAGCGCGATCCGAAACGGATCGGGGCCGCAACATCGTCATTGTGAATCGGGAGGCTGCTGCAAAACTCCTGGAAGCTCGAGCGGAGCAGGCAATCGAAATGTTTGTGAAGGCGATCGAAACCTTTCCAGATTCCCCGACGGCTTATCTGAACCTCGGGATCGTGCAAAGTAAACTTGGACAACATCAAGTTGCTGTGGAGACGTTCCAGAAATTACTTACACGGAATATATCGGATAGTTTTCTGGTCTCCTGGCATCTGGCCCAGGAATACCGCCATCTCGGCGATACGGAAGCAAGCCAACGCCATCGGGTCGTGTACCTGCAGAACATCGATGTCGCGCTGCGTGAGGCGCTCGAGTCGAACCTCGACTAACTAAAGCGGCGTATGAAAACGCAAAGACACAAAGGCGCGAAATCTTATGCTCTCCCCTGCGTCTTTGTGTCTTTGTGTCTCTGTGGTTTTGCAATCGCGCAGCAGACCGCCCCGGTTGTCTTTTCAGACGCCACCAGACAAGCCGGCATCAACTTCAAACACGAGAATGGCGCTTCACGTGAGAAGTACCTGCCCGAAACCATGAGCGCCGGCGCCCTCGTCTTCGACTACGACAACGACGGATGGGCGGACATTTTTCTGGTTAACGGCGGATCCTATGTCGATCGCGCTGCCGCAACCGCCGCCCGGCATCGGCTCTATCGCAACAACCGGGACGGGAAATTCACGGACGCAACCGCTTCCTCCGGCATCGTCGTATCGGGATTCGGAATGGGCGCCTGCTCCGCGGACTTCGATAACGACGGGCGACCGGATCTGTACGTTACCGCCGTCGAATCCAACAAGCTCTACCGAAATAACGGTAACGGTACGTTCGTCGATATCACCGCGAAGGCAGGCGCCGGCGGCAATGGTCTATGGAGTTCAAGCTGCGCGTTCGCCGACATTGATAATGACGGCGACGTCGATCTGTATGTGACGAGCTACGTCGACTTCACTATCAAGAACAACAAGTACTGCAGCGCGATGCAGAACATTCGGACCTATTGTCATCCCAACGTCTATAAACCCGTTCCGCACATTCTTTATCGCAACAACGGCGACGGTACGTTTACGGACATCACGAAAGAAGCCGGCGTTTACCGGACCGATGGAAACGGACTCGGTGTGGTTTTCGGAGATTACGACGACGACGGCTTTGCGGACATTTACGTCGCGAACGATTCCGTTCCCAACTTCCTTTTCCACAACAAGGGAAATGGAACCTTTGAAGAGGTTGGTTTCCGCGCCGGCGTTTCAGTCGGCGGCGAAGGCCGGCCGCTGGCTGGAATGGGCACGGACATGGCGGACATGGATGGCGACGGACTCCTCGACATCATCGTGACGAATCTCGATCGCGAAACCCACAGCCTGTACCGGAATCACGGAAAGGGCCTGTTCTCCAATGTGACATTTGAAAGCGGCGTCGGCCAGGCCACACTGCCGTTCGTCGGCTTCGGTGCGGCTTTCCTCGACTATGACAATGATTCCGACCTCGATCTGGCCATAGCGAACGGAGACATCATCGACAACGTCAGCCGGTTTCGCGACAACACCACACACGAACAAAGGAATCTTCTTTTGCAAAACGACGGCAAAGGACGGTTCCGCGACGTCGGCCCGGCATCCGGCCCGGGATTCGCACTGAAGAAGGTCAGCCGCACGCTCGCCGCCGGCGATCTGGACAACGATGGCGATCTGGATATCGTGATCGGCAATAACGGCCAAACTGCCGATCTCCTGCGCAACGATGGCGGGTATCGCAATAATTCCGTTCTCATCCGCGCCATCGGAACCAAAAGCAACCGCGATGGAATCGGAGCGCGGCTGAAACTGACCGTTGACGGAAAAACTCTGACGCGCCACATCAAGGCCGGATCGAGCTATCAGGGACAAAACGATTTGCGCGTTCACTTCGGACTCGAAAAAGCAGCACAAGCCGATCGTCTCGAAATCCTGTGGCCGAGCGGCCTTGTCGACAAAGTAGAAGGAATCAAAGCAAACCAGATTGTTGCCGTGACGGAAGGCCGCGGGATCACACGGCAGGAACCGTTTCAGCGAATACCATGAGCGGAGGAAACACAAAGACGCAAAGGCGCAAAGGCACAAAGAGAGTATCTACTCTGTTTTGTTTGTGCCTTTGCGCCTTTGCGCCTTTGTGTTTATCCCAGACTCCGCTTGCTACCGCCGTCGCGGAACTCAACAAAGGCAACGTCTTCGAAGGCGTCCGGCAATTGAAGGAGGTTGTCCGCGCCGAGCCTTCGTCGGAGATCGCGTTCTTCTACTTGTCCACGGTCTACACCAGCCTCGGCCGCAACGATCTTGCGTACGGTTATTTGGAAACCGCGATGAAAGCCAATCCCGGGCGGGGCGCCTATTACCATCAGTTGGGTGTGATTCGAATGCGCGAGGGCTGCCGCACGGAGGCCCTGGCAGCTTTCGAGCAAGCCCTGCAAAGAGGAATGGGAAAGGACGAGTCGGCAACGTGGCGTTTTATCGGCGACGTGCACGTCGATTTATTTGCGCCGGAAAAGGCCGTCGAAGCTTATCGAAACGCGATCAAATCCAATCCGAACGATCCGGCCGCGCATCTCGCGTTGGGAAAACTGCATCTGGATCGCAACAATCCGGAGGCCGCCATTCTCGAATTGAGCGCCGCATTGAAGCTGACGCCGGATCTGGAAGGCGTCCACGCGAGCCTTGGCCGCGCATGGCGAGCCGCGGGCGATCCGGCCAAAGCGATCAGCATTCTGAAAGAGCGTGTGGAGCGTAATCCGTCGGACCAGGAAGCACGTTACGTTCTTGGCCAGACCCTGCTTCTGCTCGGACGCACCGAGGAAGGCCGCCACGAAATGGACGAGTACGGCAGCATGCAGGTCCGAATTACCGAGACCAACAGCGGCTTTGAATCTGCCGTCGAGCACGCTCAAGCTGGCGAACTGGATCGCGCGGAGACCTTGCTCAACGACACGCTTCGACTCGCACCGCAATACGCTCCGGCACGGCGAGTCCTGGGCGTCGTTCTTCTGAATCGTGGAAATTCCCAGCGTGCTCTGGAAATGCTCAAGCAGGCATTAGCCGCGAATCCGCTGAATCCGGAAACATACTTCGACATGGCTACGGCATACTCCCGCATCGGAAAGCTGAGCGAAGCGCTGGATATGGCCGGCCGCGCGTTGACTCTCGAAGAAGAAGACGCGAGATATCACGCTCTTTTAGGCGACATTTACTCGAAGATGAAACGGCCCAGCGATGCTCGACAAGCCCTCGAACGAGCCGCCCAACTGAAATCGCGGCCCGGTTATCAGCCACCCGATCCATACGCCGCTGAAATGCGTCGCCGCGCGGACTCTGAAACGGTGAAAGCGATCTGCGGAAGGCTTTAAGATTGCTCCCAGAAGACTTCTCCAAGCGTCGAGGAGGGCACGAAGTTCATCATCTCCGTGGCGGAGATGATTCGCCCATACGGAGGTATCAACGAGCGTCACGATGAATTCCGGGTCGTCTTCTGGGAATCGGCTTCAACTGCTTTTCGCCTCCTCCCAATTCCGACAGACGCCGCGCTCTCTCTCGGGCAATTAGCGCCTCCAGCCCGAGCCTCACAAGTGAAGTCTTCTCCGTAACGCCGGATAGTCGGGCCGCCTTCTTCAAGCAGCGGCATCAACAAGGATCTACTCGGTCGTTGCGCGCGCTAAGGCCGAAAAACATGAGGGATAAAACGGCTTCGATTGTCAGTGACCATCGTGGGTGATTCACGGATGCCGATACCGCAACCGGCGCCGTCAATCACCCAGCTCCCGATCACGGGATAATTCGAATCGAAGCGCTTTAAAGGGGCGAGTGCCTGATAGATGTAGCCTTCGTCCCCGTAATCTCCCTGTGTGTCCTCCTTGACCACACCATAACGACCAACGATCTTGATATTCGCTCCTTCTCTCGAGAGCAGCGGCTTCCGCACATACTCCGTCATCGTGCCGGGATCGCCGAATCGCGCTTCCAGGAGATTGGGATGTCCGGGGTAGAGTTCCCAGAGGATCGGAAGAATCCCCTTGTTCGACCACAACATCTTCCAGACAGGCTCAATCCACTGCATCCGGTCATAACTCTCGATCAACTCCCGCCCGAATTTTTCCCGGATCAGCCACTCCCATGGATAGAGCTTGAAGATGCTCCGGACCTCCTCTTCCTGCATGTCGGTAAAGCACCGGCGGTCCGAATCCCATCCGATTTCGTGCATAAGAATTCCTGAGGTCCGGATGCCTGCCTGCTCGGCTGCATCGCGCAGATACGCGATCGTCATCCAGTCTTCGGTGTCCTCGGTGTGAGCAAAGTAAAGTACGGCGCCTTCGAGATGCGGTTCTATGTCGCGATACTTTTCGAGGAGCTTTTCGTGAATCGAATTGAATTGATCTGCTTCTGGAAACAGCTCCTGCATCCAGAACCATTGAATGACGGCGGACTCCAACAAGCTCGTGGGTGTGTCGGCGTTGTACTCCAGCAGCCTGGGCGGGTGGATTCCGTCGTACGCCAGATCGAACCGGCCGTATAGCGAGGGGGGCTCCGCATTCCATGCCTTGATGATGAGAGGCTCCACATCAACCGGAATGGCCAGATTGGAGAAACGATTTGCATCGATGACGTGCTGCGCCGCCTTGAGGCACATCTCCTGCAGTTCATTCGTTGCTTTCTCGAGGACGTCGATTTCCTTCGGCGTGAACTCATAGTGGGCGGACTCATCCCAATAGGTGTGTCCGTCAACGGTGTGATAGACGAGGCCCAGCTGTTCTACTTTTGATTGCCAGTCGTTTCTTGGAGGATGCTGCGCCCGAATCATGATCTACCGGCCGCTCTAAGAGATTCCGGATCTGGACGAACTCCCGAAGCCCCAACGAGAACTTGCGCCTGCGCGCACCGGCCTCAGTCCGGCCGGGGCCTGAAAGTTTCCGCCGACTGCCCTTTGACCCATTCCAAAACCCTGTCCGCCATAGTACCAGCGGTAGGGATAGAAGAAGGCGCCGCCTGAAGCTCGGCGGCGTTCTTCGGCTTTGTCACACTCGACGTCAGCTACGACGACCTGCTTCTCGTCCACACAACGTTGAGGGATGGTGTTCCTGTCGCTGCAACCGAGCGCGCTGAGCGCCGCTGCGGATAACAACCCGATGAGATCAATCTGTCTGGATTTCTTCATCGCTTATCCGATCAGTGTACCGGCAATGATGGCCGCCATGCCGACCCTGACGCCTACCGTCATTGCGATCGCGGCGACATTCCGGTCCTGAACAATTTCAGTCCGGAAGTCCGTATTCGGCAGGAACACTTTATCGATGACCCAGGTCAACAGCAGCATCGCTACGATGCCTCGAATTGCGCCATAACCGAACCCAATCATCCCATCCGACCAGGTCGTAAAATCGCCAGACACACTTGTCGAAAGAATCACACCGTAAGCAACCAGGAAACCCGCCAACATCAAACCAGCCGCAGTGTTCCCGCCGCGGATTTCAGCCAGCACGTTATACGAAGAAGCCATCGTGTAAAGCCTGACCATGAGAATGAGCGCAAATTGCCCAAGCAGAAAGAAAACGAGCGCAGCGAGGAATCCACCGGCTTCACCGGTAAAAGCCCCCTTCGCGATCAAGCCGGTCGCGAGAAACGAGCCGGCTTCCGTGAGTCCCACCGCGACATTGCCTCGTTTCAGCTCTGCAGCATTGTTCGTTGTGGTGAGAATCAGCTTGTCGTTGATTAAACCGGAGATGAAAAGCAATCCGATGCCGGCGATTCCATCAATGAGGAACCAAAGCAGATCGTTTACCAGGGTCCCCGTAGATGAATCGCCGAGAGTTCCCGACAAGGTGAGGGGCACTGCCAGGTAGAGACCCGCTCGTTGGATTCCCACAGCAAGACTGCTCTTCTCCTCGATCTCCGCGTCGGCTGTGAAGCCATTCGCCTTCGCTCTGGCATCGAACAGCACCTTCGCAAACCAGAGCAAGGCCAGGCAAAGAAAAGCAAAAGCAATCCACGACAAATCGGCGGTAAAGTCCATCCGGAACATCCTCCTGCCTTACGAGCACTATTGTAGGTGTTGCGGCGCGGCTCCACTACAATTGCTGAATGGGAATGCTGTTGCGAGCCGTAGTGTTGCTCTTTCTCGTGCTGACCGCGATTTCCGGTATCCGTCGTATTTTCGGCATGCTGGTATCCTCCGGGCGTGACAGCGAATCGCTCAACTCGTCGGGAAACATGGTCAAGGATCCCGTCTGCGGGACGTATGTATCTCCGCAAACCGCGTTTTCTGCACGAAACGAATTCTTCTGTTCCGAAGAGTGCCGCACGAAATTCCTCACGCCCCGCTGATGCCCTCGGTGAGAATTGGCAACCGAAAGGTGCAATCCGCTGTCTATAGGGACGGGAGTATCACATGCAGAAACTCGTAAGACTTGTTTTGGTTGGCGCGTCCTCTGCATTTGCGCTGATTCCGCTCGTGTCTCAATCGCTGTTATCCCAAACGCCGGCGCCCCGGAAGCCGACATTTGAAGTGACCTCCGTCAAACCCGCGGCGCAGACCGGGTTTCGTGGCGGCGGGCCTCGCGGCAACAGCTTCAGCTTTACGGGTCCGCTGAGATTCATGGTGCAAATGGCGTATTCGCGTGGAGCGGCCGGCCCGGGTCCGGGCATCCAGATCCAGATCTCCGGCGCACCGGGTTGGATGGACTCGGATCTGTTTGACGTCCAGGCCAAGGCGGACTGCAGCAACGGGCCGATTCCGCGGGAACAGATGCAGTTGATGCTCCAGTCGTTGCTGGAAGAGCGATTTCAACTCAAGGCGCACTATGAAACGCGCGAGATGCCGATCTACGACCTGGTTGTGGTGAAAGAAGGAAAAATGAAATTGTCTGAGGACCAGACACCTCCGAACCCTCAAGCCGGAGGACCCTTGTTGTGTGGTCCGTTGCCTGCTGGTTTAGCCGCTCCGGCCGGACCTCGTGGCATAGGCATACCTTTCGATCCCAGCAAGCCGAGCACTTTCCCGCGCGGAGCCATGATAATGATGATGAATTCCACGACGGGTATGACAATGACCGCAACGTCTACTCCGGTCGGAGGTCTCGTGGGCATGCTCGGGAACCAGGCAGGGCGTCCCATCATCGACAAGACGAATCTGAAAGGACTATTCGATATCAGTTTGCGGTTCAGCCCCGAAGGTCAGCCCGGACTTCTCGGCATTGGAGCGCCTCCCCCCGGTGCAGGCCCCGCGGGTGTCGCCGGAGCCGGCGGGCCGGGCGGCCTGGCGCCGAATGCCGCTTCAGAGCCGCTGCCCTCGCTATTCACGGCTATCCAGGAGCAACTCGGATTGAAATTGGAATCAACGAAAGGCCCCGTGGATTTTCTGGTCATCGATTCGGTGCAGAAACCGACGGAGAACTGAGGCCCGATGCTGAGCAGAGGCCTTTTCTCGATCTCGATATGCGCCGCGCTTTTGTTACCGGCATTCGGACATCACTCAACGGCGATGTTCGACAGAAACAATCCGGTCACGCTCATCGGCACGGTCAAGGCTTTCGAATGGACGAATCCGCATTCGCACCTTGTGCTTGTTGCGAATGAAGTCCGGAATCGCAAAGGCGAGCGCGAGAATTCGCAGCAGGAGGAATGGCGGGTCGAGCTCCACAGTACCGCGATCCTGCTCCGTCGCGGATGGACGAAAACGTTCTTCAAGCCCGGCGACACGATCACAGTGAATGGCGGCCGCATGCTCGACGGCTCGAAGATGATGCGTCTCGACGACGGTGTTAAGGCCGACGGCTCGAAGTTCTATGGCGACAACTTCCGCCCTGAAGCTACCGGCAATAATCTTCCCGATCAAAAGTAGCCGAGGAAACCATGAAGCAACGAGGATTGCGCGGATGGCCGGCAGTGCTTGTAAGCATCATCGCCTGCGGAGGCCTGCTGCATGCGCAGGGAGCTCCGCAGGAACCCGCTGCAGCTCTCCCTCTCGAGCAGGCGCGAGATCTGTCGGGCGTATGGATGCAGGTGAGCTGGTACACCAACCTCAACATGGGACCGGGTGCAGGTCTGCCGATGGCGCAAGCCCTTCGTGGAACAACAGACCCAACGAAGACTGCGGCCGATTCGCTGACGGCCTGGGCAAAGGAAAAATCCAAAGACTGGACGATTTACAACGACCCGCTGCTCCTGTGCAATTCGCCGGGTCCCATGGCCTACAACGCGCCGTATGCATTCGAAATGCTGCAGACTACCGGCCGCGTGACGATGCTGATGGAGTACTACCACGAGGTCCGGCGGATATGGATGGACGGACGAAAACACCCCGAAGACAATCCGAATCCAACCGCGATGGGGTATTCGATCGGCCGCTGGGAGGGAGCCACACTGATCGTGGATACACGCGGCTTCAAGGAGAGCCCCGCGTTCCGTGTTCCGCACAGCGATCAGTATCATCTCGTCGAGCGCATCCGGCGAATCCGCGACGGCGGCATTCTGGAGATCGATGTTTCGATCGAGGATGCTGTCGCCTATACACAGCCATTAAAGGGCCGTTTCTACTTCAAGAAAGATCCGAATCTCGAGATCACCGAATACAACTGTGACGGAATGTTCGACTATCGTCCCTACACACCGAAAAAGTAATTCGGGGTCGGACGCACTAGTGTCCGGTTAAGGATTTTCAAAAACTGGGAAAGTCCAAGCTAGCAAAAGAGTAACGAGCGAAAACGGTTTCAAACGATTTGAAAATAATCGCTTCTTCCGCAGGTAAGGCCGGATCA
>Ga0137465_1000045_pt1 | contig 110816 bp, 102 predicted proteins | sample EasRivERMGT828_2_FD_104906 | JGI IMG/M metagenome (GOLD analysis project Ga0137465, IMG submission 104906) | Soil microbial communities from meander-bound floodplain in the East River, Colorado, USA - East River MetaG ERMGT828_2 | ecosystem: Environmental > Terrestrial > Soil > Floodplain ... | reverse complement strand
GTGGACCGAATTTGACCAGGGGGCAGGCACTTGATCCACCAGCCGTCTTGCCTCCCTCCTCTGGAATCCAGGATTGACGAGGGTTTCAGCCCTGGCGTAGGATTCTGGCCCTGTGTTGTTACTGCTGTCCAAAATCCTGATTATCGTTTCCGCCGTGGGTCTTCTAAGGTGTTCAGATCAATTCCGGCGCATGAGCCGGGAACTGGATGATCAGGCATTTGCAGCACTGAGGCGGATCGTGCATGCCTCAGAAGAACATGGATACCCTGGTCACCTCGTTCCTCTGCTCATACTGCTAACCGCTGTGCTTTTCATCATTGCGACGCAAATCACAGCGCTCGGCGTCCGCTAATCAACTGGATCACAGCCGCAACTAACGCAACTATGAGCAGGATGTGAATAAATCCACCCAGCGTGTAGGACGTCACCATACCGAGTAACCACATGATCAAAAGAATGACGAAGATAGTCCAAAGCATTAAGTAGTCCCTCCTCGTCAGATCTAGCTGCACGTAGGCGTCCGCAGGTCCGCAGGAAAAAAAAAGACAGTTGAAAGTGGGCTGAGAACAGCCGCTCTTTCAACTGTCATCAGGGGGACGATAAGGTTGTTTAGCTGCGGTTGAAATAGCCCGAAAACGACCACCCCCGCTCCTCTTGCGCATGAGCGGGGATGGCCAACCCGATGATCAGTACAATTGCGCAAATCACGCGCATGACTTTCTCCTGCATTTCGGGAATTCCGGGACGGTTGCGTCGTTTCCCTAATTCTGAAAGCGTGAATTAGGGAAACGACGCAACCGTCCCGGAATTTGTTACTGGAGGCGACGGACGGGCGGCGCCTCGGCGGCCAGGACCTTGTCCTTGGGTGTGCTGAGGTATCCGCGGATCCGGTCCTTATCGACGTAATTCACAACGAACTCGTATCTCAGGCGATCTCGGCCGACGAAGAACGTGACGGGTTCGTTCGCCGTACGGTCTTTCTTCTCGATCTTGATGTCGTCTGCGTTGACAACGACGTCGAACTTCTGGCGTTTCACATCCGCCTTCTTCAACTGGACCAGAACATCTCCAATACGGTCGAACTGCTTGCTCTTGCGGATGTCGAATTCCAGGTAATCGCGCTCGCCTCGCTTCCGCAGCTCTGTCAGTTCGGTTGAATTGCGGGCGATAAGCGTACCCAGATCGCGCTTGCTGGCGGCGAGATCTTCGCGCGTCGCATCAAGGTCGGTTTTGACGACCTGCACTTCTCCGGTAACTCCAGCGAACTTCGTGTCAGAATCCTGCTGGAAGGCGCTCAGCCTGCTGTTCGCTTCCTCACGTAGTTGCGAAAGCGTTTTGGCGTCTGCTTTCGCGGCGAGTTCGCGCCGCAGCCGTTGCGTGGTCTGCGTATTCTCCTGTTTCAACTGCGCAGCCAAAGCCTGGGCCTCCTCCAGTTCCTGCGCGCCGGCACCTAAGCGCTTGGTTACGCCATCGAGATCCGCAGTGAGTTTCGTGATCTTGTCGCTATCCTGTTTCTGGATAGCCTGAAGCTCGCGCTCAACGGAAGCCACACGCTCTTCCATTGAACCGCGCATCGACATCATCCCGTAACCCTGAAGACCAATCAGCGCCAGGCATCCGCCCGCAACCAGTGTTGTTTTCGATTTAAGCCACTCCATTTAGTACCTCCGATAAGCCGCGATATCCTGGAGGCATCAACGCAAAGCAGTTGCCAATCTTCTGAATGCTCAATCGTGATTTTGCAGGGATTTACGTTGGTATGCGTGGACCACGACTCGAGTGGTATTCAGAATTCGTGGAAGATTTCCGTTTTCAGCGCTACCTGTAAGTGACGACCGTGTCGGCCATCATGTCGTGAAGCGCCTGCTTGTTGGAGGTAAAGGCGGCAATGATGAAGCCGATTCCCAGAGTGCAGGGTCCGGAAATGTACTTGGCGAAATGTCTGCCCGTGGCGCGGCCGAAGGTGAGAGGCGTCCCGTCGGCGCGTGTGACGACCATGGACATGGCGCGCTTGCCGATCGTGGCCTGCCATTCCGAGCTCAACATGAAAGCTTCATAAAGCCATGGAGCGACAAAACCTATGAAAACCCCGACGCCGAACGTTACCGAGGCGATGATGCCGCTGGCAACCAGGACGATGATCGCATCGATCAGCCAGGCAACGAATCGGGCCCAGAATCCTGCATACGACCCGACGAGAACGGCTCCCGGCTGAGGCGGTTTAGGCTGGAATGCTGTGCCGCAACTCTGGCAGAACTTCGCGCGATCGTCGTTGGATGTGCCGCATTTGGGACAAAACATAGCGGGCGATTGTATCACGCTGAAGTGGAGAGCCAGAGGGACCTGCCCGTGAGTTCACGATGGTCGAGGCCGGCTGCTTTGTCCATGAGAGCGAGCCTTTCGGGCAGATCGACGCGGAATCGCCACTCGTCGGTTCGGCCTCCGATGGAGGTCCATTCCCGTGACCAGTCATCCCACCACCGCAATACACGCCGCGCGATGGGTTCCACGATCAGAACCGGCGCGCCTTGCCTGGCAGCTTTGATGAATTCGCCTCGAAGACGGTCACGCGCAACGGCGTCGAGTTCGTTGATCGTGAATGCCGCGATGACGGCCGCCCCCGCGGGGATCCGTACGTTCTCGACGTCTTCAACTCTTGCGGCGCCCGGGATTCCCAGCTGCTTATACGTCCACTTGCATTCCTGAATCGCCCAGCTGTTCCGATCGATGCCGGTCACGCGCTGCGGTCTGGCTTCCAAAGACCATGCCGCACCCGCCACTCCCGTGCCGCAGCCGAGATCCATGATGGCCATATTTCGCGGGATCTGCGCGCCAAGCGCCCGGACGATTTCACGCACGAGAAGGAAGTGCAGTGGACCAAAGTACATCGCAAATGCGGCCCGTTTGCCGGCGCCGCTGAACGCGGAGCCCACTTCCATGCGTTCCCTGCGCTCGACGTAAAGGGATGAAAGCGCCTGCACGGCTTTGCGAACTTCGGGAAAAGTCAGACCGGCAAGGTGGCGCCGCTCCAGCGCCTCGAACCAATGAACGAACGGATCGGTCGCCATTAGAAATGGTGCAAAAAACCTGACCCCGGACTGAAGAGTCCGGGGTCAGGTTGTCGAGCCGGGGATTTAGTTTTACCAGCGGTCGCGTCGACCGCCGCCACCGCCGCCGCGGTGACCACCACCGCCGCGGTCTTCTCTTGGAGCCATCGGCCTCGCCTCAGCCACCGTCATATTGCGGCCGCCGTATTCAGCACCGTTGAACTTCTGAATGGCGTCGGCCGCCTCCTGATCCGACGACATTTCAACAAAGCCAAAACCTTTGCTGCGACCGGTGTCGCGATCGGTGATGACTTTGGCGGACTGAACGCTTCCGGCCTGAGCGAAGATTTCCTGCAGTGCATCATCCGTCGTACTGAACGGAAGATTTCCAACGTATAGCTTCTTACCCATGAACCTCCCTTAGAGACGCGGAGGACATGAGCACCATGCTGCAGGACACTACCGCGACTAGGAATGCCAAAACTTATATCACCCTTATCAATCGTTTTCCAAGCAGGCGATCTCGTTCGGATCTAAAAAAGCCGACGTACAATCTGGTCATGACGCGATTCCGGGCCGGCGACCTCGTCAGGATCTCCAAAAATGACGTATTACGTCACGGTGATGCGGGGATCGTGAGGAAGGTGCTGGATAATCCGACCGGCGACGAATCGCTTCAGGAATACATCGTCGAGTTCGGCGAACGCGTGCTGGACGAGGTTTCGGAAGAGGGCTTTCGCCTGCGCGTTCACAGTGACGCCCGGGTTCACTGTTACCTGAGCATCTATCTCGAAGACGCAAACGAGCCCGCTGAATAACCGGCTGACTAACGCGTAAATCAGTTCGAAAGCCAGCTGGAGCGCAATGTTTTCATTGCAGCCGTCGCGTCCGGCATTTCTTCGATGCTGTAGTCGAAGAGTTCGGGCTCGGCAAGTTCGATCGAGAAGTCCATGTTGCGTCTGAACCGTCGCACGGTTACTGGAACGCGATCGCCCTGCTTGTGCCGGTTCAACACGAAAATCCAGTTGTCATGCGAAACGCTCGTGCGGCCGATCGACAACAGCACGTCGCCTTCCTGCAGGCCGGCTCGTTGCGCCGGTGAGTTCGTCTGCAGCGCGCCCAGGCGAAGCTCGTCATGGTCCTCTCGATCGATAACGATTCCCGCGCGGAACGGCTGGTTTGCGGGCGTTCTCACCAGACGCAGACCCACTGCAGCGAGGGCCTCCTGATATGGAAGCGGCTCGACGCCGCGGACGTGCCGCGCAAACCAATCGGTCATGTCTCTGCCCGCGACCTCCGATACCACGCGCGTGAAATCCTCGATCGAATACCCGCGTCCTTTCAGGTAGTAGGACGAGTTTGGACTACGAAGATAAAACTCGTCATATGCGCGCCTCATCACGTCGTCGAGCGACCGCTGGCCGCGGGTCCAGCCGCGGATCAGCAGATCCAGGTTCAAAGCGATTAACTCGCCTTTGAGGTAATAGCTCAACGACGTGTTTTGAAGGTTGGTCCGCTGTCTGTGCGCGGCGCCGTCGATGAACGGGGCCGCCATCGACGAGGCTTCCGCGCTCATCAGCTTGCCGGCGGGAGAGTTTTCGATGATCTCGATGGTATCCGAAAGCCCGCGGAGAAACCGGCGCGCTTCCTCAAGGCCGGCGCGTCGGTACATGACCAATCCGTAGTATTGAGTGAAACCTTCCACGATCCATAGGGACCGCGTCGCCAGAGGTTTGGTCCAATCCCAGGGGCCGAGCTCGTCCGGCCGAAGCCGCTTCGCATTCCATGCATGAAAGAACTCATGTGCAGCCGTAGCTACAGCGTTGTCGTAGTACACACTCTCGGAAAGTACGCCCGCTTCGATGATGTGCGTGGAGTTCAGGTGTTCCATTCCATCGCCCGATCGATCATCCGCCGCAAAGTGAAACAGGAATGTGTAGGTATCGAATTCGGGCGGCCCCCACATGCGAATACCGGCGCGAACCACTTTTTCGATGTCGCGGACGAAGGCAGGCCTGCGGCCTCCCTCTTCGCCGCGGGAATGAACCACGACGCGGTATGCCTTGCCGTCGACGTTGAATTCGTCGACCGTCCAATCCGGACCGATCTCGGTGGGCGTGTCGATCAGGATTTCGTAGTTGGGATAGTTCCAATTGCGCTGGTCCACCCGTTCCGTGCGTCCGTTGATGACGCGCCATTTTTGAGGCGGTTCGATATTCAGTTCGACGGGATCCGGCTTATGTCCGGCGACATACATGAAGATCTCGCCGCCGGTATAGCTTGCATGGCCACTATCAAGCTGCCCAAACGTGCCGGAAAGATCGTTCGCGAACACTTTGTATGTCGCCGTGATGTTCTGGCTTCCCTGCCGTTGCACCCGCCACGTCTGGTCGTCGACCTTCGTCCAGGTCAGCGCTCCGCCCGCTGCCCGAGCGCCGAACTCCTGGACGTTCTTGGCAAAGTCCGCTACCGAATAGCGGCCGGGTTGCCACTTCGGCATTTGAAAGTCGATGAAACCGGCGCGCTCGCCGGGCGGCACTGCGACATCGATCGTGACGTCGAACAGATGCGAGGCAGGAACAGGCATGGCGAGCCGATAACGGATCTCGTATCTCGACTGAGGCTGCTGCGGCGAAAAGAGCGTCAGCGCCAGAACAAACAGCACGCGGATCATGTATCCCAGCCTTTTCGGGAACGGGTTTGCTTCGTGAGCCCGCGCTTCTTCTTTTCGTCAATCCGTTGCCGTTTCACCGAACCAGGAACGCGCGTTTTGACACGAGCCCGTCTGGGCGTCAGCGCGCGTCGCAACAGATCGGTAAACCGCTCGAGTGCGTCGACACGATTCATCTCCTGGCTTCGTGTGCGCTGGGAAACGACCTGGAGAATGCCCTCTTTGTTGATGCGTGTGGACAGATTCGCCATGATCCGGCTTCTCTGATCGTCGGAGAGAGCTGTCGACTGCCGCACATCGAAGGCAAGCGTTACCTTGCTGCTGACCTTGTTGACGTTCTGTCCGCCGGGGCCGCCGCTGCGAGAGGCTGTAAAGCTGATTTCGTTTTCCGGTATCGAAAGACCGGGCATCACTGGAATCACGACGTCAATGCTTTCACAAGGCGGTATAGAAACTCACACCCTTCGAAGAACTCCTTCACGCCGAGACGCTCGTCGCGGCCATGCGCGCGAGTGTCGTCCACGTTTTCGAAGAAGCCGGAAACACCGTAGGTTGGGATACCGCCATTGCGGAGGTACAAGCCGTCCGTCGCGCCGGTGGACATCATGGGAATAACCGGGATGCCGGGCCACATTTCAGTGGTGATCCGTTCGACGGCGCCCATCACTTCCGGCCGGAGCGGTGACGGCGGACTGGACACCGCATCGGCGAGGGAGGAGACCGCGATTTTCGAGTCGTTTAATATCCGCACCAGCGTGGCGCGCACCTCTGCCGCAGACTCGCCCGGCAGTATCCGGCAATTGACCGTCGCGCGGGCTGTTTGCGGCAGCGCGTTCTCCGCATGCCCGGCTTCCAGTTGCGTCGCAACGCAAGTCGTCCTCAACAGCGCATTGTTGTGCGGCGAAACCGAAAGCCGCACCGCTGCCGCACGGTCGGAAGGATTCCTCGCGAGAGCCGTCATGTCGGCGGCAGTCTGGCCCGAATAGAACGTAGACATGCGTCTGTAGTACTCCCGCGTCACTTCATTGAGCCGTACAGGAAACTCATACCTGGACAGACGAGTCAATCCTTCGGCAAGACGATAGATGGCATTGTCCTTGATCGGTCGTGAACTGTGGCCGCCGGCATTCCGGACCTCGAGGCCAAAGCTCTGATAGGTCTTCTCGCTCGGCTGGATGCTGTTCAATAGATGCTTGCCGCCCTTCATATGGCTCTCGCCGCCTTCGTTCAGCGCGTACTCGGCGTCGATCAGGTCACGGCGCTGCGAAAGAAGCCACTGTACGCCATTGAAGTTGCCGCCCTCTTCGTCCGCGGTCAGCGCAACGATCAGGTCACGATCCGGCACGTAACCTTCCTGGCGGAAGCGGATCAAGGTAGCCACCCACACTGCCGCCATGGCCTTGTCGTCAGTAGTCCCACGGCCCCAGAAATATCCCTCCTTCTCGATGAACCTGAATGGATCGACCGACCAGTCATCCCTGCGCGCCTCAACGACGTCCAAATGGGCGAGAAGTAGAAGCGGCTTGCGGGTGCCTGCACCGCGGTAACGAGCGACAAGGTTGCCTTTGCGTGGATTTGGTCCAAGGACCTGCACATCCGAAGCAGGAAAGCCTGCAGCCTTCAGCCGGGCAGCCATGGCCTCAGCGGCCTTTGTCGTGTCGCCCGCAGCGTCGGTGGTATTGATCTCAATCAGCTCCTGAAAGATTTCGCGCGCCAGGCGGTCGTGATCCGTTTCCGCAGGGACAGCGGCGACGGAAAACATGAATAGCGCGGAAATCAGCAGGCTGATCATTCCTTTAAGTCATCTCCGGGAAGTCGATGGAATTGGGGAGTTCATTTTTGTCAGCGCTCGCATCATAGGGAAAGTGTATTGCGAGTTGCTCAGCGACTTTTTGAATCCCGTCCACAAGTCCACCGGTGAAATCGCCTTCTCGAAATTTTTCGGAGACCGCAGCCGCAACACTTTGCCAAAAATCCTGGCCCACACGTTCGTGGATGCCGCGATCACCCAGAACGACGAATCTTCGACGAGCCGGCACGACAAAGAAAAGCACGCCATTCCGGTCCTTTGTATTCGTCATGCCCATCCGGACGAACGCCTTGTCAGCCGCCTTTTCCACGCTTCCCCAGAACAGCGGGGCCACCGACACGCAGATTTCGCCCGACGTCTGGCGCTCGGCGTGTTCGATCGCGGTTTTGACTTTGTCCTGATCGACGATCTGAAGAAGCTTCTTTCGCGTCATCACCATGATCCGCTCGCCCCACCGCCTCCGGACCGGCCTCCGCCACCACCGAAGCCGCCACCGCCTCCGCCGCGTCCGTGTCGACCGCCGCCGCCCGACAGCATACTCATCAGCAGGTAGATCGCGAGACTCGGATTGGTCAGGAAAATGAACAGAACGACGATGCCGATAATCGCATAGACGATGATCTGACCCAGGGTCAGCCGCCGATTGCCGCGTTCGACGTCACGTCGGGATTGTGCGGGGACGACGCCTCCGCCACCAATCACGGTCATGACTGCGTTCATGCCTTCGATAACAGCGTTGTCCCGATCCCCGGCCTGAATGCGCGGCACCATGACGTCGTTGATAACTCGCGATGCCATGGCATCCGGAACATCGCCCTCCAGACCATAGCCGACCTCAAAGCGCAGCTTCCGATCCGCCGCCATGATGAAAAGCGCCAGCCCGTCGTCCAGCCCCTTCCGTCCGACCTTCCATTTTCCAAACGCGCGATCCGCCCAGTCCTCAATCGGGGCATCACCCGTGGTCTGCCCGATATAGACGATGAGTTGATGACCCGTATCGCGTTCGTATTGCTGGAGACGGGAATTCAGCGAGCCCGCGGCGCCTGGAGACATGAAATTGGCGGTGTCGGTAACCCACTGGGTCGGGGTGTTGGGGATTGGCGTCTCGGCCGCGTGAATTACAGAAACGCAAAGGCGCAAAGACGCAAAGGCACAAAGAAACGCGATGAAAAGAATCTTTATCCGGCGTTTCTTTGTGCCTTTGCGTCTTTGCGCCTTTCCGTTATCTGACGATGCCTGCACCGCCTTAGAACTTCACCTCGGGTGCTTTCTCCGCTCCGGCCTGGGCCTTGAAGTACGGCTTCTCTTGAAACCTCGCTCCAAAAAAACCGGCGATCAGGACCGTCGGGAAAGTATTGCGGCGGGTATTGAAACCCTGTGCGGCCTCGTTAAACCTCATGCGCTCGACGGTAATGCGGTTTTCCGCCCCTTCGAGCTGCACCTGAAGATCCCGGAAACCCTGCGTCGCCTTCAACTCAGGATACTTCTCCACCACGACCATCAGCCGCGACAATGCCGACGACAACCCGTCCTGCGCCTGCTGAAATCGCGCAAAAGCCTGAGGATCCCTGGCGATATTCTCGACGGCTCCCGAGCTCACCTGCCCGACTTTGGCTCGCGCTTCCGTCACAGCCGTCAGGGTGGACTGCTCAAAATTTGCCGCGCCCTTGACGGTTGCGACAAGGTTTGGGATCAGATCAGCCCGCCGCTGATAAACGTTCTCGACCTGGCCCCACTGTTTCTGCGCCTCTTCATCCAGCCGCACGAGCGAATTGTAAGTGCCGGCGATCGTTGTGCCGAAGATGATCGCAACAAGAACGATTGCGCCGATGACTCCCAGAGCGACTTTCATGCCAGTTCCCATTCCGTTCTCCTCCGCTAAATAATTGAGCCTACCACGTCCTCATATACGTAACGTTCCTTGAAAACGTTCGCAAAGACGAAGATATCCATCGCCATTTCATACTGTTCTCGAGTGATTCTCGGATCCGACCGCCAGGTCCCGAGTTGCTGATACCGTGAGATCGCGGCCGCAATCGCGTCGACCGAAACGCCGGGGAAATACGCAGCTTCGATCTCGGCGATCTCCCGCGCGTCCGACTCGATGACAAATCGCAACCCGCGAAGGTACGCGCGCATGAAGGCCTGGGCGCGATCAGTCGCCAGGAATTCGCGAGTGGCCATGAGGCTGCTGAACGCGACCGGAGGAATGACTTCACCATTAGCCGCGACGATTCGGCCGATGCCGTCCTTCTCAAGTTGCTGCGGAGCGGGTCCCTGCAGATGAACATAGTCGCCCTGCCCTTCGCGAAAGGCTCTCTCCATTGCTTCCGGCCCGCCCGCATTCAACAGTTGAATGCGGCTCAGGTCGACGTCTTTCAAATGCAGCGCATACTTCAGCATAGCAAACGGCTGTTGCGCGTGGTCTGCCACGAGGGTCGAACCCTCGAGATCCTTCCATTGAAACGGCGCGCGTCCCGGCCGGCCTGTGATGAAAAAGCCGTCGCGCTGATTGATTTGCGCAAAGTGGACCGGAATGTCGCGAATGCCCCTCGAGAGAGGATCCCAACTTGTGGATACCGCGGCCTGCATGACATCCACTTCGCCGGCACGGAACATTTCGTACTGGTTTCGCTGCGCGGGTTTCGGGAAATACGCGGGATCGAATCCTTCGTCCTTCAGGAAACCGCCGGCGATCGTCGCAATGAGGGGACTGTAGAAGACGGAATGGCGGTACACCATGATGCGGAACTGATCGTTCGGCATGACGTTCAGATTCTTCCGAACCGCGCCTTCTGTTCCTTGTCGTCGCGGCCGGATTCAATGCTCTTTCGAATCCGGGCAAATTCTTCGAGCATCCTCTCCTGAAAGCGGTCCGTTTTCTCGTGCAGGTGGGCGACTTCCAATTCCGCCTTGACGTTCACTTCGTAATCGATGTTCGACCGGACTCGATCCTTCTCGGCCTGCCGGTTCTGGCTGATCAGGATGAACAGTGACAGGAAGATGGCCTCCAGTGAAACGATCATCGTGAGAAGACCAAACGGGAATCGATCGAACTGCTGGATTCCCAAATCGACCGTATTGATCGCAATCCAAACTATAAACCACAGGACGTTCAACGCCAGGAACGGCATGCTTCCGGCAAACCAGGCAATCCAATCGGAAACACGCTGGAATACGGTCAGGGTCTCCTTGACTTCCTCGTTCACGTTCCGGGAGACCTGAGATCGCAGCAGGTCGTCCGCTTTGCGGATCATGGCGCCCATCGCAGCGATCATGTCGAGCGCGGCATCGGGCTTCCTCCGGAAATACACGAGCAGATTGTCGCGATCGAGAACGATGAGTTTTGTATCTTCGAGCGCAATGGCCGTCGCGGTTCGCGGGCCGCGGTCCACGAGAGAAAGTTCGCCGAACAAATCGCCCTGCTCGGCGACAGTCAGGACGATCTTCTCGCCGGTAACGTTACGGATGAAGATCTCGACTTTGCCAGTGTGAACAATGTAGAGCTCTTCGCCGCGGTCGCCCTTCTCGAATAATCGTGCGCCCTTCTCAAACTGCAGCTCGTCGACAAGCTTGGCGAGCTCCCGCCGATCTTCCTCGTCGTGGAGTTCGAAAAAGCGAATGTCGGCGAGTAGTTGCGGATCAATCACCGATTTGTTTTATCACAACAGAAGCTCAAAAGCTCTAGCCGTGCGCCGCCCTGGCCGCCTTCGCTTCGAGCTTGCGGATCGTGTGTTTCAGTTCATGCAGTTCACGCCGGATGTTGTGCAGTTTTATGTGATCGTGATCCTGCATCATCCGATCGCGCTCGATCTTGAGTTCGTGAATCCGGTGCTTCAAATCGGACTTTGTGTGGACGACGGTTTCGGTGAAGTGGATATGAGGCTTTTCGATACCCAGTGCGTTCGCGATTTCGTCCATCAGTTGTTCCTTGTGCTTGCCGTGAACGCCTTCGATCTGTGGATACTTCAGCGCTTCCTCACGCAGTTTGAGGACGGTCATCTTCTCCAGATCTTTCCAGTCCATACATTCCTCCGGAGCAAATGTGTTGAGGTTTAGGGGTTTGTGGGGAAGTGTTTACCATAAAAACCACAGAGACACAAAGACACAGAGCCGCATGCCAATCCCATGCGGCTCTGTGTCTTTGTGTCTCTGTGGTTCTACCGGAATCTAACGCTGTTGATTATGTCCTCGAACGTGTTGCCGTATCTGTTGAACTCGTTCTGCGGCGCAACTGCGACGAAGTAGTACACGACACAGTCGGGCGAGGCCGTCGTGACGATCCAATCCATCTCGCGGTCGCCCGCCGGCGACTCGTTGGACGCTTCCGTCAGGTATGCCTGCCTTCCGCCGACGCTGATTCGTTCATGACTTCGTGTCATGCGCATTTTCGGATTCGACTGCCGCAGTTCTCTCAGCAATTGGTCGGTCGCGTTGTTGATGATGCCGCCGTCCATCCGGCCTGAAGGCGCATCCGGCCGTCCGTTTCGGTTGTCCCTCGTGCGATCAGGCGTGGACCGTCCGGGCACGTTACGCGGCGCCGGCATCGACGCGAGTCTGCTCTTGATCGAATTGAAATCCGAGGAATCCCTGCGGACGCCGGCAGACAGCCCGCCCAGGCGCTGAATCTCGCCCTGGACTTTGCTGATGCGGTTGTCCGGGTTCGGGTGATCGCTCAGGAACTGAACGGCTCGTCCTTTGCTTTGGGACTGAATCTTCTCGAAGAACTGAACCATCGCATTCGGATCGTATCCGCTGTCGTGCAGGATCTGAGTTCCCATGAGGTCAGCTTGCGTCTCGGCATCACGGGAGTACTTCAGCAGGATCGAGCTCGTCGCGAATGAAACGCCGAGTTGCGCCAAGACACTTCCAATCGAATTGCTTCCCAGCACGCCGCCGAGAATCGCCAGCGGTGCCTGCGCGATATAGGCCTTCGATGCCTGATTTGTGCCGTGACGCAGCGCGACGTGCGCGATTTCGTGCGCTACGACTCCGGCAAGCTGCGCTTCATTGTCGGCCGCCTGAACTGCGCCGCGGTGGATATAGATGAAGCCGCCCGGCAGGGCGAAGGCATTGATAGAAGGATCGTTCACTATCTTGAATCGATAAGGATATTTCTCGCCCGGAGCGCGAGCAGCGAGGCGCCTGCCGAGCGCGTCGATGTACGCGTTGGCTTGCCGATCGTTGAGGATCGGCAATTGGCTTTCCGCCTCGGCCGCAACCTGCCGCCCCATTTCGACGTCCTGCTCCGGCGAAAATAAATTCCAGCCTGGCTTCAACTTTGTTCTCGTATCCGCCGCGTAGGTGGTGACCGTAATAGCCAGGATCAGCGATAAGATCAGCGAAATATTGGAGTTTTTCCGAAACATGCGAAAGAGCACCTCCAAAGCGATAGACGATGCCTATATATAAAAGATAGAGATGCAAACCCTCGCCGAGCTGCTTCCCGATATCCAAAACCTAAGTGGTCGAGAGGCGGTCCGCTGGTCCAACGGTTTTCGAACGTGGACCTCAACGTACGCGGAGCTGTACGAACGGATCAGCGCCGTTGTCCGATTCTTCGACGAACACCAGATCCGCAAAGGTGACCGGGTGATGGTCTGGGGCCAAAACCGGACGGAGTGGGTTGCCGTTTTCTGGGCGTGCATAGCGCGCGGTGTCGAGCTGGTGCCTGTCGACTTCCGATTCTCAGCTGACCTCGTCTCCCGCATTCGCAACGAGTCGAACCCGAAACTCGTGATCGACGACGCGATGCTGGAAGAAATCACGCGATGGCCTGCAGACGTTGATTTCGTCCCGGCCGACATGTCGCCCGATGACGTCGTGGAGATCGTTTACACATCGGGAACAACCGGCGAACCGAAAGGCGTCGTGCATCGGCATCGCAATCTATGCGCGAACCTGCAGCCCTTTCGCACCGAGATCGCCAAATACAAAAAGTGGGCCGGACTCTTTCAGCCGATTCGGATTCTCGATCTCCTGCCACTAAGCCATATGTTCGGCCAATCGCTGGGACTGTTCATGCCGCTCTTCCTCGAAGGTGCCGTCGCATTCACGAGTGAGATTCATCCAGGAAAAATCATCCAGTTTGTTCGCGAAAACCGAATCTCAGTTCTCGTATGCGTTCCTCGTATTCTCGAGAACCTGAAGAACGAATTCGAAAGGGGGACGAGGGGGCAGACCCCTCGTCCCCTTCAGGCGCGGAGGCGGCTGGGATGGAAGTTCTTTGCGTTTGTTGTGGGAGGGGCGCGTGTGGATCCAGAGCTGGAAAACTTCTGGAAGCGGCAGAAGTTTGCCGTGATTCAGGGATACGGCCTCACGGAAGCGAGCCTCGTCATTGCGGTCAATCATCCGTTCAGCACGCGTACCGGTTCAGTCGGCAAAGTCGTGCGCGGCCAGGATGTCACGCTGGCGCCGGACGGTGAAATCCTGGTGCGCGGCGAAAGTGTCACAGCGACACAGGATGGCTGGCTGCATACCGGCGACCTTGGGGAGATCGACGCAGAAGGCCGCCTGTACTTCCGAGGGCGGAAGAAAGACGTGATCGTCACGAAGGAAGGACTCAACGTCTATCCCGAAGATGTTGAGACCGTCCTCAATGCGTTTCCTGAAGTCCGGGAGAGTGCCGTCGTGGGAGCAGATCAGGTCCACGCCGTGCTGATACTGAAGAGACCCGAGCCCGAAGCTCGCGTGGACGAGCTGATTTGTCGTGCCAACGAACGGCTCGAAGCGCATCAGCGTATCCGGGAGTGGTCGATCTGGCCGAATGAGGAATTTCCGCGTACGGCATCCACGCTGAAACTCAAGCGCCACGAAATCGCGCGACAGCTCGGCGCTGCTAAACCAGACACGCCTGCAGCGACGTTGCCCGAACTGAGCAGCCTGTCTTCACTGGAACGTGTCGAACTCCTCTCTGAACTCGAAAACAAGTACCAGGTTGATTTGGATGAAGACTCATTCGCGAAACTGAAATCGACGCGAGAACTCGAAGAATGGCTGCGAAAACCAGAGATCGCCGCGGCGGCCGCAGAGCCTGAGGCTCCGCTTTCGGATTGGGCGCGGTCGCGTCCGGCGCATTGGTTTCGCACGGCATTTCAGCACGTCGTCGCGATGCCGCTCTATCGATACCATCTGCCGCTTACGGTTCGCGGCCTCGAACATCTCGATGGACTCGGGCCCCCGCTGATTTTCGCCGTGAATCACACAAGCCACCTTGACGTACCGACAACCTGGACAGCGCTGCCTCATCGCTGGCACCAACGGCTCGCGCCGGCCATGATGAAGGATCATTTCCACGCGTATTTCGAGCCGCGGGGTCGATCGGTGATGGAAATCGTCTCGGCGGCGGGAGCCTACTTCCTTGCCTGTCTGCTCTACAACGCGTACCCGCTTCCACAGCAGATGTCCGGGACGCGACGCGCACTCGCCTACACAGGCGAACTGGTCAACCGCGGGTATTGTCCGGTGGTTTTCCCAGAAGGTCTTCGAACGTTGGATGGGAAGCTCCAGCCGTTCCGTCCCGGCATCGCAATGATGGCGGTTCAGCTTCGCGTGCCGATTGTTCCGATACGGCTCGACGGCCTTTATGAAATCTATTCACCGCACGACTCCTGGCCACGACGCGGTCCCGTGACCGTCACACTCGGCCGTCCACTCTACTTCGATGTCGGAACGTCGTACGACGACGCTGCTCGCCGGTTGGAAGAGGTGATCCGGAATCTCGCCTGACTACTTCGCGGGTTGCACGCGGATCTGCTGGATGCCTTTCTCGTCCGTGTACTGCCGGTTGTCTTCGCAGATGTATTCCAGGAGCAGATAATCCGGCATTCTTCGGTAGCCGAACGTGAACGTCCATGGCTTTTCAAAGATAGTGGGATCTTCCATGGTGATCTCGTCGCGCAGAATGCCGTTGGCTCCGAGGGAAAATCGTTCCCGAATGTGGAGATCTTTCGAATGCGGCACATTCTGGTACCGCACGTTCTCACGAACTCCGACCGTGTCGACCACCAGCGTGTTGCCTTCCCAGCGGCCGACGGAATTGCCGTAAAACCCGGGCTCAACATCGTCGACGGGTTTCTGCTGCTTATCGAGCTGGATCCTGCGAACCTGCGTGTACGCTTCCTGGATGATTGTCACCTGGCCCTTGCTTTGAAGGATCTCCATCGGAAACGGTCCCGCCATCATCCCGGGCATACCGTCAGGCAGACAGTGAACGACACGCTCCGCAATGGGGGCGCCTTTCGCGCTGGCATCGCGCGCGGCCTGCTGGCGAACCTGCCACTCCTTCATGAACTGGGGCTTCAAGGGCGGCTGCCCCTGTGCCGGAATGGACGCCTCACGCGCTCGTTCCCACGAACCGGAGATATCGGGAATACCTGACGGAGCTTGCGCCACTGCCAGTTCCGAAAACGTGATGAAGGCCACGAACAAGGCTATGAAAAGCCGCTTTCTGGAATTCATGATTGCGCTGCTCCTCTACGGCTGGACCTGATCCGGTGTTCGTTTAAAGGTGTTGATCGCGGGCACCGGCAACTCTTTCTTTTCGCCGTTTGCGAGTGTCACTTCGAGCAGGAGGCCTGCCGGCTCTCCGGTCAGAAGCGGCGCAAAAACCACTTTGATCTGATCGCCGTGCTTGATCATGTTCGACCGCCACCCGTTGCGCTGCATCATGTTGATGCTCGTGCCCTCGAGGACGTAGCGTTTGACCGCGCCTTTCGCGTCTTTCACATCGATGTCGAGGTATGCGTGCGGATTCGTCCACTGCCATCGTGCGACGGATCCCGTGAGATTCAGCGTCCGCGTGTGATCGTAGACTGCAAAGGAATGGTGGGCGAGCGCGGAGCCCGTCATTGCAAGGATCGCCAATCCAAGGCGGAAATACTTCATTGGCTTGCCAGCATTCATGTGTGATTTCTCCCGATTACTTGTAGTGGAACAGGGGGGCCCCACCCGACGTTCGATACAATATGCTGAGTTACGGCCTCTAATCAAAGAATTCGCCAAACTGTGGCAGTATTGAAACCGCTCTCAACCGTCCTGCAGGAGAACATAATGCGCATTTTCACGGTGCCCGCGCTTCTGCTCACCGCGACTTCCATCACAATGGTTGCACCCGCGGCCTTCGGTCAACCGCAACATGCTGTTCCCTACCCGCGTGTGGACAACGCCGCAGGGTACAAGGTGGATCCGAACTGGCCTATGGAAAAGCCCGAGGGTGGCGAGTGGGCCGCCATGTCGAGCGTCGCGGTTGCGCCGGACGGAACCGTATGGACGCTCAATCGCGGCAAGATCCCCGTTCAGGCGTTCACGCCGGACGGCAGGCTCATCAAACACTGGGGCGCAGGAATGTTTCGAAACGCGCATACGATCCGTTTCGATAACGCCGGCGGGCTTTGGATCATCGACACGCAATCGCACACCGTTCAGAAGTTCAGTCCGGACGGGAAGCTTTTGATGACGGTCGGTACGCTGAACGTACCCGGCGAAGACCAGACGCACATGAATCAACCCAACGATGTCGCGTTCGCGGCGAACGGCGATATGTATGTTTCCGACGGCTACGGCAACGATCGCGTTGTTGTGTTCGACAGGAACGGGAAGTTCATCCGCGCCTGGGGAAAACTCGGCATGAAGGTCGGCGAGTTCAGCCAGCCGCATTCCATCGCGCTCGACTCCAAAGGCCGCGTCTACGTGGCGGATCGCAACAACGCACGGGTCCAGGTATTCGACTCCGGCGGAAAGTTTCTGAGCGAATGGAAGAACATCATCACGCCCTGGTACATCGTCATTACGCGGAACGACGATGTGTACATCTGCGGCAGTTCACCGACGCGCTGGTCCGAAGTACCTGCAACACAAACAATGCTGGCCACGCCGCCGAAAGATCAGCTGCTCCTGAAACTCGACACGGAAGGACGAATTACGCAGCTCACGATTTTTCCGAAGGGTGAGAACGGGAAGGAAAAGCCGGGCGATCTGAACTGGGCGCACAGCATGGCTGTTGCGCCCGACGGCTCCATTTATTTCGGCGACGTCCAGGGCCGCCGCGCCCAGAAATTCATCGTTGTCGGAGGCCCGAAATGAATACGCTTCCTCAGGTGGCTCCAGCTTTTGTGGAGATGGCGCATCGGATCGTCTGGTGCAGCGCAGCCACTGTCGATGGACGAGGCCGCCCGCGCTCGCGCATCCTTCATCCGCTCTGGCAGTGGGATGGCAATCGCCTCGTTGGCTGGATCGCCACAAGCCCGACCCCGACAAAACGCGAGCACCTTAAAGCGAGCCCTTATATCTCTCTGAACTACTGGTCGGCGTCGCAGGACACCTGTGTCGCTGAATGCAAAGTGGAGTGGATTCTGGACGACGAAAGTCGCGAGAGAGTGTGGAATCTCTTTCTGAACACGCCCGAGCCCGTTGGATACAACCCTACGATCATCCCGAACTGGACGAGTCCGACGTGTGAAGCGTTCGCCGGTCTTCGGCTGGAGCCCTGGCGGATCCGCGTCATGCCTGCCACAGCTTTGATGGGCCAGGGCGGCCTGGTCCTGAAGTGGCGCGTGGCCGCGTCCTGATGAAGGATCGCAATTCAGCACTCGCCCCGGCGAGTTTGAGTTCGTTAAAAACTCCAACGAGCTGCTGATTGTCCGTGGGTATACTTGTCGATCATCCAAATAAGGAGTGACTCATGATGAAACGTTCGAATTCCGTAACCATTCTGGCAGCCGTGCTTCTTCTGGCGACGGCTTCCATTGTCCTGGGGCAAGCCGGAACGAATGCCGCGCTCAAGAATCCTGCGGGGCTCAAGGAGACGGCGCCGGCGACTTACAAGGTTAACTTCGACACGAGCATCGGTGCGTTCGTCGTCGAAGTCCATCGGGATTGGGCGCCCAATGGAGCGGACCGGTTCTACAACCTCGTGAAGAATGGTTATTACGACGGCCTCCGCTTTTTCCGAGTGATTCCGAATTTTATGGTGCAATTCGGCATCAGTGGCGACCCCGCTTTGAACACGGTCTGGCAGGAAGCTCGCATCCCGCGCGATCCCGTCAAACAGAGCAACACGCGCGGCTACGTCACGTATGCGATGCGCGGCGGCACGCAGGGTCCGGACACGCGAACGGTGCAGGTCTTCATCAACTTTGGAGACAACTCACCGCTGGACAAGGACGGCTTTGCTCCATTCGGCCGCGTAACCAGCGGGATGAACGTCGTCGATAAAATTTACGCCGGCTACGGCGAAGGCGCTCCCAGCGGTAACGGTCCGGATCAGGGCCGCGTCCAGTCTCAGGGAAACGCATACCTGACGAAGGACTTTCCAAAGCTCGACTTCATCAAAAAAGCCACGATCGAGAAGTAGGCTGGAATCCAATGAGCGAGCAATATCCATTGAAGAGCTGGCGTGTCGCCCTCGAGCAGGGCCGGTTGACACCGGATCAGCTCTCGGTGCTTCAGAAGATGGTGGAGGACGGCGAAGCGAACAGCATCGAAGCCGCTGCCGTCCGTCTGGATTGGCAGGATACGGTGATCAATCCGGATGAGCACATGTACGGGTTCTGAGGCTGCCGGATGTCCATTGCCTGATGGTCCTGACCCATGGACCATGTCATTGTTCATTGATCGACGCGCAATGACATGGACCATGGATCAGGATCATGGATCAACGACCAACCAACTCTCCCACGTAGGACACAGTTCTATTGACCACTCCCCGTCTCCTGAATAGACTCACCCCCAACGCTCAGGAGGTACCACACATGAGCACTCTCTTCATGGTGAACGTTCCACACAACTGCAGTGACGTCGAACTCACCGATTGGGTCGAGTCCTCCGGCATTGCAGTGAAAAAAGTCCGAATGATTCGCGATCTCGTCGCGGGAGTGTCGCCGAGTTTCGCGTATGTGGAGATCGAGGAGAAGATTCCTGTCTCGGATGCTGTTCAGAAACTCAACGGACAGCACATCCGCGAACGAACGATCCTGGTCAGCGAGGCGCGCAGGAGCACGACCGCCGCTTAATCCTCAGACGATGGGGCCGGTTGTGCCCGTCCAGGCAGGCGGGTCACTCGCCGGAAAGGAATCTTCGGAGGCCGCTTCGACCGGTTCCATCGAGTGAGACAACTTCGTTTCATCCGCCGTCGCCATCTCGCCCGTTTCCATTAATTGTTTCAACCTGCGAAGCGCTTCTTCGACAAGGCCTGAGGGTCGTTCACCCAGCAACGCCGCCAGTGCCGCTCCTAATTTTCCTGCCGGCGGGTTGTATTGCAGCGCTACCCGCACGACGGTTCCTCGCCCCCCGGTCACGCGCTCGAACCTTACATAGCCGGCATTGTCGATGTCGGCTCCGGGGAGCGTCCGCCAGCCGATCATTTCATTCGGACGATCGACTGTGATTTCGGCGTCCCATTCGAGAGTAATGCCGCCGGGAGCGGAAAGCGTCCAGTGTGACCGGATCTCATCCAGTACTTCGACCGACAGCAGGTTGTTATCAAACAGCCGCGGCTCGTTCTTCAGATTGCGCCAGAACTGGTAAAGCACATCCGGCGGAGAATTCACCGTCACGCCCTTTTTCATTTTGATTCCGTATCCGTACGGCAAAGTCCGTATGTGTTTTCCATTCAGAGCGCGAACGGCATAGAAACCGGCAGCCGCGCCTGCGCCGGCAATCAGGACCTGCGTCGTTCGATTCATCTTGGATAACTCCTAAGCTGCGCGTCGATCGATCTCGCGTTCTTCTCGCGACGGACTCACGCCGACGTGATGCTCGTAAACAAGGACGCCGCCAAGCCATCCTGAAACGCTCAAGAAGACGATGGCGACGACGGAAAGCAGGACTGCGAACATTTCGGCCCCTGGAGAGGCGTTGTAACGAATGCCGAGATTGAACAGGAACATCGCGACAACAATCAGATTAAGCACCATGTGCATCGTCGCAATCTTCCTTGTCCGGCGGTTCGTCAACGACAGGTAATCGATGAAGCCGGGGATTGCCGCGAGCAGCGCGGCTGCAACTCCGCCGGCTATCGCAAAAAACGCCACGCCTTTCCAGAATGGGTTGTGTGAACCGGCGTGATAAAGGATGTCGCACGCCAGCGAAGCGATCCAGAGACCGATTGGAAGGGCAACCAACATCGGATGAATGGGATGCCTGTGAATGCTTGCTGGAGTGTTCATGAATGACCCCCTCCTATGCAGCACGCTGCAGGATACGAATGCGATCGTACGCATCCTTGATGTCCATGTACTGTCGTTTGACGACGTACTGAACATCGAGCGGCAGATCCGCCTTCAACGCCTCCTGATAGGAATTCACCGCGCCTTCTTCCTCGATTTGGCATTCCGCGATGAGGGTTGCCTCATCGCGCAAGGCTGCCGCTTTGATCGCAAACGGACTGCGGAAAGGAACCGCGCCGCGGAACGACACCCTGTCGCCTTCCGAGTTCGCATCTCCACCCAGCCGATGAACCTCCGACTGCAACTCTGTTATGAACTGTGTCCTCTGCTGCGAGAAGATGTTGAACAACCGGCGAAACTCGCTGTTCCGCATGCTGTCGGCAGCATTGCGAAATGTGCTTTGTCCCGCCCGGCATGTCTCAATGATGTTGTTCAAAACGGCGATCACTTCATTGTTGTTCATATGAGTCCACCTTACTTTAAGGAAGAGGGCAATTGCTCTACCACTTGTGGAGTCGCGCTACGCCACTGTTGTGTCATCGACTTCTGCGCCCGGGGGCACCCGGATACCGCACAGGGCGGGAACAATTACCCCGAATTGGATTTCGGAGTTAGGCAGGAGACTTGCAGATAAATTCTGGGGGCACCAGACGAACCTGCAATGAACAAACGCACCATACTTGTGGTCGAAGACAGCCCGACTGATGAGGCGTTGCTTCAGCGTGCGCTGACCAAATCCGGAATCACGAACCCCATCGTGACCGTGAAGGATGGCCTCGAAGCGATCCAATATCTGTTCGGAACGGGCCGCTTCGAATTTCGCGGCGAGGAAGAATTACCCGCCGTCGTGCTGATTGATTTGAATCTTCCAAAGCTCGACGGCCTTGAAGTCCTGCGTCGAATGCGAGCCGACTATCGGACGAAGCTTCTGCCTGTTGCCATTTTTACTTCATCGATTGAAGAACAGGACCTTATCAACGGTTACAGCCTTGGCGCCAATAGTTACGTCCGCAAGCCGATCGAATTCTCGAAGTTCTCAAAGGTCGTTACCCAGCTCGTGAACTACTGGATCGAACTGAATGAGCCTCCACCGCCGGGAGAAAAAATCTGGGCTCATCATTTCGATCGGTCCGCGTAAACCACTTCTCTCGTCAATTCGGAACCGGTTCCTGAATGCTATCGATTATCAGAAATTCCACCGGCCCGCGTTGAGCCTCCAGTTTCAAGCCGAGTTGTTCCTGCAATGCGGTGAATATCGACGCCCCTTCCGGTGTGGTCGCTCCACCCGCACCAGCCGCTGTGCTAAGCGTATCGGGCGCCCACTTGAGCTCGATATCGTATCTGCCGGCGAGTCCTGTCCGATCTACCACCATCCGATCAACAACAAAGTTGCCCAGGAGAGCCGCGATTTGTTCCGTCGACTGCCCGATTCCCGTCGCGGTACCGCCGTTGTTGCCACTGTTCGAGTTCATCCCGCAAGCGCTTGCGCGCGGGCCTCGTTCATCGGGCGGTGGCGGCACGCAATCCGTCATTGATGGCTTCATCTGAGGACCGAGCCGGCCGTCGCTGCGAGCCGGCACCAGCGCATAAATCGGCTGATCTCTGGTCTCGGTATGAACGACCAGCTTGAGCCGGTCGGCCAGAAGTGCCCGCAGCATCGTCATCGCCTGCCCTGTTGGAGCGTTCTCAGCCGCGCGCGCATCGATGTCGTAGCGGGCTGTCGCTATCCATGCAGGAGCGCCGGTGAGCTGAAACGCTCGCAGACGAAATGCGGTCTGAATCAACAGCCGCAATGGAATGTTCGTTGCTCTGAAGCCTCGTCCGTCCGGCAGCGAGCCGGCTCTGGAGGAGCCGGATCCGCTTGTGTTCGGCTTGACCGACGCGACTTCGAAGGAGAGTTCCTTATTCGTCGGGATCGGCGTTTGAGCCGTAGTCTGCTTAGACAGTATAAAAACTGCCGCAACGATCGCTGGACACCACATTCGGCGCATACGATCTATCCTTTCGATACTGGCGGTCTGGCAAACCAATATTGCATACAGCTCCGGCAAAGGGCAATCGACGCAAACTCTTGCGTGACGGGGGTTTCTGCATGCGCCAATCCGGGAATTGACTTGACAACCTTTTCAACCCGGCTTAGTTTCAGTCACAAATTCTGTCCGCAGTTTTTGTTTTCGGGATGGCTCTATAAACGAAGGAGGATGTGGTGGTGAAGAAACTCTCCATTTTAGTGGTGGTGCTTTTCGCATTAATCGGAACGCAAGGATTCGGTCAATCCACTTATGCAACGGTCAGCGGTACGGTCGCGGATTCCAGCGGAGCGGTGTTGCCCGGCGTCGGGATAACAGCAACGAACAACGCGACTGGAGTCGTGACGACGGTGGTCAGCAACGAAGCCGGCGTTTACAACATTCCCAGCCTTCTGCCCGGGACCTACACGGTATCGGCGGACCTGCCCGGTTTTCAAAAAGCGACATACACGGCCGTCACACTGGGGAACAGAGATCAAGTCCGCTTGAACTTTGCACTACAGGTCGCCACGCAGGCCCAGTCGGTGGAAGTGACGATTGCAGCGGACACGTTGCTGGCGACGTCGAGCTCCTCCGTTGGCGAAGTTCTGGCGCAGCAAAAAGTGCAGGACATGCCGCTCGTCGGCAACAACGTATTGGACCTGTTCCGATTGTTGCCGGGCTCTCGCATGAATGACGATGGCGTGAATGGAACATTCGCGGGCGTCGATGCGAGCAAAGTCAATATGCAGCGGGACGGCGTCGACGCAAGCGGTTCGGCGTATTGGGTGCAAGCCGGCGCTCAATCGGCCACCTTTATGAACCCCGATCTGATTGGCGAGATGCGAATGATCCTTGCTCCCGTGGATGCTGAATTCGGCCGGGGCAATGCCCAGATTCAATTCCTGACGCGCTCGGGCACGAACCGCTATTCCGGCAGCCTGGTGTGGTCCGGCACAAACTCGGCGTTGGATGCCAATACCTGGAACAACAATAGAACTGTCGATTCCAGAACGGGCGCGTGGAAACCGACCGTACCGAACTGGACCAACACACACCAGTCCACCGCGAGCTTTGGCGGTCCGATCGTCAAAAACAAGACATTCTTCTTTGGATTGTTTGATGGACTGATTGTCAACGCGCGAACCACCCAAAACCCGCAAGTGCTCACGCCATGCGCCCGGAATGGCATTTTTCGCTACTTCGACGGTTGGAATAGCGGAAACATCACCCAGACTCTTACCGCTACGGGCGCGACGCCGACGATTCAGGCCGTCGATGCAACAGGCAACGCGCTCAGGCCTGCATACAACCCGGGCGCGCAGGACGCCGGCAATCCGTTCACGGGGCAGCTTCGTTACGTCAGCCTCTTTGGGCCGGTAACGAACACACCAACGAGGCCCGATTGCTCCGATGCGCAAGTCGGCAGGGCGAATACCGCGACGGGCACCTGGGACACGTACCGCACCAGCGTGGACCCCACGGGTTTTGTAAACACGGTTCTGGGCAGGATGCCGACGCCGAATAACTATGAAGTTGGAGACGGGCTGAATACGGCAGGTTACCGCTGGTCTCGCAGCGAGCGCGACGGATCCGAAGGCATATTCGCATTTGGTGGAAGTCTCGGCCGAAAACAGATCAATACGAAGTTCGATCACAACTTCAATACGGCTCACAAGGCAGCGGTCAGCTATACGTACGAAGTCTCCGCGGGCAATCAGGGCTACGAGATCGTGCCGGACGGCTTACGCGGCAAAGTTACACGAAAGCCGCAGACACTGTCGGTGGCCTTCACATCGACGCTGTCGCCCACGCTTCTTAATGAGGCGCGTCTTGGCTACCGGCTGACCAAAGGCAGAAGCTACAGCGCGTTCAATCATCCCCAGACGGGCCAGGAAGCTCTCAGCTTATTCCCAAACCAGAACGGATATCCGGTCATTATCGGTTTGCAGAATCCGGGTGCGTTCCAACAGATTCCGATCGCCAGCGGACAAGCCACATACTTTGACGATACGTCATTGTGGACGTACGGTGACTCGATCAGCTTCACCAAAGGCACGCATTCTTTCAAAGTTGGCGGCGAACTGCGCAAGGGCCATTCACTGGGTCAGGACGCCATCAATAATCTGATGCCGGCAGCAGTCGGCGGCGAAAACCAACTGTCGGCGATACCGGCGGCGGCTATTGCCAATAATCTCCCAGGCCTCACGGGGTTGGCGGGCACGCCTACAACCGGAAACAACCAGAGAATGCGCCAACTCCTGAATTTCTTTTCGGGGTCGCTTGCCAATTTGAGTCAGGGGAGTTGGATAACAGACCCGACGAACAAGGACACGTTTTCCGACTTCAAGCAGTACGATCATCGCATCCGCGACATGCACAATCAGAATGAGGTAAGCATCTTCGTGAAAGACGATTGGAAGGTGCACAACAATCTCACTCTCAACATCGGTGCGCGCTGGGCCTATTTTTCCGTGCCATGGGAATCTCAGGGTTTGATGCCTCTCCCAGTCGGTGGAGGCGATTCCATGTTTGGTATTTCAGGAAGAAGCTGGGATGGTTGGATGAGACCGGGACCGCGCGCCGACCCGACCGTGCTCCAGTTCGTCGGTAAAGGCTCGCCGAATTCCGGCACACCCTGGTATCCAAATGACTATAACAATTTCGGTCCGGCCGTCGGTTTTGCATGGCAAGTGCCCTGGCTTGGTGCCGGTAAAACGACGGTTCGCGGCGGATACCAGATGACCTATCAAATCAACCAGTCCGGCAACAATATCATCCAGGAGATCAATGCACCCGGCGCCAGCGACATCGCCACCTACGTTCCTGGGAACACCGATCCGTACCTGGATCTCGTGAAGATGCGATCGTTCACTTTCCCGGTTCGCACCATCGGACCGACCGGCACCCCGCTCAAGCCGATGGAGCAGACCCTGTTGACGGGACCCCGAAACCAGCAAATCTATATTCCGGATTCGGGCAACGAAACTCCCTACGCTCAAAACATAACGCTGTCGGTTACGCGAGCCCTCAAATCGAATCTCACGCTGGACGTGCGTTACATCGGAACTCTGTCCAGGAAGCAGTGGGACCCCGTCGTCAATATCAATCAGCCCAACTTCATGTACAACGGCTTGAAGGAAGCCTTCGACGCGGCGCGCGTGGGCAACGATTCCAGCCCGGCGCTTCAGGTGTTGGAGAACATGTTCAGAGGAATTAACGTTGCGGGAACGACGGCATTCGGAGCTGTGGGCTCGACACTCAACGGAGTTCTGCAGACGGCGGGAATGCACCTGCGCGCAAACACCACGCTTCGGCAAAATCTTGCCAACGGCAATTACTCGGCGCTCGCGGGTTCCCTCAACACGTTGAATTACGATCGTGCGACGAATCCGAACCTGCCGGTCATCCCATCCGGCGTTGTCGGCGCCGTGATGCGGCAGAATAATTTCTTTGAAAACTTTATTGTTACGAACCCGCAATTCGGCGCCGTAAACAATATGACGACGTTGTACAGCAACAACTATCACTCTCTGCAAACTCAGGTCACGGTGCGACCAACGAACGGCATCAACCTCGAGTCCACGTACACGTGGAGCAAGAACCTGGGGACGGGACAGGCGGGCGGCCTCGGCGCTACGTTTACAACGCTGGCTGACCGGCATGCCGATTACTCGGTGCAGTCCGACTCGCGCACACACGACTTCCGGACCAACGGAACGTTCGGCCTGCCAATCGGGCCCGGCAAGCTCTTGTTCCGTAACAGCTCCGGCGCGGTGGCTCGAATCATCGAAGGGTGGCAGATGAGCTGGATCGTTAACCTCACCAGTGGACAGCCCACGAGCATCGCGGCGCAGAACATGCTCTATGCGCTGGGTACGGCGGATATCGTCGGAGCGTTCAACCTGAAATCCGGGGACGCCGTATACGATACAGGCACAACGTGGACCTACATGCCGAAGGGATTTGGAGTGGTTGACGACCCGCAATGCGTGCAGCAGGTGACCGCGCTGCAAGGTCTCAACGCACAGTGCACCCTCGATGCGGTCGCAGATGCGTCGGGGAAGATTATTTTCCAAACTCCGCAGCCGGGAGCGCGTGGAACGCTGGGTCATCGGACGTTCGAGGGACCGGGACAGTGGCGCTTTGACGCGAATCTGCAGAAATCGTTCAGGATCACCGAGTCGAAGACGCTTCAATTCCGCATCGACGCAAGGAACGTCACGAATCATCCGGAGCTGAACGCTCCAATATTGGCCCTCACCAATACTGCCTTCGGTACGATCAATGGAAAAACGAACCTGCGCCGTCAGTTCCAGGCGCAACTTCGACTCACGTTTTGAGTTATGACAATTAAACTTCAACTGGCACTAGCGGCTGCAGCGTTCGCTGCAGCCGCTAGTGGGACTGCGCTGTCACAGCAATGGGTATACAAGGCGCCCACTCCCACGGATTGGACCGCACTCGCCAAGTTGCCGGACTTTAGCGGCGTTTGGGAAAGAGGAGGAGGCGGCGGCGGTGGTGGCCAGCGCGCCGCACAGCCTGCTGCGCCGGCGGCGGGCGGACAACGTGGTGCGGAGGGGCGCGGTGCTGCGGCTCAAGGCGGCGGCGGGCGCGGTCGCGGGGGGCCGGTTTTGACTCCGGAATACGAAGCCAGGAGAAAAGCCGTTCTCAGCGCGCCTCAGCCTGAAGACGGTGAAACGGCAAACTGTCTGCCTCCGGGTATGCCAGGCATAATGGGTCAGCCGTATCCGATGGAGTTCCTGCTGACTCCCGGAAAAGTGACGATCGTCATCGAGGCGTACACGCAGGTCCGTCACATCTACACCGATGGGCGCCCGCTTCCCGCGGATCCCGATCCCAAGTTTTACGGTACATCGATCGGACGATGGGAAGGCGACACGCTCGTTGCCGAAACAGTTGGGTTCAATGAATTCGTGCAGGTCGCCCGGGGCGTTCCGTACAGTAATCGAATGAAGATTGTTGAACGGTTCCGGCTCACGGATCCCGACACGATGACGATCGAAACGACGATTGCGGATCCTGTCGTTTTGACCGCTCCGACGACGTCAACCGCAACGCTTCGGCGTCACCGCAACTGGACGATCGCGGAGTACGTTTGCGAGGAAAACAATCGGAATTCCGTCGACGCCAGCGGCAAGTCGGGGATCAACGCAACGCCTCCGGGCGCCAAGAAGGAGTAGTCACCATATGAGACGCATATTTCTTTCCGGACTCGTGGCTGCGGCCCTGGTCGCCGCTTCCCTTCCGTTGGCTGCTCATCACTCGTTCTCGGCTTTCGACATGGCGAACCAGAAAACGGTCAGCGGTGTCGTGAAGCAGGTCGACTGGACCAATCCTCATATCTGGATCTGGGTCGATGTGACCAACGAGAAGGGCGCCACCGCAACATGGGGCTTCGAGGGAATGAGCCCGAACTTCCTCGCGCGTCGCGGCTGGGAAAGAACGACCCTGAAGGTAGGCGACAAGATCACCGTCAACTATCGGCCGATGAGAGACGGCTCGGGCGGCGGCATGTTCGTCAACGGAAAGATGGCGAGCGGCAAAGTCCTTACGATGGGCGGCGCCGGAGAAGGCGAACCCGCTCAAAAATAACCGCTAGAAGTAAGCGATGCCGCGCGATGCGAAAACAATCGCGATCCATAGCGCGGCATAGACCGCATTGCCCGGCTTCAACGACAAACCCGCGACAACCAGCACGATCTTTACCCAGAATGACACGCTGGTGTAGTACTGCGCCGGTTGCAGCCAGAACAGAACCGCCCCACTGATCAGCAGCAGCGCGATTCCCGCGCGCCTCGGTTTCGCGACCTCCGGTACGAACGCGGAAACAAGGATCGTCCCTCCGAACCACGCAATCCCGAGGACATGAATCGCCCCGATGATGGGATAGCCCCAGGTCGATTCAAGGAGAAATGCTCTCAGGCTCAAATGTCGAAGTCCGCGATGGCACGGCCGCCGAGAACGACGGTCGTCCAGAGCGCAATGGATAGAATCGCACTCAGCCGGCTTTGCTTCTCGAATCCACTGAAGATCAGAGCGATCAGCAACACGGCCATCTTGAAGAGGAACGCAGGATTCTGCGTGTATCGTGGGATGTTGGAGATGAAGAGAATCGGTCCAGTCGTGAACATGATGATCAGTCCTCTGCGTCGCCAGAGGGCAAACTGCTGCCCGACTTCGGAAAGACTGTGGCTGGGCAATGCATATCCGAGGCGTCGCAGGTCGACAATGATGATCGAGCCGACCAGCAAAGCGATTCCGACGAGGTGAATGGATTGAACAACAGGAAAGACCAGGGAGTTCTCGATCATCCGGTGGAAAAATAGGGGAGTTAATTCGGGGACAGTGAGCAATTAATTCGGGGTCGGACGCTTGTCTTATCAGCTCGATGCGTCTGACCCCGAATTAATTGCTCACTGTCCCCGAATTAACTCCACCATTTTTCGTTCCTCACTTACCGCCGAACAGCGGCTTGTAGTCGCGGTTGTTCTCGCAGATGAACTCGTCGATCCGTTTCAAATCCGGACGAAGCGCGAACGTGCGCGCCAGCGTATACGGCTTTTCGAAGACGTTAGGGTCTTCGATAGTCACTTCATATTGGATCGTCTCGAAGTCTGTCCGCCGGAACCGTTCGACCATATGGAGCTCTTCGGTGTGCCGAAAGCCCTGCAATTCGGTCTTTTCGTTGAATCCGACGGTATCAACGATCAGCGTGTCGTCTTCCCAATGTGCGACCGAATCGCCTAACCAGCTCGGATCCGGATCGACCGGATGCGGAGTGCCGTCCGTAGGAATGATTCTGAAGGTCCCCGGATACTCGTGGAAGATTGCGATGTAGTTCGCGGCCTGCAGAATCTGGAACTGATATGGAACGCCCCACGACTGTGGCGGCACAAGCGGCATGCAATTCGCTGTGGCGCCCGTATCGTCGGGGGCGCGGACGATTCTGTATTTGTCGGCGCCGGCTTTCAGCACCGGTCCTGCGGGCGCTGCGGCTCCCGGCGCTGCGCCGCGGCCACCGCCCCCTCCACCTCCACCGTACACGCCGGTGAAGTCGGGCTTTCCGTCCGCAGTTCGCGGAACTGGCTTCTTCGCAGCCGCAGCGGCAGCATCCGGTTTCGCCGCGAGGGCCGTAGTCCCCGCGACGGTAACAGTAACGGTTTGCGTCAGCACCTGATTGTTCGGTCCGCGCGCCGTCAACGTGAAAGTAGTCGTTGCGGCAGGCGTAATGCGACGGCTACCCCGCGGCATGACACGTCCGGGTTCCGGGTCGATCGTTACAGCGCCCGCGGGATTTTCGGTGATCCATTCCAGCGTGACCGACTGGCCGGGCTTAATTGAAGCCGGCTGTGCCTTGAATTCGAGGATCCTTGCCGGGATCTCTCTGGCTTTCCCATACGCTGAGCCTTCAAATCCCGCGCCGACCGCGCCAGGAGCCCGAGGCGCAGGCTGGGTCGGCTGCTGCGGCGCGCGAGCCTGAGCAAAAACCAGTGCGGAAGCAAGCCCACATCCGATGACGAATGACACGATTCGTTTCATACGCGCTCCTTTCCTAGGACTTCATCATCCGGCCGTCGGCCAGTTTCATATAAGAGCTGATCATCGACGGCGAGCCGTTTTTCGCCGCGCCGCCGGTGGCAGAGATCACGTCGCCCACCTTTACCGTTTTGGAATTCCAGCCGAAGCCGCGCAGATGATTCAGGCTCATCATTTCGACTTCCCATTCCACGACAGTGCCTTTTTCATCCTTCACTTCGAGAAAAATAAAAGCATGAGGATTTGTCCATTCGAACCTTTTCACAACTCCGGTCACGGTGACGGGATGGTTCATGTCGTACATCGAAGTCGAGTGATGCGAGAACGCCGGCGCCGCGATAATCACCGCCAGTAGCGCCACAAGAAACCGAACCTTCATCGAAGACCTCCTCAAATCAATTTCAGCGGAACATACGTTCCTGTGCTGTTTAAGTCAAGGCATAAGGATGGTAGAGTGGCGCGCATATGGCTGAGACTCATTGGGAAATCTATGCGATCCGCTACGCGCATCACGAAAGGGCTGCGCGAGAGAATTTCATGGCCGGCGATCCGCACGACGAGTCGCCAATGCCCCTCGACTATTTCGTCTGGATGGTGAAATCCGGAAGCCAGACCTTCGTCATCGATACCGGTTTCGACGAGCCCATGGCCCTCTCGCGCGGCCGTACATTTGTGAAGAGTCCCGGCGACGGGTTGAAGGCGCTCGGCGTCGATCCCGCCCGCGTGACCGACGTTGTGATCACGCACATGCACTACGACCACTGCGGTAACCACGATCTCTTCCCCGCCGCGCGTTATCACGTGCAGGATCGCGAAATGCAGTTCTGCACCGGACGTCAGATGATGCACGCATTCATGCGATGGCCTTTCGATCCCGAAGACATCTCCGCCATGATCCGGCGGCTCTTCGCCGGCCGCGTCGTGTTTCATAACGGCGATGAAGAAATTGCGCCGGGCCTTAGCGTGCATCACGTCGGAGGCCATACGATGGGAATGCAGATCGTGAGAGTCCAGACACGCCGCGGAACCGTAGTGCTGGCCTCGGATGCGTCGCACCTTTATGCCAACATGGAGCGCGGCATTCCCTACCCCATTGCGTACAACGTCGGCGAGGTGATGGAGGGTTATCGCCGCGCTTATACTCTCGCGTCTTCCCGCGAGCACGTCATTCCCGGACACGATCCCCTGGTTCTGAGCCGGTATCCTTCACCGTCGCCGGAACTGAAAGGATGGATCGTACGGCTGGATTAAGCCCGACGCTGAGAAACTGGGTCGCGCCCACGACAATCATGCTGGCCACCCTCCTGTCGTATATCGACCGGCAGGTGCTGGCCGTGTTGTCCCCGCTCATCCTTATGGATACGGGACTGACAGCGAACCAATACACGAACGCGATTTCCGCATTCTCGTTCGCCTACATGATCGGCAATCCCTTGTGGGGTTCGTTTCTCGACAGGGTGGGACTTCGCTTCGGAATGCTGATGGCCGTAGGTCTCTGGACTGTTGCCAGCGCGTCCCATGCATGGGTGTACGGCTTTGTCGGCTTCGCCGTGGCTCGCGCGATCCTGGGTTTCGGTGAAGGCGGCGCCTTCCCCGGCGCATTCCGCACCGCGGTGGAATCGTTGCCTCCCAAACAGGTGTCGCGCGGGATGGCGCTCGGTTATAGCGGCGCTTCGCTCGGAGCACTGATCACACCGTTTCTGGTCCGGCCGGTGGCGCAGGGCCGCGTCAGCTGGCAGATCGCGTTTCTGATGACGGGTATTCTCGGGGTTGCGTGGCTGGTCCTGTGGCTCGTCGTGTCGCGGCCGCCATATCTGCCGAAAAGCAAGCCCAAGGGCGAATTGAAGATGCAGTGGCCCAATCTTTTCGAACGGCGCTGCTGGGTTGTCGCGTCGAGTTTTGGACTGGGAGCGGTTGCGCTGGGCATCGTTGCCTATCTGAGCCCGCTCTACCTCAATCGAGCTCTGGGACTGACTCAGTCTCAGATCGCAAACGTGGTCTGGATTCCAATGATCGGTTGGGAAGCCGGATACTTCTTCTGGGGCTGGATCGCTGATCGATATCTGTCCGACATGGCGGATCGACGAAAACCTGCCCGCATCTTCGTCCTCCTGACAATCCTTGCGTTGCCGTCGCTGCTGATCACGCAAACGAACTCGCTGCCGTCCGTTCTCGCGCTTCTGTTCTGGGCAACATTCGTTGCGGACGGGTTCGTGGTGACGTCGTTGCGGGTGGGAATACGAATCTATCCATCCGACCGGACAGCCATGGTTGCCGGCATCGGTTCCGGTTCGTGGTCTGCGGTTCAGGCGTTGATCCTGCCGATCTATGGACGCTGGGTCGATATGCGGTGGTTCGGCACGATTTTCGTCACCATGAGCCTGCTGCCGATACTCGGAACGACTCTCTGGTTCTGGTTAAGTAAGCGTGCTGATCTCTGGGAGAGAAAAGCAGGGCCTCAAACCTAGCTTTTCGCCCCGACCTCGACGCCAGCCCATTTTTCCAGGAGCCGGACAGTCTCCGTCATATCTGCATTCGCGCCCTGGCTCGCCTGCGTGATCGCCAGCAACTGGCGAACGGCGGTCCCCACGATCATCGGCACGCCGAGCGCATCGGCTTCTTCGAGGCACAGCCGCACATCCTTGTTTAACAGCTCGATCGCAAAACCCGTATCGAACTTCCTCGGAATCACGCATCTTGGAATCTTGTCGGCGGTAGCGCTGTTTCGGCCGGTGCCGGCATTGATCACATCCACGATTTGCTGCGCATCGAGACCGGCTTTCACGCCCATCACCACCGCCTCCGACGAAATCGCCATGGCAGTTGCGGAAAGCAGGTTGTTCAGCAGCTTCATCGTCTGACCCATGCCCGGGGCGCGTCCGACGTGAAATACCTTTCCGAAGTTCTCGAGGATCGGCTGGATTCGATTGAGCACTTCGTCATTGCACGACACCATCACGGCAAGCGTACCCTTCTCGGCACCCGCAAGACCGCCGCTCACCGGCGCATCCGCAGCGACGATACCCTTCGCCGACAAACCTTCCGCGATCCGTTTCGCATACGTCGCGCCGGTTGTGGACATATCCACGAGGATCTTCACGCGGCTGCCTTCCCCGACGCCGCCGCTTCCGAGCGCGACCTTCTGCACGACCTGCGGGGTCGGCAGACACGTGATCACGATCTCGCACGCCGACGCGGCCGCCGCCGCCGATGATTCGCGGCGCGCGCCCAGGTCGACAAACGATTGCACAACGGCATCGCTCGTATCGAAAATCGTCAACTGGTATCCCGCATTGATCAGGCGCCGTGCCAGGCGTCCGCCCATTCTGCCGACGCCGATGAAACCGAGGCTCTTCTCACTCATTCCCCGTCTCCTTGAACACCTCGCGCGCGATACGGAAGCTGTCCACAGCCGCCGGAACACCGCAATAAATCGCGACCTGGAGGAAGACTTCCTTGATGTCGTCCTTCGTCAGACCGTTTGCAAGCGCGCCACGCACATGAGCCTTGATCTCGTGCGGCCGGTTCAAAGCAGAAAGCATTGCGAGATTCAGCATGCTTCGAGTTTTCCTGTCCAGCCCCGGACGTCCCCAGACTTCGCCCCAGCAATACTGCGTGACGAGTTCCTGCAACGGCCGGTTGAAATCGTCCGCCGTCTTGAATTGCGTATCCACAAAGTCCGCTCCGAGGACTGCGCGACGGATGGCCAGTCCCTTCTCAAACATTTCTTTGTCCACGATTGCTCCTTTCCAAATTGCGTCCCGTTCATCTACCGACGAACGGATTTGGCGTTTTGCCCGAAATATCGATCCAGACACTTTTCGTCTGCAGGTATTCCCGAATGGCATCGATGCCGCCCTCGCGTCCAATGCCGGACCGCTTGTATCCGCCGAACGGCGACATGTAGCTGACGGCGCGATACGTATTCACCCAGACAGTTCCCGCTTCCAGTCTCTCCGACATGACGAGAGCCCGTCGGATGCTCGATGTCCACACGCCTGCGGCCAGTCCATACACGGTGTTGTTGGCGATGCGGACTGCTTCGTCCTCGTCGTCGAATGGAATTATCGAGAGGACGGGTCCGAAAATCTCTTCATTGGCGACTCGCATCTCGGGCCTGACGTTTGTGAAGACCGTTGGCTCGACAAACCATCCTGAACCGCATTCGGGCCGCGTCGCAGCACCGCCCCCCAGACGACACACAGCGCCTTCGTCTTTGGCGATGCGAATGTAATCGAGAACCTTTTCGTATTGGGGCCGCGTGGTGATCGGACCAACCTGCGTCGCGAGATCCAGCGGATCGCCGAGCCGCGCCGTCTTTGCGAGCGCGAGCAGTCGCTCAACAAAGGCATCGTGAATTGGCCGATGGATGAGCGCGCGCGAACCTGCGATGCAGGTCTGCCCCGTTGCGGCAAAGATTCCGGAAACGACTCCGTTGACGGCCTGGTCCAGATCCGCATCGTCGAACACGACGTTCGCAGACTTGCCGCCAAGTTCCAACGTCACGTGTTTGATTCCTCGCGCCGCTGCCTGATAAATAGACTCGCCCGTCCGATCGCCGCCCGTGAACGCGATTTTCGCAACATCGGGATGCGTCACCAGCGGCTCGCCGACTTCATTGCCATATCCAGTGACGATATTCACAACACCCGGGGGAAGTCCGGCCTTCTCGAACAATTCGCCGAAAGCGAACGCGGACACCGACGAATACTCCGACGGCTTCCAAACGACGGTATTACCGGCTGCGAGGGCCGGCGCGAGTTTCCATGCGGCAAGCATCAGCGGCGAATTCCACGGCGTGATTGCTGCGACGACTCCAAATGGTTCCTCTCGTGTGAAATTGAACACACCTGGCTTATCGATCGGGATGACACGTCCTTCGATCTTGTCGGCCAGCCCACCGAAGTAATGGAACCATTGCGGAAGGTAATTGAGCTGGCTCCGCATTTCGGCAAGCAGTTTCCCGTTGTCGGTCGATTCGATTTCTGCGAGCCGATCCGCCTCACGCGTGACAATATCGCCGAACTTGCGTAAAAGCATGCCGCGCGCGCTGGCCGTAAGTCCGCGCCACTCGGTGCTGTAGAAAGCCTGCTTCGCCGCGTCGACAGCGCGATTCACGTCCTCTCTGCCGCCTCGCGGAACGAGCGCCCAGCCCTTTGCAGTAAATGGATTGACACTCTCGAACCAGTCGCCGCCGGCAGGTTCGACCCATCTGCCGCCGATCAGCATTCGATGCTTTTCCATAATCAAGCCGAGGAGAATACCCTTTCACCCCTGCGAGGTGTCAAAAACTTCCCCCTGACGGTATACAATCTGCACGCCCGGAGGGAAGTATTGTCCGAAACGAAAGCTCTCGCATCTTACGTTGTCTCGAATCGATACGAGGATATGCCCGCAGACGTCACTCATGAGGCGAAGCGCGCGCTTCTGAATTTTGTCGGCTGTGCGATCGGCGGAAGCCGGGAACCGGCTGTGGAAACCGCAATTCGCGCGCTGGACCCGTTCTCCGGAGAACGCACGGCATCGCTTCTGGCCAGGCGCGAGCGATTCGATCCGTTGTATGCATCCGTCATCAACGGCATCAGCGGCCACGTGTTCGAATACGACGACACGACGCCGATGAATTACATTCATCCGACGCCGCCCGTCGCCTCCGCGCTCTTTGCGTATGCGTCGGCCAATAGCGTCAGCGGCCGTGAATTCCTTCACGCGTTTCTGATGGGATTCGAAGTGGAATCGCGTATAGGCAACGCCGTTTATCCCGCCCACTACAACGCAGGCTGGCACATCACGGCAACGGCCGGAGTTTTCGGCGCTGCCGCTGCAATCGGCAAGCTGCTCCGTCTGTCTACACAGGAGATGATCTGGGCCTTAGGATTGGCTGCGACACAGGCCTCGGGATTGCGCGAGATGTTCGGCTCCATGGCGAAGTCCTTTCACGCGGGTCATGCCGCGCGAAACGGTTACCTGTCCGCCGTTCTGGCGAAGTCGGGTTTTACCGCAGGCGTGCATGGAATCGAGGGGGCGCGCGGATTCGCGCCGGTCGTCGCTTCGCAATACGACTTGTCGAAAATTACTGCCGGGCTGGGCGAGGATTTCCAGATCCGATACAACACATACAAACCATATCCGTGCGGAATCGTCGTGCAGCCTACCATCGATGGCTGCATCGACATCCATCGCGAATACAAGCCGGCGTCCGACGCCATCCGCGCCGTGCGTGTCCGGGTTGCGCCTCTGGTTCTGGACCTCTGCAACAAGCGCGATATCACGCAGGGTCTCGACAGCAAGTACTCCATTTATCACGCCGCCGCTCTCGGACTTGTACGCGGCAAGGCGGGGATCCTGGAGTTCACGGATGAAGCGGTCAACGATCCTGCGATCAAGCGCGTCCGCGAGCGAGTCACTCCGATCGGCGATCCGGCGATAACCGAGGACCAGTCGGATATCGAAGTCGAATTGGCGAACGGAAACGTCCTGCACCACTTCGTCGAGTGTTCGCTTGGAAACCTGAAAAAGCCATTGTCCGACAGGCAGCTCGAAGAAAAGTTCCGCGACCAGTCCGGGCCGCAGGCCGACGTGATTCGGCTGTGCTGGAATCTGGATCAGCTCGAGAACGTCAGTGAACTCGTGAGCGCGACATGGTCGTGAACCGGGTTGCATCGCTGCTCTGTGCCTCTGTGTCTCTGTGTTTGATCACATCGTCTTGCAACAAGCTCTCACCGGAACAAAAGGGCGAAGTCACCGAACTCCACATCCCCCGCGGAGCCGGTGGAGTCGGATTCCTCCCACTCCTCGTGATGGAGAAATACCACCTCATCGAGCAACGCGCGAAAGAGTCAGGGATCGCGTCTCTCAGCGTGAAATGGATCGATCTCGGCGGCCCCGCCGTCATGAACGACTCGCTTCTCTCCGGCGCCGTGCACTTCATAGCTGCGGGACCGCCGGCATTCCTGACGTTATGGGACAAGACAGAGGCTGTGAAGGGCGTTGCCGCGATGTCTTCCCTTCCGATGTATCTCAATACGCGCGCCGGTCACCTGAAGACGCTCGATGACCTCACGGATAAAGACAAGATCGCGGTGACTGCGGTGAAGGTGTCCATTCCGTCGATCATCATGCAGATGTACGCGCAGCAAAAGTACGGGGCAGACCAGTACGCGAGGTTCGACAAGTACACGGTCAGCATGACGCATCCCGATGGCGTTATCGCTCTTCTCTCCGGTTCCGGAATCAGCGCGCACTTCACATCTCCGCCGTTCCATCAGCGCGAACGCAAAGATCCGCAAACGCGCACCATCATGACCTCGGATGACGTGATGGGCGGTTCGACGACATTTACGATGCTTTCCACCACAGCGTCTTTTCGCGACAACAACCCGAAAGCCTACGCCGCCGTGCTGAAGGCTCTCGATGATGCGATCGACGTCATCATTGATGACAAGGAAGGCGCCGCCGACATCCTTCTCGAGTCGACGGGACCAGGCGGTTTCTCGCGCGAGGAGATGATCGCGCTGATGAAAGATCCCAGCGTGAAGTTCACGACGAGTCCTGAGAACATCATGAAATACGCCGAGTTTATGGCCGGCGCCGGCACGATGAAGAAACGACCCGCATCGTGGAAGGACTTTTTCTTTCCCGAAGTGCACGCTCTGCCCGGAAGCTGATGAGTCTTCTTTCCGTCGAGTCCGTCACGCTGGAGTACCGCTCGGGCAGGCAATCGTTCGTCGCCGCCCGCGACATCAGCTTTAAAGTCGAGTCGTCCGACCGGTTCATCATTCTGGGACCGTCAGGCTGCGGCAAATCGACCGTTCTGAAAGCGATCGGCGGCTACATCAAACCTGTTTCGGGCCGAATTCTGCTGAACGGCAGCACGATCGAAGCTCCGGGGCCCGACCGCGTTTTCGTCTTCCAGGAATTCGATCAACTGCTGCCGTGGAAGACCGTGAAGGCCAACGTCGTGTTCGCCCTCACCGCGAGTGGAAAGTTTCAACGCAACGACGCCGAGGAACGCGCCGCGGCGTTTCTGGAGAAGGTCAATCTCACGAAGTTCGCTTCGAGTTATCCCCACACGTTATCCGGCGGCATGAAACAACGTGTGGCGATCGCGCGCGCGATGGCGATGGAACCCGCGATCCTGCTGATGGACGAACCGTTCGCTGCTCTCGATGCTCTCACGCGCGCGAAGATGCAGGACGAATTGCTGCAGCTCTGCGTCGATTCCAGATTCACAGTCCTCTTCGTGACACACTCGATTCCGGAGGCCGTGCGCCTCGGCACTCGCATCCTGCTGCTCAGTGCTCACCCTGGTCGCGTCAAAGCCGAGATGGACGCTCGCGGTGCGGATCCCAACCGCATTCACGAAATGCTCTTCGACGGCAAGCTGGAGGAAGGAGCCGCGCATGTTTGAGAGCGGCGTCGTTCGCAAGATCATCGTGCTTGGTGTTCTTGCGCTGCTTTGGGAAGGCTACGCGAGGTGGCTCGACAACCCGCTCCTGTTCCCGACTTTCTATGACACGTTGTCGGCGTTGTTCGCTTCCGTCCAGTCCGGCCAGCTCGTGCGCGCCGTCTCATTCACGCTTGTGTTGCTCCTGAAGGGATATCTCGCCGGCATCGTTCTGGCCGGAGTGTTGACGGCGTTCGCCAGCGCCACGCGCATCGGCGCCGATCTGCTTGAAATCCTGACGGCGATGTTTAATCCGCTGCCGTCGATCGCGTTGTTGCCGATCGCTCTGATCTGGTTCGGCCTGGGCGATAACAGCGTGATCTTTGTTCTGATTCACGCCGTGTTGTGGTCCGTTGCGCTGAACACTTACGCGGGCTTTCGAGCGGTGAGTTCGACGCTGCGTATGGTCGGACAGAATTACGGGCTCTCCACGTTCGGTTACATTACCCGCATTCTTGTCCCTGCCGCTTTTCCCAGCATCCTGACGGGCCTGAAAGTCGGCTGGGCTTTTGCATGGCGAACTTTGATCGCGGCGGAGCTTGTGTTTGGCGTGAGTTCGGGGTCGGGCGGTCTCGGCTGGTACATCTTCGAGAACAAAAATCAGCTTCTCATTCCTAACGTCTTCGCGGGTCTGTTGACGGTGATTGTCCTCGGCCTGCTCGTCGAAAACCTTCTCTTCAAGACGATCGAGAACGTCACCGTCCGCCGATGGGGCATGCAGGTCTGAATGGAACACAAAGACGCAAAGGCTCAAAGGCGCTAAGAAAGCCGGGGACCTGAAGTCGTTTACGTTTTCATTGCGCCTTTGCGCCTTGGCGTCTTTGTGTTGGTACTTCTGACTCAGGACGCTAAACTCCGATGTCCTCGTTCCATAACGCGGGATGCGAGCGAATGAATTCAGTCATGAGGCGGATGCAGGCGGGATCCTGGACGACTTCCACCACGACGCCGCGCGAACGCAGCAGGTCTTCTTCGCCCATGAAGGTCTGGTTTTCTCCGATCACCACTTTCGGGATTCCATAAAGAAGGATGGCTCCGCTGCACATGGCGCAAGGAGACAGGGTCGTATAGATGATGGATTCCTGATACACGCCGGCAGGCTGTCGGCCGGTATTCTCGAGCGCATCCATTTCGCCGTGCAGGACCGCGCTTCGCTTCTGCACACGCCGGTTGTGGCCGCGGCCGATGACCCTGCCCTGATGGACAAGGACAGAGCCGATCGGGATGCCTCCTTCGCGCAGTCCTTGTTCTGCTTCGTCGAGTGCCGCTCTTAAGAAGTCATCCATAAGTCAGAAGATAACCGTTGCAGTCCCTGATCGCGAATTCACGCCGCCCATAGTCGTAGACTTCTGGTCCCCATTCGATAGGTACCTTTCCGGCCAGACTGGCGTGGAGGGCCCTCACGTTATCAACAGGGGGAGCCACGCAAATCGCTGTGAATTTTCGGAACTCGCCACTACATTTATATCCCGTGAAACGAGCGCTTATAGCCGGAATTCTTCTCCTGGCCGGGATTGCCTCATGCGGCCGATCGACCACTGATCGCGACGACATCGACCCGCAAATTCTGGCCGAGGTAAATCGCGTCCGCGCCATCGACAATCATGCGCACCCCGTTCGGTTCGTCGCATCCGGTCCGCCGGACCGCGAATTCGATGCGCTGCCCGTGGACAGCATGGAACCGGCTTCCGATCCCGTTCAGTTCCGTCCGGATCATCCATCGATCGTCGAGGCGTGGCGTGAGCTCTGGAATTACCCGTACGCCGACATGGCTGCAAGCCACCTCAATGAGTGGAGTGAACGCAAGAAACGAAAGGCAGCGGAACAGGCGGAGAAATATCCGGCGTGGGTTCTCGATCAAGCCGGTATCGACATCATGCTCGCGAATCGCGTGCACATGGGCCCGAGCATTCAAACTCCGCGTTTCCGATGGGTCCCCTACGTGGACGCGCTGGTCTTCCCGCTCGACAATTCGGCGCTCGCTGCCCGGAACTCCGATCGCAAGGCGTTTTTCACGCTTGAGGATGGCGTCCGCGCTGTCTATCTGAAGGAAGCCGAACTCAATGGACTTCCGCGAACACTCGATGAATATCTGCGCCAGGTCGTTACTCCCGCGCTCGAGCGCCACAAGCGGGGCGGCGCCGTTGCGGAGAAGTTTGAAATCGCTTATCTCCGGCCGTTCGGTTTCGACAGAGTCGAGCGATCGGTGGCAGACAAAACGTATTTGTCATACGCCAACACGACCAACCCGCCTCCGGATACGGAATACAAGGCGCTTCAGGATTATCTTTTCCGATTCATTGTTATCGAATGCGGACGTCTCGGCATGGCCGTGCACATTCACACCGGTCACGGCGCCGGGGGCTACTACGATGTGCGCGGCGCGAATCCCATGCTCCTGGAGCCCCTCTTCAATGACCCCGAGATGAGAAAAACACAGTTCGTGATGGTCCACGGCGGCTGGCCGTACACGCGCGAGGTCGCGGCACTGCTGTACAAACCGAATGCCTACCTCGATTACGCCGTTCAACCGCTGCTTTTCACCTCCACGAGTGTGTCGCGGTCGCTGCGAGAGTGGCTGGAGTGGGTTCCCGAAAAAGTGCTTTTCGGAACCGATGGTTATCCCTACGGCGGACCGTTTGGTTGGGAAGAAACGACATGGCTCGGCGCAAAGCATGGACGCGAAGCGCTGGCCATCGCGCTCACCGGCATGATGCGCGACGGCGAAATCTCGCGCGACCGCGCCCTGGAGATTGCCCGCATGGTCCTTCGAGGAAATGCCGGGAAGCTTTACGGTCTGTAATCCCTCAACGCGCGGATTCCTGCAGCAGTTCACTCAGATAGCGCTTCCATAACGGAGCGATCGTATGCGTCCCGTGACCCCGCGTTTCCGGACTTAACGGCAAAACGATGGCTTTGCCTTTCGGAACACGCCGGATCTCGCGCTCGAGGATGCCCAACTCGGGAGGATTGATCAGGTCGTCCGCGGAATTGACGGCGAGCAGAGGCGCGCGAATCTTACCGAGTTCCGGCCCAGGGTCGTAATCGCGGGATGCTTCCAGCTGATACAAGACGTCGTTCGCGTCGTTCGTTTTGACGGCGCTAGCCATCGATTGATCGAAAACAGAATCGCTTTGAGCAATCGTCGCCATTTGCTCCTGTCGAAGAATCGGACTGCTCGACATCAGGTAGATCATCGACTGTGCTGTCCGCAGACCGTTCGGCTGCCGCTGATAGTTGCCGCCGAGCCAATCCGGATCATTCCGAATCGCGTCAATCGCGACACGTCTCCATACGCGGTTACGTCCCGATATCTGTGTCGGCAGGCTTGCGAGAGGCATCAGCGCATCCATGAACGCAGGATAGCGTTCGCCCCACAACCACGTGTGCATCCCGCCCATCGACGTCCCCATCACCAGTCGCAGCCGATTAACGCCCAGACCTTCCGTCACCAGCCGGTATTGCGCTTCGACCATGTCCAGGTAGCCGTATTTTGGAAAACGCGCGCGCAAGCTGTCGCTCGGTTTGCTGGATCCGCCGTGTCCGATCCCATCGGGCAGGATGATGAAATACTTTCCCGCGTCGAGCAGTCCACCGGCGCCAAATAGCTCGCCGGAAAACTCGCGACGGATGAACTGGGCCCCGGTCCCTCCCGTTCCATGCATGATGAGGACGGCATTGCGAACGATGCCCTGCGCGTCGCGTTGTGGCTGACCCAGCGTCCGGTAATGGATTCGAAGCTCCGGCATCGTTTCGCCCGACCGGAACCTGAAATCCTTCAAAACGAAGTTACCTTCGGCAGGAACGACATTCTGGGCTTCGGCCGGACGAATGAACGCCATCGCAAGAAGGAGAAAGAGGACTCTGTTCAACACTGGAAACTCCTGAAGGGGTCGGGCACTTGCCTTACCAGCTTTATGTGCCTGACCCCGAATTTCGTGTCTGCTAGAATTACGCCACTTTGTGGACCCAATCCATTGTTTTATTGCTGATCCTGTTTGCGCCGTATCAGGCGGAGAAGGTCAGCTTCCGCATGATTACGGTGCAGACCGAGCGTGCAGCGACGGACCTGCGGGCCCGAATCCTGGCCGGTGAATCCTTCGACGCGCTTGCTCGCGAGCACTCGAAAGATGCATCGGCTTCCGACCGTGGTTTCATGGGGACGTTTGCGCCTTCCGATCTGCGGCAGGAATTGCGGTCCGCATTATCCGGTCTGGCTCCGAGGCAGATCAGTCCCGTGCTCCGAATGGGCAGTGAGTTTTTTCTCGTTCAGGTCGTTGATCCGGGCGAGGTAAGTTGGATCGCCGAGAACGCTGCTGCGATGGCCTCGTTGCAGAAGGGCCGCCATGCCGAGGCGGTCCAGTCGTTCTCAAAGGCCGTCCAGCTTGCGGAGAAATTCGGCGCAAATGATGACCGGCTCGGCGAGAGCCTTAATGGACTGGCGGAAGCGTATCGACTGCAGGACAACTTTGCCGGAGTCGCTTCCGTATCCCGGCGCATGTTGTCGATCCGCTGGAGCGCGAGTTCCAACATGGGTGATGCCGCCGTCGCCGATCTCGTGGACCGTTTTGCGGACGTCCTCAGCCTCGCGTATTTTCGCGGCGGTCCTCTCGATCAGGCTCTGAAGCGATATCAGGACGCCTTGATCAAAACCCCTGCCAACGAAGCGCTCTACCTTGCCATGAGCTCGCTGCTTGTGAAGGCCGAACTCACGGCCGAAGCCGATGACGTCATGCGGCGCGCCGTAACGGCTTTTCCGGCATCGCGCCGTGTCCGTTACAAGGAAGCGGAGATGTATCGAGACTCGGGGAAAATGCAGAAGGCTCTCGAAACATTCCAGGCGGCAAGCCAGATGAAAGCTCCGCCATCGATGCCGGCAGATCTCGATCGGCTCCAACTCAGCTTCATCTATCAAAGGATGGGAGGCATCAACACCGATCTCGTCCAGTTCGACGCTGCCATTGCCGCTTACAAGAAAGCTGTCGAGATCTCACCCGACAATGCCGACGCTCGCGTTGCTCTCGGCGATGTCTATCTCCGGCGCGGCCAGCAGGTGGAAGCGCTTGCCGAATACACACGCGTGTTGCAGGCGCATCCGGACCGCGCACTGCCCCACTATCGCTTTGCCGATGCAAATCTGCAGATGGGCCGTTTCTCTGAAGCAGCGGCGTCTGCAGAGAGGGCGCTGAAGATCGATCCGAAGGAGCGAAAAGCCAGATATGTACGAGGCATGGCCCTGCTCCGCATGGGACGCGCGGAAGAAGGTCGGAAGGAGCTCGAGGAATACCGCAATCAGGAAGCCGCCGCGCAGACTGAGCTCAACGATCGGCGCGCCGTGCTGGTCTCCAACCGCGGCGCATCGGTGCTGGTGCTCGAAGGAAAGAATGAAGAGGCCGTGGCTGCGTTCCGCAAGAGTCTCGCAAGCCATCCCGGCGCTTCGTCGCTTCGGCTGAACCTCGGCCTTGCGCTGAGTATGGCAGGACGCAACCGCGAGGCCATCACGACGCTGCAAGCCATGATCGACGGCGGAATCAGCGACGATTTCGTTGTCTTCAGGTGCCTCGCCCGCGAGTACGCAGCTATTAAAGACGATCCGACCAGCCAGAAGTACAGCGCGCTTTACCTCTCAAAGATCGACGAGGCGCTGGAACAGGAGCTTCGGTGAGAAGGTTCGGAGTCATCATTCTCGCGGTCACAACTCTCGCCATCGCTGCTCAACAGGAAGCACCGGTCCGGTTCACGAACATCGCGGCTCAGGCCAGGATCGATTTCAAACATGAGAACGGCGCCAGCCCTCAGAAGTACATGCCTGAGACAATGTCCGGCGGCAGCATCATCCTGGATTACAACAACGACGGCTCGCCCGACATCTTTCTGATCAACGGCGGCTCCTACACCGACAAACAAAAAGCTGCGGCCGCGCGGCACCGGCTCTATCGCAACAACAAGGACGGGACGTTTGCAGACATGACGGCCATGTCAGGCATAGGCGTATCGGGCTACGGGATGGGCGCGTGTTCCGCCGACTACGACAACGACGGCTGGCCCGACCTTTATGTCACGAGTGTTGGACCGAACAAGCTCTACCACAACAACGGAAACGGCTCGTTCACCGACGTCACCGATAAAGCCGGCGCAGGCTCGCAGCTCTGGAGCGCCAGTTGCGCTTTCGGCGACATCGAGAACGACGGTGACGTGGACCTTTACGTGACGAGCTATGTGGACTTCAGCGTCACCAACAACAAGTACTGCGTGTACTCCGGCGAGAAACGCGTCTATTGCCATCCCAACGTGTATAACGGCCAGCCCGATGTTCTCTATCGAAACAACGGCGACGGCACGTTCACGGATATCAGCAAAGCGGCGGGAATCTATCGAACGGACGGCAAAGGCCTGGGTGTGGTTTTCGGCGATTACGACAACGATGGCCTGGCGGATATCTATGTCGCAAACGACTCGACGCCCAACTTTCTTTTCCATAACAAGGGAAAGGGGACGTTCGAAGAAGTTGCTCTGACGGCCGGAGTCGCCGTCGGCAACGATGGGCAGCCTCTCGCGGGCATGGGGACGGACATGGGAGACATTGACGGCGACGGATTCCTCGATATCTTCGTCACCAATCTCGATCGCCAGACGCACAGCCTGTATCGCAACCTCGGAAAGGGCCTTTTTGCCGACATCACTTTCGAAAGCGGCGTCGGTGAAGCTACGTTGCCCTTTGTCGGATTTGGCGCGTTGTTTCTGGACTACGACAACGACACGGATCTGGACCTCGGTATCGTGAACGGCGACGTCATCGACAATGTCGCGCTCTTTCGCGACAGCACGAGTTACGAACAACGGAAGCTGCTGCTCCAGAACGACGGCAAAGGAAAGTTCCGGGATGTTGCGCCGGCCTCGGGCCCTGGATTTGCCGTTAAGAAAGCCGGCCGGTCGTTGTCGGCGGCCGATTTCGACAACGATGGCGATCTGGATCTGCTGATCGGTAATGTCGGCCAGCCCGCGGAGCTGCTCCGCAACGATGGCGGAAATGCCGCCAATTCCCTGCTGATTCGAACGGTCGGAACCAAAAGCAACCGCGACGGGATTGGCGCGCGACTAAAAATGACTGCCGGCGGCAGAATATTTCTTCGCGATGTGAAAGCAGGATCCAGCTATCTGTCTCAAAGCGACCTGCGCGTTCATTTCGGCCTGGGATCAGCCGCGCGCGCCGAATCGCTGGAGGTTCACTGGCCCGGCGGCGGCATCGAGAAGTTGCAGGACCTCGAAGCCAATCAGATCATCACGATTACAGAGGGCCGGGGCGTCACCGCGCGCGCTCCGCTGCGCCGATAACAAAGGTGCCGGCGGTGAAATCCTTTCTTGTTATCGCATTGGTCCTCACACTCACCGCAGCGAACGACTTCCCATCGTTCGTCGACGTCGCGGCAAAAGCCGGCCTCACTCTGATGAACGTCAACGGTGAGGCGCCCAAGGATTACATTGTCGAAGCGAACGGGAACGGCGCCGCGTTCTTCGACTTCGACAACGACGGCGACATGGACGTCCTGATCGCCAATGGCTCGACGATCGCCAACTACAGAAAAGGCGGCGATCCCATTCTCGCCCTCTACAAAAACAATGGCGGCGCTTTCACGGACGTCACCCGCGAAGCCGGTCTCGTCAGGCGCGGCTGGGGCGTCGGCGTCTGCGCCGGCGACTACAACAACGACGGCTTTCAGGATTTCTATCTGACTGCCTACGGTCCCAACGTTTTATTCCGCAATAACGGTAACGGAACATTTACGGACGTAACCGCCGCCGCGCGCGTCGCCGACACGCACTGGAGCACAAACTGTGCATTCGGCGACTACGACCGCGACGGACACCTGGATCTCTACGTTGCCAATTACATGGTGTTCGACGAGAAGACCGTGCCACGCCGCGGCAAGGATCCGAAGTGCAAGTTCCTCGGTGTCGACGTGTTTTGCGGGCCCCAGGGATTACAGGGCGAGCCGGACGTCCTGTTTCACAACAACGGCAACGGAACATTCACCGACGTTACGAAGGCGGCCGGCATCAGGGATCCGAACTATTACGGCTTCGGCGTCCTGTTCAGCGACTTCGATAACGATGGCTGGCCCGACATCTATGTCGCTAACGACGGGAACGGGAACCTCCTTTTTCATAACAATCGCAACGGAACATTTACCGAAATGGGTCTCTTGTCGGGAGCTCGATTGAATGAAGCCGGACGCGCGCAGTCCGGAATGGGCGTCACTGTCCGCGATTACGACGGTAACGGCTTCTTTGACATCTTCGTGACAAACTTCGCCGGAGATACAAACACGCTTTATCAGAATCTCGGCAAGATGCTTTTCGCCGACGTCACTTCGGCAGCGGGACTCGGCGAAATCTCGCTGCCACATCTCGGCTGGGGCACCGGCCTCGAGGATTTCGACAACGATGGCCACGCGGATATTTTCGTCGTCAACGGCCACGTGTATCCGCAGGTCGATGCGCTGAACGCGGGCCAGCGCTACGCGCAGCGCAAGGAGATCTATCGCAATCTCGGCGGCGGCAAGTTCAAAGAGGTGGGCCGCGAACTGGGCGGCGATTTACTGACTCCGAGGTCGGCGCGCGGCGCGGCTTTCGGCGACTTCGACAACGATGGAGACATCGATGTTCTTGCGGTCAACATGAACGACCGCCCCAACCTTTACCGCAATGAAGGCGGTAATCAGAATCATTGGATCACGCTCCAGCTCGAAGGATCGCGCGGCAATCGCGACGCGATCGGCGCTCGGGTGGAATTAACCGCGGGCGGCAGGACGCAGGTTCACGAGGTCCGGAGCGGCGGCAGCTACCTTTCTCACAACGACATGAGACTTCACTTCGGTCTGGGCGCAGCGTCTCGCGTCGAAGGTATTCGCATTCGATGGCCGAACGGGAAAACCGAGGAACTGGCCGGCGTCGACGCGAATCGATTCATCCGCATCAAGGAGCAGTGACTACTTCCGTGGTTCAGGCCACGTCTCGATCCTGGAGAAACGGTGCACCCCGGACCGGCGAAGCGCGAACACGACAGCGTATCCAAGAGCGCCAATTCCCCAGAACACGATGAAGAGTCTTAGAACCATTGGCGGCAGGAGGGACCACCAGTCGACGGTCAGATTCACTGCATATTGGGACTGAACCGTTGTGGCCATCTCCCTGGCGAGGTCTATGGCGAATAGTATCGTCAGAAACGTCGTCACCATGAGCAGGATTGATGAACGCGGAAATCGAAACGTTTTCATGTTGAACACCCCGTTATGTCGCCTGACGTTATGTCGTCTGACGATATAGTATGACGGAGGCGCCGAGCCGGTCAACCGGAGTTAGCTTACTTCTCGAGGTTGAGCGTCCAGGAAATGCCGAACTGGTCTTTGACCTCGCCGAAACGACGGGCCCAGAAGCTTTCCTGAAGCGGGATACGAACCGTTCCGTTTGCCGCCAGCGCATCGAACAGTCGCTGGGTTTCGTCGAGGTCGTCAAGACTCAGAAGGATGCTGTAGCCCTGGGGAGTTTGATATGTTCCCGGGATCGCATCTCCTCCCGTGAACGCGATTCCGTCGATCACAAGCCGCGCGTGGAGGACCTTTTCTTTCCAGTTGGCCGGTGCGTCCTGCGCCATGGGCGATTCGCCCCAGCGCAACATGAACTCAATCTTCGCGCCCATACAGCGCTCGTAAAAGCGGAGAGCTGCCTCGCACTGGCCATCAAAGAAAAGACCGATACATGGATTCAGATTCATTTCTCAATCTTCCAACAGCGAGAACTCCGGGTATTGGAAAAATGGAAGCTCCCGGAGCATCCAGGTTTTCGGTGAACAGCCCGTCATGGCGTTCCACTCGAGTGTCAGATGTGCCTGATCGTAATAGCCGCATTCCGCCGCGAGGTCAGCCAGCCCCATCCGCCCTGATTTGAGGAGCCCAACGGCGCGCTCAAATCGAAAGACCCTCGCCGCCGTTTTTGGTGACCTGCCAAATTCGTGCCGGAAACGTTTGTCGAGATGCTGCCGGCTCCATCCGACATCTTCAGCAAGCTGATGGATCGGCAGGCAGCCGCCTGTCGCCGTGAGTTCGTTCCATGTCCAGAGAAGTTCCGGCGCCGTATGGACCGGCTTCAGCGTGTCGAGGAAAACCTGATCCAGAATGGCAAACCGGTCCTGCCATCCGGAAACATCGGCCAGCCGGTTCATTAAGGCGTCGTATGCGTTCCCCCAGATGAGCGACAGGTCGAGAGTCTGAGACGACAATTCAACAGGGCGGATTCCAAAAAGAGCAAACACGCCGTTCGGCTTGAGATGAACGAAGAGTCCGTCGCGACGTTCACCGTATGCCACGGTCGATGGTCCGATCGAAGGACCGACGATGAAGGCCCGGCGGTCCGTGGGAGCCGGCGATCCCGGCGAGCGCACGAGATGAATCGGATCACCGAGGCTGATCGCGAGTCCGAGGTGACGGGACGGAACGGAGGAGTGCACGCTCGGTTGAAGGTCACTCGCGCGAAACCCGACGTAGTGCGAGATATAGGGTCGCAATGGTTCGGCGGGCGCAGTGTGTGCGAAGTCGGATGTATTCATGATCGATTCGAATGGTTTCCCAGATCCCTCACCCGCCGCTTCGCTCCAGCCCTCTCCCGGGGGGAGAGGGCTGCTCGCGATTTAAAAAAACGGCCAGGCTACCCTTCGGCGGCCTGGCCGTTTTCTAAAGATAGGCGTCCGGACTAGAAGTCCACACGCATCTTCAACTGGAACTGACGCGCGGCCGGGAACTGCGGCACGGACGCACCTTTGAGGGTCATAGCGCCGAACGGGTTGAAGTCGTTCAGATTGAGCAGAGCGCCACCATCGTTCGGAGCCGCACCGAAGCCGGCGCCCGGGGCGCCCGGCGTCGGATGGTTGAACACGTTCTTGGCATCCAAACGGATCGTCGCCTTAACACCTTCACTGATTCTGAACTGCTTCGCGACCTGCATATCCGCCGTCCAGACTCCCGCGCCCTCGACCGTTTGAAGACCGACGTTGCCTCGGGTGCCGGGCTGCGCGTTCTGAAGAATGATGTTGCCCGAAGCCTTGTCCGTGATCGCGCTGAGCGTGCAGGCACTGCGCAAAGACGGTTCGATCGCCGAGCATTGCGGGTCGGGCACCCTGCCGAAAATGTCGCCGAAGTAGAATCCGCTCGGCGCGCCGGCCGCCCACTGCACACCGCGCGCTTCCTTGAAGTCGAACGGACGAACCTGGTCGGGAGTACCACGGCCATAGAGCATGTTCGCGCCGTTGATGGTCATCGGCAGACCCGAATTCAGGTTCACGATCCAGCTTGTCTGCCATCCTTCGATGACTCGAGCAAAAATGCCGCCCGCGTTCCTCGCCAGAAACTTGCCCGGACCGATCGGCAGATCAAACGTGCCGTACGTCCGGAATACGTGCGTCCGGTGAGTGGACAACAGGGCGTAGTCGAGAGCCTGGTTCCGCGGATCGGTAAAGCCGGCCGAACCCACGCCCAGATTCTTGCTCCATGTATAGGAAGCTTCGAGACTGCTGAAGCCGGCGACGTTTCGAAGCTTTCCGAGCGCCTGGACCGAGTGATAGTTCGAGTGCGCCGCGTTCGTTTGGAAAGTCGCTGTGCTGAACTGCGGATTTGTGAGGATGAAGTTTTCCGGGAACCCGGTTTGCCGGAGCACCGAACCGTTGACGCCGAAAGGAACGAACGGCAGGTTCTGGTTTCCGGGATTCAGTGTGCTGTAGTTCAACGACGCAAGGGAGGTGGCCAAAGCCGAGTAAGCCCCGTTTGCCAGGTTGTTGCGGAGGTTGCTGGCACCCGCGTTGCGAAGATGCAACGCTCCGGTCTGCGGAACGCCGTTGAGCGTCGTGCCCACCGGACCAAAACCGGGTCCGGCGATGTTGATGCCGTTGAACATCCGATTCAGCAAGTCGGATTCACCACCTGCCCTCGCCGCATCGAACGCTTGCTTCAACCCATTCCCCATGAAGTTCGGGGAGTTGATATCGACCGAGCTGAAATTCTTTCTGGTCAACGTGCCGATATAGCGCGCATCCACAGTGAACTTCGATGTCAGGTCGTGCGTGACTGAAAGTGTCACGTTCTGGATATACGGGCTGACGTAATTCGGGTCGTACGCCTGAATGGCGGTCGCCCGGTTGGTGATCGGAATCTGCTGCACCGGCAACACCGGAGGCGCGATCGGAAGCGGCACGCGATTGCTTCGCAGAGACGTCATATCCAGATACGGCGTGCTGCTGTCTCCGGTATACGTCGCGATAAACGTGCTGCCCGGAGGGCTGCCGAGACGATCTTCGACGGCAGAGAAATTGCCGCCGCCGATGTACTGCATCTGATATCCACCGCGAATTGTCGTTCCCGACTTCGGATTCCAGGCGAAGCCGACGGCCGGGCCCCAGTTGTTCAGGTCGCTCGGATAGGCTTTGAGTCCGGGATTCGGCGTGTTCGGTCCGACAAAGAGCAACTCGCTTAGGGCTCCTCCCGAAGCGCCGGGACTCATCCAGCTCTCGAAACCGCGGCCGGAAATACCGAACAAACCGCCGCCGGTGTCTTTCAAGGTTGCCGTCAAACCGTTCTTTTCCCAAGGTGGACCGTAATAGTCCCATCGAACGCCGAGGTTGAGCGTGACGTTCTTCGAAACTTTCCAGTCATCTTTAAAGAAGCTGCCGAATTCGTTCTGCTGGAAATCGCGGGTCTTGAAGGGGTCCTGGGCCGGATCGTTCCAGGCTTTTGATGCCTGGTCGGGGGTATTGATGAACCGGTACTGCGCAATACCGCAGATCGAACCCGAAAGGAACATCAGAAGGTTTTCCATTCTCTGGACATTGCCGGCAAACGCATTGCCTGCAAGACCGGTGATTCCCGAGACACCCGTCACAGGAGCCAGCGGCGTCGCGCCTCCGTATGCAATGGGAGTCGTCGGGTCGCCGTTGAAACCGTTGAACTGTCCGCAGGCCGGGAATGTTGCGTTGCCGGTGCTGCTAACGGTCGTCTTCGAACTGCCGCGACGGTACTCGCCGCCAAACCGGAACCCATGCTTGCCGGTCGTGAAGCTGACCGTGTCGGCGAAAACTCTCCGCGGCGTCGAATCGCGGAGGATCGGCTGAGGAGTGAATCCGCGCGTACCGACGATCTGATCGATCTGGAAGTTGACCTGCCCCGCTCCGAGCAGCGGAAGGAATGTTGTGTTTCCGCTCTTCGGCATGAGGGCGAGGATCTCGTCGCGATAATCGGGGTTGTACAACGTCGCGTAGACGTTGGTGCCCATGCGGGTCATACCGACGCGGGCTTCGTTGACGAGGTTGGGTGACAACGTCGACGTAAAGTTCATCGTCAGCACCTGAGGCTTCGTCCGCACGTGACCGTCATACGTACCGGGCCAGGTCATGAAAGTATCCGACGCATACGTCGACTCATAGCTGTAAGCGCCGTTGATCTTGTGGTTCTGGCTGAAGACGTGATCGATCTTTCCGTTGTATTGCTTGCGACGGGTTGGTTCGCCGATTCCAAACAGGTTGTCCGCGCCATCCAGTCCCCGCGTCCATCGATGCCCGGCGGTGTTCAGACCGTCGCCGATGTCATAGTTATTGGCGGCAGGCATGAACTTGAACAATGTGTCCACGAAACCGGTCGGATCCTTCTGTGTCCGGAATGGATCGCGAGCCCCGCCCGAGACGACAGCGTCCGAACAATCGGGTCGGGTCGGGATGTTCTGCAGCGTGCCGAACACGCTTTGGAATCGCAGTTGTCCGTTATGCGGTGTGTTGTCTGGATTCGTCGTGGGCGTTCTGAGGCTGCCGTCCGCGTTGACCACGGCCGTTGTCGGCGTGGCGCCCAGGCTGGTTAATGTGGCCCAGGTCGGCGCAGTGAACGGGGTGCCCGCTGCGCTGTTCCAGTTGTCGTAATAGCGGAAAATGCCCCGCTGCGCGCACGGCGTCAAAGTCGCGGACGTATACGGCGCGCGCGTTCTGGCCCACTGCTGGTCGTACAACGCGAAGAAGTGCGTTTTATTTCTCACTATCGGACCGCCGATGCTGCCGACGATGTTCGGCATGTTTCTCCAGGGAGCAGTCGCACCGGTGCGGTTATCCGACCAGGTCTTGGCATCCAGCGCGCTGTTCTGGGCATTCCAGACCAGGCCGCCATGGAAATTGTTCGTTCCCGATCTCGTCTGAATCTGGAACTGTCCGCTGCCTCGTCCCATTTCTGCATCGACAGGCGCGAGAATCATTCGCACTTCGCCGACGAGATCCGGGTTCACTTCAGTCGTGGAATCGAGACCCGTCGGCCAGCGGCCGCCGGTGACCGGAATACCGTCGCGTTGGACATTGATGTTGGCTGCGGCGACTCCCGCAAACTGTGTGTCGTTGGCGCCGAAAATCGGGTTGTTGGTGACTTGAACGCCGGCCATGACGCCGACGAGGTCGAGCACGCGATTGCTGACCAGTGGCAGATCACTCACCTGTCGCTGTTCGAGGACGTTGCCGACCGACGAACTCGACTCGAGCAGAATCTGGCTGGCCGCAACGCTGACTTCAACCGACTGCGCAACTCCGCCGACCAGAAGCGAGAAATTCAATCGGACCTGCGCAGCGTTTCCCACCTGGACGTCTCTGAACGTCTGCGTCTGGAATGAAGGAAGCGACGCGCCGATCGTGTATACGCCGGGCAGAAGGCTGGCGAGGTTGTATGCGCCCGCTTCATTCGAAACAACTGAGTTAACGATTCCTGTCGCGCTGTTGGTGGCCGTCACTTCGACGCCGGGTAAGACGGCGCCGCTCGCATCAGTGACGGTGCCGCTCACCCTGGCGTTACTGGACTGACCGAATACTTGCGGTGTCAGGCAGACGCAAAGGAGCACTGTGATCAATAGAACTCTTTTCATAGATCCTCCGGAAATGAGTCTCTCTCTCCCACAAGGCCAACAGGGGGTCTGGCCCAACATCTATAGCTGCTTCGTTATCTAAACGGGCACAGCCTATCACTAGGTTTTGTCTCTGGAAAATAGGAATTTAATATACGAAACGTATCGCGAATCAAATTCCCGGCAAATTCAGGGGCGTCCTCTTGAGTAGCTCGGGCGGTAAGACAGAACGCCACCGCCGCTGATGTATCGCGTGTTGTACTGAAGCCGGTAATTCACGTACTCAGGTGTCGCGGGATAGCGCGCCGCAGAGCCGTAGGGATATCGCGGCATGGAATGAAACGGCAGGGGCTCCACGGTGTCGGAGAGCGCTTCATAGAAGTCCATGTCCTTCGCGAAACCATCTGCATACAGGAAATAGTCCCGCGACCATCCTTGCCGCAGTGCCGGGAGCGTTGACGCATCGAACTCCAGCGCCACTTCATCACCGGATCCCATGATGACGTAGCGATCGTCGGCTTCGCCAAGCAGCGGTTTCACGTTTCCATATGTCGTGAAATTTCCTGCATGGCGCGCGTAGGGCCCAGTGCGACTGATGTCGTCGTAGTCGTACCAAAGATCGCTTTTAGGATTCCCCTCGAGCTGCCTCGGGTATCCGAGAAAACGCAGCGATGCTTCGTCCATCGCGACCTCATGCGTCTGGATGCCGGCAACGTCGGTCGTCTGATCGATGAGGATCTGGTCCCAGAAAATATTCAGGTTCGTTCCGATTCGAATCTCGGAAGTTCCCGGCGGCAGCTTTCCGGTCAGATCGGCCACCATTGTTCGCGCAAGACCTGCAGGAAAACCGATATCGTTGCTGACCCGCTGCCACTGTCCATTGGCGGCCCGGACTTCAAGAAACGGAACCACCGGTTCGATGCGCGCCTGATGCGCCGCGAAGCCTGATGTCGCGCTGAAGTACTCGATGTAGCCGTGCATCAGCAAACGCATCGGCCCCTTCGTGTATGTCTCCGCCATTGTGAGTTCGACATAGTGCATTTTCGAAAAGCCGGGGAACTGAATCGAATCGAAGCCGGTCACGTATCGCCGGTCGCGCTCCAGAAGCTGTGGGAGAACGTCTCGCCCGTCGCCGTCCCTTGCCGCTCGGGGCGGACGCGCGTTGCGGCTAGCGATGATCCTGTACTCCGGGAACGGCGGGACTGCAGCGAAGTATTCGTTCGGATAGACATCCACATCCGCGGGATGATCGATTGCGAGCAGCCGGACATGATCGAGGTAAACGAGCTCCTCCATGACTTCGGCAAACCGGAAGCTCAGCCGGCCGTTGCGTGGCTGGACATGACGGCCTTCGATTCGCAAATACTCCGTCGGGTCGGGAATGTTCGTCTCACCCGGCGCAACCCAGTGGCCGACGATTCCAGGGCCGATCATGTCGGAGATGAACTCGTAATGTTTCCCGTTCCACACCCATACGACCGGACACGAACTGCCGCGCCTGTCGATTTCGCGAATGACGTGTCGCCGTCCCGCCCGCAACTGAACCTCATCCTGCACGACGCCCGTCGGCCACAGAAGCCTCACGACGTCCGCTTCTCTTCCCTGATCCACCCCCGCCACAATTTCTCGCGCGTTCTGTCCGAGGTATCCCGAAGAGGATGGCAGCTCCCACTTCTGTCGTAATCCGCCGGCAAATACTTCGACCTTCGATCCGAAGCCGCTGCGGTTGTCGGCGAGCCCGCGGAAAGCGAGCCGGACGGATGAGCGGCGATTGCCGCCGTTGTTCTTCAGCAGGAGAGGCGCGCCTCCGTTTTGCGTGACGACGAGATCCGAATCGCCATCCGCGTCGACGTCCGCCACGGCGAGCCCGCGAGGGCTCGTCAGCTGGATTGTTCGAAGCGCGGCCGCCTGGCTGACATCCGTGAAACGTCCGTCCGAGAGATTTCTCAAGACGACAACTTCGCCCGGGTTTCCCGTGGCATCGCGTTCACCCGCAGCAGCGAGATCGAGCCAGCCGTCGTTATCGATGTCGACCGCCGCAAGGCCCCACCCGCGAAGCCATTGCAGTTCGGGGATTGTCGTCCGTTCGAATCGTGTGCCTCCGTTGTTCTTCCAGAGACTCAACCCCGGCCGGCTCCAGTGTGTGAACGCGAGATCCATGAAACCGTCTTTGTTGAAATCGAATGCGACGACGCCGGCTGGATCCGGAGGAAACGGCGAGTCCCATGGCTGCGATCGCCGGAAGGGTCCTTCACGCGGATTCGTGAGTACGACCGGCGCTTCGCGCGAGCCCGTCAGCACAAAATCGATGGCACGGTCATTATTTAGATCGGACGCGATTGCGGCGATGCCTCCGCGTCCATCCCCGCCCATGCCGGCTTGCGCGGTCCAATGGGTGAAGGTTCCATCGCCATTATTTCGCCACAGCGCATTCGGCGCCGCCGATGTCAAGGATGTGAAGGTCGAGATGTACAGATCGAGGTCGCCGTCGTGATCGAAGTCGACCAGTGTCAGGCCCAGTGGCGTGTTGTCGAAACGAATGCCGGTCGAAGCGGTGGCATTACGAAATCGGCCGCCTCCTTCATTGTGATAAACGGCGATTCCATTCGATAGCCCGAGAACAATATCGTCGCGCGTGTCGTTGTCGTAATCGCCGATCGTGCAGCCGTGAGCTTCTCCAACGGAATCGAGTCCGGCTTGCAATGTCACATCGGAAAACCTGCCGCCGCCGTTGCGGTAAAGGACACGCGTCCGGCCTCCCTGTGCGGCCGGTATCAACAGATCCGATCGCGCGTCGTCATCGAAGTCGATGAAGCAGGCCCCTGCGCCGGCGGCTTGCAGCGAACGGCCCTCAGGACGTGGTGCCTGGACGCCCTCAGGTGCAATGCGGTCACCAATCGCGCTTGCAGCAAAACGAACCGCGAACTGCGCGGGCGCCGTTTCCATACCGGAAGCCGGTTCGGCGGTTGAATATGATCCCTGCTCGCCGTAGGCCAGACTAATCTGCTTGCCGATCTTCGCCTCTGTCAACTGATCGAATCGCGCGAGGTGTTGCGCGGCCATCGCCTGGTTTCCGGAAAGCTGATACGCGCGCGCAAGACCGAACTCGGCCGACAGGTGAAGCGAATCCAGCGCGAGACATTTCTCGAATGCCGCGATGGCCTGATCGTAACGGCGAGACTGCGCGTGCAGTTGACCGATGAAGTACAGCGTATCGGCGTCGCCTGGATCGAGTTGCGCGACCTGTTCGAAGGCCTGGATTGCCGCGTCGGCTTGCGCGAGGGTTCGATACGCAATACCGAGGTTGTACCAGGCCCGCGCGCTCTGCGCCTGCCGCTTTGTCGCATCGAGAAGAACGTCGCGCGCTTCGTCCAGGCGTTGCAGGTTCAGCAGCGCGATACCTTCGTTCAGCCGGGCCGCAAAAAGATTCGGGTCCTGTGTCACTGCGCGGCGGAATGTCTGAAGCGCTTCGCCGATGCGGGCCTGATTCATATATCCCACGCCGAGATTGTTCAGGCGGATGGCCTGGGCGGAGGCGGTCGAACGCTGCGCTGCGCCGACAAGGGCGGCTATGAACGTGAGGGCGACGAATGCGGTTGCGAGCTGTAGACGCGCTTTAGACATCGAGTCCCGGAGGCGCCGTCCACCCTCCACCTTGTTCAACGACGGCTGCGATCGCCAACACGCGTTCCTCCTCCCACGGCCGGCCAACGATTTGAACGCCGATCGGCAGGCCTTCGTCGGAACGATCCATTGGAACCACTGCGGCCGGATTGCCAAGGAGGTTGAACCATTGCGAGTAGCTGGATGCGTCGAGGTAATCCACCTTCTTGCCCTCGACCATCCACGAACGTTCGCCATGACGGAATGCGGGCACGGCATTGACCGGACAAAGAAGGATGGGAATTTCGTCCATCTGATCGAGAACGTGGGCCCGCAGTACATCCCGGGCGAACAGCGTGTCGAGCAATCGTTCCGTCGTGAGCGGAGGATGCCCGGATGCATGTTCGATGATTTCGCGAACGATCGAGTACATGTCGTCTTCCCTGCCCTGATACATCTGTCGCAACAGCATTGCTACGCCATCGATGAACAGGACGGTCCATCGTTGCCGCGCTTCTTCGAGTCCTTCCGGCAGGAACGGTTCCACTTCGTACCCGGCGTCGAGCAGAGTCTTCACGGCGCGCTGAATGGCCCGGCGCGTCTCCGGCGTGACAGGAGTGCGCCCGTCGTCTTCGAAATAGCCGATGCGCGTTTCACGAAGCGAGCCGGCATCGAATGGCCGGATCGGAACCGGAGCAGCGTTCGGATCAAAGTTGTCCGGCCCGGCGACGACTTCGAACATCAGTTGAAGGTCGCGGACGGTTCGAGCCATAGGTCCGACGACTCCGAGCAACGCGAATGGTCCGACCGAAGCCGGAAAATGCCCCGTTGCCGGAATGCGTCCGGGAGTGGGCTTAAGTCCACAGATGCCGCTGAAGTGCGCCGGCACACGGATTGAGCCGCCGCCGTCACTGCCGATTCCGCCGGCCGAACAGCAGGCCGCAATCGCCGCGGCTTCTCCGCCACTCGAACCGCCGGGCGTCCGCTCGAGATCCCAGGGACTATTGGTTTTTCCGTAAAGCGCGCTGTGTGTCTCCCATGCCATCAGGCATTCCGGAACCGTTGTGTTTCCGATGATGATGGCGCCGGCCGCTTTCAGTCGCGCAACGAGTGTCGCGTCGGTCGGCGGAACGTAACCGCTGCGAAGCCGAGTTCCCGCTTCGCACAGGAGTCCGGCGACGTCGATCGAGGACTTGATCGTGATCGGAACGCCATGCAGAGGACCAGTTGGCCGGCCCGCTCGAAGGGCCTCGTCGGCCTCGTGCGCCTGCAGCCGCGCGCGTTGTTCGTCGATAACGACGAAAGCATTCAGCCTGGAATTCCATCGCTGGATCTGCGCCAGATGCGCTTCCAGCAATCCGGTTGCAGTGATGCTTCCGTCGCGAATGCCGGCGGCCATCTGCCATGCGGGCAGGCTCGTCAATTTCATAGCCGGGGATGCTAGCTGAGAATCGATATCAACGCCAAGACGTCTTTGTGCTTATACCGATCGCGGGTCCGTGATCCTTCCATTCAGCGCCGACACAGCGACCGTTGCCGCCGACGCCAGATAGTGCCGCGCTTTCGGATGCCCGTTGCGGCCCGGAAAATTTCTCGCCTGGTTCGAGATCATCACTTCCTCTTCACTCATGGCACCCATGTTCACAGCCTGATTCGATCCTGCACTCGGGGGAAAAACCACGGCGCCGGCATCGTGCAAAGCCTCGATCAATCCTTCCTGAAGCGCCGCCCGGTAAATACTGCGATTCGCCGGAACGACCTGCAGTCGCACGTTACGCGGTACGCGTCGTCCTCGAAGCCTGGCCGCGGCGACGCGCAGATCATCCAAACGTCCACCGGTGCTACCGCCGATCTCCGCAATGTCGACCGGCAGGCCGGCAACCTCGACTACAGGCTTCACGTTTCCAACCGTTGGGGGACATGCGATCTGCGGTTCGAGCTTCGAGACGTCGATCTCGACAACGCGCGCGTAGTTCACCTCCGCATCGTTCGTGATCATCTCAAAATGCTTAAGCCTCGAAACCGACCGCGCGAAGGCCATCGTTTTCTCATCGGGATTAATAAAGGACGCCTTGGCTCCGAGGTCGATCGACATCAAAGGAAACAGCATGCGATCTTCAATCGACAGGCCCTGGACATAAGGGCCGCCATACTCGATGGCCTGGTAGATGGCGCTGTCTTCGCCAAGGTGACCCACGACGAACTGCGCAACGTCCCTCGGAGCCACTCCGCTGCCGGTGTTTCCGTGAAGCAAAACCTGCATCGTCGCCGGCACTCGAAACCATGCGCGGCCATGCTGAAAGCCGAGCGCAGCCATCGAATTGTTGCCGACTCCGGTTGCGAACACGCCGAGAGCGCCGTAGATCGGTGTGTGCGAATCGCATCCGATGATGACGTGCCCGGGCGCCCACAAACCGTTTTCAATGATCACGTGATGCAGGCTGCCGTTGCCGCCGTTGAAGAGATTTGTGATTCCGTGGTCGGCCGCGAACCGCCGGACCTTGTGCAGCGTCCGCGCCGCTTCTTCGGTGGCCGGAGAAAAATTATGGTCGAAGACGAATGCAATGCGCGAAGGATCCAGGATCGATCCGCCTTCAAGCTCCTCGCGAAAGACGCGCGTGACGAAGTTGGCGCTGAGATCGTGCATGACCATGAGGTCGACATTTGCAATCACGACCTCTCCCGGCGCTACCTCTTTTTTGCCGCTCGCCTTCGCCAGGATCTTTTCGATCATGTTCATAGGGCCGTGTCACCGTAGAACAACCGCTTGCCCTTGTGCCTGAACTCCAGGTGAGCCGCCTGTATGCTCGCTTCACCAAGTTCGTACGGGTACGCGCCGTCCAGCTTTTCCATAATCCGCGACTCCGGCGGCGCGGTGATGACAACTCCATGGTGCCGCGAGATTCGGATCCAGTGGCCGCGATATTCGACCGCCAGGCTGACGGAAAAATACTCTTCCAGTGTTGCACCTGTCGCAGGTGCAGGCGCCGAGCGTCCGTTAGTCAGCAGGACGAGGAGATCTTCGGCTCCGGCTCTTCGGAAGCGGCGCTCCAGTCTGCCGGCGAACTGATGGTCCGTCAGGCCGACGCCGTTTGGTATCTCCTGCTCGAGGATCTCTTTCGCCAGCGTCGACGCCTTTCGCCGGATGGACAACTCGGTATTATCGTCCGCGGGAGTCATAACCACCGAGGACTCCACATTCACAAGATCGATTGGGCCGCGGTGGAGCGCTTTATGAATGTCGTAGGGAAAGCGTTCCAGATCCAGCGCGCCGATCCTGGGCCATTGTCTTTCCTCTGCAATCTCGAACAGCGGCTTTGTGAAGTTTCCTGCCGGCCGGACGTCGTCGATGGTGGTGACGGATCGAATCCATCCGTAAACGCGGGGCGAAAGCCCGCATAACAGCGTCGGCGGCATTTCCGAGGGAATGACGAGCAGCGCCCGGTTGAAGTACGGCATGAAGTTCGAAAGGAATCGCGCCTGGTTCGACCGCCACAAGTCCGAATACACGACGAGCGCCGGCAGGTCGCGTTCGGCCAGCACGGCCCGAATCCGCGCGACGCGCTGCTCGAATACCTCGACGGGAATCTCGGACTTGTTCCAGCTGATCAAACCGCGTTTCATTTATTCCCCGGTTCCGTGACGCCGTTCCGCTGCCTTCTCGAACAACTTCTTTTCCGTCTGATGCAGTGACACGCAGCCGTCTTCGGTAACGAGCAGCGTGTCTCCAAACACCATGTATCCGGACAGCGGCAGGTACGTGTTCGGGTGCGCGATCACGACCATGTCCTTGTTGACGACGCAATCGACGTCTTCGAGCACCCATGGGTTCTCGTCCGGGTAGAGTCCGAGATTGTGTCCGCGGACGCGCGTGTATTTGGCGCCGGTGTATTCACCGAAGCCTTCCCGCCGGAAGACGTCGTTTTGAACGCGCGCGACATCTTTAATATTCACGCCCGGCTTCAGAAACTTCTGCGCTGCGGCCTGAGCTTCCTCAAAGATCGCAAAGGACTGTTGCTGTTCCCGGCTCGGTTCTCCAAGCACCATGGTCCGGCAGATCTGCGCGTAGTAGCCGTTTACACAGGGCGTGAGTTCAGTCGTGATGTTGTCACCCGGCTGAAACCGGCGTTCACCCGGCGGCCGCATGCCATAGACTTCCGTTCCACCCGATCCGATCAGCATGAAGTTGTCTTCGGCTCCGTGCGATTTAAGGAACGCCTCGACTTCAGCGACCAGTTCAAACTCGGCCATGCCGGCTTCCGCTGTCTCGACAAAGTGACTGTAGCCCGAATCCGCAAGTCGAGCGGCCTCGCGGATGAAGCCGATCTCGTCGGGGGTTTTGACCCGCCGCAGAGCCTCGACCGCTGCGGTCGCCGAAACGGTCGATTCATCGATGAAACACGCTTCCATGAACTCCTTGCCGGCGATCGCGGTCCTCCCATGTACCATGCGGCGAATGGCGCTTCTGAAATCCGAAGCCCAGGCGACCTTCCCATTGAGTTTGTCGAAAAGCAGTTCGTGGTCCCACGGGTGGGAGAGGACAATCGAGAGCTCGTTCGATCGCGTCAGAGCCGCGACGGCATGGGGTCCGAAGAAATTGAAGTTGACCAGCGAGCGGAAGAAGTCCTTGCGCCAGCTGTGACCATAAAACAGGAGCAGGTCCCAGCCGGATTCGGCCATCAGATCAAGGAACTGGCGTCTGCGGTCGAGATTCAACATTCCGGGGAAAGTGTACCGCTTTTCCCTGGAGCGGATATATTCGACAGTTATGCGCCGGTTCTTTTCGCGGAAACACCTCGAGAAAGTAAAGCACGCCTGGGGAGCAGGCACGATCTGGGCCGGAAAAGACGTCCGTCACTGGCTCCAGCATCAGGCTGTGCAGGAACGAATCAATTTCAAGGTGTCCGGCAGGCCCAGCGTCAATCGCTTCGAATACTTTCTCAATGAATATCTCGCCGGCAAAATGCCCGTCGGCCGCGCGCTGACCCTCGGTTGCGGCGTGGGAGAACTGGAACGAGGACTTTGCCACTACAACTTTGCACAACGTCACGAAGGCGTCGATATTTCCGACGAAGCGATTCGAAGAGCTGTCGAGAACGCCGCCGGGCTGCCACAGATCGAATATCGCTGTGAGAATCTCGATGCGCTGGTTCTGACACCGGATTCCTACGACGTCATTTTGGGCGTCTCATCCATCCATCACGTGCAGGCGCTCGAGCATCTGTTCTCACAGGTTCAACGTGCCCTGAAACCCGGCGCTTACTTTTTCCTGGACGAGTACATCGGCCCGACACGGTTTCAATGGACTGACGAGCAACTGCGCGTGATGAACGAACAGCTGCGTCTGCTGCCGAAAAATTTACGGCGCTCCGTCACGGGCCGGAGGGAGTTCAAACACGCGATCGAGCGAAAGAGCCTCGAGGAGATCCTTCTGGCGGATCCGTCGGAAGCGATCCGCTCGGCGGAGATTGTTCCGTTGCTGTCGCGGTTTTTCAAAGTGATCGAGATCAAGGGCTATGGCGGATCCGTGATCCACGAACTTCTCTACGATATTGCAGGAAATTTTTCTGAAGAGAATCCCGGATCTCTCGACCACCTTCAGACGCTGTTTCGAGTCGAAGACGAAATGATCGCAGGGGGCCGGCTTCAACACGACTTCGCCGTGATCATCGCGCAACGGTAAAGCTCGGCGGGCCGTGTCGTGATGCCTGTGCTACATTCTCTGCACGATGAAACGGATACTCATCTTTGTCCTTCTGACCGCCTGCATCTCCACTTCTGCGCCGCAGGTTCCCGCACCGCAACCGATTGAGAAGTTCTTCGCGGATTTCACCAACGAATGGATGCGCACGAATCCAAACGCCGTGTCGTCCAGCCGGTACTTCACAGGTGAGGAACAGACCCGCTACGAGCGTCAACTGACGGCGGAGACCGACGCGTACCGGCGAAGCCGCACTCAACTCGCGCGGCGAGGGCTCGCGGAGCTGCGCAAGTTCGATCGCGCGAAGCTGACGGACATGCTGAGGGTGTCGGCGGATCTGATGGAATGGCAACTGGAGACCTTCATACGCGAAGAGCCGTTCCTCGATCATTCTTTTCCGCTCAATCAGTTCAACGGCGTCAACGTGAACCTGGTCGAAACACTCACGGTACGGCGAGCGGTCGCCAATGAACGCGACGCGTCCAATTACCTTGCGGCACTCGGTCAGGCCGGCAGGCGTATGGAAGAAGTAATTGCGGAAGCTCGGCGGCTTACGGCGAAGAACATGATTCCACCGCGATTCGTCGTGCAGGCGACCATTACGCAGATGAAACAGTTCATTGCGATGCCGGCGGCCGACAATCCATTCGTGACGACCTTCGATCAGCGCATGGCCACTGCTTCGATCCCCGAACGAACGAGGACGCAGTTGCGTGCCGACGCGGCGCGGATCGTCAGCAACGACGTGTACCCCGCGTGGCAGAAAGCAATCGCGCTGCTGGAACCGCTGGTGTCGCGCGCGACGGACGACGCCGGCATATGGCGGCTGACTGACGGTTCCGAAGCCTACTCGCACTTCCTCCGCCGTTTCACGACCACCAACCTGACTCCCGACCAGATACACGAGATCGGCCTGCGTGAAGTGGCCCGCATCGAAGTGGAAATGGACGCCATCCTGCGGCGTCTCGGGCGCACGCAAGGCTCGTTGAAGGAACGCATCGCAAAGCTGAGAGCCGATCTGGCATATCCGCTGACCGAGGAAGGCCGCACGCGGATCATGGCCGACGTCGACCAGATGCTTCGCGACGCTGAGAAACGCTCGCAGTCATTGTTCGACCAGCGACCGAAATCGCCGGTCATCGCCCAGCCGTTCCCCCGCTTTCGAGAAGCAAATGCGGCAGCAAACTACAACTCGCCGGCGCAGGACGGCTCGCGTCCCGGCGTCTTTCAGATTCCGCTTCGGCCGGAACGCATGACGAAGTTCAGCCTGCGAAGCCTCATCTATCACGAGACCATTCCCGGCCATCATTTTCAGATCGCGTTGCAGGTCGAGAACAAATCGCTTCCACGATTCCGTCAGCTCGGCGCTTTCGGCGGTATCTCCGCTCTCGTCGAGGGCTGGGCGCTTTATGCCGAGAGGCTGGCGTCAGAGTCCGGCTGGTACGAAGGCGATCTGGAAGGCCAGCTCGGCCAGCTCGATTCCGCATTGTTCCGAGCGCGGCGGCTTGTTGTGGATACCGGCATCCACGCGAAACGATGGACCCGGCAGCAGGCGATCGACTACGGCATCGAAGCGAGCGAGGTCGAGCGGTATGTCGTCAATCCGGGCCAGGCATGTTCGTACATGATCGGACAATTGAAGATCGTCGAACTCCGTGACAAAGCCGGAAAGGCACTGGGCAGCAGGTTCTCGTTGAACGCGTTTCACAATATGGTTCTGAATACCGGCACCGTGCCGCTGGAGTTGCTGGAGCGCCAGGTGGATGCGTATATCCGGACCGCGGGCAATTAGTCATCGCCCGATTGCCGATGTTTCCCGCTTCATATATCCTGCGGACCACACCAAACCGAAGGGAACAATACATGACCGAGCCGACCAAAGAAGAATTGCTTGCACGCATTGCTGAACTTGAGAAACAGTCCGGTTCCAAACGGACCGGGCGGCTGGAATTCCGAGTGAGTGAGAAGGGCGGGGTCAGCGTTTATGGCCTCGGTCGCTTTCCCGTGACTCTCTACTACGAACAATGGCAGCGCCTTCTCGGAACGGCGGAGGAGCTTCAAGTGTTTCTTGAAGAAAACAAGTCGAAGCTCAAACTCAAGAATGCCGAATGAAGCTTGCGCTCGCCCTGTTTTTGTTGCTCACCACGATCGGATGTGATCGCGTTACGAAACACATCGCCACGACACAATTGAGAGATCAGCCGTCGCGATCCTGGCTTGGCGGAACGGTTGAACTGGAATACGCCGAGAACAGGGGCGCTTTCCTGAGCATGGGCAGCCGTCTTCCGGAATGGGCGAGCATCCTCGTTTTTCGTGTCGGCGTTGGGATCGCGCTTGCCGCCCTCGCGTTCGTCGCACTCAAGTACCGCTGGACGGGGGCCGCCCTTGCCGGCGCGGTTTTCATCTTCGCCGGCGGCATCTCCAACCTTTTCGACCGGACGCTTCACGGAAGCGTGGTCGATTTCATGAGCATCGGTATCGGTCCGCTACGGACGGGAATATTCAACGTGGCGGATGCCGGCATACTTCTCGGGGGCGTGCTGATCGCCTTCCGGGAGAGCTTTCAGAGGAGCCAAACATGAGAAACCTATTGGCCATGACTGTAGTCGCCGCGGCCCTTCTCCTCCAGAGTTCGGTATCCGCGCAAACCGGCGCGAAAAGCGGGCAGTGGACGACCTATGGCGGGGATCTCGGCAACACGCATTACTCGCCGCTCGATCAGATCAACGCTGCCAACTTCAACAAGCTGACGGTTGCCTGGACGTTCAAAACCGATAACCTCGGCCCCAGGCCGGAGTATCAGTTCGAATCGACACCGCTCGTGGTCAACGGTGTTCTGTATTCCACTGCGGGTACGCGCCGAGCCGTCATCGCGCTGGATGCATCGACGGGCGAACTCCTCTGGACCCACAGCGAACGCGAAGGCCCGCGCGGCACGGCAGCGCCGCGCCAGTTGTCCGGCCGGGGTCTTGCCTACTGGACCGACGGACGCGAAGAACGGATCGTCTACGTGACGGCGGGCTACCGGATGCTCGCGCTTAATGCGAAGACCGGCATGCCGATTCCTTCGTTCGGCAAAAACGGCGTCGTGGATCTGAAGCTCGAAAACGATCAGGAGATCGACCTTATCAACGCTGAAATCGGACTGCATGCCACGCCCGTCATCGCAAAGGATGTCGTGATCGTTGGAGCAGCGTTCAAGTCCGGCGGCGTGCCGCGAAGCAAGTCGAATGTGAAAGGTTATGTGCGCGGCTTCGATATCAAAACCGGAAAGCGGCTCTGGATCTTTCACACCATTCCGTTTGCGAACGAGTATGGCGCCGAGACATGGGAGAACAACTCCGCGGCTTATACCGGCAACACGGGCGTCTGGGCGCAGATCAGCGTCGATGAGGAACTCGAAACCGTATATCTGCCGGTGGAACTGCCGACCGGCGACTACTACGGCGGATACCGGCCGGGCAACACGTTGTACGGGGAAAGCCTGGTGGCGGTCGACCTTCGAACGGGCAAACGAAAATGGCACTATCAGCTCGTTCATCACGGCATCTGGGACTCGGACATTCCCTGCGCTCCGATCCTTGCCGACATCACGATCGATGGCCGCACGATCAAAGCTGTCGCTCAACCCACGAAGCAGGCCTTTCTTTATGTATTCGATCGTGTGACCGGAAAACCAATCTGGCCGATCGATGAAAAGCCCGTCGAACAGTCCACGGTGCCGGGTGAGAAGACAAGTCCAACGCAGCCGTTTCCGTCGAAGCCTCCTGCATACGATCGGCAGGGATCGTCGATCGATGACCTGATCGATTTCACGCCGGAGCTTCGCGCTGAAGCAGTGAAGATTGCGTCGAGGTACAAGATGGGACCGGTCTTCACGCCGCCCACGGTCAGCAAGATCGAGGGACCGCTCGGAACGCTCGCCACCGCCATCAACAGCGGCGGCACAAACTGGCCGGGCGGTTCTTACGATCCGGAGACGCACATCCTGTATGTCTTTTCTCAAAGCGTCATGGGTACGCTCGGTCTGGTGCCCGCCGATCCGAAGACCTCCGGCGACTTCGCCTGGGTCCAGGGCAACGCTCTTACCGGCGCGCGCACAACCGGTGGCGCCGGTGCGGACGCCGGCGCGGATCGCGCGCCCGCAACTGCGGCCGCGGAGAATGCCGGCGCGAGTCTTACCGTCCAGGGACTGCCGCTCGTGAAACCGCCGTATGGCCGGATCACGGCGATCAATCTCGATAAGGGAGAAATCCTTTGGCAGATCGCGCACGGAGAAACACCCGACAACATTCGGAATCATCCGACCCTGAAGGGACTCAACATACAGCGGACCGGACGTCCCGGCGCAGTTGGTCAGCTTGTCACGAAGACTTTGTTGATCGCCGGCGAGGCGGGTGTGTTCACCACTCCGAATGGACGCGGCGCGATGCTCCGGGCGTATGACAAGTCGACCGGAAGAGAGCACGGCGCGGTGTACATGCCGGCTCCGCAAAGCGGAACGCCGATGACGTACATGTTGAATGGGAAGCAGTACATCGTGGTCGCGATCGGTGGGAATGGGTACACCGCTGAACTACGCGCGTATCGTCTGCCGGATTAACTGTTGCCCGATTTCCATTGGTCCTGTCCCATGGACCATGTCATTGAAAAATGCGCAATGGGCAATGACATGGACCATGGGTCAGGATCAACGGACAGCGGACAACGTTACGGCGACACATCCTCCAAAAACCACTCCGTCGGGATCTCACGCCCCAGGCCCATGTCCCTTGCGCGCTTCACCACAGCCGAACCCAGCGCCGCAAACTGCGTCCCGGCGCCGGTGTTGTTGTTAAACACCGTGATCTGATCCGCGTTTGTCCGGCCCGCGACCTTACCCACCAGCAGATCCTGGATTTCGTGAATCGAATCCCACGCCTTGATTCCCTTTTGCGCCACTTCCCAGATATCCGGCGACTGATCCAGTCTCGCGACTTCCTTCGAATGCACGATGTAAAGATCCGCCCGGGCGATGGTCTCGTCGTCGATTTCCCGGCGTTTGTTGCTGGCGTCGGAACCGCCGATGCTTGCGACGTACATTCCTTTTTCTACCCAGTGACCGTCGAACACCGCATCCCATGACGCGGTAGCCGCCTGGACGATGTCGCTGCCGGCCACGGTCTCGCGAGGGGATAATGCGTCGACAACTTTGCGGCCCAGCTTGCGGCTCATCGATTCCGAAAACTCGCGGCGGTGCTGTTCATTCGGGCTGAACACCTTGATCTTTTCGAAATCAAAGAGACTGCACAGGTACTCGAGGTGCGCTCCCGCCTGCCATCCGCTCCCGAAAAGCCCCAGGACCTTCGGCTTCGGCGGCGCGAGGTACTTCGCTCCGACAGCGCTCAGCGCAGCAACGCGCATCTTTTGAATGACGCCGTCCGGCATGATCGCGATCGGCTCAATGCGTTCGATATCGAAAAGAATGACAAGGCCGCAGTAACGATTACCGGTGGCCACGGGCAGAATGCGGCGGCGCTTTACGCCCGCAGTAAACGAATGTCCGGCCATGTCGGACGTGATTCGCAGTGCCCACACGCCGGTTCCCGGACTTCCGCCTTCCTGCGATTTGAATCGATATCGAAAGCCTGGGTTCGCTTTCGACTCCACCGGCAGATACACCTGGCTGCGCGGACGGTTGTATGCGGCGCCATCAGCCAGTTCCCGGTAAACGCTCTCAGTTGCCGCGATCGTGTCCGCCGGAGTCAGAGCTTTCTCGACTTCCTCATTGTTCAGCAGCAATGTCATCGATTTATCAACTGACCGGTTTTCAGAAACGGAATGAGCCCGCCGGCCTGCAACATCTTCAGCAGAAATTCCGGCGCGGGCGAGCCCGTCAAAGATTTCTCTGAAGTGAGATTCGTGACGACGCCGCTTGCGATGTCGACGCGAATGCGATCCCCGGTCTCGACGAAGTCGTGGATGCCGGGAACCTCGAGAATCGGAAGCCCGACCTCATGACCGTTTCTGTAGAACGTACGCGAAAAGCCTTCGGCCAGCACCGCCGCGACCCCGGTGGCCTTGATGGCTTTCGGCGCGATCGCGCGGCCGGACGAACAACCGAAATTGCGCCCGGCGATGATGATGTCGCCCTTCTGAACGTTCTTCGGGAACTCTGGATTCAACGACTCGAGGACGTGCTTCGCCATCTCGGAAAAGCTTTTCCAGACAACATGAGTGGGAGTGATTTCGTCGGTGGGAATGTTGTGGCCGAACTTCCAGCAGCTTCCTTCGAATAACACGGGTGCGATTTTACATCACCTGTAAACTGTACCGGCCGCGAAGCGCGAGCGCGATAGCGCGAAGCCTCAAGCGAAGTCATGAAGCGGATTACGGGTCAACTTTACTTCTGGGTCCTCGTCGCCATTGTTGCCGGCGGGCTTTACGGCTACATCGACCCGCAGCGCGCAGTGAAGCTGAAGCCGCTCGGCGACGGATTCATCGCGCTCGTCAAAATGCTTATCAGCCCGGTCATTTTCTGTACCGTGGTTCTGGGCATTGCCGGCGCGGGCGACATGAAAAAGGTCGGACGCGTGGGCGCGAAAGCCCTGATCTATTTCGAAATCGTGTCGCAATTCGCGCTGATCATAGGGTTGCTTGTGGCAAACATCGTCCGTCCGGGCGAGGGTTTCAACGCCGATCCGGCCACGCTTGATGCCAACGCCGTAGCGGACTACGCCAAACGAGCCGCCAGTCAAAGCACGACCGACTTCATTCTGCGAATCATTCCAACGACATTTCTCGATGCATTCACCGGCTCCGGCGACCTTCTCCAGGTACTTTTCGTCGCCATTCTCTTCGGATACGCGATGACGCGCATGGGCGCATCGGGCCAGGCCGTGCATCAGTTCATCGAAGGGGCTTCACACGTTTTCTTCGGAATGATGAACATTCTCATGAAGCTTGCGCCGCTCGGCGCGGGCGGCGCGATGGCATTCACGATCGGCCGATACGGTATTGAAGCGTTGAGGCCGCTCGCTCTGCTGATGGCCTGTTTTTACCTGACGTGCCTGCTCTTCATTGTCGTCGTTCTCGGAACGATAGCCGCGCTGGCAGGATTCAACATTTTTCGCTTCATCGCATACATTCGCGAGGAAATCCTTACAGTCCTCGGCACGTCGTCGTCGGAATCCGCTCTGGTTCCGCTCATGCAGAAGCTTGAACGCATGGGATGCTCGAAATCGGTCGTGGGTCTCGTTGTGCCGTCAGGCTATTCATTCAATCTCGACGGTACGAATATCTACCTGACAATGGCGGCGCTCTTTGTCGCGCAGGCTTTGAATATCGACCTCACGCTTCGGGAGCAGCTGACGCTTCTGGGCGTGGCGATTCTGACGTCCAACGGCGCGTCCGGCGTCACTGGCGCGGGCTTTATCACGCTGGCCGCAACGCTGGCGGTGGTGCCCTCGATTCCGGTCGCGGGGCTCGCGCTGATTCTCGGAATCGATCGATTCATGTCGGAAGCGCGGTCGATCACGAACTTCATCGGCAACGGTGTGGCGACGATCGTGGTCTCGCACTGGGAACGGGAGCTCGACCGGAAAAAGCTCCTTGACACGTTAAAACCGCGAAGCGTATGACAACCGGCATGCTGAGATACCTCATCGCGGCGATGCTTCTGCTCTCGGGTTGCGCTCCAGCCGCGAGTCCTGACAAATCAGGCGCCCGCACATTCACTCTCGGCATCACGTCCGGCGCACAGGAGTTCGTGGACTTCGTTATGGACCGGCATGGGCTTCTCGATCAGGTCGGATTGAAGGCGGAAAAGGTCAAGTCACTCAGCCCGGCCAATCTGCACCTGATGGTCGCGGAGAGAAAAGTCGATATCGGCTACGGCGGATTCACAACGATGGCAACCGCTCGAAGCGAGGGAAAGGACATCATCGTTATCCACGGTGTCTTCTCGCCGGTGAACATGGTATTCGTCCGCAAGGATTCCCCGATCAAAACCCTAACGGACCTGAAGGGCAAGAAGATCGGCCTGTTCGGCGGACCGGGGTCAACAACCTTCGCTTTTCTCGCCGTACTCTCGCGGAACTGGTACGGACTCGATCTCTTCAAGGATGCGGAACTCGTGACGGCGCCTTCGCCGGCTCTCATCGAGTTTCTTGGAAAGGGTGACATCGATGCGGCGCTGCTCGGAACCGTGGAATCGATCCAGACATTCGCGAAGGACCGGTATCGCGTCCTCGTCGATCTGAGCGCCGACTATAAGGCTCATCAAGGAGGCCGCGCACCTGCGCACGTGACGATCGCAACGAATGAGACATTCGCGAAGGCGCACTCCGATATCGTGCGCGATTATCTGAAGGCCTATAAAAACGCCCTCGACTATGTGAAGTCTCATCCCGAGGTCTGGGACGAATACGCAGCGAGCATCAAGATGGACGATCCTGCCGAGCGTACCCTGCTCCGCGAGAAGATGGGCCCCAACCTTGTGGAGCACTGGGACACGGAACAGATCGCGCTTCAGAACGATTACCTCAAGCTTGTGCACACCATCATCGGCGACAGTGTTCTTAAAGTTGTACCCACGGATCTCATTCGCAATGACTACACTCCCTAGGGTTCTTTCCATCCTGTCTCTTTTCCTCGCGTGGATCGTGCTGTCTCTGATGTTCCCGCCCAGCATCGTTCCCGGACCTGTAGCGGTGTTCAAGGCGATGGCAGAGGACATCGCCGATGGAAACGCTTTCTACCACTTGTATAAAACGCTGCTGCGTGTCGGACTCGGACTGATCCTCACGATGGTTCTTGGCGTCACGATCGGCACGATCATGGGACTGTCGCGCAAAGGTGAAGTGTTCCTGGATTCGTGGGTCATGGTTGGACTGACGGTTCCCGCGATCGTCAACACGATCATCTGCCTGTTATGGTTCGGCCTGAACGATCGCGCGGCAATAGTCGCCATCGGCAGCGCGGCATTTCCGGCGGTGAGCATCAGCATCTGGCAAGGCATTAAAGGAATGGACATGCAACTGGTCGGCATGGGCCAGGCGTTTCATCTCAGCAGAAGCGCGATCATCAGGAAAATCATCTTTCCGCAACTGCTTCCGCACATCCTTGCGTCGATGCGGTACGCGCTCGGCATCTGCTGGAAGATCTGCACGACGGTCGAGCTGATCGGCATGTCCAGCGGAGTCGGTTATCAATTGAATTACTGGTTCGGCGTTTTCTCGATGACGAAGGTCTTCGCGTGGACGCTGTTGTTCCTTCTGGTGATGTTCGCCATCGAGTACCTGCTCTTCAAACCTGTGGAGAACCGGCTTACCCGCTGGCGAACGGGAGTTCCGGCACTGCAGTGGGCGCGATAAAGCTGACCAATATCGCGAAGGAACACGAGGTGGCGGGCGCCAAACGCCTGCGCGTTCTCGAAGACATCTCGTTTGAAGCCGTAGCCGGTTCGTTCACATCGATACTCGGTCCATCGGGGTGCGGCAAATCGACGATCCTGAATCTCATCGCTCGTCTCGATCGGCAGTCGTCCGGCGAGATTTCCACTACCGGCGATCGCATCGGCTTTGTGTTCCAGCAGCCGAGATTGCTGAACTGGCGCACGGTCGCAGATAACGTCACTCTTCCACTGGAGCAACAGAACCTCGACAAAACTGCTCTGCGTGCCCTTGCGATGAAGTATCTGGAACTTGTCGGACTCGGCGGTTACGAGAATTACTATCCGCTGCAGCTCTCCGGCGGCATGCAGCAACGCGTCGCGATCGCGCGGGCGCTGGCGATCGATCCGGACATTCTTTTGATGGATGAACCCTTCAGCGGCCTTGACGAAATCACTTCGCGAAAGCTGCGCCAGGAACTCCTCCAGATCTGGAAGCAAACCGGTAAGACGATCCTTTTTGTGACGCACAGCATCGCCGAATCCGTGTTTCTCTCTCAGCAGATCCTCATCGTCAGCGCAAAACCTGCGCGGATCTTCAAGCGCCTGACCATCGACCTTCCCTACCCGCGAGAGTACGGCGACCTGCGGCTGTTTGAGATCGAAACGCAGTTGACCCGGGATTTCCTTGGAATGGACGCGGGAAAAATGGGGCCGTAGCGGTCGCAACCCGTCCGGTACATTAAGTACGTTATTACCGGAAATAGGGCTACGGCCCCATTTCCCATTTTTCGTTTGCCCCGGCACATCCGGCAGAGATAGAAGTACGGTCCATGATGGTGACTTTTAAAAGACCCGACGGAAAAGAATGTTCGGCCTTTTATGCAGAGCCGGCGCGCGGCAAGACCGCCCCCGGACTGGTGATCATTCAGGAATGGTGGGGGCTGAACGACCAGATCAAAGGCGTGGCCAACCGTATGGCAGCGGCAGGCTATCGCGCGCTCGTTCCCGACTTGTATCGTGGCAAGGTCGGGCTTGATTCGAAAGAAGCCGAACACTTGATGACCAATCTGAATTTCGGCGATGCCGCGTCGCAGGACATCCGCGGCGCCGTGCAACATCTGAAGGAAACCAGCTCCAGGGTCGGAGTCACCGGATTTTGCATGGGCGGCGCCCTGACGGTGCTGGCCGCGGGCAACGTCCCGGAGGCCGATGCCGCCGTCATCTGGTACGGGTGCCCTCCCCTCGACTACGTCGATGCGAGCCAGATCAAGGTGCCCCTGATGGGGCACTGGGCGCTCGAAGACGCGTACTTCCCCATTCAACAGGTCGATGGCCTCGAGGACAAGCTGAAGACGGCGGATGTGCCGTATGAGTTCTATCGCTACAAAGCCAAACATGCCTTTGCAAACGAAACGTTGAAGGATCCCGCAGTCTCGATTGCCTACGATTCGGCTGCAGCCGAATCCGCGTGGAGCCGCACGATGACTTTTCTGGGCCGGCATCTACGATGAAACATGCAAGACGTAATTGATGTCGAGACGCCCGTTGCGGGGCGTGCCGGCAACATCGTCGGCCTTTTCGCCCCGACGTTGTTTCTGAGCGCATTCCTTTTATTCTGCTTCGAGCCGATGGTCGGCAAGATGATGCTGCCGTTTCTTGGCGGCGCCTCGTCGGTCTGGATCACGTGCCTGCTGTTCTTCCAGTTGATGCTGCTCACCGGTTATGGATACGCGCATCTTCTGGAACGTTACCTGAGGCTGGACCGGCAGATCATGGTTCATGCCGTCTTGATGGTGGCAACGTTCTTTTTCCTGCCCGTCCAGTTTGCGGCCCGGCCGGATGCCGGCGCATCGGACCACCCTTCGGCCTGGCTGCTCTGGCAATTGATCAAAACGGTGGGCTTCCCGTTCTGTGTCGTTTCAACCACAGCGCCTCTGCTTCAGAACTGGTTGTCGAAGACTCGAGCCTCATCCGGCCGCGATCCATATTTCCTGTATGCCATCAGCAATGCGGGCAGCCTGATTGCGCTCGTCGCCTACCCTTTGCTCATCGAACCAAGGCTTGGCGCCCGCACGCAAAGCACCTGGTGGCTGCTCGGATATGCGCTTCTCGCGCTGATGGTATTTGTGGCTTCCGCGATTCTCTGGAGAAGCGGCAGCCGCGAGTCTCACGTCGAGGATCTTGAAGCTGCTGCCGCGCCAACGTGGCGTCAGCGATTGTTCTGGCTGGCGGCGGCACTGGTGCCGTCGGCGCTGATGCTGGCGGTCACGAACCACATCCTGCTGAATCTGGCGTCGGCGCCGTTTCTCTGGATCATTCCGTTGGCCGTGTATCTCGTCACATTCATGGTCGCGTTCGGCCGGAGGATTCACATCTCGCCGAAGCTGATGTCCCGGATCGCGCCGATCGTTTTGCTTTTGCTGTTCCCCTTTGTCGCGACCACGCGAGGCGCCGAAGCCAGATACATGTGGTACATCGTGGCAGTACACATCGTGATCCTGCTGACCGGCGCATTGCTCTGTCATACCGCGCTTGCGGCCCGCCGTCCGCCGACGCGGCACCTGACGGAGTTTTACTTCTGGATTGCGCTTGGCGGCGCGATCGGAGGCGCCTTCACGGCGATCCTTTCGCCATTCATTTTCCGCACGGTCGTCGAATACCCGCTGCTCGTCGCTGCGATCGCGTTCTTCCGCGATGACCGGGATCCGGAAACCCGCATCAACGGTTCCGATTTGATATTGCCGGCGCTGCTCGGTTTTCTGGTCATCGGCATTTCGGAGCTAATGAAGTGGGCCAGCGTCGATATCACGGGCGACCTGACGACGACAATCACGCTGAACGCCATCATTGTTCTCATCGCGTACCTGTTCCGGCATCGCTCGTTTCGTTTCGGTGTGACGGTTGCGATCCTCATCATGACGTACAGGAATGTCCTGCCGCAGTTCTTTGGAGGCACGCAATTCGTCTACACGGCACGAAGTTTCTTTGGCGTGAAGGGAGTCAAATTCGATCTTCTGACGAACTCTCGCAGGCTGCTCCACGGCGATACGCTGCACGGGCTGGAAAGTCTCGATCCGGACCTGGCGGGCCAGCCGTTGTCGTACTACCACGAAACAGGGCCCGTGGGAGATGTCATGCGGCTGATGGATGAGCGTCCGGCTCAGCATTTCGGAGTTGTCGGGCTCGGCACAGGAAGCATGGCCGGCTGGACGGCGCCCAACCGGCACATCACATTCTTCGACATCGATCCGCAGGTTCAGGAGATCGCGACGAAGTACTTCACCTTCCTGCCGCACTGCAGGGAGAACTGCGATGTCTTGATCGGTGACGGACGCCTGCTGATCGAAAAGGCCGGCGACTCCACATTCGATCTCCTGATGCTGGACGCGTTCAACTCCGACTCGATTCCGGCACACCTCGTCTCACGCGAGGCATTGCAGATGTACCTGAACAAACTCAAGCCCGATGGACTCCTGATGTTTCACGTTTCAAATCGGTACATGAACGTCGAAGGTCTCATATCCGCGCTCGTGACCCATGCCGGTCTCGAAGCGCGAGTCCGCTACGACGAGGAACAGCAGATCGCGTTGAAAACGCGGTCGCATTACATCGTCGCAGCGAAGAACGAGAATGCGCTCGGGTTGCTGGCGCACGACGAGAACTGGTTCAAAGTTGAAAAGCCCGAAGGCATCGAGCCCTGGACCGACGACTACACGAACATGCTCGAAATCCTGCGCTGGTGAACGGCAGAACGAGGGAGGAACAATGCACTATCTGTTGATGTACGACCTTGCGCCCGATTATCTGGAACGCCGCGGCCAGTTCCGGGCGAGTCACCTCGCGCTCGCCTGGCAGGCCTCTGAACGCGGCGATCTCGTTCTCGGCGGAGCGCTGGCTGATCCCGCGGATATGGCAGTGCTCCTGTTCAAAGGCGACTCTCCGGCGGTTGCCGAACGGTTTGCGGCCGAAGATCCCTACGTCAAGAGTGGCCTGGTCAAAAACTGGCGAGTGCGTCCGTGGACGACGGTGGTTGGTGAGACTGCCAGCACGCCGGTGAGATAGTAGACGATGGAGACAAACATGAAAAATGCGCGCGAGTACTACACTCGGTGCTTCGAGAACGAGGCGCCCACGTTCGTCAAGGTCATTAAGGCTGTTCCGCCGGATCAGGCCGCCTACAAGCCCCACCCGCGATCGACTTCGGCCGGCGATCTGGTCTGGCTTTTAGCTTCGGAACTTCACGATGCCTGCGAACTCATCGATCGAGGAGAGGTGAACTATGTTCCGACGACGGCCCCCGGGGTGACAGATTCGCTTGCGGCATATGAGAAGAATGCCGCGGCCCTCAAAACGCGCCTGGAAACGCTGGACGACGCGAAGTGGGATGGCGCGGCCCGCTTGAAGATGGACGGCAAGGTCGTATGGGAGGCCACGCTCGGCGACATGTTGTTCGGCTTCCTGTTTGACGCCGTGCACCACCGCGGCCAGCTCTCGAGTTACCTCCGGCCGATGGGATCTAAAGTCCCCTCCATCTACGGTCCGTCGGCAGACGATCCCGGTATGTGAACGCGCTCAGTTTTTCCTCGATCGCACGACGACGAACTTTGCACTGCTTGCAACGGTATCGCAGTTGCCGAAGAGCCGGCTGAGTTTAGCAAGATATCCGAGGTGACGATTGCCGACCACCCATAGCTCGCCGCCCGGTCGCAGGGCGTCGCGAGATTCGACAAACATCTGCCAGGCTGTGGCATCGTTGATGGCGTGATCCTCATGGAAAGGCGGATTATTCAGCACGAGGTCAAAACCGACGGTTGGCCGTACGCTGTTCCCAAGGTCAAAAAGCCCGTTTCCTACGACGAAGTGCGCTGTCCGCTCCGGGCCCAGGTTTGCCAGAAAGGTCGCTTCGGCTGAAGCGACGGCCCGGTACGATTCATCAACGAACGTGATCTCTGCCTGGGGACTCTCCATAGCTGCTCTCATTCCGAGGACCCCGTTTCCGCAGCCGAGGTCAACAATGCGATGCGGACCCTTGCGACGAGGCAGATGTTCGAGCAGTAACCGCGAACCGCCATCGAGACGCTCTGAAGCGAAAACGCCGGCGTGGTTTGTCACTGCCTCGTCGCCGGGAATCATGGTGTGCACCTTTGGCCACGGATTTGGTGGACGCCGGAGACCGGGATCAGGCTCGGAGAAGATGAGCCGCGCCTTCTTTTCGGCGAGCGATGTACGCGTCGGCCCAACGATCTTCGCAAACAGATCGAGCGTCGACATATGAATGTGTCTGGTCATCGCCGCGGCGATCATCGTTGTCTTGTCGTGCAGGTGTGGCGCAATGCGGTGGAGTTGGTCTTCCAGCAGGGCGAGGCTCTTTGGCACTTTCATCACCACGATGTCGATGCGAGCCGGCAGGAGATCGAAGCTCGTCAGGGGCCTTACAGCCGCGACGTCGATGTGATTGCATCGCAGGTTCTCTCTGCTTGCCGCATGAGCGAGGTATGAATCGGAGAGTGTGAACGGCCGACGATGCGATAAAGCCGTCGATAGCGCGCCCCAGCTGTCATTGACGATCAGCACCTCTCCACTGGGTTCGCGGCAATCCTCGAGTTGCCGCAGAATGAGTTGGTCGGCGGCATCCCACGCCTGCAGCGTTTCGTTTGCCCGTTTTGGATAACGGTTGAGATTGAACTCACCTGTGCGGCATTTGAACACAAAGCATATGTTGCACGAAAAAGGGTCTCAGGCGCCGGACCGATTTGGGTGGTGGCACGGCGGAGGCTACTTCCTGGCAGGACTTGCAGCCGGCGCACTGGAACGGATAATGGCCGCGCGCGACAAGACCTCGGGATCCTTGATGCCTACCGAGAGTGCTCGATCTATGGTTTCGAGGGCCTCACGGTGGTCGTTGTTCACGTGCAACGCCCAGGCATACGCGTCGAGCGTGTAGACGTCTCTGCGGCGCTCGACTTCCATCCGGGCAATCTTCAGCGCTTCGGCAGGCTTCCGGGCGTGGTTTGCATAATAAAAGACGAGTTCACGGTTGGCGTTGTCCCAGCCAGCCGATTCCTCAAGGGCTCGCTTTTCAAATTCGGCGAACATTGCCGTGGCCTGCGTCCGTCGTCCCGCCCTGTCCAGTGCCTCAGCCAGCGAGAAGAGGTTTTCCGGATGCGGAGCGGCTTTATATCGACGCTCGAGCATGTCTGCAGCTTCGACATGCTTTTCCTGTACCGAGCGAACTCTCGCCAGATTCGCCAACGCATAGTGATAGTTTGGAAACAGCTTCAGCGCTTCCTGCAGCATGAGCTCCGCGTTGGCATTTCGGCCGGCCAGCAGCTCCAAATGGCCGAGCTGAGTCAGCAACCAGGCTCGATCTTCTACCTCGAGGGGCGGAGTCCGTTCATAGGCCTTGGCCATCAGTTCTAGGGCGCCCTCGATGTCGCCGAACAACTCGCGAAGATATGCGGCTCGCGTAAAAGCAGGGATGTTGCCCGGACGCAAGTCGAGCATCCATTGGCAGGCTTCTTCTGCTTCCTTGTAGTTGCCCAACTCGACGTTGGCATCTGTCAGGAATCCATAGACGAACAAATCATCCGGCGCCCGCTTGTTCAGAGTCCTCGCCAGATCCAGCGCCTGGCGGAACTCGTGCTTTCCCAGCAGCACCCAGGCGCGCATTTTCAAGGCTTCGAAGTTGTCAGGTGACAGTTTCAGCGATCGGACGATCGCCTCCTCGGCTTTGTCGTAGTACGCGTTATCGGACGTTTCGCGTGCGCGTCTCGCAAACGCCAACGCGAGCTGATTGTAGCCGTCGGGCTTTTCGGGCCTGGCGGCCACGACCTTCTGCGCTGCCGATACTGCCTGTTCCGCAGGTGAGGGCTGCTGGGCGAGCATGCTGCAGGTCCACACACACACAGCCACGACGGCAACAGAAGAGGTCCATGTATTCTTCATACGCAGTTACCGACCTAGGGCAAACAGAAGCCGCCGGGCCCAGCGAAGCAGCCAGGCTCTCCTGGATCGATGTGCCGGCGGTTGCGTCCGGAGGGCGCGTTGGCCAGATAGGGGAACTGTGTTCGAAGGGTCGCGTCGTTGACGTTCACTCCGTCGCCGAGCCTGTTATTAATTACGTCAACGTAGCCTGGAAACGGCGCCGCCAACACACCACCGACGACCAGGCGCAGCGCCACGTCAGTTACATCGTCGAACAGGCGCCTTCCATTCGGGAAGCCCGCCGGATCTCCGCCCAACAGGCCGTGACGGCTGAGCAACGAACTTCCGATCGGGGTGAAGTTAACCCCGGTATTCAGCCGCAACAGATCCGCTACTGGGCCGGACGGTGTGCCGCTTGCGGCGATCGGAGGAGCATAGGTCACGACCGGCAGCAAATCCAATCGGGGCGGGGCGGGAATCGCAACGGCCCCTCCGGTGAGCGCATTCACCACGCGAGCCAGCGCTGGATCCAGGAAGAAGCTCACGAACTGTGAATCATTTTTGGGCTGATCCATGCTGAAGCGATCTTTGAAGCCCGTCCCAACCAGCAGTTCATTGATGAGCGGGTTGCCCATCCGCTGAACCTGGGCAAAGCCACCGCTGCCCGTGGCCGGGAGTGGCGGTCGGCGAACGCTTATCCGCGGACGCGAGGTCGTTCCAAATGCGCCAATGGTCGCTGCCGTTGAAGTGGGTGGCTCTATCGCGCCGGTCCGCGTCAGGAGGCTGATCGGCACCTCAATCGCAATTGAGTTCACGGCGTACCCCGAAATCGTGTCGGCGGCGATGTTGGCGTTAACGACATTCTCGACGGCACTCAATATGGGCGGCGCTTTCGATGTATTGAACGTATCGAAAGCGCCGCCCAGATCGATATAGAACGCATCGTCCGTGGTGCCGGCGAATACCCTGACTTGGTTTGAGAGGTTGTAAACTCCGGCGTTGAACAGGGTGTTGTAATCCATTGTTCGCGGACCAGCGTTGGCCGGGACCGCAAAAAGCGGATCGCCTGTCTGGTTCACGAGGGGGGTCGAAATGCCGCCCTTCACCATGGTCACGCTGTATCGCTGCCGCTGTCCCAACCCGATATCGTCAAATGATTTGATTTGCGGTGGAACGATCAAAGTGCCGGGCGGTACCGGGGGTGGTGAGTTCGCCGGAGCAAATGCTCCTCCGCCGACACCTGCGTACACCTGAAACAGGTTCGGCAGGCGCTGTTCCGTAACGAAGCGGAACTGGAACAGGACGTCCTCGACTGCATCGTTATTGTTGTCGACCTTGATCTCATAGAGGATGTCGGAATCGAACGGGAAGTAGTTGGGCCCATTCGCCGGTTCCAAAAGTGGATCCACACACAAAATCATCGTGACATGGGTGCCGGCGCCAGGTCCGCCGTAGCTCTTGAAAGCGAAGAAATCCGATATGTCTGCCTTGTGGTCCAGCGCGGTTATTGGCGCTTCGCGGTGGTTCGCAGCGAACATCAGGTGGGACAGGATCAGACTGACGCCAATGATGATGGCAAGAGGAACTCTCGTTTTCAGCATGGATCTTCTCCTTCTGAGCCAGTAACCGGATTAGTTGGGCGTGTCAGGCGCCGCCGTACCCACAACGCAATGAGCCCGGCACCGACAAGCAGTACTGTAGCGGGTTCCGGAACGGCAGCTGCCTGGAACTCGTTCGTCACGGTCCCCGGTGCATCCGGTGCGCCGAGGAGGGCGGAACCGGATAAGCCGCCGTCAATGGTGATGTCCGTGAAAACATCGAAAAATGAGATCGGACCGAAAGCTTTTGAATCCGGGCCGGTCGACCCCAGAAAGTTCTGCGCCGTAATCAGGCTGAGGGATTGCGGGCTCGAACAGTCTGAAGGGTCCGAGGCGAAATTGCCTTCCAGACACAAGTCTGTGACAACGAAGACAACCCCATCACCAGCGGCTTCAGCACCGGCCATCGACAGGAGCGCGCCCTGGAACTGGAACCCGGAGGCCGAATAGCCGATCGCGATTCCAAGAAGTTCGCCGGGACCCGCATTGGTTGTCAGCGCGAAAACAAATCCCAGCCCAGTCGGAGTCACAGAGATGAGTGAAGGGTCGATCGCGCTGCCGCCGGAGAATGAGGCCCTGGCGCTGAAGTCGGAAAATGTCGCACTCCCGATCTCGCAACCCCCAGAGCCAAGGCCGATATAGGCAAGCAATGAGCCCGGCGCGCAGGACGCAGCCAGACCGAAAACAGGCACTCCAACGATAAGCAGTAGCGTAAGTAGGAGACGATGCATTCCCTTACCCTTTCCAAGTCAGAGTCCTTCAGGCGTTTTCGACCCGGACTCGGGCTCAGTGCTCGCGCTTCCTGACGCTATGAGGATTATTTGATTCCCATCGCCCGCACATCCTTTGCCAATCGTCGGTCGATGCAAGTCACTGACATGTTGGGTTGAAACCGCCAAGTTGACTCCGCGCTGTTCACTGCGATTGTAAGGAAAGCCGACAATAACCGGTTCGATGCCGTACATGCCTTGGAAGAGTGATGTTACGAGCCTTTGGAGTTCGTAAAGTTTTCCGACGGTCGCAAGCAAACGAGAAGAACTACTTACTGCAACGCCGACAATACAGCGGAGTGCAGACGGCCATTCGAGCCGATCGAGTCGCCTCCGCGGATCGTCGCGTCACCCTTCCAGTCCGTGAAACGGCCGCCCGCTTCGGCGATGATCGGGAGTAACGGAGCGCAATCCCAGACGTTCATGATGGGGTCGATCATCACGTCGATGCGGCCGGTGGCGACCAGGACATATCCGTAACAATCGCCCCAGGTCCGATGTCGGGCCGTTTGTCCGATCAGGTTCCGCCATGACGGCCCACGCCCGACCTTCTCGAAATACTCTGCGCCGCTTGTCGAGACGGTAGCGTCCTGCAGTGACGCGGTTTCGGAAACACGAGCATGCCGGCCATTCCAGTAGCAGCCGTGCCCTCGAGCGGCATACGTCATTTCGTCGAGCGCAGGGCAATTTACGACGCCGAGCACCGGCTCATTCTCGAACTCCAGTCCGATGAGCACGCCATAAAACGCGACACCGTGAACGAACGACTGCGTCCCGTCGATCGGGTCCAGAATCCACGTATAGCGCGAAGAACCCGGCTCGGCGCCGTACTCTTCCCCGATAATTCCATGATCCGGGAAGCGTGACCGGATCCGCTCGCGAATCATTTCCTCCGCCCTGCGGTCCGCGATCGTGACAACGCTCTGATCGGACTTTCGTTCGATCGGCGGCTGAGTTTGAAAATACTCGAGAGTGATTTTGCCGGCGCGCCACGCGAGGTCGACACCGAAGTCGAGAAGATCGCGCAGTTCGGAATCCGTCATGTTCAGCGAAGCATTTCGGAGAGCAGCCGGGAATCCGCCTCGCGCGGAAGTTCCAGGCCCAGCATCAGCGCCAGTGTCGGCGCGATGTCTTCAGGACCGGACGGCTGATTGTATTGGCCGGGCTTTACGGCAGAACCCATGAAAACGATCGGGACGTGCCTATCGTAGTCGTACGCGCTGCCGTGCCCTGTCCCGCCGACCAGCGAGCTCATGTAGACATGCTTCTTTAAAAGCACGTTCAGGTGCGGGCTGCGGGGCGCGTAAAAGGAATTTCGAAAGAGGGGCAGAAAGGGATCGGAACTCGGCACAGTATTCATCAGATCCGCGTGCGTGTAGACCTTCTCCACGAGGCCGGTGCGCATCAGAGCCTCGATAGCAACCGCCTCGACGTCCTTTCGATCGATTTGGCGGAGGCGCATCGTCTCTTCGTTGAAATAAAAATCCGGCGCGGAATAAACGAACAGATTCTCGATGACACCGAAACGCTGATCCAAAGCCTGTTTAGCTGCGGTCTGCAAAACAGCCGGCGCAGCGCGCCGCGCATCGACGCCTTTCGCTTTCAAGGCCTCGACCAGCGGAAGCGATCCGTGATCCGCGGTCATGATGACCAGCGTGTTGTTGAGGCCGACACGGGAATCGATTTGCTTGAAAAGCTTGTCCAGCAACAGATCGAGCCTCAGCAGTTGATCCATCGTCTCATGGCTATCGGCTCCGTACGTGTGCCCGACGACATCGGTACTGGAAAATCCAACCGCAAAAATGTCCGTGGTGGAATCCTCACCCAGCCGATGCGCCTTCATTGCTTCAAACGCGAATTCCAGCGTCATCTCATCCGAATAAGGCGTGCGACGAAGGTCGTCGTAGAAGAGGCGCTCGGGCGGCTTGCCGCGAATCGCGTGAGGGAACACGGTGTCTTTGCGGTCCCATTCGCCGTCGACGTGATCGGGGCCCGCGTATTTTTCGTAGAGGGCTGTGTCGGGAAGCAGGCGCGTCCAGCTTTTGCCGGCATAACTATCGCCGATGTGACGGTTGTTCCACGCCACCAGCCAGGCCGGCGCTTCACGCATGTAGTACGTGCTCGAGATAAAGTTACCGCCGGCTATTTCGTACCAGTAGGCCGCGTCGGCGCGGCGTCCGCCCATCAATATGGCTGAACGATCCTTCTGCGATACGCCGACAACAATCGACTGCGGGCTTTTGGATTTCAGGACGTCGCCGACGGTGAAGCTAAACGCGTTCGCAGGCGACGCGCTGCGGCCGGTCCCTCCGATCGTGCCTTGAACCGGGTCATCGACGACATTAACGAACTTGCGTTGATACGAGTCGTACCAGTCGTTGGCGACGATGCCGGAATGGCTCGGATGACGGCCCGTCAGAATCACGGAATGCCCCGGACCCGTTTCCGTCGCCGAATGGCGATAGTTCGCGTCCGTGAATACCGCGCCGCGATCCAGCAGCGTCTTCAAGCCGCCTTTGTAGAGAGTCGAGAAGCGAGTCAGATAATCGAACCGCATCTGATCGATCGACAAGACCAGAATCAATCGCGGACGATTCGGGGCAGGCGCCGGAGCGGGCGCCTGCGGAGGCGTCTGGCTGAAGACTGTGATCGCAGCAGTGAGGCCGGCGAGGCCGGCGATCCATAAGACAGCCGTCTGAAAACGGCGCAACGAGCGCATTGTTACTTCTTATTTGTCTCGATGTAATTCAGCATGAAGGTCTTCAATGCCTGATTCGTAAGACCCAACGCCGTGGCTTCCGTACCGGCGCGTTCGAGGTCCCATTTATCCACGATGACGCGTTTGACGAACCACATGCCGGCGGCGCGGTTGCCGCTTCCGCAATGAATAAACGCCGGTTGTACGCCCGGCTGCTGAATGGTTTCGAGGAACTTCGTCACGGCAGCCGGATCCATCGCGGCATTGTTGAACGGGATGTTGAAGTATTTGATTCCGGCCGTCTTTGCTGCGGCTGTCGCGCCTTCGATATCGGCACCCTGCTCGGTGGGTTGCCGCACGTTGATGATGGAAGCGAATCCCATCTTCTTGATCTCGGCAACTGCCGACGTCGTCACGGCTCCCGCGCAGGCGACGGTTGTTTCAACACGCGCGAGGTTCGTGATGCCTGGGACGGTTTCTTTTGTGACCTGGCCGTAGGACGTGCCGACACAGATCGATGTCACCGCAATGAGCGCAAATAACTTCTTCATAAATGTCTCCTTAAACCGAGAGGGCGAATGTGTAGCCACGCTCCTGCGCACGGCTGACGGTTACGATTCCAGCGGGAACCATGTGCGCATTCGCGATCGTGTTCGCAATCAGTTCATCGTTTACGGCGGCTGTCTGGCCTCCGGTTGCCGAGGCGATGGCGCCGGCGAGGGCGCGAGTCGCCATGCGGCACACGGCGAAGTGAACGCCTCGTTTAATCAAACTGTCCAAAGTAATGCCCAGGCTGGGCAATGCTCCGCCATAACCGGCAGCATTGAAAAGGTTCGAGTCCGGCGGTTGCTTCGTTTTCGGATCATTGAAATTCAGGCGCTGCGCGAGAACGCTGCCGTACTTCGCCCAGATCGCGTTGTTGAACGCAAAGGCCGTCGAGTTGTGCCGCGCGATGAGAACGACGGCCATATCGGAATAATCGAGGCCATAACTGCTCTTGTTCGCTTCCAGAAAGTTGTTGCTGAAAAGAAGCGCTCCACCGAAACCCGCCGGGTCTGTCGTGTCGAACACCATCCGATGCTTGCCGGGAAGCTTCTCGAGCCAGTCATCTTCACTGTGGCGCGCCGGCTGGTATAGCACCGTTGACTGCGCGGGCAACGCCGGGGGTTTTAGCGCGATTGCCGCGCCGAGCGAACCGAGGAAAAAACGTCTTCGTATCATGGCCGTGAATCTTACTTTCGCGCGAGGAATTTGTCGACAATCGCGGCAAACTCGGACGGATTCTCTTCGCTGGGATAGTGGCCGGCCCCTGGGATCGTCGCAATCTCCGTTTGTGGCAATACCTTACGGAGTTCGGTTTGCGTTGCTGCAGGCACGATCGTGCTGCGTCCGCCCAATATATAAATGATAGGAGATTTGATCTCACGCACGAAACGCCAGAGTTCTGTCGGAACGAATCCATTGCCGATAGCGGGATCGCGTTTCCAAATGATCCGGCCGTCGGGCCGTTTTTTGGATCCGTAACGAACGTACGCTCGCAGGATCTCCTCGCCCGTTCGCGGATTCGCGTTCTTCTGTTGCGCGAAGAGTTCATCTTCCGATGCCCAGCCGCGTTCATCTTCCTGCTTGAGCCGGTTGACCATGCCGTCGGCTATTTCCCGCGGACGCTCGGGCCCCACGTCCTCTGCAATCACTGCGGAGACCAGTTCCGGATGAAGTCCCGCGAAGACCTGCGCGACGCGGCCACCCGTCGAGTTTCCCCAGATCACGATGTTTTTCAGGCGAAGCTGCTGAGCGATGGCTTCGATGTCCTTGACGTAGTCCTCGACGAGATACGCGCCTTTGGGGTCCCACGCCGAATCGCCGTGCCCGCGCATGTCGACCGCCAGCACCCGATACCGCGACGCAAAGTGCGGCGCAATGTGATCGAACGTGCGGGCAACGCGTCCGATGCCGTGCAACATGATGAGCGGAGGCTTGTCGGCGGATCCCCACTCGAGATAGTGGATGCGGAGACCATTCACGGTGATGAACCTGTCGGCGGGCGCCGTTTGAAAAAGGATTGAAATAAACGTTACCAGAGCAAGAATCATGGGGCCCCCACATCAACAATCAGCTTTCGGCCATCAGCAATTTTGGAATTGCCGGTTGTCGATTGCCAACTGCCAATCTTCATTTACGCATTTACGTATCGGCGATCACTAATTGCTGTCCTTGCATCACAAGCTAAACGCGACCAGTGCGTTATCCGCTCCCGTCCCCGTGGCGACAACAATGTACTGCTTCCCCGATCGCGTCCGGTACGTCATCGGTATCGACGTGTTGTCGTATGGAATCTTCTCGCGCCACACTTCCCTGCCGTTTTTCTTGTCGAACGCGTACAGATACCCGTCGCCACCGCCGATGAACACGAGTCCTCCTCTGGTCACCATCGCGCCTCCGCGATTATTCGGCGACCCGAGTCGATCGGGCAGAGTGACGCCTTTCAAGAGAGGATGCCGGCGTATCGCCGGATTGCCCTCGCCAAGCGGGACCTTCCACGCGATCTCGCCCTTATTCAAATCGATCGCAGTCAAAACTGCCCACGGCGGCGATATGAGCGGCAGCCCGCCTGTCAGAGCCGCGCCATCTCCCCCGCGAGCGAAGACGTTCGAATAGTCCACCGGAACGAGCTTTTCGGAACCATTGTTTTTCCCGACACGATTCACGCCGATTTGATTTGCGGCGCGTACGAACAGGTACCCGGACTCCGGATCAAATGCCGCACCGCCCCAGTTCGCACCGCCGTTTTGCGCGGGCCGTTGAAGCGTTCCTGTTAATGAAGGTGGCGTGAAGATCGGCCCAAGCCGGAACTTCCGCAGTTGTTCTTCAGCGAGTCTTTTGATTTCAGGCGTGAGGTTGTTCGCATCCTCCAGCAGGACACCCTGGCTGACGAATGCCGGCGGTTTCGTCGGGAACGGCTGCGTCGGATATGGTTTTTCGCCCGGTACGTCGGTGTCGAACGGAACGGCCCGTTCTTCAACAGGCCACACCGGCTTTCCCGTCACGCGGTCGAACACGAATGTATCGCCTCGCTTGGTCACCTGCGCGACTGCCTCGATCCGGCGTCCGTTGACTGTAATCGTCACCAGGTTGGGCTGTGTTGGAATATCCCAATCCCACAAACCGTGATGGACGGTCTGAAAATGCCACTTCATCTTCCCTGTCGCCGCATCCAGGCACACGAGCGATTCGGCAAACAGGTTGGCTCCAGGACGATGCCCGCCATAGTAGTCGCTGCTCGGAGTGGACGTGGGCAGGTAGAGCAGTCCGCGCGTTTCATCGAGCGCCATCGGCGCCCAGACATTGCCGTGGCCGTTCGATCGCCATGATTCGTTTTCCCATGTATACGCTCCGGCATCCTTTGCGGATTGCGGAATAACGGAAAAGGTCCAGACGCGCTTGCCCGTGCGGGCATGGAATGCCTGAACGTATCCCGCCGGATCCGGACCCTGAACGCGGTCCGGGACCTGGCTGCCGAGAATCACGAGATCTTTGTAGATAACCGGAGGCGAGCTTTGCGTTGCGTGCGTGTCGTCGGAAATGCGAGGGAGATCGTTTATCGGAACCTCACCGTTCTTTCCGAATGTGTGAACGGGTTCGCCAGTGCGGGCATCGAGAGCGATGAGACGATTGCGGCTGTTCAGGAAGATGAAGAGCCGGCCGTTGTCGCGCCAAAAGGCGGTGCCGCGCAATTTCCATCCGCTCGCAGAGAGCAACTGGCCGAGCTTGTAGGCCTCGCCGTCGAATCGCCAGAGTTCTTTGCCCGTTTCCGCGTCGAGCGCGGCAATGCTGTTGTATGGAGTCGTCACGTAGAGAACGCCGCCGATCATCAACGGTGTCGCTTCAAAGAAACCGGGAGTGGTGCCGTATTGAGGAAGCGCGGTCTCCCAGTGTTTCCAGGTCCAGGCAACTTTGAGCTGCTGCACGTTGTCGATGTTGATGTCGGTGAGTTGCGAATGCTTCGTGCCGGCCTGATCGGCGCCGTAGTAGAGCCATTCCACCTGGCGCGAGGATTGAGGAACCACGGAGGCGCAGAGACACAGAGACAGGACGACTAGAGCCAGCGCTTTTCTCATTTGTGCCTCCGGGGATGCGATTGCGGCGAATTCTACCAGAAGATGTCGACCAGACCGGAGTCGGTGATTGCTTGATCTTTCGTGATGAGCGGCAGGTCCATCAGGCGGGCGGTAGCCACAATCGTCCGATCAAAGGGATCGCCGTTGAACCTGTATCGATGGGCTTCAGCTATAACGTCCAACCCAAGTGCCGCCATGTCTATGCCACGTCTGGCAACGAGCGCAGCGGCCCATACGTCGAACGGTTCTCGCACTCTTACCTTGTCATGCTCGACCAGCAACGAGATTTCCCAGAAAACAGCGGCAGGTATGACGATGAGAGCCCGCTCAGCAAATGCAGCCTCAAAGGCGCGTACCACCCGAGGCGAAAGGCGGGAATGCTTTCCGGAGGTATACCAGATGACCGGGTGCGTATCCGTGACAAAGGCAGCCACTGAAGCTCAAGACCGGCCGGACTTCAGAGCAGATCGGCCCGGCTTGGCGACCACTCTGGAAAAACGAAGGGCTATTTGCCTGCTTCCTTCCTCAAGATTACCGACCCACGTGATCGATCCTACGGGCTCCCAATCCGAAAGAAACCGTTCCTGTGCTGCCAAAAGCGCGAGTTTCTTAACGTAAGCGGCGGCAGGAACGGAATAACCAGCTTCCCATCTCCAAATCGTATTCTTGGGGGCGCCAAGGAGTCGCGCAAACTCTTCCTGAGTTCGTTTACCTCGCAACAATCTAATGACCGACGGATTCCATTGGTGAGTTTTATTCTTCCTGACCATCATACCCTCGTGATCTACATCTGAAGTCTACATCAAAGCCTTCGCATATAATACGGGCCAATGAATACCGCGCTCACAGGGGCGACGGTCTACGTCAGCCCGAACGAAAAGCCGATTCGAAACGGCGTCGTGGTTATCGAAGGCAGCAGGATCCAGGCCGTCGGCGATCCGGCGAGCGTTCGTGTACCCGAACATGCGACGACGATCGACTGTTCGGGCATGGTGATCGTCGCGGGTTTCTGGAACAGTCACGTCCATTTCTTCGAACGCAAGTGGACGAACGCGGGAACAATCCCCGCTGATGAACTCGGCCGCCAGCTTCACGACATGTTTGGCCGGTTTGGTTTCACGAGCGTGTTCGATCTGTCCTCGCCCTGGGAGAATACGCGGCAGATCCGGGACCGCATCAACTCGGGAGAGGTCTCGGGGCCGAGGATTCGCTCGACAGGGATGGCCATACTGCCCCCGAGTCCATGGCTGCCTCCGGATTCGCTTCTGGATTTCATGGGCGTGATGAAAATTCCGTTGACCGTCGTGGCGGATGCCGAAGAGACCGCGGCTCTCGCAAGAGCGCGACTGGACGACGGAGTCGACGGGATCAAGCTGTTCATGTCGACGCCTTCCAAATCCACGATGCCTCTGAACGCGATTGAAGCCGCCGCCAATGAAGCGCATCGCGCCGGCAAGCCTCTCTTTGCCCATCCCAACACCGGCGCAGACGTACTTTATGCGCTTCAAGGAGGCGTCGATGTCGTCGCGCACACGACACCGCACTCCGGTCCGTGGGACGAAGCCATCCTTCGAGAGATTCAGCGCCGGCACGCGGCCATCACACCGACGCTCGCCATCTGGAAATACTTCGCGCGTCACGACCGGATATCCGGGCAGGACAGGATTGCCGGCACCGAAGCAGGCCAGTTGCGCGCATGGATCGATGCCGGTGGAACTGTTCTCTTCGGGAGCGATATCGGCGCTCTCGAGTACGATCCCGCTGACGAATACGCGCTGATGAGCGCCGCCGGAATGACGTTTCCACAGATTCTTGCTTCGCTCACGACGACGCCGGCCGAGCGTTTCGGTGAATCCCAACGGCTTGGGCGCGTGGCCCCCGGCTTCGAAGCGGATCTTGTCGTACTGAAGGAAGATCCCGCGCTGCATCCCGAGGCTCTGACTCGTGTGCAGTACACCGTTCAGGCAGGAAGACTCATCCACCCTTTTCACTGAGAGTGATTGATCCTATGCACGACATACGCTACGCCTTCCGGCAAATGAAGCGGGCCCCAGGATTCGTGATTGTCGCGATCCTTACGCTTGGTCTCGGCATCGGGGCAAACACCGCCATTTTCAGCATCGTCAACGCGATCCTTCTCCGGCCGCTTCCGTACAAGGACTCCGACCGCCTGGTTCGAATCGTCGAAAACATTCCTGCGGAAGAGTCCTTTTCCGGTTTGCCTGAACGCACGACCGGTATGAGTCCGGATGCCTTCGTCGACTGGCGGTCGCGGACGACAACTCTCTCCGGTATGGCCATGGAAAGACCGCTCTCGATGACCCTCGCCGGGCGAGAGGCGGTGCGCTTGTCAGGACTTCAGCTCTCGCCTGCGCTTTTTCCGATGCTGGGTGTTCAGCCCGCGCTGGGGCGTGTCTTCGAAGCCGCTGAAGAAAAACCGGGCTCGGCCAAAGTCATCATCGTCAGTCACGCTGTCTGGCAGAAATATCTTGGGGCCGATTCACAGATTTCCGGCCAGATTCTGATGCTCGACGATTCGCCCTACATCGTGGTCGGCGTCATGCCTCGCGATTTTTCCTATCCGAACCCCCAAACGGATTTTTGGACGCCGCTCTCGCTGCCTCCGCAGGAACAGGTCCTCGGGCTTCAGGTGATCGCGCGGCTGAAGGACGGTATTCCGATAACAGCCGCGGCAGAGGAAGCAACCAGGATCGGACGGGAATTTCGCGGCCAGTCGCAAAACGATCCGCAGCCGCCAGGCCCGCCGCGAATTGAGGTGCTGACGATAAAAGAGGAACTCGTGGCGCCCGTTCGGCTGCCGTTGCTCGTTTTTGTGATCGCCGTGAGCTTCGTTTTCCTGGTCGCATGTATCAACGTTGCCAACCTCTTTCTGGCTCGCGCAACAATCCGCAACAAGGAGATCGCGATTCGCATGATGCTGGGCGCAGGGCGTGGAAGAGTGCTGCGGCAACTGTTGACCGAGAATATCCTTATCGCATTCCTCGGCGGGGCCGCCGGTATCGCTCTGGCATTAGCCGCAAGCCGGTTCTTCATCGCCTACGGTCATGGGCTTGCTCGATTAGCCCTGACGCGCGTCGGCAATGCCGGCAACGTGATTCCCAGGCTGAACGAAGTCACCATCGACACACGCGTGCTCTTGTTCACACTGGGGCTGACTGTTGCTACCGGAATTCTGTTCGGGCTCATTCCCGCGTTCCGGATCGGCCGGTCGAACGCTCTTCACGCGATCGATTCGCGGACCGGCGGTTCATCGGGAGTCTCGCTGCGAGTCCTGCGATCGGCTATGGTCATTGGTCAGGTGGCTCTCACGCTGGTCTTGCTGCTTGGCGCTGGGCTGATGATTAAGAGCTTCGTCAGGTTGTCGAACACGGATCTCGGCTACGATCCCGCGAACGTCCTCACGTTCAACATTCCGCAACGTGAACTCGCCTACCCGCAGGAAGAGTGGAAGCAGCCTCAGCGGACCGCGTTCGCACACGAGGTCACAAGACGCGTTGCGTCCATTCCTGGTGTTGAAGCCGCCGGATTCACGAATGTGCTGCCGATGGTGCAAATGAGGCTGTCACTGGGTGTCAACGCTGAGGGGCGCTCGAGCGTTCAGGACGTGGATTGCTTCACGGTCAGTCCGGACTATTTCCGGGCAATGGGAATGCGAGTGATTGATGGTCGTGGTTTCGCCGTCGAAGATGCGCGAAGCCGCCGGCCGGTCTACGTCATCAATAGAACTCTGGCACACCGGCTTTTTTCGAATGGGAATCCCATTGGAAGAACGGTTTCGCTCGGCCCCAACATGGCGGCGGGCGAAGTCGCGGGCGTCGTCGATGACGTCCGCCAGCGGACCCTGGACGAGCAACCAAGCCCGGTGATATTCGTCGGCCCGGAACATACGATCGGAGTTGTCGGTGAGGCGGAAGCCGGCGTCTACTTCGCCGTCCGAACTCGCCGGGCCGCCGCTGCGATCGTTCCTGAAATCCGAAACATCGTCCGCGATCTTGACCCGAAGCTCGCGGTCGACAACATCGCGACGATGAATCAGATCATTTCCAACTCGATCGTCACGCCGCGATCCTACGCCGTGCTGCTCGGTTCGTTCTCTGCGGCCGCGCTTGTTCTCGCGACTATCGGGCTCTATGGCGTCCTGTCCTACTTTGTGACTCAACGTACCAGGGAGATCGGGATTCGCCTTGCGCTCGGCGCAAAGGACCATGAAGTAATCGGGCTCGTTTTACGGGAAGGTCTCGCGATGGGCGCTTCCGGTGTCGGCATCGGACTCGTGAGCTCGCTTGCGCTCACGAAGTATCTCGAGAAGATGCTGTTTGGTGTGACCGCCCTCGATCCGGCGACGTTTCTCATCGTCTCGGCGACTTTGGTTGTGGTCACGTTCATCGCGTCCTATGTACCCGCACGACACGCGACCCGAATCGATCCACTGGCGGCGCTTCGCCACGAATAGTTGGGTGGTTTTTTGACCCTCGAATGTCGAATTCCCCGCGGCCCATTCGTCTCAGGGATGCTTGAATACAATCCAGGCGGACGGAGGAACATATGGCGACGTTCATTTTGTTGTTACGCGGCGGGGATTTCAGCAGGTACTCACCAGAAGAGATGAAAAGCGTGGTGCATGATTACTACTCCTGGGGTGAGAAGCTTCGAAGCCAGGGAAAGAACAAGGGTGGAGATGAGCTGAAACCGGGCGGCCGGCTGATCACGATGAAGAACGGCAAGCCGCTCGACGGACCATTTACCGAGACCAAAGAGGTCGTTGGCGGTTATTTCATGATCGAGGAACCGAACCTTGAGGTGGCAGCTGAGACGTCGAAGGGCTGCCCACATCTGAAGCACGGCGGGACGATCGAGCTTCGGGAAACGGATCCGCATCGGGATTAGCTATGCGATAATTCCCGAACCTTGCGCGCTGGATTCATCCGACGGGCCTTCGCACTCCTGCTGGTCGTCACGGCTATCGGCCATGCACGACCTCAGCAGGCACCGCAGTCCGATAAGCTGGTCGCGGTGAGGGGCATCACCCGCGAGGTCGCGCCGGTTGAAGCAAAGCTTGAAGGTTCGACCGCCACAAATGTCCTGGGAATGGTTTTCACGACAGGTACCATCAACGGCGTACGCGTCGTTACCGTGCGGTCGGGTGTGGGAAAAACCAATTCAGCGATAGCGGCCACGCTTCTCCTCGAACGCTTCAAGCCGTCGGCCGTGATCTGGACAGGAACCGCCGGCGCCGTCGATCCGGATCTGCGTCCGGCCGATGTCGTGATTGCGACCGGAGTCGGATACCACGACTATGGCGCCATGACGGCAACCGGTTTCGTCCGAAATCCAACACGCAACTCCGGAACCGCACAGACCGACCCGGCATTCTTTTCGGCCGATCCGAACCTTCTTGCTGCGGCCCGTCGTGCTGCGACAACCGTCAAACTTTCCCGCGGACCGCTGGCTGAAACGGATCCGGCCCCTCGCATACACGAGGGACTGATCGTCACGGGCGACGCGTTTGTGGCGAGCCCGGAGCAACGGAACGAAATCCGCAAAGCGCTCAAGGCAAGCGCAGTGGAGATGGAAGGAGCTTCCGTTGCGCAGGTCTGCGCGCGATTCGGCATTCCGATGATCGTCATTCGAAGTATTACGGACCGCGCCGATGGCGAGGCGTCCAACAGTTATCAGCGTTTCGTCGATACTTCCTCGCGAAATTCGGCGGACCTGGCGCTTGCGATTGTCCGGCAATTGTTGAAGTAAGCGGCGCCGGGCCCGATAATAGGCCGCTATGTCCACGCCAATAAAAACCAAAACCCAGCGTTTGCCCGCAGGCGCAGCCGATCTTGGGGTCGCCGAAGCGTCCGCGATTTACAGCGACTCTCTTCGGCAGGTCGGCAAACAGGATGGTCAGGGGAACACGATCGGTATTTCCTATTTCACCCTGACGAGTCTCGCCCTGATTCCGCTCGCCCTTCGGCTTGCCGTCTTCCTGTTGTTGTTCGCCAGCGTCTTCATGCAGCAACCGCTGCATTGGATTCTTCCGGACGCGCCCGAACTGCCCGTCTGGTACCAGCAATTGCGGGACTGGCAGATGTTTTCCATCGTGAACTGGATCGGCGTGATGGTGATCTATGCGATCTACGTCGGAGTCTCGCTTTGGAAGGACGGCATCTACGTGGGACAACCCGGCATGGAAATCCACTTCACGAAGCACAAGAAGATCGTACGAACGGTCAAGCCGGGCGACCGCGCGATCATTTTCGATCCGTGGGTTCGGCCTTTCGCGGTCGTATCGACCAAGCCCATGGTGCTCGAGTTGCCCGACGTCGAGGGAACGACGCGCGACAACATCAGCATGCAGCATTCGGGCAGCCTCATCATTGGGGTCAAGGACACCTTCCAGCTGCTGGTCCAGGGCGGCTTCACGAACTTCCTGCGACAGATCACCGAGGTTTACGCGAGCGTGATCAAGGATGAAATGCTGAAAGTCTCGGCCCGGGACTTCAACCGGTTCCTGATTGAGCCTGTGATGATCGCAGGCGCCACCACCGAAAGCATCACGACACGGCTGGAAATGCTGAACAAGTCGGACCTCTCGGTAGAGTTGCTGACCAATCTGTCCGAGATCGATGAAATCAATGTTTCGGAATTCGATCTGAAGGAATCGCCGAACCCCAAGCGGCGCGCCATTCTTCCGCGCCTGCAGACACTGGCGACAACATACGGCATCGAGATCCTCGACTACCTGCCGTCCGCCAACATGATCGGAAGCAGCGACGACAACAAGTACCTGCTGAATCTCGCGATGCCGTTGGTCTCGTCGATTACGCGTCTCCGGCAGGCAACCGACACACTGAAAGAGATCATCGAAGAAGAAATTCAGGAAGAGGTCATGGCCAGCGTCGCGGATAAGCAACTCGGCGTTCTCAAAATCGAAAAGATCATCAAGGAGATCGAAGCCATCACGACGAATCTTCAGCGCGATGAGACGGCGGAGGCGATCATCACTGCGAAGGAAGCGGCGATGAAAAATGCGGCGGAAGGCATTCGGGTCGCGACGCTGTCCAGAATCGAAGCCGTTCAGGCGCAGCTCCAGGCCCGGGCCGTCGACACGACGGCTATCGAACTGTACGTAAGCGAGCTCGATCGCATCCTGAGCACGCTCGAGTCTGACGTGGGTGGACTCGTTCCCATCATCAAAACAATGATCGTTCCGGAGTTGAGTGAACGCACCGTCGTGCCGCAGGTGGACGTGCTCGATCTGTATCTGAAGCGCACCGGCACGGATGAGGTTCTCGATAAGCTGGCCGCGCAACTTCACAAATCGGATCCCGAGACGATGGTGGAAGAGCTCAACAAGATCGAGGGTCAAATCCAGTCGATCAGCATCGAAAACGACCTCAAGCGGATTCAGGTCGAGCTGGACGCTGTAACGTCGATATCGGGGGCGTCCCATGAACGCTATTTGCCGGACAGCGTCCGGAGACTGATCGAGGAAATTGCGGAGAGCGCCAATGTGCGCGTGACCGACGACAAGCGCGAGGCAGTGACCTCCGGGAGTGAGAAATGAAGCGGGTACTTGAAGAACAACTGAGGGAGACGACGCAAAAGGTGATGGGCGGCGCCGCCGAAAAGGTCAACGAGGTCCAGGCCGCCATCGAAGATCGGCTTCGCGACATTGTGCAGACGGTAACTGCGACTTCCGCCCAGTCTCGCAACCGGTTTGCCGGCGTCAACGAGGACGACATTCTCAAATTCATTCCGGACAAACGCAATTTTTCCGGCATTGGAAACATGCTGCTCGGCCTCCTCGTGCTCCTGCTTCTGCCCGGAGCCCTGAAGTTCATTGCAGTCATCTTTTTCCTGATCGCGGCTTTCAACTTTCTGGTCGGCTACATCAACAATTCCAAAATCGACGTGCCGGACGGCTTTGAAGGTGTGGTTTGCCGGTACGGCATTCCTCTTACCGGTGAAGAAGGAAAGTCCAAAAAAGGGCGCAACTGGCAGCTGCGGTTTTCCGACTTCATTCCCTTCCTCGTTTCCAAACGAGATCTGCTGGTGGAAATGACGACGGCGAATTTCACCGCCGATTACGCCAGTATCGCGATGTCCAAGCAGTTCGTGATGCGTGTCGTTGCGCCGCATCAGTTTGTTTCCAACACGAGCCCCGCCGCGATGATGAAAATTCTCGCGGCGTATGCGTCGTACATCTCCCTTCGGATGATCACGTCCATCAGCGACGCGCGCGTCAAATTCACGGGACGCGACCGGCTGGAGAACGTCGTACAAGCGTTGAACGCCCACATTTCGGATCGATACGGCGCGCGTGTGGAACGGGCAACCATGCCGCAGGCCGAGAACAAGATCATCAACGATCTCGAGCAGATCCGCACGCAGCTGAAGAACGTTGAAGTGATGAACGAGACGAAGCAGGTGAAACTCGAGTCGGCAATCAAAGCGGTCGAGAGCGAAATGCGATCCAACATCAAGGAGAGCCGGGGAAAGGCCGTCGCGCTCCAGCAGGCTCAGATCACACTCGAAACGCGAGTCAGCGAACAGGTGAACGCGAACCGGCAGGACACTCTGATATCGACGCGCGTTCAGCTGGAACAGGCAATTTCGGAACTGCGGCAGGAACTGGCCACTTTCAAGGCGAAACTGCAAAAGGCGCAGTCGATCGCAGGGTCGCTCGAGGGGCTGAAGATCGGCTTTGAAATCCGCAAAGCCGCTCTGAAACGCCGGATCTGGGAAAAACTCGTTCCGCCGGAGATTTCCGTGTTTGCCATCCAGGGCATTGGTCCAGGACTGGGAATGAGCATCGGCAACGAATTGTTCCGCAAGCTGCTGAACTCGGACAAAGCCGCACCTGCGTCGATTCCAGCCAAAGACCCCGAAATCCCCTCCTCGTGAGGCCTCACGAGGACGCCTTGCGGACGGAATAACACGCTGCTGGTACACTGTCCTGCATGACGTTTCTGAATACGCCATTCAAGGCGGATGCCTCACTGCCGGGGTGGAACGTCGAGGCGGTGATCCGCGATTATCGAGTCGCCTACCGGAGCCGCCAGTGCAGCATCGTCGCCCGCAAGGAAGTGTTTTCCGGCAGAGGCAAGTTCGGGATATTCGGCGAAGGCAAGGAATCCGCTCAGCTCGCAATGGCCTACGCATTCCGGAAAGGAGATTTTCGTTCCGGATACTACAGGGACCAGACCCTCATGTTCGCGCTGGACCTGCTGACGGCGGAACAATTCTTCGCACAGCTGTTTGCGCACGCCGACCTCGCCGCCGAACCCAATTTCGGCGGGCGCGCCATGACCGGTCATTTCGCCACGCGACTCCTCAACGCCGACGGAACTTTCATGTCCCAGCGCGATCGATACAACTCCGCAGCCGATCTTTCACCGACAGCATCACAGTTGCCGCGCCTGGTCGGGCTCGCGTACGCCTCGAAGCTGTACCGCGAAATTCCGGGCCTCAAGGCGCATGCCGGGCTGTTTTCATCCAATGGCGAAGAAATCGCCTTCGGGACCATCGGCAATGCCGGTTGCGCCGAAGGATTGTTCTGGGAATCCGTCAACGCCGCCGGCGTCCTTCAGGCTCCGATGGTCCTCTCGATCTGGGACGACGGTTTCGGCATCTCCGTGCCGAACGTATTTCAGATGACCAAGGGAGACATCTCCAGAATCCTCGAAGGATTCAGGCATCGGGAAGGCGGAAGGCCCGGACTCGACATATTTGTCGTGAAGGGCTGGGACTATCCGGAACTCTGTGCGACCTATATCGAGGCGGCCGACCGCGTCCGTCAAAATCAGACCCCGGCCATCATTCATGTGACCGAGCTGACACAACCCTACGGTCACTCCACTTCGGGAAACCACGAGCGCTACAAGTCGGCCAAGCGGCTTGAATGGGAGAAGGAGTACGACTGCCTGCGCAAAATGCGTGAATGGATCGTAGAGCGCAGCTTTCTGACCGATGTCCAGTTGAAAGAGATCGAAGCCGCCGAAGAGCGTTATGTCCTCGAAACACGAGACAAGGCATGGCACGACTACAGATCTCCGATCGAGGAAGAGCGCAAAACCGTTCTCGGGCTGATCGAGGCTGTTACCGGCGACGCCTCTCTCAAAGAGATCGAGACACCCCTGCGGAGGGATCTGATGGCGGCGGCAACCCGCGTCCTTCTGACAACAAAGGACGTCAACCAGCCAGGCATGCATGCGCTGCGGGAGTGGAAACGCGCACAGGAAGAGATCAACGCGCGCCGTTACGGATCCGATCTGTACAGCGAGTCGGCGGAATCCGCGCTGAGGGTGCCTGTGGTACCGGCGCATTATTCGGAAAATCCAACGGTTCTTCGGGGGTTCGAGATCATCGGCGCGTGTTTTGATGCCGCATTCGGCCGCATTCCCAACCTGATCGGAATGGGCGAAGACGTCGGTCTCCTGGGCGGCGTCAATCAAGGATGGGCGCATCTGCAGGAAAAGTACGGCAAGGAACGCATCGCGGACACGGGTATCCGCGAAGCCACAATTGTGGGGCAGGCGATTGGGATGGCGCTGCGGGGACTGCGGCCGATTGCGGAGATCCAGTACCTCGACTACTTTCTTTATGCGCTGCAGATCATCTCCGACGACCTCGCCTGCCTGCGGTGGCGCACGGCCGGCGGACAGAAGGCTCCGGTGATCATCAAGACTCGCGGACATCGGCTCGAGGGGATCTGGCATTCGGGTTCCCCGATGTCGGGCATCCTCAATCTGGTTCGCGGACTCTATATCTGCGTCCCGCGAAATTCCGTTCAGGCGGCGGGGTTTTACAACACCATCCTGCAATCGGATGATGCCGCTTTGATCGTCGAAGTCTTGAACGGCTATCGGAAAAAAGAACCGCTGCCGGACAACATCGGTGAATATACGTTGCCGCTCGGCGTTCCCGAGATCCTGCGGGAGGGACGCGACATCACGCTGGTTACTTACGGGGCGTGCTGCGAAATCGCCCTGGATGCAGCGGCGCTTCTGGAAACTGTCGGCATTGACGTGGAAATCATCGATATCCGGACGCTGATGCCGTTCGACCTGAACGCCATGATCGCTGCCTCGATTCGCAAGACAAGCCGCGTAGTGTTCCTCGATGAAGACTGTCCCGGAGGCGCAACGGCGTACATGATGCAGGAAGTCGTCGAACGACAGGGCGCGTACGAATGGCTGGATTCTCCGCCCCGAACGTTATCCGCAAAAGCTCATCGGCCGGCATACGGATCGGACGGAGACTACTTTTCAAAACCGAATCGCGAGCAGATTGTGGAAACCATTTACGACATAATGCGCGGGAGCGATCCAAAGCGCTTTTCGGCAATTTTCAGATAATGCGAGTCGCTTCACTCATCCGCATGTCCGTCGCGATCGTACTACTGATCGCCTCCGCGTTTCTCACTTACCGGCTCGACGTCTCCATGCGCGCAAACCGCGACCGCAGGATCGACCTGGCCGAAATCCGCGACATCCGCTACGGCCTGCTCAACGCGACGGTATGGGCCGAAAGAATCGCTCCGATCTTTTCAAAGAAGATCGAGGCATTCGATCTGACGGGATCGAACAAGGATGCGTTAAGGCCCAGCATCGAAAAGATGGTCGATCGGATGATTGTTCAGGCAGGCGGCATCATCAAGACGCAAATCTCGAGCAACAAATCGCTCGGCGTTTTCGGCGCGCAAATCAGCCAGTTTCTTGCGCCGCTGTTGAATGTGGACAGCCTGCGCGCTCATGTTCCGCAGTTCACCGACACGATTGTTTCAGAGCTGGGAAAGCCGGAAGCGAAACAGGCGATCCAGCAATCGTTGAAAAACGCGTTGTTTGAAACGTCATCAACGACCTTCTCCGAGGTCGACATGACGCAGTACAACGCGACTCTGAAGAAGTACGGCTGCACGGATGCCACCACGTGCCAGAACACGCTCGCGGCGACAATCGACGACGAGGAGTCGCGCATCACCCGGGACGCTGCGACTGTTCTCGCAATGGCGGCAGCGGCATTCGCGCTGGTGCTGATCCGGAGATCCACGGTTCCGAAACGCGAAACGGTCGTGCTCGCTCTGTTTTGCGCCCTGCTTCTGTGGGCGGGGCTGCGGAACCCGATGATTGATATCGATGCCAGCATCTCCCGCCTCAACTTTCAACTGGCCGGTGAACCGATCGAGTTCAAAGATCAGGTTCTGTTCTTTCAAAGCAAGAGCATTCTCGACGTCGTTCAACTGCTCCTGGAAACAGGGGAACTCGGGATGGTCACGGTCGGCCTGATGGTACTGGCGTTCAGCGTGATATTCCCGATCGCGAAGCTCATAGCGTCGGCGCTGTACTCGTATCGGATTGCAGGGCTGCAAGAGAACCGGCTCGTGCAGTTCTTTGCGTTGAAGTCCGGAAAGTGGTCGATGGCGGACGTGCTCGTGGTCGCTCTGTTTATGGCTTATATCGGCTTCGACGGGGTCATATCGAGTCAGCTGAAAGATCTTCGCGGCGCGACCAGCGGGCTTGACGTGTTCACGACCAACGGAACGACGCTTCAGGCCGGCTTCTTCCTCTTCCTCGGATTCTGCATCGCCGGGATTCTTCTGGGAACCGCTCTGTCCAGGGGTGCGAGTGCTCGTGGTGCTGCACTTGCAAGTCTCCATGGCCATGAGTCATCGAATCAGTGAAACACCGACTGGTCTGGTTGACCGGCTCGAACGCGAGCGCATCCATTTCAACAAGATTGCAGAACGCGATCTCTCCAGAGACCTGGAGATGCCCATCTGGAACATCAGACGATATGACAAACCCGCCGAGAGTACTCCGTTTCCACTGGAGTACGCATTTCACCTCCTGGGTGAACTCCGCGGAACAACGGTCGTCGATCTCGGTTGCGGCGAAGGTCTGAACACCGTCATTCTGGCGTCGCTGGGCGCGCGAGTTCTTTCAGTCGATATCTCGGACAAAAGTCTCGAACTGGCCGGGAAGCGGGCTCTCGCCAACGGCGTCCGCGAGAATGTGACATTGGTTCACTCCGACGCCGCGACCATTCCCATCCAGGACGGGACCGCGGATCGCGTCCTTTGCGCCGCGATCCTTCATCACGTGGATTGCCTCGCCACTGCGCAACAGATCCGTCGGATCCTGAAACCGGGCGGCATTGCAGTATTCCTGGAACCAATAGAGGGCCCGAGTTGGCTGAGTTCCTTGAAGAGTTTTGTTCCGAAGCAGGCAGACGTCACCGATGACGAGCAGCCGCTCACGATGCAACAGGTCCGGGATGTGAGCGTTGCAGTCGGCGCCGAAGGTCGCAGCCGCCCCTTCCTTGTGATCACGCGGCTGTTGCAACGCGTCCATGTCCGTTCGTTTGACGTTATTAAAGCGTCGCACCAGCTCGACGCGGCGCTCATGCGTTATGGGGTACTCCCCCGGTCTCTCGCATCGCCGCTCGTCTGGGAGGCACGGAAGAACAGGTAAGCGAATTAGACCGCTGTCTTGTCATATCATTCACTGTGCGAAAGTCCTCAACCAAAGGAGCGCCAGTGCTGAATACGACTCGACGCTTTGCAATTATCACGATCCTTGCCCTCGTGTGCGTCGCGGCTGCCCAGCGACCGCAATCGCCGCCGGCGAGCACGATCAAGATCCCGTTCGAGACCTACACCCTGCCAAACGGGCTGCGCGTCATTCTCTCTGTTGACCGGTCCACACCGACGGTGGCCGTCGTGGCCTGGTACCACGTCGGCTCGAAAAACGAAACGCCGGGCCGCACAGGCTTCGCGCATCTTTTCGAGCATGTGATGTTCACAGGATCGGGGCATGTACCCTACGGCCTGCACGACAAGCTCACCGAAGGCGTTGGCGGCGGCAACAACGGAACGACGTCGAACGATCGGACCGTGTATTACGAAACCGTGCCCGGCAATTACCTGGAAACGGCGATCTGGCTCGAGTCCGACCGCATGGGTTACCTCCTCGACACGCTCGACATCGCAAAGCTGAACGCTCAGCGCGACATCGTGAAGAACGAAAGGCGGCAGAGTTACGACAATCAGCCGTACGGCCGCGCGTCCGAGATTCTCGCAGCCGCGATGTATCCGGCATCGCATCCGTATTCATGGCCGGTGATCGGCAGCATGGCCGACCTCTCGGCCGCATCTGAGGACGACGTGAAGAACTTCTTCCGTCTGTACTACGCGCCGAACAACGCGACTCTTTCGATCACCGGCGACTTCGACACGGCTCAGGCGAAGACATGGGTGACGAAGTATTTCGGCGATTTCCAACGCGGCAAACCGGCGCCGAAGCCCGCCGCCGCGCCGGTGACACTGACTTCGGAAAAGCGTCTCGTTTTCGAAGATCGAGTTCAGGTTCCGCGCCTCTATATCGTCTGGCCGACCGTCGGCATGAATAGCGACGATCGGCTCGCGCTTCAGGTCCTGGACGCCATCACTGCCGGCCCGCGCACCGCGCGCCTCACCAAAGCGCTGGTCTACGATCAGCAGGCGGCGGCTTCCGTCGGGACCAGTCAGGACAGCAGCGAAACCGCCGGCGAGTTTCAGATCGTGATCACGCCGCGGCCCGGCCATTCTTTGACACAACTGGAAGCTGCAGCCGATGCAATCTTCGAGCGCATCAAGGCCGAAGGCCCGACTGTTGAAGAAATACAACGCGCGACGGCGGGCATGGAACTTCAGTTCGTCAGCAGCCTGCAGTCCAACCTCGGAAAGGCGATGCGACTGGCCGACGGCTCCGGCTTTCACGGCGACCCCGGCCAGTATCAGACGGAATACGCGAAGTCCCTCGCCGTCACTGCGGCCGATGTGAAGCGTGTGGCGAACAAATATCTGACGAAAGGCCGTGTCGTCCTCAGCATCGTGCCGATGGGCCAGGTCAACCAGGCGTCGAAACCGGCGGAAAGCCAACCCGTCAAGTAAGGAAAGGTCTTCATGAAATCTTCACATCGACATTCTGCTACCCGACTGCTGACGGCGGCTGCATCTGCCGCACTCCTGCTGTGGATGCCGCTGGCTGCGCAGCAGACTTTCGATCGCAACAAGGTTCCACCGCCGGGTAAACAACCTGCGCTTCGCGTGCCGGCATGGACGAAGGCGAAGCTTGCGAACGGCGCCGATCTCATCGTGTCCGAGAAACACGACCTTCCGCTCGTTTCGCTCACGATCACGTTTCTCGGCGGCGCTAATCAGTTCGAGTCGCCGGAACGCACGGGAATTGCGAGTGTCGTTGCGGCGATGATGAGCGAAGGCACGAAGACTAAAGACGGCGACGCTCTGTCGAATGCGTTGCAGTTGCTGGGCACGACGGTCAGTACGTCTATCGGCGGTGAATCCGGTTCGATCGGGTTTCTCTCGACGACCGGCAAGTTCGCGCCAACCCTGGACGTTCTGATAGACATGCTCGTGAATTCGACATTCCCAGCCGATGCGCTGGAACGTCAGCGAGCGCAGCGTCTCGTCGCGTTGAGTCAGGCCAAGGACCGCACCACGTCGATTGCAGGCGTCGTCTTCCCGAAGGTCCTGTACAGCGAAGCCCATGCTTACGGCCGTTCGACCACCGAACGTTCGATGAAGGCCATCACACGCGACGAGGTTGTCGCGTTTCACAAAGCCTACTTTCAGCCGGGACGAGCCATCGTGACGGTCGTCGGAGATATCTCGGCTGCTTCCGTCCGTCCTGTCATCGATCGCGCCTTTGCGGCATGGCCGGCCGGCGGCGACAAACCGGCATTCAATTATGCGAAAGTGCCGGAACGCGGCCCCGCCACGATCTATCTCGTAGACAAGCCCGGCGCCGCCCAGTCCACGTTTGCTCTCGGAAACGTCGGCCCGCCGCGCACGACGGCCGACTATTTCGCGCTTCAGGTGATGAACCGGATCCTCGGCGGCCAGTTCCAGTCGCGCCTCAATGCCAACATCCGTGAGGAAAAGGGATACAGCTACGGCGTGAGTTCGTCATTCGCGTTCGGCAAAGGTCCCGGACCGTTTCGCGCGGGCGGCGATGTGGTGAGCGACAAGAGTGACGCTGCTCTTGTTGAGTTCATGAAGGAGTTGCGCGGAATCGGCGGCAGCCGGCCGATCTCGGAAGACGAACTCGAGACGGCCAAAGACGGTCTCATCCAACGGCTGCCGGATCAGTTCGCTTCTGTCGGCGCCGTCAACGGAGCCATAACGGGGATTTACATTCAGGGTCTTCCAGAAGACTTTTACCAGCAGTACGCGAAGAGCGTGGCCTCGATCACGAAGGAAGACGTCGTCCGGGCCGCGAAGCAATACATCGATCTGGATCATCTGGCCATCGTGATTGTCGGCGATCGCGCAGCCATCGAGTCGTCGTTGAAGGCCACGAACATCGCGCCGATTACGCACCTGGATATCGAGGGAAATCCCAGGTAGGCCTCCCGTGCTATAAAGTACGCACTTTCGGGAGGCCATCATGAAGTTGCACCACGCATTGTCGTTGATCATCCTTCTAACCGGTATCAGTCTCGCTCAACGCGGACAGCCGACAGCGCCTCCTGCGATCAACTGGCCGTCGCCTGTGCTTCCGGATGGGCCGATCATTCTCGATACAGGCATCCAGCATCAGATCGCGATTTTCGTGACCAAGGGACTGAATCAACCCTGGAGCATGGCGTTCCTGCCCGATGGCGGCATCCTTATTACTGAACGCCCGGGGCGCTTGCGAATCTTTCGCAATGGCCGTCTGGATCCGAATCCGATTGCCGGCGTACCGCAAGTGCAGGCAAACGGACTGTCAGGGCTGATGGATCTCGCGCTGCATCCGCGGTTCAGTGAAAACAAGTGGGTCTACTTCACGTACCATAAGCCGCCCGCCACCGGAAACGCCGGCACCATAACGCTCGCGAGGGCAACGTGGGATGGAACCGCGCTCGTTGATGCAAAGGATGTGTTCTCCGCGATACCGAGCGGCAACGCGTCCAGGATCGTCTTCGGAAGAGACGGCATGATCTATATGTCCGTCGGCATCGGCGATCCTCCGGGCGCACCGCGCGCTCAGGATCCTAACGATCTTGCGGGCAAAGTGCTGCGCCTGCGCGACGATGGAACGGTCCCTCCGGATAATCCGTTTGCAGGCCGCGCCGGACACCGTCCTGAAATCTATACCCTTGGCCATCGCAACCCGCTTGGCCTCGCGGTCAATCCCGTCTCGGGAGAGATTTGGGAAAACGAAGATGGCCCCAACGGCGGCGATGAGGTCAACGTCCTTCAACCCGGTAAAAACTATGGATGGCCCGTCATCAGCTACGGCCGGTTCTATCTCGGACCGCGCGTGAGCGAGAAACCGTGGCAGGAAGGAATGGAGCTGCCCCTGGTTTTCTGGGTGCCGTCGATCGCGGTGTCCGGCATGACGTTTTACACGGGCGACCGATTCCCCAACTGGAAAAACAACCTCTTCGTTGGCGGCATGCGGCAGGGCGAAGTCCCGCGATCCGGCCACATGCAGCGAATCGACTTCAACGACAAGTGGGAAGAACTCCATCGCGAATCCATTCTCCGCGAACTGCAGAACCGCATCCGCGACATACGGCAGGGGCCTGACGGGCTTCTTTACGTCCTCACTGCAGAGAACAACGGCGCGCTGCTTCGGATCGAGCCGTTGCCTATTCCGGCCCGCGAAGGCGCGCGTTAGCGCCTGGTGACTGTGTTCTCCGTGGAAAAAGCAGCAGCCGTTTGTCTCGGCCTGCTGTCATTGGGCTTGTCCGGGAGCTTGTCGGTTCCCTTCGCTCACGACGGAGCGCCGCCGATCATTACGCGGCCTGCGGCGATTCACCAGGCGCCGAACTCCACCACTCCATTAGCTGCCGTTGTCACCCTGGAGACGGATGAGCCTGCTGTGATCGCCGTGGAAATCAATGGCGCTGTGCCGGCGATTCCGGACGCCTCGCCGCGAACTCAACACGCGATTCCGGTCCTCGGGCTGCGGGCCGGGACGACGAACGCCATCGTGCTTTCGCTGATCGACAGCAACGGCAACGTCGCGTACGGAGCAGCGCGCCTGGAGATCGAGACGCCTCCCCTGCCCGCCGATTTTCCCCAACTGACAACGACCGTGAGAAACATCCGGAAGATGGAGCCCGGCGTGACGCTGATGATGGTTGCTCCATCCGGCGGCGGTTCGGGATTCCTGCTTGCAGTGGACGATGCGGGCAGGGTCGTCTGGTATCACAGACCGAGCCGTTCGACCGGCGATGCAAAAAGAATGCGGAACGGCAATCTCCTCTATATCGATTTCAGCGATGCCGTCGAAATCGACATGCTGGGAAATGTCGTTCAACGCTGGCGGACCAGTATGTCAGCCCTTCAGCCAGGCGAGGCAACCGAGGTAGCGGTCAATCCGATTCATCACGAACTCACCGAATTACCGTCGGGAAATCTCCTTGCCCTGAGCCACGAGATCCGGCGTCTGGAAAACTATCCAACAAGCGAAACGGATCCGCGTGCCTCGCCGGCGGCCACCTCAGTGGTAGGAGATCTCGTCGTTGAGTTTGCGCGCGACGGAACGATCGTCAGTCAATGGTCTCTCTTCGACATCGTCGACCCGTTCCGTATGAGTTACGACTCGCTGGCGGGATTCTGGGATTCCACGTACAGCACCTACGGACCAACCCGCGACTGGAGCCATGCCAATTCCGCGACCTATGACCCGTCGGATGATTCTTTCATCGTCTCCATGCGGCATCAGGATGCGGTGATCAAGTTTCGACGCGATGGCCGCCTGGTGTGGATCCTCGGAAATCCCAACCGGTGGAACAATCCGTGGGCGGCATATCTTCTGCGTCCAAGCGGCAGCCTCGAATGGCCCTTTCACCAGCACGCGGCAAAACCCACGCCATGGGGCACTCTGTTGATGTTCGACAACGGTAACTACCGGGCGACGCCCTTCGAAACGAAGCGGTCCGCTGCCGAAACGTACAGCCGCGCTGTGGAATACAAGGTGGATCCTCAAACGATGACTGTCTCGCAGGTGTGGTCGTTCGGCGGTTTGCCGGGAGATGTTTTCTATTCCTCGGCGTTGGGCAATGTCGAGATGCTGCCGCGCACGGAAAACATCCTGATCACCGACGGCTTCCGCAACACCGATGCTCAGGGAAAAGCCACGGACAGCGGAACGGGAGCGAGCCGCTGGGCGCGAGTCGTCGAAGTCACGCACGAAACGCCGGCCCAAAAAGTCTTCGAATTGATCGTCGGAGATCCTTCACGCACGTCGCCGCCGGGCTGGACCGTTTATCGAGCGGTGCGCATGCCGAGCTTGTATCGCGAGACGACGGTTCCGGTTTGGAACACTGTCGACAAAAACATCTTTTCGGGACTCTTCAATTGATTCCTTTGCCTTGTGGTGTACCTTTTAGGCTCCCTGAATAGCCGAAAGGAGTATCTGCATGGCGACTTTTGACATCGTTTTTGAAGGCGGCGGTGCAAAGGGCACTGCGTTCGTCGGAGCTCTGGAAGTTTTGTTTGGCGCAGGACACAAGCATCGGCGACTCGTTGGAACGTCCGCCGGCGCGATTACCGCGACCCTGCTGGGCGCGCGTTATTCGCCGGCGGAGTTTCTCCTCGCGGTCAACGAGAACGCTCCGGGCACGAACGACCCCATTTTCACCACGTTTATGGATGCACCGGATGCCCGTGACTTCAACCAGGACCAACTGGACAACAGTGTCACCTCGAATCTTCTGAAACAGGCTCACATTCCCGGCTTCACTCACGGCCTGTTTTTCAGGGGATTGATGGAGGTCGAGCTCTACCGCGAACTGTTTTCGTTTGTGGAAGCCGGTGGGTTCTATTCCGGTGATGCATTCCTTGATTGGTTTCGAGCAAGGCTCCGCGCCAAACAGATCGACCCGGACATCCGGTGGAAGGACTTCGCACAACTGACCGGTTCCGATGTATCGGTACTCACGGCCGACGTCGATGAGAAGGAGAGCGTTATCCTCAACTCCCGCACGGCTCCCGACGCTCCCGTTGCGATGTCCGTACGCATGTCGATGAGCATCCCGTTCGTCTGGCGTGAAGTGATATGGGAAAAAAGCTGGGGTACCTATCGCGGACGCGACAAAACGGGACACCGATTCGTGGATGGCGGCGTTCTGTCGAATTTTCCAATCCGGCTCGTCGCCGAAACCGATCCGGAGATTCTCGAGATCATGGGACCCACCGATCCCACGGCCGCCGGCAACCTCGGGTTCCTCCTCGATGAAAAGATCCCGGTGCCGGGCGCAGGCGTTTCCGATGCGCGGAAGCCGCGGTTGAAAACGGCGGCGCGCGTGACGCGTCTCGTCGACACGATGATGGGCAGCAACGACGCCGATGCGATGCGGAGTCATCCCACTGCCGTCTGTCGAATACCGGCCGGCGGTTATGGGACAACGGAATTCCGGATGTCGAAACACAGGATGGATGCTCTGATCGAGTCCGGCCGCACCGCGATGCAGGAATATCTCAATCTGCGCTTCGCGACGGCTGCAAAGACCGCGGCTGCTCCCGGTAGCTAAGGCTTAGCATTCGCTGCTACGTAAATACGTAAATGAAAATTGGCAATGTTGAAAGCGATCATCGATAAATTGCTAGTGCCGATTGCCGGTCGTATATTCCCAGGTCGGTGATGGCCGATGGCGTAGCGGCGATGTTCATACTGCATTCACCCTCTCCCACGGGGAGAGGGTGAAAGAGCAAAGTATCCCCCTCAGTTGACAGTGAGTGAAGGCCATGGTTAGCTAAGGCGCTTTTAGACACTCATCAAACAGGAGCAGGCTGTGGATCAACGCGACACCGGAACTGTCAAACGTCTCTCACGCAGGCGCTTCCTCGGCGGAACTGCGGGCGCGCTTTTGGCCGGCGGGCTCGGCGCGAGGTCCCTCGATGCGCAGGGGCAGCAGGCGGCGGGCGGTGCGACCGATGCGCTCGCGCTCGGATTTACGAACGGCAGGATCCACACGATGGACGCGATGAACCGAGTGGTCTCGCAGGCGTTGATCCGCAATGGACGCTTTGCGGCAGTGGGAAACAACGTCGTGACTCCCGGACCGAATGTCAGAGTCGTGGACCTGAAAGGCCGAACGGTCATTCCCGGAATCATCGATGCGCACAACCATATAGTGCTCGTCGGCAATCGGCCGGGATGGCACACACCACTCGAGCATGTGTTTACGATTCCGGATGCCATCGCCGAACTGAAAACCCGCGTTGCAGGCGTGCCGCCCGGCGAATTCATCACGACAATCGGTCCGACCGCTGCTCGGCAGTTTCAGGAGCAGCGTCTGCCGAACCTTATGGAACTGGATGCCGTCGATCGTCCGGTTTTCATTCAGGCGGCCCAGGGCGGTTCGCGGACCAATACTCAGGGCAAGGCATGGTTCGAGTCGAAAGGGATTATGGTCGGAGCCGACGGCGCCTTCGCCGGCCCCGCCGCGGGACTCGCGTTACAGATTTTGCGGAAGGAGCTGTTGACGCCGGAGACGCGGAAGCGCACGGCTCTCGGCGCGCTCCAGTACTATGCCCGACTCGGTATCACGACCCACAAGGATTCGGGCGCGTTTCACTCTGAAGACCATGCGACCGGCATCGCCAGCGAAAACACGTACACAATGCATAATCCGTTTCACGCGCTTCATCAGGAAGGCCGGCTGCCGGTGCGTTTGCGGCTGGACTTCCTGCACCAGGACCCGCCAAACGCCAACCCTCCCTTGCCGACGTTGGCGCCGCGCCTGCGGAACTCGTTCCCGTTTTTCGGCGACGAATGGCTGAAGACCGGCGGTATCGGAGAGTTCACAGGCGGTGGAGTCGAAGGTCTCCGGGCGATCGCCCGGGCCGGTTGGCGCGGCGAAGATCATGCGCTGAACCTGGCGGGGGCGACGAATCTCATCGCGAGCCGTGAAACGGTGAATGCGGAAATCCCGATCACGCAACTGCGGTGGATCATCTCGCACATTCCGGAGTTCCCCGTAGAACTGGCCAATCGCGCGAATGCAATCGGCGTTGGCGTGCTCGTCGGCTGGGGGCCACTGCGCGGCGGGATGAATGTCGGTCCGCCGTACCGGATGCTGATGAATCACGCGATCAAGAAGGGCTTTCACTCCGACGGCGGCGATATCACGGTCATCAACCCCTGGCTCAATTTCCATACGATGATCACGGGCAGGAATCTGTCGGGTGAGATGATCCTGGGTGATCAGGCGCTCACACGGCAGGAGACGATGTGGCTGGCGACCGTGGCCAACAAGTGGTTCATTTGGGAAGACGACATCGGATCGATCGAAACCGGCAACCGCGCCGACCTTGCCGTGCTGGATCGCGACTACTTCGCCGTACCGGACGATCAACTGAAACGAATCCAATCGCTGCTGACGATCGTCGGCGG
>Ga0137465_1000043_pt1 | contig 111748 bp, 93 predicted proteins | sample EasRivERMGT828_2_FD_104906 | JGI IMG/M metagenome (GOLD analysis project Ga0137465, IMG submission 104906) | Soil microbial communities from meander-bound floodplain in the East River, Colorado, USA - East River MetaG ERMGT828_2 | ecosystem: Environmental > Terrestrial > Soil > Floodplain ... | reverse complement strand
GGCGATGTCCCGGTAGCTCTTGACCTCGGCCAGGCCCCGGGCGGCCTGCACCGCCAGGAGGGCGGCGGTGAGGGTGGTCTTGCCGTGGTCGATGTGGCCGATGGTTCCCACGTTCACGTGCGGTTTTGCTCTATCAAATTTCTCTTTCGCCATATCTCGACTTCTCCGTTAAAACTAGTCAGAGCGGGAGACGGGATTCGAACCCGCGACCAACGGCTTGGAAGGCCGTGACTCTAGCCACTGAGTTACTCCCGCACTGGAGCCCACGACCAGGATTGAACTGGTGACCTCGTCCTTACCAAGGACGCGCTCTACCAACTGAGCTACGTGGGCAGGTTCGCTAACACTTAGCGTCGGGCCCACCGGCAAAGCCGATTGCCGGTCCCCCCACGCCGATTCATATGGACAGGGGAGGATTCGAACCTCCGTAGCCCGCAAGGAGCGGCAGATTTACAGTCTGCTGCCATTAACCGCTCGGCCACCTGTCCGCGCCATGCAAAATAATCAGGAGCTGGCGAAGGGAATTGAACCCCCGACCTGCTGATTACAAGTCAGCTGCTCTACCAACTGAGCTACGCCAGCATCGACAAATTTATGACTGTAGCACAGCTATTTAGGGTCTTCAACGGGTCACAAGGCAAAAAAATTGCTAATGGGCTCGTCTTTGACGCAGCACTTCGTACAAAACGACGGACGCGGCCACCGAAATATTCAGCGACGCAATCTTGCCGACCATCGGCAGCCGGACCAACACGTCGCAATGTTCCCGGACCAGGCGCCTCAATCCCCGATGCTCGCCTCCGAGCACGAGGGCAATCGGGCCTTTGTAATCGAAATCGGTCCAATCCTGGGTTCCTGCCGGGTCGACACCGACGACCCAGATGCCGCGTTCTTTCATTTCGTCGATGACATTCACCAAATTCTTCACGCGGACGACGGGGACATAGGCGGCTGCTCCCGCTGAAGCCTTCACCACCGTGGCGCTCATCGGTGCCGAATGTCGCTCAGGCACGACGACGCCGGACGCGCCACATGCCTCAGCGGTTCGCAAGACGGCGCCCAGGTTGTGCGGATCTTCGACTCCATCGAGAACAACGATCAGCGGCTTGTCGACTTTGAACAGTACGTCGAAATCCGCGTAAGAAAATGCCGCCGACACCGCGACGATGCCCTGATGCACGGCGCCTTCGGCGAGCCGGTCGAGAACAACCCGTTCTTCCTTGCGAATCGGCACACCGCGCGCACGAGCGAGATCGAGGATTCCTTTCAGTTTAGTGGAGTGCGCCTCACGCGAGATGTGGATCCGTTCGATCGGCAACTGATGCGACGCAAGCGCTTCATAGACCGCATGCACGCCGCAGATGCGGCTTCCGCTCATGTTTCTGATGGCTGCGCGCTATCGCGCTTGCATTCGCTTCCGCTCATGTTTCTGATGGCTGCGCGCTATCGCGCTTGCATTCGCTTCCGCTCATGTTTCCAAAAACACCAGCGCAACGGCCTCCGCGGCCATGGCTTCTTCGGTACCGACAATGCCGAGATGCTCCATCGTCTTAGCCTTTACATGAACATTCTGGGCTGGAATGCCGAGCACTTCTGCGATCTTCGATTGCATTTCAGGAAAGTACGGCAGCAGTTTCGGCCGCTCAGCAAGGATATTGGAATCGATGTTACCGATTTCGTATCCCTTTTTGCGGATGAATTCGGCCGTCTTGCGCAGGAACTTCAGACTCGATACGCCTTTAAACCGATCGTCGCTGTCTGGAAACATTTCACCGATGTTCCCAAGCCCGCACGCACCCAGAAGTGCATCGGTAATGGCGTGGCTGAGAACATCGCCATCGGAATGGCCGATCAATCCCTTTTCGTGCGGAATCTGTACACCGCCCAACGTCAGCGATGAAGATGGACCCAGCCGATGCAAGTCGTATCCGATACCAATTCGAAACTTCAAGATTTCACCTTTGGGCCGGCCGTTTCTTCAGCGAGGAACGCTTTCGCGAGCGTGAGATCGCCCGGCCTCGTGATTTTGATGTTACGTTCCGAGCCCCGAACGATCGCCACCGGAAGCCCCATACGCTCTACAAGACTCGATTCGTCAGTGCCGTAGTATTCGTCCTTTTGCGCCCGCTCAAAAGCCTGTTTCAGAATCTCAGTGCGAAAGACCTGCGGTGTCTGGGCCAGAACCAGATGTTCGCGCGTGAGTGTCAGTTCGACGAATTCGCGTTTGGCGTGCTTCACCGTATCGACGATCGGAACAGCAAGGATCGCGGCTCCACTCGTTTCCGCCTGGCGCACGACGTTTTCGATGTCGTCCACTCCCACAAACGGTCGTACCCCATCATGGACCGCGACAATGTCGGTCCCCGGTTGCAGTTGTTGAAGTCCGATCGCAACCGAGTCCTGCCGGCGCTCTCCTCCTTCGATGACTGTTACCGATTTCTTGAAACCCGATGCATTGACGAGATTCCGTACCTCATCAACAGATTCGCGGGGCGCCGTAACGATGATGTAGTCGATCACATTTGAATCATCGAACTTGCGGATCGTATGAACGAGAATCGGCGTGCCTTGCAGGACAAGCAACTGCTTTGGACGGTCCGTTTTCATCCGCCGCCCGAAACCGGCGGCCGCGATAATTGCGCCGACTTTCATATTTTGCTGCGCGCTATCGCGCGACGATTGTCCTAGTGCGAGACTTCAGTTGGCGCCGGTCGTTCGGGAGCACGCTCAGGCCGCTGTTCGCGATCATTGCGTTCCTGGCGTTCCTCGCGCGGATGATGTGGGATCTCTCCGCGCTTTTCCTCGTATCTCCCGAAGATCATTTTTCCGGCTGTTGTTTGCAGCACGCTGGTCACCGATGACTCAACCGTCTTGCCGATCATCTTCCGCGCATTATCGACAACAACCATGGTGCCGTCGTCGAGGTAGGCGATGCCCTGATTGAATTCTTTTCCTTCTTTCAGGATGAAGACCTTCATCGTCTCGCCGGGCAGGTATACCGGTTTCAGCGCATTCGCAAGTTCATTGATATTCAGAACCTCGACACCACGAAGCTGAGCCACTTTGTTCAGGTTGAAATCGTTCGTGACGATCTTGGCATCCAACTCTTTCGCCAGTTCGATCAGTTTCATGTCGACTTCACGCACCTGCGGATAGTCGTTCTCCACGAACTGCACGCTGATACCCGCCATCTTCTGGATACGCTGAAGAATATCCAGCCCGCGCCGGCCGCGATTTCGCTTGAGCGCATCGGCCGAGTCGGCGACCTGCTGGAGTTCCCGCAGGACGAAGTGAGGAATCACGAGTGTGCCGTCCAGGAAACCCGTCTCGCAGATATCGGCGATTCGTCCATCAATGACGACGCTGGTATCGAGAATCTTGTAAGTCTTCTTCGGCGGACGCTCACCTCCGAAGATGCCACCCATCGCCGACAGGTTCAGCATGTCGCCCTTGTTGGCTCCAACCACCAGCCCAACATACGTCATCAAAAAGAGAATGAAGAGCTTGATGAATGAAAGCGAACTTGTGTCGAACACTGTCTCGGTCAGCATCGCGCTGATGAGCGATGCGCCAACGATTCCCATGATCGAACCAACGGCAGCGCCAATCAGTCGTTTTAACGTGGCTCCTTTAAGTCTGTGCTCGAAGAAGATGATTCCGATCGCGCTCGCAATACCGACCACGATGGCTGCGGCGCCCTGAAGTCCGAAAGGATGGCTGTAATATGCGACCAGTGTGAGCGTGATGGCGAAGATCAGACGCACCACGACAATATCGACCTGATAATTTTGTTCTTTCCCCTGAGCCTCCGCCGGCGGCATTTTTGAAACCGGAGGTAGGGACTTACTTTCTTTACCTCTCATGAGACACCCGTTTTGTTTTTATTTTTGAGGCCTTACTTTTGCAGACCGCTCTCTCCCGCGCGCATTATAAATCATTGAAAAAACTGGAGGCTATCTAAATGTCGGAGTAAAGCGTGTCGGCCGTCTTCTTACGCGAAGAAGACTTCCTGCGCCTGGCGCAGGTCGTTGACTCGAAGGGTCTCAACCAGCGACGGTGTTTCTTCGGCGATCGATTGCGCCGGAATGATGCCGCGTTTGAATCCGAGAACCGATGCTTCTTTGAGCCGAATTTCGGCAAACATCGCGGATCGCACTTCACCACCCAGACCGATTTCACCGAAGATCACAGTGGACGGGGCGATGGGCCGCCCAAACAAACTCGACAGAATCGCGCCGGCAATGGCAAGATCCGCAGCTGGTTCTTCAACTTGAAGGCCGCCAACCACATTCAGATAAATATCCTGATCCCACAAGCTGACGCCGAGCCGCTTCTCAAGTACCGCCGAAATCAGCGCGAGACGCTGAGGATCGACGCCGGTGGCAAGCCGCCGGGGAGTCCCGAAATGTGTTCTTGAAACCAACGCCTGTATCTCAACCAGCAGAGGACGCGATCCCTCCACACAGCAAAGGACAGCCGAACCCGGACTCAGCGACTGCGTCTGCGAAAGGAACAATGCCGATGGCTTCTCCACCGGCTTCAACCCCCCTCCCATCATTTCGAAGATCCCGAGTTCATTCGCCGGACCAAACCGGTTCTTGATCGTTCGCACAATTCGATGCGGATGCTGCCGCGGCCCCTCGAAATACAGAACGGTGTCGACGATGTGCTCGAGCGCTTTCGGTCCGGCGATGGCTCCGTCTTTCGTGATGTGTCCAATCAGGAACGCCGGAATCTGATTTTTCTTCGTCCAGAACAGCAACTGCGACGCAACCTCGCGCACCTGACCGATGCTGCCTGGAGCCATTTCGAGCTTTTCGCTGAAGGTCGTCTGAATCGAGTCGATGACGACAGCTTTCGCACGAAGCTGTTCCGCCGCCGCCAGGATTTTCTCGACGGACATTTCGGGATAAATGTGAAGATCGTTCCCTCGAACCGAAAGTCGATCCCCACGCATCTTGATCTGTTGAGCCGACTCCTCGCCGGATGCATAGAGCACGACCGACGAACAAGCCAGATGCGAAGCCACGTCCAGCATCAGGGTCGACTTTCCCACTCCGGGATCGCCACCCAGCAGCACAAGCGCGCCGGCCACGACACCGCCTCCAAGAACGCGGTCGAACTCGGCGATCCCCGTCGACATGCGCGGAGTCTCCCCACCTGTAATTTCGTTGAACCGGATCGGCGAGGAATCCCACGAGGCGGGCGCGGCGTCAGCCGTGACGCTCACGCGTTCTTCAACGAACGTGCTCCATTCCTGGCAGGACGGACACCGGCCAATCCATTTCGGAGATGTATGGCCACATTGCTGGCATGCGTACTGGGTCTTCGGCTTTGCCACGTTTGTCGGTTCAGTTGATATCCATCAGCGTCTCGAATCGCGTGAACTCACGCAGGAAGGCGAGTTTCACGATTCCCGTGGGGCCGTTACGCTGTTTGGCGATGATCAACTCTGCCAGTCCGGCGTTCTCTTCGGAGGGTTTATAAACTTCTTCGCGATAAATGAACATCACAAGATCGGCGTCCTGCTCGATCGAACCCGATTCGCGTAAGTCCGAGAGCTGCGGCTTGTGATCGCCCTGGCGTTGCTCGGGAGCGCGGCTCAACTGTGAGAGGGCGATCACGGGCACATTCAGCTCTTTCGCAAGCGCTTTGAGGCCGCGCGAAATGCCGGAGATTTCCTGGTTCCGGTTTTCAGTGCGTCCGTAGCCGGACATCAATTGTAGGTAGTCCACAATGATGAGATCGAGCCCATGCTCTGCTTTCAGGCGGCGGCACTTCGCGCGCATTTCCATCACGGTCAACGTCGATGAGTCATCGATATAGATCGGCGCCTGAGTCGTCCGGCCCAACGAGTCGATCAGCTTCCGGAAATCTTCCTTGGCCAGATACCCGGTTCGAACCTTGTGCGCATCGACCCGGGCCTCAGCGCAAAGCATTCTCATCAGCAGCTGCTCTTTCGACATTTCCAGGCTGAACATTCCCACAGCAGCTTGCTTATGCAGCGCAACGTGCTGGGCGATGTTCAAACATAACGCCGTTTTTCCCATCGACGGGCGCGCCGCGAGAATGATCAGATCGGACGGCTGCAGACCTGACGTCATTCGATCGAGATCGCGGAATCCGGACGCCACGCCCGTGATCATCTCGCGCTCGGTGTACAGCTTTTCCAGGAGTCTTGTCGCCGACAACTCCATTTCTCTGACTGCTATGAATCCGCTCCGAACTCGCTTTTCGGAAAGGCTGAAGAGAGCCTGTTCCGCCCGATCCAAAATCTGTTCCGCCGGCTCGGCCTGATCGAAGCACTCCGCCATGATCTTGTTCGCGGAATTCACCATCTGCCGCAGCAGCGACTTCTCCCGGATGATTTCAATGTAATGCTCGATGTTGACGAGATGCGGCATTCCATCCATCAGGCTTGCGAGATAAGTGATGCCGCCCGCGCCTTCGAGTTGCGAGGCGCGCACGAGTTCTTCCTGGATAGTGATCAAATCGATCACCCGCGACCGTTCGACCAGTTCCACCATCTGGCGGTAGATGACACGGTGCGCATCCAGGTAGAAGTCTTCGGCCCTCAGGGTTTCGAGAACGCGGTAATAATTCTCGTTGTTGGCGAGAATGGCGCCGAGAACGGATTTTTCAGCATCGACATTGTGCGGAAGAGTTCGCTCGAGAGATTGACGCGACATAGAAACACGGAACCCCGATCTCAAAATTGAAGCGGCTACCTTAACACCACTTTCAATCAAAAAAATCCAGCGGCTCGCGTTTGCCCGCTCGGCGTCGCTTTCACGAGTGCACCCCCGCTTGACACCGCGACTAGTGGGGTGGCCACAGGAGGCACCCCTCCATCCCCCCGGCAATTACGAGTGTTTGACCCGTAATGTGACCCGCGAGCGAATCCGAACTCAGAAATCCGGAACGGGTTCGACATCGATCCACTCGCCTTCCGCCTTGACCTGCAGTCCACCGGACGCATCCTGCTTCAGAATCGTCAGAAGCCCATAATCCGTGTGCTCTCCTACGCCAAATGAAGAGTCCGTTGGCGGCGGGTAGTTGAAGATGCGAAACAGTATCAATGGATCGGACGTGTAACGATCGGCAAACCAGGTTTCCTCGAGACCCAGACTCAGCGAAATGCCTGCCATGAGCGAATGTCCGAGCGTTGTCATCGCATTCATGTAATCCAGAACAAGGCGGCGAAATTGCTGCATGCCCGATGGAAAAAGATTCGGCCCATGCATTGGCGCACCCGCCTTCACAAGCGGATGCGTGTCGGCGAGTTCGGCTCCGAAGTAAATTCCTTCTTTCAAGTCGGGCCGACCCGATTTCAGTTCACCGCCAACAGGAAAGTATCCGCGCCACGCTCGGCCCCCGCGCGACATTCGAATTTCGAGTTTTGTTTCGAGGTCTTGCGCAAAGAATCTGCGACTGACCGTTTCGAGTTCCCGCTGGAGTTGCTCGTTCACTCCGTGGTCAATGACATAGAAAAAATCCAAAGTCACGACAAGCCTTCCCGATCCGGGCCGCGACCTCCAGACGACCGGCCGACCCGGCAGTGAGGGAGCTGATGTCGATGATCGGTAGCGCCTTCATGTCCTCATCAATGTTACTTTGTGCCTGACTCGTTTTCGGAGACATCATGTCCGGAAGCGAACAGAGAAAGGACGCCGGAACCGCACGGATGTACTTGATTAATTGGGTTAATTTCCCTTGGCCAGCCGCATGCTAACGAGAATCCCATGCTAAGAGACCTGCGTTACGCATACCGGATGCTCCGTCAGAATCCCGGCTTTGCCCTGACGGCGATCGTTTCCATTGCCTTGGCCGTCGGCGCCAATTCCGCCATTTTCAGCTTTCAGGACGCGCTTTTATTTCGGCCGCTGCCGGTCGAGAATCCATCGACCCTCGTGACGGTGAATTCGAGAAATCCGGTCGGAAGGTTTGAAGGATTTTCGTATCCGGACTTTGCCGATGTGCGCGACAAGACGACGTCGTTTGATGGCCTGGTCGCCTATCGGCTCATTCCCGCCGGGATTTCCCGCGACGAAAACTCGCAGCCTCAATTTCGCGTCGGCATGCTGGCAACAGGGAACATGTTTGATCTGCTCGGCGTGAAACCCCACCTCGGACGTGGCTTCCTTCCCGATGAAGATCAACTGCCGGGCAGGAATCCGGTCGTCGTTCTCACGTACGACCTGTGGAAGAACGAGTTCGATGGGGATCCGTCGATCGTCGGAAGCACCATCAGAATCGGTCGCGCTGGCGGGTCGGAGTTCACGGTCATCGGTGTTGCTCCCGAGTCTTTCACGGGCATGGATCTTGTGCTTCGTCCGGCTTTCATTGTTCCCGTCATGATGGGACCGCAACTCCTCGGCCAGACTGACGTGATGCTTCGAGACCGTAACACGCCGGGGAACGCAGACATGTTCTATGTCAAAGGCCGGCTGAAGTCCGGCGTATCCCTGGAAGCGGCAAATGCCGACGTGTCGGCGCTCGCGAAGACGTTTGAGCAGATGTATCCGAACACACATCGCGGACGAGGAGCGGCAGTGCGAACGGAGATCCGGTCGCGTCTGGATGCGGCGCCGATTCTCGGAGGGGTTGTCGCAGCGGTCTTCGGAGTAATGCTGGTCATCCTGCTCATCGCCTGCGCGAATGTCATGAACCTGATGCTGACTCGCGGGCGTAGTCGTGCGCGAGAAATCGCAATCCGATTGTCGCTTGGCGCAAACCGCGCCCGGCTGATTCGCCAGTTGATGATCGAAAGTTTGATGATTGCCATGGCCGGCGGTGCGCTCGGCCTGCTGATCGCGCAGCGGGCCGTAGATATTTTCTCGACCTGGGAGCTTCCCGGAGACGTCTCCGGAGGGTTTTCATTCGAGCTCGACAGCCGGGTTCTGTTATTTACGCTTGCCGTTTCCGTTATCAGCGCTGTGATGTTCGGCCTTATTCCGGCGTTTCGGTCGACAAAGACAGATCTGACCGATGCTTTGAAGTCAGGCGGACTTAGTTCCGCCCGCAGACGATCCTTTGTCAAGAACGGCCTGGTGGCGGTCCAGATTGCCGGTTCGATTGTTCTGGTGATGGCGGCCGCCCAGATGTATCGCAACACATCGCGAGCGCTCGCAGCAAATCCAGGCTTCAGCATGGATCACCGGCTGACGATGAGGCTGGACCCGGAGGTCGCGGGCTATTCCCCCGAGCGGGCAATGCAGTTCTACGAGACGCTTGTCGACAGTGTTCGTGGCGCACCCGGCGTCAAATCCGCTGCTCTGGCCGGAGGACTTCCGTTTACAACCGAAGCCCTCACGGCAAGAGTCGCGCCGGAAGGCTATGAATTGCCGCCGGGCATTGACGCACTGACCGTTCGCAGCGATATCGTTGACGAACATTACTTCCAAACGCTGAATATGGCTCTCCTGCGAGGCCGTGGATTCACGCCATCCGATCAGGCAGATGCGCCGCGTGTTGCTGTCGTTAACGAGGCGTTCGCTCAGAGGTTCTTCGGTGGAAACGCACTCCACAAGCGGATGTGGATCGGGATCGATAAGGATGAAGTCGCGGTCGAGGTAGTCGGTGTCAGTGTCACCGGAAAGTATCAAAGCGCCGTGGAGCAACCTGCGCCGTTCATCTACCTTCCGCTGAGACAACATTCGCGCCCGCGAATGACATTGATCACGGAAACTTCCGGAGATGCGGTCGCCATGGCGCCCGCGCTGCGTACGCTGATTCGCTCCATCGATCCGAATATGCCGATTTTCTCTGTCCGCACGATGGAAGATGTGTTCGAGCGAAACGGGGAGGCACCAATCCACATTTTCAACATGGTGTTCAGCGCCACAGCACTGATGGGCTTTTTCCTGGCAATGATCGGCCTTTATTCCGTCGTTGCGTACCAGGTCGCTCGGAGGACGCGTGAATTCGGCATTCGAATGGCGCTGGGCGCCGAACGCTCGCAGGTTATGAAGAGTCTTCTGAAGCAGGCGGCAGTCGTCGCGGGAATCGGAATGGGAATCGGGCTCGGTTTAAGCATCGCTATTCGACCTGTCTTGCTTGCGATGCTTGGACGCCCCACCGCTGGTGGAGCGCCCTCGGGTTTTGAGCCGTTGTTACTGGTGTGCCTGCCGCTCGCTTTGATGCTCATCACGCTCGCCGCGGCGGCGATTCCGGCACGGCATGCGTTGCGGATCGATCCGCAACAGGCCTTAAGACAGGACTAGGCTTCCGGCTCCGCTTCGACCTTCAACTTGATGTGAGCCGTGACATCCTTGAACAGCCGGATCGGAATGGAGAATTCGCCGACGGTCTTGATGTGATCGTCCATGTGGATCTTACGTTTCTCGATCTCGAAGCCCTTCTTCTGGAGTTCGTCGGCCACATCGGAATTCGTGACCGATCCATAGAGCATATTGTGCTCGCCGACTTTCCGACGGATCATGATCTCGACCGCGTCGAGCATCTGTCTGAGTTTCTCCGCGTCATCCTTCTGCCTGGCTTCTTTCCTCAACAGCGACTGGCGCTCGGCTTCGATGACCTTCACATTTCCCGGCGTCGCCAGATAGGCAAGCTTCCGAGGAAGCAAATAATTGCGCGCATAACCATTGGCCACTTTCACGACCTGGCCGGCCCGGCCAAGGTTATCGATAGTTTCTCTGAGAATGATTTCCATGGCGTTACTCCGTCGTAAATGGCAGCAGCGCGATATTGCGTGCCTTCTTGATGGCATCGTTCAACTGGCGCTGGTGTTGCGAACACACGCCGGAGATGCGTCGAGGCATGATCTTGGCGCGTTCAGGAACGAATTGCGAAAGCAGTTTCACATCCTTGTAGTTGATGGAGTCGATTCTCTCGACACAGAACTTACAAACTTTCTTCCGGCGGTAATATTGCTTTTGACCTGCCGGACGCTTTTCCCTGCTGCTGGGTGATTTCATTGCATACCCTCTTCTGCGGATTGACCGCCGGCCGCGGCATTGGCATGGGAACCCCGGCGCGCAGCGCGTTTCTGGCGATAGTTCTTGATCTTGTCCATCCGGCGCGCTTCTTCGTCGACGCGGACGGTGATGTATTTGATCACGGCATCCATCACCCGCAGCCGGCGTTCGCATTCCTTGACGATGTCGCCGTTTGCGGACATGACGAACAGGACGTAGTGCCCTTCGCGCTGCCTGTCGACTTCATAAGCAAGGCGCCGTTTTCCCATCTTTTCGATCTTGTCGATCTTGCCGCCACCGGAAGTGATGATGGTTTCAATCTGTCCGTTGATCTTGTCAATCTCCTCGTCCTGTGCGTTCGGATTGACAATGAACATGATTTCGTAATTTCGCATTTAGTTGTCCTTGTCTCTCTCTTCTCTTAAATCCACGCCGTTGTACTCGGCCATCGCTTTGTCGAGGCCCTGCGCGATCAGCGTCTCGATCGCTTTCACTGCCACATCCTCGGTCTCGTCCAGAAGTAACCGGTCAGTCTTGCCGACGCGCGATAAAACGAAATCGCGAACATCGCCCGGTTCCCGGTCCGACTTGATTCCGACTCGGATGCGAAGGAACTCGTCCGACTCCAATGTCGAAATTATGGATTTTATCCCATTGTGGCCGCCGGCCGAACCTTTTTGCCGGACTCGCAGCTTCCCCAGCGGCAGCGCCAGATCGTCGTAAACCACAATCAGGTCTCCGGCACCCGACTCCAAACGTTCAAAAACCGGGGGTAGCGCTGACCCGCTTTTGTTCATATAGGTCTGCGGCGCCACGAGAGTCGCGGGTTGCCCGCCGAGCGTTACTCTTCCGGAAATCAATGCCGGACCGCATCTTTCCCTAAGACGAACGCCGTGCTGTTCCGCGATGCGATCCAGAACGCGAAAACCGACGTTGTGATACGTGCCGGCGTACTCTTCGCCCGGATTGCCCAGGCCCACAATAAGCCACATTTCCTAAGCGTCGGGCACACCCAGCTGCGCCTATTCGGCCGGAGCTTCCTCTTCCTTCTTGCCCTTCTTCAGGACTTCGGGCTCGGCAGGAGCGGCAGCCTCGCCTTCGACCGGCACTGCAGCACCCGGCGCGGCGACGACTTCTTCCTTCACGGAAACGACGTGCACGACAACCTGATCGGCGCTTTCGAGGACTTTCACCTTCTCGTTTACCTGCAGATCCGAGACGCGCAGAGCCCCGTTCAGACCAAGGTCGCTCACATCGACATCGATATGTTCCGGAATGTCTCCCGGAAGACACTCCACTTCGATCTCACGCATGATGAGTTCGAGAATCCCGGCGTCCACCTTGACGCCGCGCGCTTCACCACGTACATGGACGGGAATCGTCACACGGATGGCGACGTCCATCGCGATTCGATAAAAGTCCGCATGAAGGAAATTCTCTTTGATGGGATCGACCTGCCAGCTTTTCAGGATCGCGTTCGTCGCGCCGGTTCCAGCAATATCAAGCTTCAGGATCGTGTTGCGGCCCGCTTCCGATCGCAGAACCTTTTTCAGCGCCTTCGGATCGACGGCGACGGCGACATTCTCGCCCTTTCCACCGTAGACGACTCCGGGAATCATGCCGTCGCGGCGCAGTCGTCGGGCTGCGTTTTTGCCGCGCCCGTCTCGCCCTTTGGCAGTCACAATAATTTCAGCCATAAGAACCTCTTAATTGATCAAATGAATAAAACGCTAACCGATGTTTCTTCGTGAATCGACTGCACCGCCTGCGCCAGCAGTTTGCCCACACTGAGAACCGAAATCTTTCTGCATTTCCTTGCTTCGCTGTGCAGGGGGATTGTGTTGGTCACGATAAGTTCCACCAGTTCTGAACTCTGAATCCGCTCGACTGCGGGCCCGGACAAAACAGGGTGCGTGCAACTCGCATAGACCTTCGTCGCGCCGGCCTTGAGCAACGCTTCGACGTTTTTCACCAGCGTGCCGGCCGTATCGATGATGTCGTCCACGACCAGACACGACCGGCCCTTCACGTCACCGATAACGTTCATGACCTGCGCCACGTTCGCTTCGATCCTTCGCTTGTTGACCATTGCCAGGTCCGCGTTGAGCCGCTTCGCGAAGGCGCGGGCGCGCTCGACGCCGCCGGCATCCGGAGAGACGACCGTCAGGTTCGGCAGGTTCAGCTTCTGGAAATGGTCGACCAGAACCGGCGCCGCGAACAGGTGGTCCACCGGGATGCTGAAAAAACCCTGAATCTGAGGCGCGTGCAGATCCACGGTCAGCAGACGATCCGTACCGGAAGCTACGAGCAAATCCGAGACGACCTTCGATGATATCGGCACGCGCGGTTTGTCCTTGCGGTCCTGCCGTGCATAACCGAAGTAGGGAAGCACCGTCGTGATCCGTCGCGCTGAAGCGCGCTTGAAAGCGTCGATCATCAGGAATAGCTCGAAATAGTTCGCGTCCACGGGAGGGCACGTCGGCTGAACGATGAAAACGTCCGCGCCGCGAACGTTCTCGAGAATCTGGAAATAGATCTCGCCGTCGCTAAACCGCGTGACGGAGGACTTGCCGATCTCGCAATCGAGAAATTCACAGATTTCGTTCGTGAGCGCCGTGTTGGCCGTACCACCGAAGATTTTCAGTTCATTACTCAAAAAACGTCGTCCTCAAAATTGGCCTCTTGTTAACTGGGGCGGAAGGATTCGAACCTTCGAATACAGGTTCCAAAGACCTGTGCCTTACCACTTGGCCACGCCCCAATCTGGTTGGAACTATTCCTCTACCAGTTTCTGGAAATACTCCCAGCGCGGCAATGGTTTTGTCAGCTTCACGCGGAAGCGCTTTTCCAGTGCCGAACCGGCCCGGACCGCATCCGATACCATCTGGAACTGGCCGAAAATCGTCGAACCGCTTCCGGATAACGCGGCTCGATAAGCTCCCAGTCCGATCAGTTCCTCCTTGATTTCCCCCAGCGCCGGATACCGGGCGAAAACAGGCGCCTCGAAGTCATTGGTCCAGACATCACCGGTACACTCGGAATGCGACTCGGCGCAGAAACCCTCAATATTATTGGTTTGATCAGGGACCGTCAACCACGAATAGGCATCTTTGGTGGCGATAAACACGCCCGGATCGACCAGCAGAACCCAATAGTCGGTTGCGTCATCGAGCTTGTAGACCTCGTCGCCTCGGCCGTGGCCGGCGGCTCGGCCGCCAAGAGCAAAGAACGGCACATCGGACCCGATATCCCGGAGGGTCTCGGGAACACGCTCGAAAGGAAGGGCCATTTTGAACATCCGCTGCAGTCCGATGAACGTAACAGCCGCATCCGAACTTCCTCCGCCCAGCCCCCGGCCGACAGGAATGTTCTTTTTAAGATGGATTCGGACATTCGCCGTGATGCCGGCGAGTCGCTCGTAGGCTCGGACGGAGCGGACCACAAGGTTGGTTTCGTCCTCGGGCGTTCCTCCCCCTGAGAACTCGAATCGATCCGCATGTTCCATCACAATCTCATCGTGCAGATCGACGGCCTGGAAGATCGTCTTAAGCTCGTGATAACCGTCGGCGCGGCGTCCGAGGATGCGGAGGTCGAGGTTAATTTTCGCGAACGCTCGCAACAACATATAGTCGGCTGAAAAACCGCGGCTTCAGCAAGCCGAGGCGAAAAAGCAGTTTAAGTCCATAAAAAGGTACCGAACGGCCGAGGAACCAGAATGGGTAAATCGGATCGGCGCGCTCGATGGAAACACCCTTCGAGTATCTTTGCAGCAATTCCTTGAGCGATTCGGGGTCAAAAAAATGTACATGATCCGAAGACAGCATGTGCGCGTAGGTGACGTCGTTCGCCTTCATCTGTTCGATATTCTCAGAGTTCGGCACCGTGATCAGCACATTCTTCCGCGCGACGCGAAATGCTTCACATAAAACCTTATCGACTTCGGCCACATGCTCCAGGACTTCAAAAATCAACACCGTGTCAAACGACTTATCGCGGAACGGGAGCACTGAATCGACGTTCGTCACTGCCACACCGGAACGCGACGCCTTTTGCAGATACTGCAGATTGATATCGCAACCGAAACAGCTCAATCCGGATTCCTGAAGGGCCCTCGCGTACGCGCCGAAACCGCAACCCAGATCGAGAATGACGCGTCCTGCATGCTTGCGCGCGAATCGGACAAAAGCGCCGTAATGTTGACCTGGAACGGCTGGAATGCCGGGCTGATAGAAGTCGTCTCGCGTGCGAATCATCATCTCTCTTAGCGTCGGGGCCCACCAGCCGGATCACTGTCGGTACGCTTCGCTGCTCCCTGATGACCGGCTGGTCCCCCCACGCAATACGGTCTGGTATTATCAACGCCCTGATGGGCATCCGACATCGATTTCTGCTTGCAGCGTCATTTCTGTATTTGGTTTTTGCGAACCTGATCTGGATCTCACGCGACACACGGCCGCCGTACTGGGACATGGCTGACAAGCAGACAGGAGCATTGCGGATCTACGACGCGGTCGCAACCGACGGAGTCGGCGCCGTGACTCAGATCCCATTTCTCACGGGATCCTATCCGCCGTTCTATCACTCGATCATTGCCGTATCGTACGCGCTGTTCGGAAAAACCATTGACGCCGCGCAATGGGCAAACCTTCCCGCTATCGCGCTCCTGCTCATCGCGACCTTTGGCATCGGCCGCACCGTGCTCCAGCCTTTTGCCGCGGCCGTTGCCGCCGGCATCGTCAGTTTCTATCCGCTGTTGCTCTGGCTCTCGCGCGAAACGATGATCGATTACTGGCTGACGAGCATCGTGGCCGTCGCCGTGTGGCTGCTTCTACTGACGAACGAGTTTGCCAATCGAAGGCTTGCGATTCTTTTCGGTGTCGTCTGCGGATTCGGCATGTTGACGAAGTGGACCTTCGTATTCTTTATCGCCCTGCCGGTCATCTGGTTTGCCAGGAAAAACTTCAAAAATGCCGCTATAGCCGTCTCCATCGCAGCCGGAATCGGCGCTTACTGGTACCTCTTTGCCGCGCAGGCGCTGCGGCGCTTGCTGTCCATCAATACCGCTCAATCCTTCATTGAGGGTGATCCCGGCCGATTCAGTCTCGAGGCGGTCATCTTTTATGTCCGCGCTCTGGAAGGCTCACAACTATTTCTTCCACTGTTCATCGCATTTGTTGCGGGACTGATTCTTCTGCCGTTCAATTTTCATCGGAATTGGATACCGATTCTGCTCTGGCTGGCGGGAGGCTGGCTCGGTCTCATGCTTTTTCAGAACAAGGACCCACGATATACGGCCCCGCTGTTGCCGGTCGTCGCACTGATCACGGCGCAGGTTTTTCAACGCAAGGAAGTGCTGGTGTGGGCGCTCGTGCCGGTCCTGCTGGTTCAGCATTACCTGGTGTCGTTCGGGATTCCCCAGTTGCCGCCGGCGGTTGTCCTTGCGAAAGGCGGGGATGGTCCGGTCACCTATGATTGGAATCTGTACACGCAGCGATATTTCGGCTGGGGACCTCCGGCCGCCGAGGACTGGAAGATCGAATGGGTATTGCAGAAGGTCACCGCGTCACCGGAACAGCCGGTACGTCTCGGTATGGTGCCGGACATTCCGAGATTCGACATGCTCGCATTCGAGTTCTTCATCACACTGCACAGACTTCCCGTCGTTATGAACCGGCTACCGGTGTTTGACGAAGGAGCTATCCGCAGCAACGACTATCTGCTCGTTTCCGAAAAAGAACGCGGATTCGAACCGGGTTCCTTCTTCACATCGGATCTCGGGCACATCAACCGCTACATCGCCGGACGCGCGGACGCATTTCGCCTGCTCGAGTCATTCAGTCTTCCCAACGGCGACGTCATACGGCTGTACAAGGTTGTTCCGGTATGAAGGCATATTTGCTTCTTGCGGCAGTCGTCCTTGCCACTGTGGTCCCGTTCTCGTCGCGCGCGGTCTATCTCGACGAGCATATTTTTCTGAAGATCGCCGACAACGTACGACACAACCCTCTATTTCCGCAGGACACGCCGAGCGTGTTTTTCGGAACTGCGATCCAGAATTTCGCGGCTCAGACGCATCCGCCGGTGGGCGAGTACTACCTCGCTGCGCTGTATGCGTTGCTGGGCGAATTCGATGAAGTTTCGTTTCGAATTCTGTTTTCGGTATTCGCAATCATCGCCGTTTTCGCCTTCTACAAACTTGCACTGCGATTTACCTCCGAGCCGCTGTATGTAAGCCTTCTGTTTGCCGTCACGCCGGCGTTCTTCATCTACGCCCCCACGTTGATGATGGACATTCCGATGCTTGCTTTTCTTCTCTCCGGTTTTGCCTTCTACTTCGAACACGCACAGGGGCGGCGTCACGCGCTGTGGCTCGCATCCGTCTGTTTCGTTCTGGCCGCCGGAACGGGGTATACGGCCCTGGTTCCAATGGGATGCTTTTTCATCGGGCTACTCTTGTCGCGACGTCCGTGGGTGGAGCTGTTGAGCGTCGCCGCGGCGCCCGCGGCTCTGGTGGTTTGGCAGGCAGCAATGACCATGCATTTCGGTACATTTCCATTGGCACAGACCATTCGGTATTTCGAATCGCAGGGGTCGGCGCAGATGAACCTTCTGGCGACTCTGACATTTCTCGGGGGCGTGACGGTCTTTCCCTGGCTCGCCGTTGGAAAGCGCGTGTCGCCGGTCGTGATGTTTCTGGCACTCGCCGCAATGTATGCGCCGTGGCCGGCGCGCGTGTATCCGATCTGGGTGGGCGTGCTTGCCACGGCGGGCTTTGCGATGCTCGTTCTGTTCGCACTTTCCGCGCGACGCCTCATCCTGTCCGGCCAGAATAACGGCGAAGCTTTTCTGTTGTTGTGGCTACCGGCAACGCTTGTGTTCTTCATCGTTGTCGGCGACATGATCAATGCCCGCTACATTCTGCTGTCGGTCCCGGCCCTGTATCTGATCATCTTCCGCCAAACAACTGAACGCCGGCTGATTTCGATGATCATCCCAACGGCGTTTCTGTCGATCGTGCTCGCATACGCCGATTTCTCGTTCGTGAATGCAAACCGAACCTGGGTGGATGAAACAGTCGTCCCGCTGCAACAGCAGGGCTTTCGGGTGTGGAGCGCCGCGGAATCCGGACTGCGGTTTCAGCTGGAGCAGAGAGGCGCCACCACACTTTCAAACACCGACACCAGCCCGGGCCCGGCGGATCTTCTTGTCAGACATGCCGGCTTCCCATTCCGATACGGTTTGTCGGATCGCATTGAGCCGCTTCTGATCGTTTTGAAAACCTTTACGCTGGAGAATCGATTTCCCGTTCGAACCTTCAATGCGATCTCCCGCGCCGGCCTGCACGACAGCCGGGTCGGCCTGGCTCCTTTCATGCTTTCGCGCGCGCCGTTCGACAGGATAGAAATTGCAGAAATATGCGTGCTGCCGGGAGCGGTCTACAGTCCGAAAGGCCCGATATTCAAGCAGACCGAGACGGAGCACGAGTTTCGGATGAAAATGCCCGTAAACAGTAGAATCGAATATGAGCTTCAGGGCGGCGATGGCATAGTTGCCGTGACCGATCACGGATTCCGGCTGATCAAAGGAAAGTCGCCGGCGATCGTGTGGAGGAATTTCCAGATTGTCCCGAAACAGTTCGCAGTTCAATAAACAGAACGAACTCGTCCGATCGCTGCGCAAACAACTCGAAGCAACCGAACGCGAACTCGCCGATCAAAAGTGGCTTTTCCAGCAGTTCCTCCAGTCCCCTTCCTGGCGCCTGACAGCTCCGATCCGCTGGCTTGCCAAAATCTTCCGTAATCTTTGGGGGCGGCCCCCACGTCCCCTCGACCCGGGACAGGGGGACGAGGGGGCCGCCCCCGTGTCCCCGGAGATCGAAAGCTCCACCGACCTTAAGGAAGTGTTTACGAATCTTTACCGCGTCCAACTCCAGGCCTTCCTGGCGTCAGGACCGATCCTTGAATTGCCGCAAAGCAATTCGCCGGAGATCTCCGTCATTCTGGTTCTGTTCAACCGCTCGGAACTGACATTCACATGTCTGCGTTCGCTCGCCGAACATCAGACCGAGCGGATGGAAATCATCATCGTCGACAACGCTTCGAGCGATCAGACGCCGCTGCTGCTGGACCGGTTGCGGGGCGCGCGGATCATTCGCAATGCCGAGAACAGAAATTTTCTGCTCGCCGTCAATCAGGCCGCGAAAGAAGCGCGCGGCGAGTATCTGCTCCTTTTGAATAACGACGCGCAGGTCCTGCCCGGGACGCTTCGATCGGCTTTGAACACGATACGCAGCGCGCCGGATATCGGCGCTGTCGGCGGGCGACTTATCCTGCTCGATGGATCGCTGCAGGAAGCCGGGAGCATCATCTGGCGAGACGGCTCCTGCCTTGGCTACGGCCGAGGCGACGACCCGTTCGCCCCGATGTATATGTTTCGCCGCGATGTCGACTACTGCTCCGGAGCATTCGTGCTGACGCCGCGACGCGTTTGGAATGAGTTGGGCGGGTTTGACGAAGCCTTCAAGCCTGCCTACTACGAAGAGACCGACTACTGCACACGCCTTTGGAAGCGCGGTCTGCGCGTTGTGTACGATCCGGACTCCATTCTGATCCATTACGAGTTTGCGAGCGCCGGATCGATCGGTCGTGTCACGGACCTTCAGCGGGATCATCAACAGGTTTTTGCGCAGCGCCATCAGGCTCTGCTTGCGACGCACTTTGCGGCGGACTTGAATTCCATCCTGCCGGCCAGGATGAAAGATCGCGGCAAAAAGCGGGTCCTGTTCATCGACGATCGCGTTCCGCACACGTGGCTCGGGTCCGGCTTTCCCAGAGCTCGAGCTATTCTTCTCGCGCTCATGAAGCAGCGATCGTTCGTGACGTTCTATCCTCTCTCCCAGTTCGATGAGCAGTGGACGTCGGTATACGCCGACATGCCTGCGGAAATCGAATTCATGGTTGGATACGGTCCGCCGTTGCTGGAGCCATTCCTGAGAAACCGGCCGCGCTACTACGACACGATCTTCGTGAGCCGTCCCCACAACATGAAAATCCTCAAACCGATACTCGACGCGCATCCGGAGTGGTTCGCGCAAACCAGCATCGTCTATGACGCCGAGGCTGTTTTTGCGACGCGCGAAATCACTTTCCGGCAGTTGAGCGGCACACCGATGACGTCCGAGGAAGTCGATGTCATGTTGGTGGAAGAAGTGGGCTTCGCGGCCGCAGCAGACACCGTCATCGCGGTCTCAGAGCAGGATGCGGAACAATTCCGATCGCACGGAATCGAGTCCGTTTGCGTCGTCGGCCACGCGCTCGCGCCCGCGCCGACGCCGCGTGCGTTCGACCAGAGGAAGGGTTTTCTGTTTGTCGGAGCGATTCATGAGGAGACAAGTCCGAACGGCGATTCGGTCATCTGGTTTCTCGAAGCGATCCTGCCGAAGATTCACGCGGCGCTTGGCGCGCATGTTCCGGTGACGATCGTAGGAGTCAACAAGTCCGAACGCATCAAACAACTTGCCGATCTTGCGGGACCCTGTGTCCGGATCACCGGCCTTCTCGAAGATCTGTCCGAGCTCTACAACGAGTCTCGCGTGTTCGTCGCGCCGACGCGCTACGCCGCGGGCATACCGCACAAGGTTCACGAAGCCGTCGCTCGCGGAGTTCCCGTTGTCGCGACTCCGTTGCTAGCTTCGCAGCTCGGCTGGAAGGACGGCGACCCGATTCTCGTCGGCTCCGATGAGAACGCGTTCGCTCAGAAGTGCATTCAGCTCCAGACGGATTCCGCGTTATGGAATAACCTGCGCAAGGCGGGCCTGGATCGAATACAAACCGAGTGCTCTACAGAACAGTTTGAAAGAAACATCGTCGAGGGCTTCAACTCGCACCAAGCGCGGAGTTTGATTAATGTTGGAATGGACCGGTGAACGCTTTCTTCCGTGGATCACTGACGCCACGATCGCGTATGAACACCTGCACCGGTACGCCTACGCAGCGACACTCGTAAAAGACAAGCGCGTCCTGGACCTTGCATCCGGCGAAGGTTACGGTTCGAAGATGCTCGCATCGACCGCTTCGTCAGTCACCGGCATCGACATCGACGAGAACGTCGTTAGTCATGCGGCGGGAAAATACGGCGCGGCGAATCTGAGATTCCTGGCCGGGTCGGTCACTTCGATTCCCATTCAGGAGAGCCATTCTTTCGATGTCATCGTCTGCTTCGAAGCGATCGAGCACATCGAGGATCAGCAGGCGCTCCTCGCCGAAATCAAACGGATGCTCAAACCCGACGGGGCTCTGATCGTCTCGACACCGAACAAGGCGATCTATCACGACGAATCTCCGGAAGAAAACCCGTTCCACGTGAAGGAGCTTTACTTCGACGAATTCCGGGGTCTGCTCGCACGGTATTTCCGCAATATCCGATTCCTCGGACAGCGCATTCACCCGAGCTCCAGCATCTGGCCGATCGGTGCTTCGAATCCCAATGGCTTTCACGAGTTCGTCCTGGAGCGCGGCAGCTCGAATTTTGAATTCATCGGCGAGGAGAAGCGCGTACCGCTCTATTTCATCGCAGTGGCGTCGGACGCGGCAGCGGCCCTCCCTGCATCTACGAGCGTCCTGCTCGACCAGTCCGACAGCCTTCTCGAAGAAAAAGACCAGGCCACGCGATGGCGCGAGGAACAGGTCGCTGAGCGTGACGAGACGATTCAGTCTCTCGAAGAAGCGGTGAAGTGGCGCGAGGGACAAATCGAAGAACTCAAGGAAGGCCTCGACTGGACACAACAGCGCGTTTCGGCATTGGAAAAGACGATTACTTCACAGGAAGAAGGCCTCGCGTGGCGCGCTAAACAAGTAAGCGAACTGGAGGCCGCCAAAACTTTCTGGGAACGGGAAAGCGCCTCGCTGACAGGTCAACTCCAGGACACGCGGCGCCGACTCTCCGTCGCTTCGGACACACTCGCCGGCATTCATGCCAGCCGCGGCTGGAAGTTGATCATGAAACTTCGCAGCATCCGCGATCGCCTTCGATTCGGCAAAGGACGCTGATGTCCCTGTATCAACGCATTCTCGGGCATCCGTTTGTGTTCAACCAGATTCGTCCGCTGTTCGTCGGCGGCATCGACTGGAGTCCGCTTTATGAAGCGCTCGACGCAAGGACGGACTCCGTAGTCCTTGATGTCGGCTGCGGCATGGGTATTGCGCACCAATACCTTCGCGGCTTTCGCGATTATTACGGATTCGATACGGATCCCGTCGCTATCGACCGAGCGCGCACGAGTACTCCGGGTCCGAACATTCGATACGAATGCCGGTTCCTTTCCGAAGACGACGTGCGCCAAATCCGTCCGACGCACGTATTGCTCAGTGGCTTGCTGCATCACCTCTCGGATGCGGACGCGTTGAATCTGCTCCGCATGTGCGGGTCATCGCCGGGTGTCCGCCGCATGGCTACGGCCGACGTCGTGTATGTGCCGGGACGACACGTGAGCAATCTTCTGGCTTTCTGCGACCGCGGCCGCTTCGTCCGAAACACGGAAGGGTTCGTAGACCTCGTCGAAAAGGCCGACCTTGAACTCGTTCGCAGGCAGATCGTCCGTTCCCATCCGGAAAGCGGCCGGGCGCTCTACCTGATCATGACTTTGTCACCGCGTTCACGGCGGGTCTCTCCATAGACATGAAAGCCGACCGGGTCTTCTTCGCTTTCGCAGCTTTTTTGTTCGCTGCGATGGTGCTGGTGAACTACGGTCCGGTCTTTCTCGGAAAAGTGCCGCTACCCGGGCATTTCGTGACGCAGTTCCCGGTGTGGTCGGAGTTCAAATCGCGCGTTGCGTCGCAGCCTGTTGCGGACATCGGCGATTTGGTCGACTACTTCTATCCGTTCAATGCAGTGTCTACGCAGGAGATCCGAAACGGAAGAGTACCGTTGTGGAACCCATACCTGATGTCCGGTCTTCCGTTTCAGGCTGAACCTCAAACAGCCCTGTTCTATCCGCTCCACACGCTCTACTACGTTTTCTCCACACCAACAGCGTGGTCGATGGCGCTCATTCTCCGCATGTTCCTCGCGGCGATGTTCATGACGCTGCTGGTCCGGTCGGTCGGCGGGACGAAGACCGGATCGATCATTTCAGGGATCTCATTCGCTTTCGGCGGATTCGTGCTCGCGTGGCAAGGCGCCGTGATGGGCGATACGGTGATATGGCTGCCGCTGGTGTGCTATTCGGTCCATCGGCTACGAACCGATCCATCGCGCCGGTCTCTATGCCTTGCGGCATTTGCCTTCGCGGTGCCGGTGCTTGCCGGCCATCCGGAAACCGCCATCCACGTGATTCTCGCCGGTACGGCTGCGGCCATCCTCGTGTGGGTCGTCGCCTATGGCGGACGCCGCAGATTCGAACTGCAATTTCTGATGCTCTTCGTCCTCGCGGGCCTTTTGGCTCTCGGTTTCAGCGCCGTTCAGCTTGTGCCGACAATCGAATGGATTGGACAATCCGGCCGGGACTTGAACGCGGCATGGGCCAGTCTGGATCGTCACGAAGCGCTCGGTTTTTTTTCGCGAGACGCCTTGCGCGCACCGAACTCCGCCGGCATCTGGATCCCGACCGCAATGTCATACGTTGGCATGCTCACGCTTCTGGCTGCCGCTCTTGCGCCGCTTCACCGGTCAACTCGGCATGTGATCTGGTTCGGAGCATTGGTGATCATTGGAATCGCAGGCGCTTTCGGATTCGAACCCGTGCGCTGGCTTTTGACTCACATTCCGATCATCAAAGGATTGAAGAACGAGCGCCTTATTCTCCTCGCAGACTTCGGTCTTGCAGCGCTGGCGGGACTCGGAATTTCCGCGTTGCAGGAACGACGCGCAACCGGTTCGACCGTACGGCGTGCGCTGCCGTGGGTGCTGACGGGCGTGGCATTCACGACGGTTATGTTCTTCGTCCACCAACTCCAACTGGCCACGACATTCAAAGTGGAGTTCGTGAGGCGGCCATCGTTTTCGAGGAGCCTCTTGATATGCGCTCTGATCGTCATCGTCTGGAAATTGATTCGGATAGAGCGGGCGCGCCTCTTTCCGATCGTGGCGTGCGCTCTGGTCATTTTCGATCTGGGCACATTCGCATATGGCTACTCCGGCTATACCTGGCGCGACGAGATGTATCCCCCGGCGCCTGTATTCGATTTCCTGAAGAGAGAAGCTGAATCGGACATTTTTCGAATCGCGCCTGTCGGAGTCACTTTTCCTTTGAACGCTCCTGTCGCCTATCGTGTCCAGGCCGTGACCGGCTTCGAAGCCGGGCTGCCGGCGGCATTTCAGCGGTTCATTTTCGATTTCATCGAACCATATCCGGATCGTGTCCAGTTGCTCGCGGAGAAAATCGTGTCCATTCCCGACCGCCGGTTCGACATGCTGAATTTGAAATATGTCGTCGTGACGATCCCGCAGCGCGAACATGAAATCTTTTCGCAGCATCCCGATCGGTTTCATCCGGTTTTCAAGAAAGACAAAACGGTCGTGTTCGAAAACAAGACCGCGTTACCACGCGCATTTCTTGTCGGCGCCGGCGGAGCGCAGATCGTTCGCGGTGAAGCTGAACAGATGGAGGCCGTGAAAGCCGGCACGTTCGACCCGCTGAAAAGCGTCGTCGTCGATTCGATTCCGCCGCAATTGGCCGGGGCATCTTCGGGAACTGATTTCGCGGGCAACGTCGAGATCGTGGACAGCAATATCAATGGTTATCGTTTCCGTATCCACGCATCGACACCTGCCGTCCTTGTTGTCAGCCAGAACTTCTATCGCGGCTGGAGGGCGACGGTGAACGGCACGGCAGCATCCGTATTTCCAGCGGACCATGCTCTCACCGGTATCGCCGTGCCGGCGGGCGCATCCGAAGTGTCATTTGAGTTCCAGCCCGACAGCTTCAAGCTGGGCGCCTTGTTATCCGGAATCTCGGTTTTGGTCTTCTGCGGCGTGCTTGCGTCAGGCAGGACTAGAGAACGCGGGACGTCTCGCGCGTAAAGTGTGTGGCGCGAACGCGCATGGGAATGCGCATGTGTCCATATGTCGTGCTTTTCTCGATCACTTCGATGGCGCAGGCGTTGTCGATCCAGTCGCACATCTCGTACTGATCCAGCGTACCGTCCGCGACGGCCGGGCAGAAGTGATAGAAGCCGGTTTGCAGGAACGGCACGTCCATAACGAAGTCCACCGACAGGCGCTCGCCTGCTTTCGCCGCCGGCAGCCGCTCACCTTCGAACATCACGTTGGTGCCCGTGACGTCCTGGCCCAGCCGGTTGCGCAACATGAAGCCCACATTGGGATGCTCGACGTCGTTCCGGAACTCGACTGAAATACGAACGCAGACGCGCTCGCCCTGGACGACTCCGCCGGCCGGCTGGCCGGCGTTGCCGTAGATGCCAATGCCGGTGACCTTGGCTTTGCCGTTGCCATAACGGTGATCGACGTTTGGGATGTGCTCGAGGAATTTCGGAATGCGCGCCAGAGCTTCATCATCGAGGACGAGATCCTCTGACGAATCGAGGGGCTTGCCCATCGCCTCCTCTTCCATAATCTCCTTGCGGCCCCGGGTCACCATCGCCGCGAGGTATTTTGAAACGATCTCCTCGGTCCTGCCTTCCAGATGAATTCGGCCGTGATCCATCCAGACGACCCGGTCGGCCAGGCCCCGGACGGCATCGAGATCGTGAGAGACGAACAGGATCGTCACGCCCTGATGCTTGAGTTGCTGGATACGGCGGATGCAGCGTTGCTGAAAGAAGATGTCGCCAACGGAGAGCGCCTCGTCGACGATCAGAATGTCGGGATCCATGTGGATCGCTACCGCAAACGCCAGGCGCACGAACATTCCGCTCGAATATGTTTTCACGGGCCGATCCACGAATTCGCCGATCTCGGCGAACTTCTCTATCGCCGGAATCCGCTGGCGCGTCTGTGCGTCCGAGAAACCGAGTATCGAAGCGTACAGATAAATATTTTCGCGACCCGTGAACTGTGGATTGAAACCCGCGCCAAGCTCCAGAAGAGCTGATACGCGGCCGCCGACCTCAACCTTGCCGGACGTCGGCCGTACAACCCCGGCGATCATCCGAAGGAGTGTGCTTTTGCCTGAGCCGTTCTCGCCGATGATTCCGAGGCAAATTCCGCGGTCGATCGACACATCGACATCCTTCACGGCCCAGAACGCTTCGTGATGTCGTCGTTTACCAAAGCTGAGGAGTTCTTTCAGATGATCGGATGGATGCCTGTAAATCCTGAAGCACTTCGCAAGCTTCTCGGCACGAACGATCGGCATGCCGACATCATACAGCAAAGACAGCGTATTGGCCGCCGAAGGGGAGAGCGCGCAGAGTGTCTTCCAGCGGGCGTGTCAGCCGATGGAGGCGCTCGGGAAAGAGGAGGAAAAACCGGGTCTCCAGAACTTTGCAGCCGGCGTTGGACAACAGGCCGCCGGTTTCATTCGGCGTGAGCAGCTTCGCATCCGCGTCCACGGGCGATCGCGACACGATGCGTCTGGTGATGGGGTTCAGAGGATTGTGCTCAATGATGCAAAGAATCCCTCCGGGTCTCAGAACCCGACGGGACTCCGCCGTAAGCTCCGCACGACGATCCAGAGGCACATGGTGGTAGACACAAACGGCCGTGAGGAAATCGAACGAGGCATCATCGTATGGGAGCGCGTCTACTGACGCCTGCCGCCGGACGTTGAGATCGCCGCACGACTTCAGCATTTCGCCCGAAGGATCGCAGCCCGCGGCCGACTTGAAATTCGACCGAGCGAGGCGGAGCAGGTCTCCCTGCCCGCATCCGACGTCGAGCCAGTCGAGTTGTTGCGTTTGGGCGCCGGTCTTTCGAAAGTACGCCTGGATAATTTCGATTTTTCGCTCGAAGAAGAACCGCCCTCCGGAAGCAAACCTGTCGCGGATCGGATCGCGAATCAGTTCGGGATAGCTTTCCGCGAACCGGTCAAACTCGGGGGGCTTTTCCTGCTGCCGGTTCATAGTCGGTTTCACGATCTGTTGTCTGAGGTGGAAGGATCACGGCTTTAGCGATATCCGGCCGGACAGTATTGACGTTCGCGCTGTCCGACACCACGTACAAGGGCCGGCCTTTCGACTCTTCGTAAATATGCGCGACATATTCGCCGACCAGTCCGATGGCGACGAGGGTCACTCCCGAAAAAATGATGTTCAAGCAGACCAGGGACGTCCAGCCCGGAACGGTGGCCTTCAATACCCGCTCGGCAAAAACGCTGTAGCCGCCGACCGCGAGGCCGCACGCCGCGACGAAGAAGCCAAAAAACACACTCAAGCGCAGAGGCAGCGCCGAAAACGAAGTTACCGCCGTCCACGCAAACCGCAGCATCTTTACAGTCGAGTACTTGGTTTTTCCGGCAACTCGAGCATTGCGATGATATGGAAGGATGACTTCGCGCAATCCAAGCCATGCAACCATTCCGCGCATGAATCGATGCTGCTCGCGGAGGCTTCTTATTGCGGTAACTGCTCGCCCGCTGAACATGCGGAAATCTCCGACTTCGCTCTGGATGCGGTCGTCGACCAGCTTGCGTATAAGCCAGTAGAACATCCCGGCGGTGCTGCGTTTCATAAAGCCGTCGCCTTCCCGCGTCAGGCGCTGCGCGGACACGACATCGTAACCTTCGCCGAGCAGCATGAGCATTTGCGGCAGCAGTTCCGGAGGATCCTGGAGATCGGCATCCATGATCGCGACGGCATCGCCCGCCGCGAAATCGAGACCGGCCGTGATGGCGACCTGATGACCGAAATTCCTGCTGAAGAACAGCGCCTTGACGCGCGAATCCTCGCCCGCAAGGCGCTTCAGCGCGTCCGAGGTGCCGTCTGTACTGCCGTCATCGACGAAGATCAACTCGTAGGGACAATCGTTTCCCAATATCCTTCGCAGCGCGGCAAGCAGCGTCGGAAGCGCCTCGCGTTCGTTGTAAACAGGGATCACGATTGAAAGCAGCATTGAAGTGGCGGATTCTACCGTATCACTTACCGCAGATAAAGGTATCGGGACATTGAGCGAATCAGCCTAACAATCGCATCAATCCACGGATCAACTGAAGTCCCATCAAAGCACCGAGAGCGGCTACAACGGAACTCATCGCATCCACGACGGCTTCCTTCTTTGAAGCGCTTCTGAAGCCCACGATCGATCCCAGAATCAGCAGCACAGCAGCGGATATCTCGATCACACTCACGCCGGACGCCAGGAAACTGAGATTCAAGGCCGCTATGGATAATCCGGCGATGCCGGCTGTGACGAAAAACGTCCGCCATTTACGAAAGCTGGCAGTCCTCGCCTTAACGAGGTCGGACGGATTACTCGCGTCTTCACCGTCGCTGAGGAGTTTCCGGGCCCGGCGGTTTTCCTGAAGATCGAAGAGGCCGGTTGCCACGGCCAGCACGGCGGGGAAGATGGCGGATGCCAGGCTCAGCGGCTGGGGGATGTCGAGATACGTTACCCAATTGATTGCACCAATGCTCATGAACAACGCGCAATAAGCACCGACGAAAAGATCGTCGACTCGAAGCGCTTTCTTGAAGAAGACCGCGCTGTCCTCATGGAAATCTCCGGTGATTCTCCAGAATTCTTTCAGGTCTTCAGCTCTCAGCATGTCCATTAACGGGTGTTTCGAAAGGCGCTCGCGCGAGGCGTTGATGGCACGACGTTCGAAATAACCAATCCACGCGCCGGCTGCTGCTGTGGCGAACAGCGAGCCTGTAAAAAACCAGCCCGCGAACCCTGGGATGAACAGGTGTGAAGCTGCGGCATCGGCAGCGACACGGTCCCACGCCCTGCCGAATGTCGCGGCTGCTCCCACAGGATCGCCGGTAGAAAGCATCAGAGCGGCAACGCCGGCTGCGACGCTAAACACAGTTCTCAGCGCCGTTGTCACTTTCGGAACGAACCCGGTCGCCTCGCGCGGCTTAAGCAGGCGGCCTATATGAATGGTGATGACCTGTGCAAGGGCTGTAAACCCGATGATTCGCCATCCGAACGCCGCGGACTCGCTGCTGAAAAAGCTGCCCACAAACAGCACGACAGCGCCCGCCAGATACAGAAGGCTCATCCAGTGCTTCGTGAAGATGTTCGACAGCTGGCCGGGCATGGACATCTCGATGAGCCCCCACATCGCCCATCCCGTGTATACAAGCCAGTTCGCAGGCTTCTTGCTGACGCTGTAATCGTCGGCAACGTCTTTCAGCATCTCGCCGACTACCGTCGTGGCGCGTGAGAGCTCCCGGGCCGTTAGTTCCGGCTCGAATTGACCATCGGTTTTGAAGTGCTCGCTGTAGTAGTTCTTCAGGACAGACAGCGCCGGAAATCCGGGTACTTCGAGATTCTTGATGTTCTCGTGCAGCTTCTCCAGCGCCGATTCGTTCGGACGGCCGTTGCCCGAAATTAGAAGCCCCCCGCTGAGAATCTGGCAAATTCCCTGCTCGTCCCGGTTCGAAAACGCCTCGCGCAAAATCGCGCGATGTGCGCGCCGGGTGAAATCTTCGCGAGTTGCTTTTTCTTCTGCTGTATCACCTGGAATCAACGTCAGGATAAGGCGCTCAGCGGTATCGAGCCTTCCCCAGAGAATGTCGTTCTCGCGCCAGCTTTGCTTGAAAAGCGCGCCGAAGTGCGCAAGCTTTGAGCCAGCCAGCTTCTTGCAATTACCCTCTACCTGGTCGATGAGGGCCGGACAGTCCTTCGGGCTGACGCGAATGATTTCGATCGGGTCGAGTTCGGTCCCGGCGCCGGTACCGTACATCGTGGGGAACACGGCGGCATCGTAACTGTCGAAGTCGCCATACAACGTCAGGAGTCCCTTTGCGATTTCTTCTTCTCTGTTCAGATGTTCATGAACCTTGTTGCGCAGATCAGTGAAAACATTTTGAAATTCCCTGGCAACCACGTCGCCAATGTCTTGAAGTTCCCTGCAATGCAGAACACCGGCGGCAAAGTCCTTTCGAAGCCATCTCCGGAGTTCTTCCCGAAGGATACTGCTCGCCCTTTCGTTGTCCTCTTGATCAGGGGCCTGCTCCCGAGCGTCATCCCTCGTTATTCCGTGCTCCCTGAGCAAACGGGTACGGAACGCATCAATCGCCTTCTTGAGAGCGAGGTTGCTGAACATCTCGTCACGCCGGCGTCTCAACTCATCCAGGCAACCGCGGAGCCGGCGCTTGAAGTCGCGGAAAGTGCGGCGTACTTCTTGTGTCGTGTTCGCTTCAGCGATCCTCCGGTCGATGTGCCGGACTATAAAAAACAGGCGCCGCTCGCGGTAAGCAAAGTCGAAATCCAGGAGGAACTGGTTGAGCGTTCTTTCTCCATCGTTCCCGCTGTAGTTTTCGTCCCGCCACCTTCGAACCAGATTGCGGACGGCATACAGATCGTCCGATTCGAGATTCAGTCCGGCGGCTGCCGCCATCATCTTCGCCAGCCCATCGGTCGCGACGGAAACCTTCAACCGGAAATAGCCTATGAAGGCCGGTTCACGCCCGGTTGTCTCCTGTTTCGCCCACTCCCGTGTGCCGATCGTCCGGTCAGCCTGGTCGAACGTTCCACGTTCTTCAAACGCGGTGATGATGTGCTTGACGCGTTCGATCATCCGATTCCGCTCGAGGACGCGCTCGACATCTTCGCGGATCGTTTCATACCCGGGCAGCGAGACGAGGCACTTCAAACTATGCTCGATGAAGTTCGGCCGTTCGGCCGGCACTTTGGGACGAAGAATCTCTTCGGGATCGGGTTCAACGTAGAGAAGCTTTCGATCGACCGGAACGTCCGCCTCCTTCGCCAACAGTGCATCGATCGCGTAGCCGAAGGGTTTATTGTCGAGCGTGCCGCCATCCGTAAAGGCGCGGAGTTTGAAGGCGTCCTCTACGGTTGTGTCGATGAAAGGCTTCATGAACTTGCGCCACAACCTGGAATCGGAATTCCCGGTATTGGCGCCATACACGAGCTCGACGACACCGTCGATATCGGAGAGACGCATCGGCTCGAACGCGACCGGAAAGGAAGAAGTGGCTCGCGCCGCGAACGCCAGAAAAGGGCTGCAATCGGCGGAAAAATCGGGCGTTTTCTCGCCAGGTTTCTCAGGATGTTGAAAGTGGAAAGCGAACTTGTGCCGTCGTTCCTCGACACGATGACCCATGACTTCGAGCGCCACCGGCAGGCCTTCGATATCCGTGGTCGTTACGTAGACGTCAAGTTCCGGTTGAAGTGGTCCCTTGCCATCGCTACCTGCGGTATCCATTGCACGGAGCGCCTTCAGAAGTTGCAAATACAGCCGCTGACTGTTCAGAAGCGACTGTGGGGGTTCCTGAGGGGCAAGACCTTCACCCCGGACCGAGACCTCGTCATTCAGAAGCAGGTCGAACTCGGCTTCCCGAAGCCACAAGTTCTGCAGTTCGGCCAAGCCCTTGCCGTTGGAAATCGCTTTTCCTACAAAGATGCCGTTGATCCCGCCCGCGGACGCGCCCGAGATCACGTCAACTGAATACCTCGTCGTGATGGGAGCATCGCCAGGCGAAGAACCAGCCGGAAGGCGTTCTTTCGCGATATCCCGGTATACCTGCTCGATTTCCGTGAGATACGCGGTCTCGCCGGCATGCCCCTCGTCATAGTCCTTGAAGCGCGCCCGCCTGGTTCCATCGGGTGACGCCGGATCTGCGGCCGTTGCCCGCACCAGATGCAACAACTCCTGAGCGACGCCGTTGATATAGATCGCCAGGGAAACGCCGCCATACAGCACAACTGCTAAACGAACTTCTTTCGCTGGATCGATTACAGGCGCAAGGGTAATTTCAGGCACACTAGCCTCCTAACTGCCAAACACCGAATTGTTGAAAGGATCAATAGACGCGGCAGACTGGGGTGTCAAGCGCGGCGTTCGGAAAAAACCCGGGCAATCACCCATGCAAGCAGCGGAGGACCGACGAAGAGCGCAGCCAGACAGATTCTGAAGATCAAAAGCATGAGGTCATCTTTCGGCCGACTCCAGTAATACAGGAGGAACGATTGCGGGTCGGCATAGTCTCTCAAGTTCACCGTCTTCAACGGCGGTGCGTCCGCCGGCCGTTCCCACTGCCAGTGGTGCATCGGCGTCCAGTAGACGGGATCAGTTCCGCCCTTGATCCATACGCTGAACAGTCGCGCGTCGTAGTTTATTTCGTTCCACACGGGGTCTCCTGCAAACCATTCCAGCGTATTTTGGCCCGCCGCAGTGGCGGCCCAACCGCGAGCTCCGTAGTAATAGAACGCACCCAGAAAGGAAATACCAAAGCCGATCACCCCGAGCAGCACTAAAGCAGCATGTCTGCGCCATTCGAATCGCGGCAGCCCTGCTCCGATGACGATCAGGAGAGGGGCAACGAGGATGTGCAGAAACCGTGGTCCCCAGAGTTCATCGGCCAGGACGATCAGGAGCGAAACAAAACCAACGGTCGAGATCGTCAGAAGGCCCGCAAAAATCACGATGTCCTTGTGAGCCTTGATCGCTCTCGGAATGGCATACAGGCTCACAAGCAACGGCGGAGCGAATACGAAAAACCCCTTCTGCGGTGAGCCAAAGAGTCCAATCATGTTGGTGAAATACTGAAGCGGAGTGTCGATCGTCCACTGCCCCAACGCCGTGGCGCCGCCGCCTCTGGGCGCCCAGAAGATCTTCCAGCCTTCGGCGCTGACCAGCCAGATGCCGCCGATGACCAGCAAAACGGATAAAGCCTGTGCCCACCTCAGACGCCAGTCATCACGAAACTGTACGTAAACAAGAAAAAGAATCGCCGGTCCCAGAAGGAATCCCACCGATTTCATGGTCATCGCGAGGCCGCATACGACGGCAAAGAAAATCAGCCCGGGCCACTTGAGTATTCGGCCGTTTGCGAGCGCCATGTATCCGGCCAGCAGAATGAAGAACGATTGTTTCGTCTCGAGGCCGATATAGGCGTAAGGCCAGAGCATCGTGCCGAACGCTCCGGTCAGTGTCAGCATGAGGCTCATGGCGGGAGTGCACAACTTTCTCAACCACAGAAACACGATGGTCATCAATCCGGCGGTCAGGAGTACCGGCTCGAGCGAAATCATGAAGTCGGGAGTCACAAAAAGCTTTCCGAGCTTGATCAGCGGGAGATCGAACAACACCGGCACCGGTCCGTGACGCGACCAGAGCAGTGGGGGAACCGGTCGGCCCTTCACCCACGCGTTGAAACTTTCGAGCATCCGCATTCCGGCGTTGATCTCTTCAGCGACATATCCCCGCCCTTCGGTTGTGCCGGGTGCGAGCGCAAGGTAGGAGGCAAATAGCCCCAGGAACAACAGGCAGGCCATCGTCCGAACAGGATGGACGCCTTTCAGCATGTAACCCCGTTATCCGGACCGCCCGCGCGCGCTTTGGCGACGATCTGCCATCCGCGGCGGGAGGAATTCAGATTCGGCCGGATCAACCGGTGAAAAACAGCCATGGCGGCTCGCGCCGGCCACGGGGTGTCGCCGGCTGTTTCTCCACTGACGTCCGTAATCAGCTTCCGGCCGCGCAGGATCACGATGCATCGATAGAGATTAAAGAATGGAAAACCCATGCCGGATACATGCTCCGGTGTAAAACCTGCGTCGCGCAGCAGGATTTCGATCTCGCGGCCGGTCCAGTGCTTTCGATGACCGATGTGCTTGTCGAATGCAGACATCGGACCTCCGGGTACCGTCACGACCAGAGAGCAACCTCTGGCCATGTACGCCCCGGCGTTTCTGAGCAGGAGTTGTGGATTGTCGAGGTGTTCGATGACCTCCGAACAGATCGCATGGGTCGCCCAACCTTTTTCGTCCTGCGACGGTTCGATGGTCTCGAGAAGGTTGCGTTGAATGAAGCGCGCGCCCGGAACCTTGCGGCTGGAAATCTCGACTCCCGACTTCGCCAGTTCGAGTCCCATAATCTCAGCCGCCGGAAATTTCGAGCGAATCGAAGCCGCCATATCTCCCTGCCCGCTTCCGATATCGAGAATACGCGCGCCTTCGCCGGACCCACGCATGTCGAGCAGAGCCAGAATCAACTCCCGCCGATAGTTCTGCGCCGGATTCTCCCGGGCCGTCTCGTCGTAGTGCTGCCAGTGCTGATCCCAGTCGTCGCGGGTTGCCGTCACAAGCGCCCTGCCTTTAAGTCCGCGAGCATTGCTTTCATGGAATCGCGCAGCGCCTCACGGGAGTTCATGCGACAAACCCATCCGAGTCGGCGAATGCGATCCGTATTGAGCCGGACGATCGGAACATCGCCCTTCCAGCCGCGGCTGCCGCCGGTATATTCGAACTGCACTTCACGCGGATCCAGACCCGCGCACTCAGCTGCGAGCCCCGCTATTTCCGTCACCGTGATGTAATCCGATGCCACGTTATATACCGCAAACCGTTCGCTGGAACGTTCGGCCGCCAGCAACACCGCTTCGACGATATCGCGGATGTGGATGTATGACTTGCTCTGGGTTCCATCGCCGAGAATCTCCAGCCTGCGTCGATCCTTCATCAGCTTTCGAAGGAAATCGAAGCCGACTCCGTGCGTTTGCCTCGGGCCCACAACATTCCCGAATCTGAAAGCGCGGCCCGTAAAGTCGAACATGTGGCAGTAGGAGCTGATGAGCGCCTCTCCTGCCAGCTTGCTCGCTCCATAAGTGGAAATGGGCACGAGCGGCCCGTGATGTTCGTCCACTTCGAGTTCTCCGAGATCTCCGTAAACCCCGCTGCCGGACGCATACAGAATCGTGTTTGTTCCGGAGCAACGCATCGCTTCGAGAACATTGTTCGTCAGCATCGTGCCTTCTCGAAAATCGATCTCAGGTTCTGTGGCGGCGCGGGCGATATCGGGATTGGAAGCGAGGTGAATGACGACGTCGTGGCCCTTCATGCAATTCGTAAGGAAGTCGAGGTCCTTCACGTCGCCGCGAATCACACGAAGTCGAGAGTCCGCTCGATGCCGGTCATAGTGCCACTCCCGGCCGGATGAAAAGTTGTCGTAGAGGGTCACTGCTGGTGCGTTGTCCGACAGCAGCCGGTCGGTAAAGTGGCTGCCGATGAACCCCGCGCCTCCGGCAATAAAGTACCGCCGCGGATTCACTGCGAACTGACCTTGCACACCGCGAAGGTGTTCAGGCCGAACTTGTGGGGGAAGCACCGAATTCGGCTCGGCAGGAATCCCGCGCGGACCAGCAGCGGCCAGAAGTCCTTAACGTCGTAATAATTCTTGTGATCGTCCATTTCGTCCTTTGGACTCAGACCGAGCCGGAACGCGGAGAACTCCAGAAACTTTTTACCGCGCCAGGACGGGACATTGAACAGGCACACTCCTTCAGGACGCACTACTCGCCGGCAATGCTCGAGTGCCGTCAGCGGATCCCAAAGATGCTCCAGGACCGAAATACACAGCACGACATCGAGGCTCGCGGTGGGTATCTCCTCCAGAACGTCCGGCAAAGTTCCTTCGATCGCTCTTACTTTAGAAGATGCCTTCAGATCGCCGGCCAGCGCTGAATCCACCAGCACCGCCCGATCCAGCTCCGGGAGTACCGTCCGGACGAATGAGGCGTTGTACCCGCACCCGAAATCCCCGATTCGTTTGCCCTTCAGTGACCCGGCATAGCGGCGGATCTGTCGCGCGGACAACCACACGCCGAAGCGGTCGACGATGGTGGGTTGATAATCCTGTCCGTACGCGCGTTCCCGCATGCGCCGCATGGCTTTATTTCCGCCGGACATTCGCGGCTGCCGCGTGAAGCGCCAGGGTGAAGGTGAAGTTCATGAAACCGGCGACCACGAACAGCAGGCCGGTGACTGCAAGGTGCGTAGTCGGAAAGACATCAGCGGTTAATTGGAATCCGGAACGGATATACCGCAGCAGCAGCGGCGCCGCGAGACCGGTGCCGGCAGCGACGGCCAGGCCGCTTATTACAACAGATCGCGTGTAAGAGAACACGCCAAGCCATCGGCTCCGTGTCTCGCCGGAGTAATCGAAAAAGACTCGCGCCAGCGCACCCATATAAAACCCGTGCAGGCCAAGCACGGACAGTGTGAGCCCGAGAAGCATCCAATGCAGCGATAGTGTCAAAAACCCGATGTCGATTGGCCCGCGGCTTAACGGCAGCAACAGCAGGAGTCCGATGAACAGCAGCATCAGGCCCGGCCGGTAAAGAAAGAAATCCGCGCCGTAAACAAACATGGCCTTGAGATTGATCCAGGCGGCGTGCCACGGCGAAAACCAACCGGCGCGTTTATGGTGGCTCAAACGTCCTTTCGCATCCTTGAGAAACCGGACGGGCACTTCGGCCGTGCGGAGATTCATGCGGACGGACTTCAGAACCATTTCAGAAGCGTATTCCCACGATTGAGACTGCAGATCCATCCGGCGCAGGCCTTCGCGTGTAACGCCCCGCATGCCGCAATGAATGTCGGAGAACCGGCTCCCGTAGAGAAAGTTCAGTATCCACGTGGTGACCGGTGTCCCCAGATACTGGTGCAGCGGGGGCATCGAGCCGGGCTCGATATAACCTCGAAAGCGCGACCCCATCACGTACTCGTAGCCGCTGCGAAAGCGGTCCATGAAGGGACCGAGTTCACGGAAGTCATACGTGCAGTCGGCGTCGCCCATCAGGACGAACTTCCCGCGGATGAACGGAAGGGCGTCGATGTAGGCGCGGCCAAGCCCGCGCTTCGGTGCCTTGAGCACGCGCGCTCCGCCTGACAGGGCGAGGTCCGAGGTCCCGTCTGAAGAACTGTCCACGATGAGGATTTCGCCGCGAATTCCCGCCTGCTGGAGACCTTCCCTGCACCACTCTACAAAACGGCCGATCGTGACCTGTTCATTCAGGGCGGGAATAACAATGGAGAGCTCAGGATCCGAGACATCGTCGTCCGGCACCAGCAACCGCAGTTCGGAATCAGCTTCGTACGCCTTCGACCGCATGGCTGTGGACATAGGGAGGCGATTCTAACCCACGCCCGGAAAGCTGCAAAGTCGTGACCAAATCACTAATGCCACAGCATGGCTTTCGTCCTGGAGACGAAGGGCCCGATTTTCGGTCCGAAGATCCTCTCGGCGCGGGTTGCCTTCCTGCGGGCAATGATGACGCCGAAGTCATGCTGCATTTCGCCGGAGGCAATGAGTGCATCTTCCAGACAAAAGAGCGATTCGAGATATTCCATTGCTCCCGGAACGTCCGGAGAAAAATTGCCGGCGATGCCTTCCAGCAGCAAATGCAGGAGGGACCCGCCGTACCCTTTGAATTCCACAATGTCGAAAAAGTACGGCAAGACTCTCAGGATGTCGGCGGACCTCACGGCCTCCGAAGGATCGACCTCATCCATTTGCTGCGGAGAGTGTCGCCAGATATTGCCCTTGGGTTTACCGTCAAGGAGCGATCGTTTCAATTCGAAAGGGAGCGCCGCAGCGTGCTCGTTAATGAGGTGGAGCTGTTGATCCGTCCACTGAAACTTGTTCGGGCCAATGAATTCATCGAGGAATAAATAGCCACCTGGCTTCAACGATTGCGCAACCTGATAAAAGAGGTGTTCGAGGTGGCTGACATGGTGAATGGAGGAAATCCCGAAGGCCACGTCGTAGGAGGAGCGTGGAAGTTCGATGGAGTTGAGGTCGGCAACCCAGTACCGGATGTGTTTCAGACCGTCTTCCTGCGCCAGTTCTCTGGCTTTCGAAATGGCTCCAGGGGCCAGGTCCACTGCTTCGTGGGTTTTGGCAAACTGATACTTCGCAAGGCCCCTTTCAAATTCACCGTGACCGCAACCCAGGGTGATGATGCGCTTTAGTGGAGTGAAGCGCGGAGAGCTTTGCCGGAAGTACTTCTCGAGGAAATATTGGAATCGGTCCTGAGCGGGATTCCCTGTGATGAGAAAATTGATTCGCTCCCGCACTTTCGGATGCTCCACCCAGTGCAGACATTTCGAGGTTCTCCACAGCGCGGCCTGCGAATCGCCCCAGAGCTCTTTGACCTTTGCGCTTTCAGTTTCAGTCGACATGCCGGTGGTAGGATCTCATCCGCAGATTTGTAATGAAAGACTTTCAAACGAACTTGACGCAGAAAGCGCGCCGGGCCGTACGAGCTGCTTCCGACTGGGTAGACCTCCAATGGTCGCTGCTGGTGCGCGCTCTGGAAGTTGTCGCGCCGCGTGCGCGCGGAAAGCTGCTCGATGTGGGATGCGGCGACAAGCAATTCGAGTCGATCTTCCGGCCGCACGTCGATCACTATTTCGGCATCGAGCACGAGGCCACTTTCTTCGCGACGGCGGCGAATCGCGGCGGCGCTCGCCCGGACTCTTTTTATGACGGAAACTGTCTGCCGTTCGTAGACGAGTCGTTCGACACGGTCATCAGCATTCAGGTGCTTGAACACACACCGCAGCCGCGGCGGCTGGTGTCGGAAATGGCGCGGGTCCTGAGGAAGGACGGCACGCTGATCCTCGCCGCTCCTTTTTCGTTCCGTCTGCATGAAGAGCCGCACGATTACTTTCGGTACAGCCCCCATGGTTTGCGTGAGCTTTGCAACGAGGCTGGCCTGGTCATTGACCACGTCGAGCAGGTGGGCAGTTTGTGGAGCCTGGTTGGACACAAACTGAACAGCTACCTCGCCCTCCACGTCGCTCGCATCGGCCAGGCGGCACAGCAACTCGGAAAGCTCGGCCACGAATCGCCCGACCAGCCTTCAACCCGCCTGTGGACGCTGCCCTTCGTCGCACCTGCGGTCCTCGCCATCTCAACGGTCGCCCGCATCATGGATCGGGTCTTTTACGAACGGCAGGAAGCGCTGGGCTACGTGATCGTCGCGAAGCGGATTTAGCTAGTTTCTATCGCGAAACTCCCCGTTTGCGGGTTCAGCGCACCGCGGAGCGGTGCTAGAAAATTAGCCAGGTTCCAGCGTGCGAACTGACGCGGTATTTTCGTCCAGGGGTTTCGCTTCGCTCAACCCCTGGCTAAGCTCCGGCCACCCCTTCGGGGTGAGTTTCGCGACACGCTCTCAATGTAGATGAAGAAAAACCACAGAGCGGTTCAACGTGGCGGTTGGATCTGCCTACAGCCGATATCCCGACTTCGCCGCATCGCTGTGGAACATCAGAACGGTTTCGAGCGAGTAGTCGTTCAGATCTTTTCCGATGGTTTGAAGCTTTTCCAGGATGTTGTCGGTGACGGTAATGATGTGACAACCGGCATCGTTTGCCTGAAAGATGTTCAGCAGTTCTCGCGGGCTCGCCCAGATCAACTCGATATTCGGATGTCTCGACACCGCCTCTGCGGCCAGGGCGATCACGGGAACGGGATCGCGGCCCGTGTCGGCAATCCTTCCGGCGAAGATGGAAATGAAACAGCCCGGGCCTCCGGCCATCGCTTCGACAGCAGCTCGCACCTGTTCGAGCGTCAACACGGCCGTGACGTTCACCTTCACGCCGGAACGTGCGAGTACCCGGACAAGTTCCATCGAAGGCTGCCTGCGCGTGTTCGTCACGGGAATCTTGACGTACACATTTTCGCCCCAGCCGGCAATCTGATGCGCCTGTCGCTCCATCTCGCCGAATTCGTCGGCCAGGACCTCGAAGGAGATGGGATGATCTTTGATGACTGCGAGAATCTCGCGCGCGAAGGCCTCGTAATCGGCCACACCTGCTGCTCGCATCAGCGTTGGGTTGGTCGTGAAACCGCGAATGTACGCCTTGTCGTGCCATTTCAGGATCTGAGCCTTATCGGCGCCGTCGGCGAAGAGTTTGATCCTGAGGTCCGACAGATTTCTCACGCTCTCTCCACGTCAGTTTTCGTGATCGCTTCCCAGTGAGTGGACGATCGCTGGAGCCAGGGATGCGATACGAGCAGGTGCCAGACGACTGCCTGAAACGCTTCCGTGTGCGGTGTTATCCGCTCGGAATGGACGACTGGAATGAGGATGCAGACATCCGCGAGTCTTGCCGTGTGCCCGCCGTCGCGGCCGACGACGCCGATGATGGTCGCGCCTACTGCTTTCGCGTGATCCAGTGCCGAAACAATATTCCGACTGACATTACGCTCGACACTCCCGCCGCCGACCGAAAACACCAGAACCGCATCGCGTTTGTTGAGCCGGCTGACCTGCAGCCAATCCACGAAGATCGACTGCCAGCCCTGGTCATTGGCCCTCGCGGTCAGTTCCGAAACATTGTCGGTGGGAGCATAGGCTTCGATTCCAGCGAGCTTTCTGAAGTCGTTCACGGCATGTGACGCATTCGCGGCGCTGCCGCCCACACCAAGTACGAATAAACGCCCCCCGCCCTCGCGAATGTTCACGAGAAGAGCAGCAGCTTTTTCAATGGACTCGGAATCCAGTTTGTCCGCTATTTCTCGAACTTCGGCAAGAAAGGATGCAGAGAAACTGATCCGCGCATCAGCTCTGTTGGACATTGCGGGCTGATTCTAGCAAGAATCTCGTCGTGTCACGCAAACCTTCAGGCGATCCGATCTCGTAAAAACGTTCGGGAACTTCAAAAGCGGCAAGCTTTCCGCTCTCGAGCAGACCCTGGTAGACGTCAACCAGGTCACGCGCTTCTTCTTCAGGAATCGACTCAAAAACACTGCGGTGAAATGCGCCCAGGCCGTAATCGATGTGACGCATGGATGGAGTCCGGCTTGTTTTGGCATAACGCAGGATGCGGCCGCCGTCGTATTCGACATTGCTCGTGTCGAACGCGCCCTCGTTACGAAATACGGTCATCAGGCCCGGCAGGCCGCTGGCGTCAAACTCATACTGCACGCGACGATAGTCACAGGTGAGATAGGAGTCGCCGTAAAGAACGAAGAAGCGCTCAGGCAGCAATGGCAGTGCCTTTCTAATTGCCCCGGCAGTGCCCAGCTGCGCTGCGCCGTCGAACGAGTAATCCAGATCGATTCCGATTTCAGAGCCGTCTCCAAACCGATCGTGGATGCTTTCGCCGAGAAAACCAAGTGCCAGAACGACGCGTCGGATTCCATGGCGCTTCAAAAGCTGAAGCTGATGCCAGAGAAACGGACGGCCGCCGATTTCGATCAGGGACTTGGGAATCCGCTCGGTAAGCGGTCTGAGGCGTGTCGCGAGGCCGCCGGCCAGGATGATGGCCGGCATGATTTCAGTCGTGAGAAAGGATTCGGGTGCCTTCGAACTCAAAGCGGAACCTCACTTCCTTCAGACCCTGCTCGCGCAGCGCGTGGCGCAATCGCGTCTTGTCCTCGGCGTAAAACATCAGGAAGCCGCCGCCACCGGCTCCGATCAGCTTGCCGCCCAGCGCGCCGTTTGCCAGCGCGCACTCGTACCACTCGTCGATCCTGGGATTGCTCATGCCGGCGCTTCGACGCTTCTTGTGTTCCCAATGAGTGTTCATCAATCTTCCGAATTGGGATACGTCGCCGGCTTCGAGCGCGCGCCGGGCGGAAAACGCCAGGTCCTTCACGAAATGCAGATTGTCGGTCATCTCCGCGTCGAACCGCCTGCTTCGGTCATCCTGCTCTTTCAGGATGGCGGATGCCGATCGCGAGTATCCGGTGAAAAACAACAGCAGGTTGTCTTCAAGGTTGAACAACGTCTCTTCCGAAACGATCAGCGGTGCTGCTGTGACGGACCCGTCCTTCGCGAATTCGAAACAGGTGATCCCTCCATATGCGGCGATGTACTGATCCTGCTTGCCGATCGGTTCTTTCAAAATATCGAGCTCGATGTGGCAGGCCTGCTCCGCAAGTTCATGCGGATGAATCAGGTTTTTTCTGTATGTGTGCAGGCCTTTCAAAAGGGCGGTTACAAAGCTGCCGGAGGATCCGAGTCCCGTTCCCGCCGGGATATCGGCCATGCTCGTGATCTCCAGGTTGCGCGCGCGGACGTCCAGCAGCCGAAGGGACTCGCGAATGATTGGATGGCGGATCTCATCGATCGAAGCGGCTTCCTCCATGTGGGAATACTTGAGCAGAAAACCGTCGACGAAACGTGAATGAATATTGATGTAGACGTACTTGTCGATTGCTCCGGCGATCAGGAACCCGCCGTGTTCGCGGTAGTAGGACGGAAGGTCGGTGCCGCCGCCTCCCAGAGAAACTCTCAAAGGTGAACGCGTGATGATCATCGGACTCTAAGTTTCCGATGCTCGGCATTAATCCATTCCTGCGAGTCCTGCAACTTGAAGGCCCAGAATGTGTAATCGCCTTTTTGCGTCCTTTCCTCCACCGTGAAAGTCGCTTTACCTTCCTCATTGAGTCTCGTATCGAAAAACCGCAGCGGCCCCTCGCCAATTGTGTAAGCGATTCGCAGGACGGCTTGATGCAAACCGACGATGCTGAGTGAGTACTTGTCTCCGACCTGTACATCATCCGTCGATAGGTTGAGCACAAGGTCGGACTTGGAAAACTTCATAAACCTGTCCGGGTTAAACCGGCCCGTATCGTCCACCAATCTGCCGTTTTGAACTTCGAAAACAAGCGCCGGCGTCTCAGGATGCAGTAAGTCGCCATTGCTCGCATAAACAACCGCGATGTCGTCTGTTCCGTACGCCATCCTGACGAGACCTCCGAAATCGTGATGCCACCCAAGCGGACTACTCGAATCGGCGAAGTAGAGCGTGACGCCCTCCGGCAAGGCAGGGTAACGGGCTTTCAGGTCAGATAGCGAATTCGAGGCAAGTGTCGAAGATGCGCCAAGGAGAGTGTTGTGGCGGATGTTGCCTTGAATCGTTGGATTCGTCGAATACAACACACCGCCGAAGAGCAAAACGACGACGGCTGTGGCCAGAACCGGCCGGTATGGGTGAATCCGATCGTGAAGCCATGTAAACGCGCTACCCACCACGACGGACAGGCCTGCGACAGGAAGAAACAGGTAATACGGAAGGAAGTGCGCAACGAGCAACAGGCCGGGAAACACGGTTATCCAGAAAAAGATCCAGCCGAACAGAATTGCGCGTCGTTCTGTCCTGAAAAGCACAGGGACGATGAGCGCGAATGCAAGGATTCGGAAAAACTTCAAGTAGCCCAACACGCCCGAGTCTGCCTGCCACTCCTTCCACGCGCCTCGTGGAAGATTGAAAGCCCAACTCAATGCGACGTCCGCATTCTTCAGGACTGCCCCGTTGACCACCGGCACGTAATCGCCGTAGTTCAATTCCTGAGACGAGTCGAACATCCTGGCAATCGAAAAGCCCTGGACCTGCAGATAACCGATCGCCAGGAAAAGATACGCCACAAGCACCAGAGCATGCGGTGCGATTGAACGCATGGCCCTGGACAAACGTGCGCCAAAGGTTTTCGAGACCGGATCGTACAGGACCGCCGCGACGAAGAGCGTTCCCGGGAGAGTCACCGCGGCTTCCTTCGAGAGAAGGCCGGCAATGAAGAACACCAGCGACAAGACGTAGGCGGTCCTGTTGCCGTTTTCGAAATATCGTAAGAAACACAGCACGGCGACGATATAGAAGAGCGTGTATTGAAGCTCCGGGATGAAGCCCAGGTCGTAAGTCGTGTATGCGTTTGCGTTGTGAATCGAGAAGAAGAATGCGGCCAGAGCCGCAGTCAGGTGACGCCGCGTCAGCTTCAGAGCCAGGGCGTACACAGCGATAGTGATGGCGAAAAATACAACGTAGACCGGTATGCGATACGGGATCGGCTGAAGCCCGGCGAACGGATAGAGGATCGACTCGAACAGCTCATTCGCGAGCGGCCGATACCAGCCCGAGGGGTTGAGCTCGACAAACTCCTTCATGAAGCCGGATATCGAAGTGGCGCGATGATTCAGGAGAAAAATCGTGTCGCCCTGAAAAAAATGCCCTGCATGACGGAAGTACAGGAACCAATCCACGACGAGCAACAGAGCAAAAAAACCGATTATCAGAGGGCGGCGCGGACGATCCATTACCTCCTGGCTGCGCCCTGCCGGGCTTGCATTCGCTCCGCTCATCAGTGATTCACGGGTCGCGCTAAAGCGACGATCGATACTCCAAAAGGAAGGTTCATCCGCCGGAAGACTCTTCTCTCCAGCGCGAGCAGGCCAACCAGCATTTCGTTGATCCATTTGGGCAGCACAACGACTCCGGTCTTGGGCTGCGTGGACTGCTTGCGCAGGCTCTGCCAGATCCGAAGCGCCAGGATCGGAAAAAACAATGCGGATATGAAGTAGCTCGTTCGCACCACCTCATAGCCGGTGACGGCCAGTTTATTCCGCAACTCGTGCACCGTGTAACGGCGGCGATGCTTCAGCGCTTCATCGTGCTCGCTCCACAGGAACCCGTACGCGGGCACCGTGATCAACAGCAATCCGCCGTTCTTACTGACGCGATGGATCTCACGAAGGCAATGCAGATCGTCGTCCGTGTGTTCCAGCACATCGAGCGCAGTCACGACGTCGAACGTCCCGCATGCAAACGGCAAATCCTCGACAGGCGATAAAGCCACGGACTGGATTCCTCGTGTTTGACAAAAACGCAGGGCGTCGATCGACGAATCGATTCCGACTGTCGGCGCCAGACCCTCGAAAGCATTCGCGTTCGCGCCTGTGCCGCATCCAACATCGAGAATCCGCATCGACTTTCGGCCGTGGATTTCCTCGTTCAGGAGTTCGACCGCGAGGGCACGCCGCGCAACAAACCACCAGTAGAAGCCCTCGAGCTGGTACATGGCGTCGTACTCGTGTTCGTACATGCGGTCCAAAGTCTGACACAACTACCGGAAGAGCACGACGGCGGAAATGCCCGTCAACACGAAAATCATGAGGTCGAAAACCCGCTGAGGAACTCGATGGACGATCCATAGTCCCGTAAAAGCGCCTACGACGACTGCAGGGACCATAACGAGATCGAAGACGAGAGAAGTCCTGCTGAAAAGATCGTGCCAGGAATAAATCGGCACCTTGGCGAGATTGATCACGAGGAAAAACCAGGCGCCCGTCGCGACGAACTGCTCTTTGGACAACTTGCGGCTGAGGAGGTACATGTTCATGACCGGCCCTGCCGCGTTCGCCACGGTGCTCGCGAAACCGGCGCCCACGCCGTAAAAAGCGGGCTTGCCCGCAACCTGCGCCTGCGGGTTCCGCTTCCTGACGATGTAAACGATCAGCATCAGCAGAACGACGCACCCAATCACTCGCCGCAGCGTCAGCTCGCTGAGGCCCAGCGCAACCGCGCCGCCGATCATTCCAGCAGCAACCCATGGAATCAGGGAGAAGAGCTTGCGCGCATCCGCATGCTTCCGCCAGAACACAACGGCGAATACATCAGCCGTGCTGAGGATCGGTAGAGTCCATCCTGCGGCGTGGCGCGCATCGCCGACGGTCAGAACCATCAGCGGCGCGACGAAGGAGCCCAGGCCCGGCACCCCTGTCTTGGCCGCGCCTATTGCGAAAGCGCTGACCAGACCGAGGAGCCATTGCCATGGGGCGAGATCGGGGATCAATCAGTTCTCGGTAGGTGTCTTCTCAAGGCGATCGATGACGATGATCTCCACCGGCGCTTTCCGCGGTTCGAGCCGAAGCCCGAGTTGCTGGACCGACTGAAAAATCGCGTTCGATGAAGGATCGGAGGCGTCCGCCACCTGGCCTGGTCCACCGCGTTGGCCAGCGTTGGGCACCGCAACGCCTGCGGATCGGGCCATGTTCATCAGGACGTCCAGCGTCAGATCCAGCGCGACCTGATAGTTGCCTTTCAGCTCGGTCAGGTCGACGATGGGCCGGTCCACGAAGCGCGCCAGCATTTCAGCAAACCCCTCCATGCTGACCTTGCTCATTTCCATGCGCATCGAGCCGGGCTCGGTCCCCGGAGTCATTTTGACCGTACCAATCTCTCCGGATGTCATCGTCGCGCCGCGCGCGCCGGCATTGATCTGTATCTGGTTATTTGGCTGGCCGATGGCAGGGGCGCCCTCCGCAGGCTTCTCCGGATCCGGAGGTGCGTCCTTCAATTTGTGTCCGCCTTTAGCGACAACCAGCGAGTAAACGTTCTGCTCTCGATTCTCGCGATGGTATTTGAGCTGAAAGCGCTCTTCGAGCAGGGACTGCAGCATTTCCGGCATCTGCTCCTTCGTGGCTCCTTCCGGGTACTTGGCCACGATGTCGAACCTGTTGACGGCCATCCAGTCCGGCCCCGACACCTGGTAACCCTTGACCTTGTACGCAACCGGGATCAACTCCGCAAGCGACAGGTAACCAATGTCCACTCGTGATGCATCCGCGTTCAGACCGACATGAAGTTTTCCGGACTGAACCATTGCCGGCGTAATGGGCTCAGCCGGCTTGATGCTTGCGACTTCAAACGATAAACGAGCTGGCGTCGCCTGGGCGAAGGCCAAGGCGGGTATCAGAACGATCAGGAAAGTAACGGCTAAAACGGTTTGCCTCATAAGACTCTCCAAGTCTCAACCATTGTACTGGATGGGGTCGTAGCCCGCTACGACCCCATTTTTCGTGCCTCAATCATAAGCGTTGCTCCGCGTCCGAACGCGGACTCGAGCATCGCAAACGGGTATGCGCAGAAAACGAAAGAGAGATAAGTCAGGTGCCGCAGCCATGCGACGGGCATGCTCTCGCGCACGCCGCGCTTCCGATGGCGGACAGCGCGGCTGATGGGATCCAGTGAAGGAAACAGGCTGGAGACCAGCGCCGGAGCGTTATCGCGCAAGTTGAAGTGTTTGACGCGCCGCGTCACAAAGCCCGAGTCCTCGAGCAGTTTCAACATCGCGTCTTTGGAGTAGTCGATGACGTGCCGCGGGATATCCAACCCATACCACTTCGCGCCGAATGCCTTGAACTGCCAGCTATCGATGTTCGGGACCTGCAGAACAAGCGCCCCGTCCGGCTTAAGAATGCGCGCCACTTCGGTCAGAACGGCCCGAGGATTGGGCACGTGTTCCATGACGTGAAAAAGAGTCACGAGGTCGAAAGACTCGGCCGAAAACCTGGCCTGATCCAGGGAACCGATAACCACTCGAACGCCATTCTCGCGTTGCGCGACGTCCGCCGCCTCTGCCGAGAAGTCGAGACCGGTCGGTCGAAATCCTCGCTGTTTCATTAATCCCAGTAACGTGCCGCTGCCGCAGCCCACATCCAGCATTTCGAGTCCTGTTCGGCCGCCGGCCGCGCGAAGGATGAACGAAACGTGGTCTCGAAGCGCGAGCTTTCGATACGCGGATTCCAGGCTTTTGAGAACGCTGCCTTTCTGCGAAGCTCCGGAATTCCACCAGTATTGATTGGGATAAAAACCGGCGATCTCGTCATCGTCGGGCATGGGATTCAAAAACAAACAGCGGCAGGCCGCGCATGCATGCAGGGTAAAAGTCTTGTCCGTGCTCTCGAACAGCAAGTCGCTGCCGGTCAGCGCTGGACGCGTGACCCGATTCAGGCAGACCGGACAACTCATTGCAGCGTAAATTTCAAAACGAGTCGGATGCTCCGATTGCCGGGCTTGAAGACCCATTTCTTTACCGAGTCGAGGGTGGACTTGTTGAGCTCTTCGATCTGTGATCTCGTTATCGACGCCGTTCTCACCTTTCCGTCAGGACCGATGTCCACCTGGACCGTGATCGTTCCCACCGAACCCTTCCTGCGCAACGACTCCGTGTAGTCGGGATATACAGCATCCACGACCTCGATAGGCGCCCGAGTCTCGATCTCGTATGTGATTGTTCCGCCCGGAACCGGCGGTGGAGGGGGCGTCGGCAAGGGCGGCGGCTCGCGACGGTTCGCCTCCTCACGCAGTTCTGATCGCAGCGCTTCCAGTTCCTTAAGATCGCGTGCGCGGCGCACTGCTTCGATGCGTCGGCGAACAGCGGAGATCTTGACGTAGTAGCTTTCAAGTACAGCCCGATCCACATGAGGCAAGTCCGCCGAGATGTTGATAATGCGCAATGCTTCCGAAAACTGGTCCAGTGCAACATGCACATCGGCGCGAATCGCATAAATGTGATCCGCATATTCAGGCTCGAGTTCGAGGGCTTTTGAAATCAGGGGAAGGCTCTTCTCGGCCTGACCGTTCAGCGCATAAACTCTCGCAAGTTCCGCGAACGCGCGACCCATCAGAGGAAGCAGTTGGATGGCGCGCTGCAACGCCGCAACCTGCGACTGAACGTCTTTTTTGTCCTCTATCGTCAACGAGCCGAAGTGGTACTGCACGAGACCATTGTCGGGAATCTCGCGAGCCGTCCTTTCAAGCATGCGAATGCCCTCGGCGGGCGGCCTCGTGAAGCGAGTCACAATTGCGCGCGAGGCGCGCGCATCGCGCGAGTCGGCGTTGTACCAGCGTCCGGCTTCACTGGCGCGATCCGAGGCGAGGAGCAAATCGCCGCGGTGAAGCGCCACTCGCGCCGCATCAACCTCGGCGGATTTCATGGCCGGCGTGACAGGCGCCATTTTCAAAGGCGTTTCAACAAACGCCTTGAATTGTGTTTCGATGGCGTCGCCGTCGATTGCGATTGTCGGCGTTTTCTCCGCCTCTTTCCGCAACTCCTGCAGGTACTGGCGCAGCACATCAGGCTTCTGCTCCAGGACGAAACGGAGCAAACGATACGCTTCGGTCCGGAAAGGCGTCGGCGGATCGTCGTCTTTGTAAGTGGCGCTCGGAACGATGGTGAACATGTCCGCAGCGCTGAACGCATCCTCTTCTTTAATGGCCTTCGTATCCGCCGAACGGCCGGCCTTTCGGACGTATTCTCCGCCGCCCTCCAACAGCCAGAAGGGTCGCCACATCGCATACCGCTCGAAGAGCACGTGCCCAAGCGCATGGCCCACGTGGTCAGCGACATCTTCAGGAGATTTGTCCTTCGCCACGATGAAAACCCGGTCCGGCCCGCGGAACAGGAACGCATTCTTTCGAAGCTGGTCCTCGCCCTCGGGGCCCTGGACGCGAGGCAAAACGTCGGCCACATCGGCGTCCTGGTTGAACAGGAAGATCTCAATCGGAAACTGTCGCGCTGGAACTTTCCCGAACGCCTGTGAAAACATCGCAATCCGGGTCTCGAAATCTGCTACCAGGCGGCGGCCCTTGGCCTCGCTGGTGTCGGTAAATAAAAGGAAGTGGTCGGAAGAGACCTCAAACCACTTGACGCTTTTGGCCTGCGGAACAAGCAGCAGGAGCAATAATGCGAAGCGATACATGGAACAAATTGTATCGTACCCGACAGGGCTGCCGATTCAGAATGTCCGCGAAACGGCGTACCCTGCCCAGACCATCAATAGACCCGCGACATTCGAAATCAGAACGTTAGCCATCGCGAGAAACACTTCGCCGTCCTGAAACGAACTGAACACCTGAAGCCCATATGATGAAAAAGTTGTAAAGCCGCCGAGAACGCCCACGAGCACCGCCGATCTCAGGACCGGGTCAATGACGTACTTGTCCTGAGTGAGATGGAACAGAAAACCTATCGCGAAGCATCCGGCGAGATTAACGATAATCGTGCCCACCGGGAACTTCCCGTTCCACCATTCGCCCATCAGTTCCGTAAACCAAACGCGCGCGAGCGTACCCACCAAACCCGCGACGCCAATCAACAGGATTTTGTGCATGAACTTGTGCTCCCGCTTAAAAAGATTCATGGTCTAATTGACGACATGAAGGCTATCGAAGTCATGCGTGGCTGGAAAACAATTCTATCCGGCCGCCGGCCTTTCCTCTCCATCGAACTCACCAAGGAATGTCCGTTAAAGTGTCCCGGCTGTTACGCGTACGGAGAGGATCATCTGGGCGGAAACGTTCTTCTGACGCAGGTGAGCGACTTCAAAGGAAAGGAACTCGTCGATCGGTTTATTGCGGTCGTCGAACGGTACCAGCCGCTGCACGTCTCGATCGTGGGCGGGGAACCGCTCGTCAGGTTTCGGGAACTTCATGAAATCCTGCCGCAACTCGAAGCCCGGGGCATCGTTATTCAACTCGTCACAAGCGCTGTGCGGCCGATTCCGATCGAATGGGCGAGCACCAAACTGCTGACTATTGTCGTGTCGATCGACGGTCTCGCTCCCGAGCATGACGTCCGCCGGACACCCGCGACCTATGAGCGCATTCTCAAGAACATCGCCGGACACCAAATCACCGTGCACTGCACCATCACCAGACAGATGACCGAACGCCCCGGCTATTTGTACGAATTCATGGATTTCTGGTCCGCGCGACCTGAAACCGAAAAGATCTGGTTCAGCATGTTCACCCCACAGATGGGTGAAACCAGTTATGAGATCCTTCCGCCCGAAGCGCGTGTTCAGATCGTTCGAGAGATGCACGATATTCGTGCGAAGTACCCGAAGTTGTCGATGACGAATCTGACCATCGATGGTTTTCTAGATCCACCCTCCAAACCCAGTGACTGCATCTTCGCCAACACCACCTGCACGATCACGGCAGATCTCAAGACCCGCGTCGGGCCGTGTCAGTTCGGCGGACATCCGGATTGCTCCCAGTGCGGCTGTGTCGCCTCGGCGGGGCTGAACTCGATCGGTAAGGTAAAGATCGCCGGCAGCATACCTATCCGGCGGATTTACGAAGAGTCCTTCAAGATCGGCAGTCTGGTGTCCGCCATGCGCGGCGACTAACCTAGAGCGGAATATTCCCGTGCTTCTTCGGCGGGTTCGTTTCACGCTTCGTATCCAGCATCCGTAAAGCCGTGATCAGTTTTCGGCGCGTGTATTTCGGCTCGATAACTTCATCAATGTAGCCGTGTTCGGCCGCGATGTAAGGATTGGCAAACTTTTCCCGAAACTCCTCCACCCGCTTTTCACGCACCGGACCGACGTCCTTCGCTGCGGCCAGTTCGCGCCTGTAAATGATGTTCACAGCGCCTTCAGGTCCCATCACCGCGATCTCCGCAGTCGGATAGGCAAAGTTCACGTCTGTTCGGATGTGCTTGCTCGCCATGACGCAATACGCGCCGCCGTACGCCTTCCGCGTGATGACCGTGAGCTTCGGCACTGTTGCTTCAGCGAACGCGAACAGCAGCTTTGCGCCGTGTTTGATGATGCCGCCGAATTCCTGGTTCGTGCCCGGAAGAAATCCAGGCACATCTTCGAAGGTGACGAGCGGGATGTTGAACGCGTCGCAGAATCTTACGAAGCGCGCCCCTTTGATGGAACCGGCGATATCGAGGCACCCGGCCAGATACGCCGGCTGATTTGCCACAACGCCGACTGGCCGTCCATCGAGTCTGGCGAATCCGATGACGAGATTCTTCGCGTAGTGCTCCTGCACTTCGAAGAAATAGTTCTCGTCCACAACTGCGTGAATGATCTCTTTGATGTCGTACGGCACGTTCGACGCCGAGGGCACGATGGAATTCAGCGACTCTTCAACGCGATCCCACGGATCGGTTGTCGGCCTTCGCGGAGGCTCTTCCAGATTGTTCTGAGGGAGAAACGAAAACAATTCGCGCAGCATCAGGAGGCATTCTTCGTCGTTGTGCGCCATGAAGTGCGCAACGCCGCTCGTGCTGTTATGGGTCATTGCGCCGCCGAGCTCTTCTTTTGTGACTTCTTCGTGCGTCACGGTCCTGATGACGTCCGGCCCCGTCACGAACATGTAGCTCGTCTTGTCCACCATCACGATGAAGTCCGTGATCGCCGGCGAATACACGGCGCCACCGGCACACGGCCCCATGATGGCCGAAAGCTGCGGAATGACACCGGAAGCCACGGTGTTCCGCAAAAAGATATCCGCGTATCCCGCCAGCGAGACGACACCTTCCTGGATCCTCGCTCCACCCGAATCGTTGAGGCCGATCACTGGCGCGCCCATCTTCATCGCGAGATCCATGATCTTGCAGATTTTCAGCGCGTTCGTCTCGCTGAGCGAGCCGCCGAAGACGGTGAAGTCCTGAGCAAAGACGTAGACGAGCCGGCCGTCAATGCGGCCGTATCCGGATATGACGCCGTCGCCGGGATACAGCTGCTCCTGCATCCCGAAATCGAGGCAGCGGTGAGTGACGAACTTGTCGAGTTCTTCGAAGGAGTCCTTGTCGAGCAGCAGCGCAATGCGTTCGCGGGCGGTCAGCTTGCCTTCAGCCTTTTGCCGTTCCAGGCGATCCTTGCCGCCGCCCAGTTCGGCCGCGCGATTCAGTTCGAGCAGGCGTTCGATGCGATTGGATGCGGTTATTTTGGCCAATGGCTCCTACTTGATCACCGGCACCTTTTCCCAATCCTTGAGGAACTGCTCAATACCCTTATCCGTGAGTGGATGCTTGAGCAGCTGGTCGAAGACTTTTGCCGGCATCGTGCAGATATCGGCGCCCATAAGGCCGGCCTGAACGATGTGCACGGGATTCCGAATGGAAGCCACGAGGACTTCGGTCTTGTATTCGTAGTTGTTGAAAATCGTGACGATCGTTTTGATCAGGTCCATGCCGTTCTCGCCGATGTCGTCCAGGCGTCCCACGAACGGACTGACGAAGTATGCGCCTGCCTTGGCTGCCATGACCGCCTGCGGCGCAGAAAAGACCAGCGTCACATTGACGCGAATGCGCTCCTCGCTGAGCGTCTTCGTGGCTTTGAGACCTTCCTTCGTCATAGGGCACTTCACAACGATATTCGGATGAAGCTTCGCCAGGTGGCGCCCCTCGTCCACCATGCCGGCGGCGTCACGGCTGACCGTCTCGGCGCTGACCGGCCCATTCACGATCGAGCAAATCTTCAGTAACTGATCTTCGAAAGAGTTGCCCTCTTTTGAAATGAGGGTCGGGTTCGTGGTGATACCGTCAAGAATTCCGGTGCTGGCCACATCGCGAATCTCTTCGATGTTTGCGGTATCCAGAAAGAATTTCATGCCTCTGCTCTCCTTTGTATTAAGCACATTGTAGCAACTTGCTGGGCGCTGGGGACACCACGCCAAAGGCAGCAGGTGTGCTGACACACCGGTACTCCGGCTGACAAAAACTACTTTTTGATCTCAACCAGACCGACGCGATTTGAGCTGGTCTGGTGGATGAGAAGGTTGCCGGCTTTGGTCACTCCGAAGTTTCTGATGATGCCCACTCCGGAAGGAATGGCCCAGCTCTGGAAGCGTTCTGTTTTCGGATCAAACCGGACCAGCGCGTCCGGCCTCATGCCCGACTCGTTGTACCAGACGATGTCGTTGACGACGGTGAACGCGTAAGGAGACGAAGTCGGACCACTCGGTGAAGGCCACTCTTTGATCTCGCCGGTTTTTGGATTGAGCCTTCCGATGCGTCCCCTGCTGTTCCCGTACCAAACCATGCCGTCGCTGGTGAACCCAAGGCGGCGAATGCGGGACGCCGTGTCCGGCACTTCGTAAAATTTGATCGCGAGTGTGTCGGGATGAACGGACGAAATCTTGTTCGTGCCGTTATGCGCCACCCAAAGCGTGCCGTCCGCCGCGACCTGAATACCGTACGGATTCGGCTCGGTTTCGACTTCTGTGATTTCACCCGTCTCAGGACTCAGACGTCCGATCATGCGAGCGCCCTGCGCTGTGAAGTAGAGTCTGCCGTTCGGATGGAAGGTCGCTGAATGCGGATCGCGCGACTTCGTCTTGTATTCGGTAATTTTTCCGGTCCTGGGATCCAGCTTGCCGACGGTTGCGTTGCTGTTGCCGGTGTACCAGATATTTCCTTCCTTGTCGGCAACGATGCTGTGCGGCTTTGCGGTCGGCGGCAGCGGAAATTCTTTCATTGCGCCCGTCTTTGGATCGAGCCTTCCGACGAGACTGGCCCACATGCCTGTCCACCAGATGGAGCCGTCCGGCGCTTCGATCGGGTCGCGTGTGCGCTGGCCAAGAGTCGGGGTCACCCATTCGGTGATTTTGATTTCCGCGTCCCCGGAAACCAGCGATGGGCGACGGCCCGGCTTCTCCGGGAAATTTGCGGCCAGGTACGAACTGATCGTCGCGGACTCGCTCTGAGGCAACGCCACCATCGTCGCAACCAGAGCCGCCCAGCCTTCTTTACTGAAGCCGACGGCGCCGGTTATTTGATTCACTCCATGGCAGGACGTGCATTTGCTCTGGATCAGTTCCTGACCTGCTCCTGCCGGCAGTTGCACCGGAGGAGCGCCACGCTGCCCCTGTCCGGGTGCCACGACGACGAGCCCCGCGAGCATTGCGAACATCAGAACGGACGAAATTTTGATGCGCATAAGCTTCATCTCCTGCTCCAACAAATGGAGTGGCGAGATTCTATCACTGACCACGAGTTACCGAGCTCCTGGCGCTTTCGTTTCCAAATTCGTCAACCGCGGAGACCGCGTAGTAGAGACCCGGCCGATATGAGGGATCAAAGAAGCCGCTGTTGGTGATCGCACGGTCTGTTACCGGCTGAAAACCGGAATCTGGCCGTTCGCTTTTGAAGAGCTGGTAGCCTGCGATGTCGGTTTCCGCATTCGGCTCCCAGGTGACATAGGCAGCGGAATCAGCCGGCTGGATTTGAAGGCCGGTCGGAATTTTCGGCGGAGTTTTGTCTTCGAGTGTGATTGTGACCTGCTCTGGACCCACCCCGAACACCGCCTTTTCTCCAATCCGCCTGACCGGCGTGACCTGGTACGTCACGCTTCTGCCTCTTTCGTATCGTGAGTCTTCGTACCTCGTTTCCTTTACCGTTTCAGCTTCAGCCGGAAGGTCCGTCCGTACGACAACAAACTCATCAGCGAATTCGGGGTGTTCCTGCGGCTTATCCCATTGCAGGAAGATGCGGCGCTGATCGGCAACCGGCGTGAGTTTGACGACGCGGCCAGGAACCTCGACCGGCGTTATCGAGGCGATATTGGAAACCTCAGAAAACCTGCCTTGCGCCGTTTCCACGGCGACCGTGAATGTGCGCACGCCGCCGACCGCTACAGGGGACACAGCGACCGCATAGCTCTGCGGCTGCCCGGCGCCCAGGGCGTCAACAGTAGCCAGGACCTCGGCGTTACTGCGAATCTGCACACGCGAGAGATTCGTGGCTCCGGAGCCGTCGATGAAAAACCGCGGACTCGTCCAGGTTAAGACGAGATTGTTTCCGCTTTGCGTGACGGTCAGGTCTTTTACGGCTTCGGGAATTCGGATGAAGGGCGGCTGCGGATTACCGACACGTCCACAGGCGGTGAGCAGCAGAAGCAGCAAAGCGGATCTCAGTCCATGCTGCATTTACAGAATGTAACGGCTGAGGTCCTGGTCCTTCACGATCTCGGCAAGCATTTTTTGAACGTAGGCGGCGTCGATCCTGATCGTTTTCTTCTTGAGATCCGGACCCTCGAAGGAAATATCGTCCAGCAGCTTCTCCATGATCGTGTGCAGGCGGCGGGCGCCGATGTTTTCGGTGCTTTCGTTGACCTGAGCTGCGAACCTGGCGATCTCCTGCACAGAGTCGTCCTGGAACGTCAGCTTGATGCCTTCGGTCTCCATCAACGCGATGTACTGTTTGATCAAAGCATTCTGCGGCTCGGTCAGGATGCGCACGAAATCCTCGACCGTCAGCGAATCGAGTTCGACACGAATCGGAAACCGGCCCTGAAGTTCAGGAATCAGGTCCGACGGCTTCGCGACGTGAAATGCGCCTGCAGCTATAAAGAGGATGTGGTCGGTGCGCACGAAACCATACCTGGTGTTGACGGTCGTACCTTCGACGATCGGCAGGATGTCGCGCTGGACACCCTCGCGGCTGACGTCCGGTCCATGACCGCTCTCACGTCCGGCAATCTTGTCGATCTCATCCAGGAAAATGATGCCGTTGTTTTCGATGCGTTCAACAGCGAGCCGCGTCACGTGATCCATGTCCACGAGCTTTTGTTCCTCTTCCTGGATCAGGTGATCGATAGCTTCCACGACTTTCATCTTGCGCTTCTTGGAACGCTGGCCGAAGAACCCCGGAAGGATATCTTTGATGTTGATATCCATCTCCTCGACGCCCTGATTGCTGATGATCTCGAATGCGGGGAAGTTCCGCTCCTTGACTTCGATCTCCACGATGCGTTCATCGAGCTTGCCGTCGCGCAATTGATTGCGCAGCTTTTCGCGAGTCCGGGTCCACTGCTCGACCGCGTTCCGGGCGCTTTCATCGGTCGCGACGGCAGGAGTGGGACTGGCGGGCAGCAGCAGGTCGAGGATCCGTTCTTCCGCATTCGCTTCGGCTTTGTCAGCCACTTCTTCCAGCTTTTCGTTCCGAACCATGTCGATGGAGATTTCAACCAGATCGCGAATCATCGATTCGACGTCGCGTCCGACATAACCGACTTCGGTGAACTTCGAAGCCTCGACCTTCAGGAAAGGCGAGTTCGCAAGTTTCGCAAGACGCCGCGCGATTTCGGTTTTACCCACGCCGGTCGGGCCGATCATGATGATGTTTTTCGGCATCACTTCTTCGGCCATTTCGGGCGGCAGTTTCTGCCGTCGAATGCGGTTGCGGAGCGCGATCGCGACAGCCCGCTTGGCGCCGGCCTGGCCGATCACGTATTTGTCGAGCTCGCGCACGATCTCGCGCGGAGTCAGTTCATCCAGGTGCCGGGATTCGTCGACGGTCTCGGGTACAAACGACATATGACTCTATTCTAAGGCGGAATTCCGGGACGGTTGCGTCGTTTCCCTAATTCAAGCTCTTCAAGAATTAGGGAAACGACGCAACCGTCCCGGAATTCCTACAACTCTTCAATGGAAATCTTCTCGTTCGTGTAGATGCAGATGCTGCCTGCGATCTGCATCGCTTCCTGCACAATCTCCCGCGCGCTCAAATCGGTGTATTTGGCCAGCCCGCGAGCGGCAGCCAGAGCGTAAGCGCCGCCGGATCCGATGCCGACGATTCCATCGTCGGGCTCGATCAAGTCGCCGGTACCTGAAATCAGAAAGGTCTGTTTCTCGTCGGCAACGATCATCACTGCTTCGAGATGTCGCAGGGCTCGGTCCGTGCGCCAGTCCTTGGCCAGTTCGACGGCGGCACGGCTGAGATTGCCGTGAAACTGTTCGAGCTTGGCCTCGAAGCGGGAAAACAAGGCAAAGGAATCGGCCGACGAGCCTGCAAATCCCGCCAGTATTTTTTCGTTATACAGGCGCCGGATTTTTCGGGCGCCGTGTTTGATCACCGTGTCGCCGAGCGTGACCTGGCCATCGCTTGCAATGGCGACTTTGTTCCCCTTGCGCACACAGATGATCGTTGTTGCGTGAATAGAAGGGTTCATTTTGAATTAATTACTTTGTGAGCGTGAGCTGGGTAAAAAGTTTTTCTGTGAGATCGGAATTGTAAACGACGGTGTCCAGACGAATCTCCATCGTCTTCAAACCGTCCGTGTAGCGGCTCACGAAAAGAGGTGTCGCGACGCCCTGGAACTTGTGCCAGTTCGCGTACTGTTCCTCCCGCAGTTTTGAATCATCGTTCCGGCGAACCTGCATCCTGACGGGGAGATGCGTGTCACGGTCGATGTAGAAGCGGATTCGATTTTTAGCAGAATCACGCAACTCCACGACGTCGGTTCGCTTGAAGTCGATGATCTCCGTCGGAAGCACCTGGAGCGTCGTCTGCCGTTCCTTCAGGACAAAGCGCAGGATGTACTCCATGCTCGTCTTGAAGCCCTTCAGAAATTCTTCGACCTCACCCGGAGTCTGTGGCTCGGGATCCTTCTTGCCCTCGACCTTCTGCCCTTCTTTGCCGCGATTGATTTGAATTGTTTTGTTCTTCGTTCCGAACTCGACGCGCTCCATGTCCGGAAACTTGATGTAATCCGCAAAGACGTCGCCGCTGTTGAGATCTCCGCGGCTGAAGCCGAAGAATCGCCCCTTCGTCTGAATGTCCTTGACGCCGAGAAATGCCTCGCCGCCGAGGGCTTGAATCATCTGATCAACGATCAGCGCCGGCCGATTTTGCGCCTGCAACTGAACCACAGAGACACAGAGGCACAGAACAAGACTCGGAAAGAGGTATCTGTGGTTAGTCATGACCGCTGATTATAACGAAGGCGCGCCTGTTCAATAAATTTTGAGAACAGCGCCCTGGATAGTTGATCTTCTTTCCAGCCGCGCTCGGGGTGCCATTGCACGCCGATTACGAATCGGCCGGTCGTATCTTCGACGGCCTCAATGACCCCGTCGTTAGCGAACGCCACGGCGCGCAGGTTTCGTCCGGGCTTCTCGACAGCCTGGTGGTGATAGCTGTTCACCTCCAACTCGGAACGGCCCGCCAGCCGCCCAACGACACTATCCTCCGCAACGCGCACGACATGCCGGGCAGGTGGTTTATCGTCGTTCTCTTCGCTGTGGCCCACCGGCGTTGCCATCACCGAAGGGATGTCCTGCACGAGCGACCCGCCCCGGTGGACGTTCAGACTCTGAACACCGAAGCAAATGCCGAGCAGAGGCGTTTCCGGCTGCTTCTCCACCAGATCGAGAATGGCGAAGTCCGTCGCATCGCGCTCCGGAAACCGGTCTCCGAGCTTCTCGTGAGGCGCAGCTCCATAGTGTTTCGGATCGATGTCGGTCGGGCTGCCGGGCAATAGAATCCCGTCGGCGCGCCGAACGTACTCTGCAACGAGAGCGCGATCATCCACGGTTGGAATCATCAGCGGAAGACCACCGGCCCAGATGATGGCGTCGAGGTAGTGACGGATCTGACCGATGTACTCAGACTTCGCGTGATAACGAGTAGGAATTCCGATCCAGGGCTTTTCCATGTTTGAACGTCGTCAGCACTTCGTCGTGGACCCGATTCGCCATGTCGGCGCTGGAGACACCTTCCGTCGCCATCGGCACGCCGACGATCACGTCCACGAGACCGCTACGAACATGATACGTCCTGGGCGTCAATACCGAGCGAGTACCGCGAATCGTTACCGGTACGACTGCAGCTCCCGATTCCGCTGCCAGCATGAACGCACCCCGTTTGAAGGGCTTGATGAAACCGTCGAGGCTCGTTCCGCCTTCGGGAAAAACCACTACACGCGTGCCACGGCGAATGCTCTCCGCCGCCTCGCGCAGCGACTTGATGGCCGCATGAGGATTCTCGCGATCGATCGGCACGTGACCCGATCGACGGAGATGCCAGCCCAGGAAAGGAATCCGAAACAATTCCTTCTTCGGTGTGAATCGAAATTGAAAAGGTAGAGCCGCAAGCATGACGGGCGTGTCCATGTGGCTCTGATGATTCGGGCAAAGGATGTACGGAACATCCGGCTTGAGGTTTTCCAGTCCCGTCACACGGAGTCGAATGCCGGAGGTCAACAGGATCATCCGCGCCCATATCCGCGCGCACCCATGTTGCATGCGGCCCCTGGAATCGAAAAGAGAACTCGCGAGCGAAAGAGTCGCCATCACAGCCGTGTACAGGAAGATCAAGGGAGCGGTTACCAGCAACGACCGCACATAGCCCAGACTCATGCGCGCTACTCTAGCATGCGAAGAATGGGACGCGCTTCTCCGATCAAATAGAGCGAACCGCAGATCAGGATGGTCGTATCTGCAGGAGCGCGTCGGACGGCGGTCTGAATAGCTTCAGTGATGCTCATCGTGGCTTGCGATTCCGGTATGAGCGCTTGCAGTTCAACAGGATCCTTCGCGCGGCCGCTTTGAGTACGCGTGAACACAAATTGCCGGGCGTGGGGTTTGAGTATCGAAATCATCTCCTCGAATTGCTTGTCCGCCATCGCGCCGAAGATAATCCACAAGCCTTCGGGATAAGACTCCCTCAGGAATGCGGCGAGCGCTTCTGCAGCGGGAACATTGTGAGCGCCGTCGAGGAGAAAGCGGCCAATCCTTTCGAGACGGCCGGGCCACTCGGCGGTGTTGATGCCGCGGACAATATCGGATTCAGCAATCCCAAGACATTCTGCCGTTCGAATCGCAACCGCGATGTTCTCGATCTGATGCGGCCCGATAAGCCGCGGCTCCAGACCTGTGTATCTGTCGTAATCGGTTTTGGCGGCGACAATCAACCTCGAACCGGCTTTCTCTCGGACCACCGGAAGATCCGCGGCCGGTCCCACCACCACCGGCTCGGCGCTTTTGATGATGCCGGCCTTCTCTTTCGCGATGTCTTCAATCGTTTCACCGAGAAACTGCTGGTGATCCATCCCGATGCTGGTGATCACGGACACGTCCTGCTCCACGACGTTCGTCGCGTCGAGCCGGCCGCCGAGGCCCACTTCAAGGATCGCGAACTTCACGCGATCGCGGAAATAGAGGAAGGCCATAGCGGTGACGAGTTCAAAGTACGTCGGGGGATAGAGAAGATCTCCGGCTGTTGAGGCTGCCGTTTTGACGGCCTCGAACACTTTTTTCAAATCTTCGTCCGAGATTTCGCGAACACCGATCCGGATGCGTTCGTTCAACCGCACCAGATGCGGCGACGTGTACAAACCCGCCTCCGGCATCATCGACGACAGAAGCGCCGCGACGGACCCCTTGCCGTTCGTCCCCGCGATAAGAACACAACGGAACGCGTCCTGCGGATTGCCCAACGCAGCCGTCAACGCGCGCATGTTCCGCAGGTCGTATCGGATCGAACGGTATTCGTTGGTCAGGGAAAACAGGTACGAGAGGTCGTCGGGCGTCAGGAAACTTTCTCCGTCTCGATCGGCACCTTGTAATCACACGCTTCCTCGTTGCAGTAGCGCACGAGGCCTTCGCGTTTCGTGGCTTTCTCCAGGAGGAACGGCGCGCCGCATTGAGGGCACGGCTCAGGAACAGGCTTGTTCCAGACAACGAAGTCGCAGGCGGGATATTTCAAGCAGCCATAAAACACCTTGCCGCGTTTGGACCTGCGCTCGATGAGTTCGCCGCCGCAGCCGGGTTTCGGACACGCGACGCCGACCGTCTTCGGCTTGATGTATTTGCATTTCGGATAATTGCTGCACGAGATGAATTCACCGAAGCGGCCCTCCTTGAGAACCATCTTTGCCTGACCGCATTGCGGACAGATTTCATCCAGCACCGTGTCCGGCTTCTTCGGCGTTTTTGTACCCGCGGCGATCTTTCTCGTGGTCTTGCATTCCGGATAACCGGTACACGCGAGAAACTGTCCGAAACGGCCGCGTTTCAGCGCCATCGGCTTGCCGCAGTTTTCGCAAGGCTCGGGCTCGGAGCTTTCGGCGGACGCCTCCCCTTCCCTGGGAGCCTCGTCACTTACGATCTCTTTCGTGTTCTTGCATTCGGGATAGCCCGAGCAGGCCATGAACCGGCCGAACTGTCCCCACTTGATCACCATGGGGCTGCCGCATTTTTCGCAGACCTCATCAGTGGGGATCTCCTGCTTCTTGAGGTTCTCCATGTTCTTGGAGGCCTTCTTGAGATCCTTCTCGAACTTCTTGTAGAAATCGTCGAGCGCTTCGACCCACGTCATCTTGCCCTCTTCGACTTCGTCGAGTTCTTCTTCCATGCGGGCGGTGTACTGAACGTCGAAGATATCCTCGAAATGCTTCACGAGCATTTCGGTCACGACAGTGCCAAGTTCCGTCGGCCTGAACTTGCCCTGGTCTTTTGTGACGTATTCGCGATCCTGAATCGTCGTCAGAATCGTTGCGTAGGTTGATGGACGGCCGATGCCTTTTTCCTCGAGCATCTTCACAAGCGATGCTTCCGTATATCGAGGAGGCGGCTCGGTGAAATGCTGGTTCGGCGTGATGTCCAGGAGTTTCAGTTTTTCGCCCTGTGTCAGCGGCGGCAGCGTGAGGTCCTGTTCTTCGTCGGGCTCGAGGCGCTTTCCGTCGTCATCGGAAGATTCTTCGTAGACGGCGAGAAACCCATCGAACTTCATAACGCGGCCCGAAGCGCGGAACATGTAATCCTTGACGGAAATATCGACGGTCGTCTGGTCGTAGACGGCCGGATTTATCTGCGACGCGACGAAGCGCGTCCAGATCAGGCGGTAGAGCTTCAATTCATCTTCGGACAAGACCCCCTTGAGATCATCCGGGCGTCGTCCGACGAATGTCGGGCGGATGGATTCGTGAGCATCCTGCGCATCCTTCTTGCTCTTGTAAACGACCGGCTTCTCCGGCAGGTACGGTCCGCCGTAGACGTCGGAAATATACGACCGGACCATTTGCATCGCGTCGTCGGATATGCGCGTCGAGTCCGTGCGCATGTAGGTGATCAAACCGATGCGGCCTTCCTCGCCGAGTTCGACGCCTTCGTACAACCGCTGCGCCAGCATCATCGTCTTCTTCACAGTGAAGCGGAGGCGGCGCGCCGCATCCTGCTGCAGTTTGCTGGTTGTGAACGGCGGCACCGGATTACGACGCTTTTCCTTGGTGACGACGGAATCCACGAGGAACTCGGAATTCCGGACGACATCGAGGATGTGTTCCGCTTCCTTCTGCTCTTTCACTTCGGCGGTCTTGCCCTTCACCTTGACGAGACGCGCGTCGAACTGCGGCAGTTCGTGTCCTTCAAGCTTCGCGATGATGGACCAGTACTCCTGCGGCTGAAACGCCTTGATCTCGCGTTCGCGTTCGACGATCAACCGCAGCGCCACGGTTTGCACGCGGCCGGCGGAAATTCCTCGCCGCACTTTGTCCCACAGAAGCGGACTGACCTGGTAGCCCACAAGGCGATCGAGAATGCGTCGAGCCTGCTGCGCGTCGACGATGTTCTGGTTGATGCGGCCTGGATTTTCCACGGCGGCGCGAATCGCTTTGGGTGTGATCTCGTTGAAGAGGACGCGGAAGACTTCGGCCTTGCTTCCATCAAGAACTTCTTTCAGGTGCTGGCAGATTGCTTCGCCTTCGCGATCCGGGTCGGCGGCAAGCAGGATGCGGTCAGCGGTTTTCGCGGCAGCACGCAGTTCCTTGATGATTTTTTCCTTGCCCGGAATGATGTCGTACACGGGCTCGAAGTCGTTCTCGACATCCACGCCCAGCTTGCTCTTCGGCAGATCCTTCACGTGGCCAAGTGAGGCTTTCACCACGTAAGCACTGCCGAGATACTTGTTGATCGTGTTCGCTTTGGCGGGAGACTCAACGATAACCAGTGATTTCTTCGCAGCCATTTTTTGTGTCGCTTCCCGTCTATCTAATAAGTCGAGCGCAGCCAAAAATCAACAAGCCGTTTTTTCAGAGGCGTCGAATGTATTTCTTTCCAGGCAGTTGGCGGATGTGCTCGGCCATCTCCAACGCAAGCAGCGCACTATAAACTTCGGACGTGGAAAATGGCAACCTTGCGAGCAGAGTGTCGATCGAGACCGCTTCCTGAAGAGACAGGGCTTTCCATATCTTCGCTTCCGTTCCTTCGAGTTGCGGCTCAGGCGCCGACTGCATCTGGGCCAGCAGCGGCGCGAAAATTTTTTCGCGAATCTGGTGAGGCAGCTCTTCGACGACGTCCTGCCAGCTCGCCACGAGCTTCGCGCCCTGACGAATCAACGCGTGCGGTCCGAAGCTCTGCGGGGACGTGATATTTCCAGGGATCGCGAAAATTTCCCGGCCGAACTCGAGGCCGTATCGAACGGTAATCAGCGAACCGGAATATTCCGCCGCTTCGACGACCGTCACTCCGAGAGCCATCCCAGCGATAATCCGATTCCGAATCGGAAAATTCTGTGGCGACGGCGGCGTGCCGAGAGGAAATTCCGAAATAGTCGCGCCATTATCGACCACTAAATCGGCGAGTCTGCGATTTTCCCTGGGATAGATAAAGTCCAGCCCGCTGCCGAAAACCGCGTATGTGACGCCCGCCCGGAGGGCGCCCCGATGCGCGGCGGCATCGAGGCCCCGGGCGAGGCCGGACGTGATCGCAAGACCACGCGCGGCCAGATCCTCCGCCAGCCGTTCGGCGCAATTCAGGCCGTAACCGGTCGGCCGCCTGGTCCCGACAATGGCGACCTGCGGCAGGTCCACGTTCCACTTTTTCCCGCGAACATAGAGCACGATCGGCGGATCGAAGATCTCACGTAAAAGCGGAGGATAGGAGGGATCGAGAATATCGAGAATCGTGACGCCGAGGTCTTGCGCCCGCTGCCACTCGGCCTCTGCCCGCTCCTGAGACTTTGTGGAAAGCACGTCATCGGCGACATCAGAGGGAACCCCCAGCGCTTCCAATTCGTCGCGCCTGGAGTCAAAGACGCGGTCCGGTTCCGTGAAATGTTTTATTAAGAGGTTTGCCGACCGGAGTCCCAAACCCCGGACCAGAAACATTCTCAGAACCGACTTGATGCGAGCTTCATTGTTCATGGGCCCCGCTACTGCAAGACGTCGACCAAATGTGGTACTTATGACAGAATGTGCGCACTCAAACAGGAGAAGCCATGGCAGTGAGACTGATACTCGCTTTATTACTGACTTCAACCGCCGCATGGGCGCAACACCAGGACGATGTCTTCGTCGGGCAAAAGGCGCCGGAGATCAAGGGCGGCGATAGCTGGATCAACTCGAAGCCGCTGAAGCTGGAACAACTCAAAGGCAAGGTCGTGCTCATCGATTTCTGGGCTTTCGATTGCCCGTTCTGCGCGGAAGCCATGCCGCACATGCAGGCGCTGCACAACAAATATGAAAAGGACGGGCTCGTGATCATCGGCGTGCACGTGCCGCGGATCGACTATGAGAAGGAGATTCCAAAGGTTCGCGACGCAGTCACCAAGAAAGGAATCAAGTTCCCGGTCGTCGTGGACAATTCCTTCCAGATCTGGAGCGATTATCTCTGCAACACGTGGCCCAGTCACTTTGTCATCGATCAGAATGGCGTGATCCAGCTCAGTCATTCCGGTGTCGGCCGGTATGAAGACACCGAGCAAGTCATCCAGAAGCTTCTGGGAAAGAAATAAATGCGGAATAAACACATTGCGGCGCTCCTTGGCGCCTTTGTGTCTTTGTGCCTTTGTGTTTCAGCTGAAGCCCAACTCTTCCCCAAGGCCCGGAGGGATACCGGACCTAAACCAAAGAACATCCACGGCGTCGTCCAGGACCTTCGCGGCAAGCCGTTGCCGGGAGCGCGGGTCTTCCTGAGAGACATGAAGACGAACGTCACCCGCACGCTCGAAACGGATCAAAGCGGCGAATACAAAGTGTTCGCGCTCCCGCCGGCGGTCGACTACGAGCTCTATGCCGAATTCAAGGGCAAAACATCCGAGAAAAAGTTCGTCAGCGGGTTCCTGAACCGCGAAGACAACGTTCTGAATTTCGCGCTGGACGTTGCCGTCGTCGCTAACTCGTCCGCGTCTTCGGCCGCAGCGGCCACTTTCAAATCGTTTGATCTCGTCGAGCTTCATGCATCATTCGAACTGCCTCTCGGCGTTCCGGCTCCAATCCCGGCAGTCCTGTTGCTGCATGGCTACGGCGAGGATCGTTCCGCGTGGCGAGACTTCTCGAAGGAGCTGCTCAATCGCGGCTGGGCCGTGATGGCTCTGGATTTGCGCGGCCACGGCGAGAGCAGGCTGAAGAATGAGAAACCGATCGCCGCGTCTCCCGACTGGCGCACGAATCTTCATGAATTTCCGGTCGACCTCGATCCTGCCCTGGATTGGCTGAAGTCGCGACCGCGAGTGAACAATTCAAAGATTGTGGTGATCGGATTTGACGTCGGCGCTAACCTGGCCCTCATCGCGAGCGGCCGATTTCAGGAAGTGAAGACTGTCGTCGCCATCAAGCCGAACATGGACGAAGCTCTGGCGCTGGCGGGAAGTGCTCAGGACTTTCAACCGAAATCCAGCCTGATCGTGGGCTCGCAGTCTGAAGCTGATCGGCTCAAAACTGTAATCAAGTCGCTTTCACGCGTCGTCGTGGCGACGCATCCGGGCGGCACACAACAGTGGACCGCGGACAAGGCCGTCCAGAATGCGATCTTTCAGTGGTTGAGAGAAACGTACTGACTTAGTGCCCCTGCTTCTGGGCCCGCTTCATCATCTCTTCCGGCGACACATCTTCGATATGGGTGGATAACGTCCACACATGCCCGAAGGGATCCTGGTACGTTCCTGAGCGGTCGCCATAGAACTGATTCACAACAGGCCTCAATTCCTTTGCGCCCGCTGCCACAGCCTGTTTCGCTAAGGCGTCCACGTCTTCCACGTACAGGCAGATCCCGACCGGGGTGGTCCCCAACGTGTTCGGGCTCTTGAAGACCTTCTGATCCGGCATCTCGGCTGCCGGACCGGAAGGCTCGTCTCCAAGCATGATGCGAGAATCACCGATCTGCATTTCCGCATGCGCGACGGTTCCATCAGGCATCGGAAACCGGAACAGTTCCTTTGCTCCAAAAGCTTTCTTGTAGAAGTCGAGAGCGGCAGCCGCTCCCTTGATGATCAGGTACGGAGTGGCTGTGTGGTAACCCTCCGGAATCGGTTTTACTTTGTTGGCCATAACACCTCTTTTTCAGGGCAGTAAGAGATCAACTTTCAGGCGGCAGTCGGGCAGAAGTTGTGGAGCGATCGTTTCGCCCCGGCGAAATTCATGAATAGTGCCGTGGTAATCTTTTCCCGCAACACGTTGCGAATGGCACATAACCCGGTTGTTCTGAAGGTCGGCGACCCAGTATTCCTGAATTCCAATGATCGCGTAGAGCGATGCCTTGACGTTCATGTCGTATTCAAGCGACGAGTCCGAGATCTCGATAATCAGTAAGATGTCGCTGGGACCCGGATTGCTCTTGGCGTAAAAATCATCTCTCGGCCGCAACAACGTGAGATCCGGCATCGGCGCGAAGAATTGGTCCAGAACCACGGTTCCCTGAACGCGAACGATGGCCAGATCGCCTGCAAGCAGCACGGCAGCTTTCGCTGTACCGTCCACAGCGGCACCGTGTCGTGGTCCGCTTGGACTCATCTTGAGGATCTCTCCCTGAATAAGCTCCACGCGCTCGTTTGGGTGAAGGATACCTGCCTCCTCCATCCGCAAACACTCGTCGACGGTAAAAAGTCTTTTTCGAATTTCGGCTGACATGGTTGCACCGGCAGTATATCGCACGCGAATTACCGCGAAGCACTCTTGCTGCTTCAACGCAGTAGTTCGAATTTAGTCCGCCTTATCGGCGATTTCACGACGATTAGCGCGCGACTTTTTCGGCACAGACAGGCGCGTATAATGAGCGCAACCAGGAGGTCTCGATGAAACGTTCGATGTTGGTGGCGTTCTCCTTCTTGTTGTTCGTGTCTCTTGTACCGGCCTATGTGGCGGCACAGTCTCAGGCCGTCGCGGTGCCGCAGGGAGTCGAGCGGATCACGTCGGTTGAGGGAATCACAGAATACCGGCTCCAGAATGGGCTGCGAGTACTCCTTTTCCCCGATCCTTCGAAGGCGACAATCACGGTGAACATCACGTATCTCGTCGGTTCGATGCATGAGAACTATGGCGAGACGGGAATGGCTCACCTCCTGGAGCACATGGTGTTCAAGGGAACGCCGAAGCATTCGAACATTCCAAAGGAACTTCAGGACCATGGCGCGCGTCCCAACGGCACGACGTCGTACGACCGGACCAATTACTTCGAAACATTCCAGGCGACCGACGTCAATCTCGAGTGGGCGCTGGATCTCGAATCCGACCGGATGATCAATTCGTTCATCGCGAAGAAGGACCTCGACAGCGAAATGACCGTCGTGCGAAACGAGTTCGAATCCGGAGAGAATTCGCCTCTCGGTGTGCTGCAGCAACGCGTCTTTTCGACAGCGTATCTCTGGCATAACTACGGAAAGTCCGTGATCGGATCACGAGCCGACATCGAGAACGTGCCGATCGACCGACTGCAGGCGTTCTATCGCAACTACTATCAGCCCGATAATGCCGTGCTCGTCGTCGCAGGCAAGATCGATGAAGCCAGGACACTTGGCTTGATCACGAAGTACTTCGGGTCGATTCCACGACCGCAGCGAACGCTGCCGAAGATCTACACGACTGAGCCCACGCAGGATGGAGAACGCACCGTTACGCTGCGACGTGTCGGCGATGTGCAGAACATCGTTGTCGCCTATCACATTCCACCGGGACCGCATGCGGACGTCGCGGCGATGGCTCTGGCGCAATTGATCCTCACCGAAAACACTCCGTCCGGACGGCTTTACAAAGCGATGGTGGAAACGAAGAAGGCTTCGAACGTCGGCGGGGGCAACCTGCAGCTTCGTGAAGCCGGCCTGGGAATTATCGTGGCGGAAGTCCGGAAAGAATCTTCGCTCGACGACGCGCGAAACACACTGCTGGCGACCCTCGACGCAATGAGAACGAACCCACTCACCAGCGAGGAAGTCGAGCGCGCCCGCAACCGCATGCTGACCAACATCGACCTTCAGATTAACAACTCCGAACAAATCGCTCTGGGGCTCAGCAACTGGGCGTCGATGGGAGATTGGCGGCTGTTCTTCCTCAATCGCGACCGCATCAAAAGCGTTTCATCGGAAGATGTCCAGCGCGCCGCGGTCTATTACACGAAATCAGCGAACCGCACCGTTGGTGTTTTCATTCCTGAAGCGCAGCCCGACCGCGCGGAAATCGCAGCCGCTCCGGATCTTGCCGCAGTCTTCAAGGACTACAAAGGCAACGCTGCCGTGTCCGCCGGCGAAGCATTCGATGCATCGCCTGAAAACATCGAGGCCCGCCTTACCCGCACGACATTACCAGGTGGAATGAAACTGACCCTGCTGCCGAAAGAAACGCGCGGCGACACAGTCGTCGCGTTGCTCACGTTGCGATTCGGCAACGAACAGAATCTCACGGGACTTTCGCCGGCAGGACGCTTCACTGCGCAAATGCTGATGCGCGGCACGACCAAACACACACGGCAACAGTTGCAGGACGAACTGGATCGCCTGAAGGCGCGAATGGGCGTGGGCGGCAGCGCGACTCAAGTCACAGTAAATATCGAGACGGTCCGGGGAAACCTTCCAGCGGTGCTTGCGCTGGCCGTCGAAGTTTTGCGGGAACCCGCGTTCCCCGCGCAGGAATTCGAATCATTGCGGCAGCAGAACCTGTCGGGTATCGAGTCGCAGAGGAGCGAACCCGCCGCAATTGCTTCGATCGAGCTGCAGAGGCATATGAACAGGTATCCGAAAGGGGACATACGGTACACGCCGACGATCGACGAACAGCTCGAAGAAGTTCGTTCTGTCACAGTCGCCCAAATGAAGCAATTCCACGCGGACTTCTACGGCGCCTCAAACTCCGAGCTCACGGTGGTTGGAGATTTCAGCGCAGACGAGGTCCGGAAAGTCGCAACCCAACTGTCGTCGTGGAGAAGTCCGAGGCCTTTTGCGCGGATCACTCGTCCGTATCGCAGAATCGAGCCGGTCAACCAATCGTTCGAAACGCCGGACAAGGCAAATGCCATGCTGCTTGCCTCACTGCCGATCAACATGCGCGATACAGATCCCGACTATCCGGCGATGGTTATGGGTAGCTACATCCTCGGCAGCGGGATCAATTCGCGATTGTTCGCGCGTATCCGCGGCCGCGAAGGGCTTAGCTATGGAATCGGTGCAGGCTTCGGAGTTACGCCTGAAGAGGACAATGCGACGTTGAGCGCAAACGCGATCTCAGCGCCGGAAAACACAGCCAAAGTCGAGGCTTCGTTCCGCGACGAAATCGCAATAATTCTCAAGGACGGCTTCGCTGCCGCGGAAGTAGCGGCCGCCAGGGATAGCTGGGTGCAGGCGCAGCAGGTCAGCCGTGCGCAGGATCGTGAACTTGTTGGACGACTGGGAACGCACTCGTTCTACAACCGCACGATGGCGTGGGATGCCGACCTTCAGAAAAAGATCCAGGCACTCACGCCGCAGCAGATCGTCGAAGCGATGCGCCGGCGGATCGATGTGTCGGCGATGTCGTTCATGAAAGCCGGGGATTTCAAGAAGGCGGCGGCCGCGAGGAAGTAAACTACAGAGACGCGAGGCACAGAAAATTCGGGGTCAGACCGGTCAGACCCATAAAGCTGATAAAGCAAGGGTCTGACCCCTTTACGCCATTTTTTTCGCCAGCTGGCCGCAGGCAGCGGAGATGTCGTTGCCGCGGTTTCTGCGAACAAAGGCGGAAATGTCGTGGTCGATGAGGATCTGTCGGAAACGCTGGACTGCGCTGTCAGACGGCCGCGAGTAGTTCAGTTCCTCCGCTTCGTTCAACGGAATCAGATTTACTTTTGCCTGCATGCCCTTCAACAGCTTCACAAGATTGAGAGCATCGTCGGGCGAATCTGTCACACCGCGAAGAAGTACATACTCGAACGTAACGCGCTGGCGGTGTTTCAAAGGAAACCGGCGCACCGCTTTAAGCAACGTCTCGATCGGGTACCTGCGATTGATCGGCATCAATTCGTTTCGTTTCTCATTCGTGGCGCCGGTCAGCGAGATCGCGAGATTGGGAATCATCGGCTCGTCCGCCAGCCGTTCGATCGCCGGAAGCAATCCCGCAGTAGAGAGCGTGATGCGCGACATCGACATGTTCAGCCCATGCTCGTCGTGGAGAATGCGCAGCGCCTTCATCACGTTGTCGTAGTTATGAAGCGGCTCCCCCATACCCATCAGGACGATGTTGAACGAATCGCGCGCCTCCCACGCGAGGTTGTCGCGCTGCACGATCAGCACCTGACCGACGATTTCTCCGGGTGTTAGATGACGGATCAGGCCGAGTTGTCCGGTCATGCAGAACGTGCAGGCCAGGGCGCAACCGATCTGCGACGAAATGCAGATGGTGTTGCGATGCTCCTCAGGAATGAAAACGGTCTCCGCCAGTTCTCCGTCCGCCAATCGGACCAGATAGCGACGCGTGCCGTCATTCGAATCGAAGCGCCGATGGACCGCCGGCAGTTTGATATCCCACTCCTGCGCCATCGAGGCGCGGGTCGCCTTCGGCAGGTCGGTCATTAAGTCGAAGTCATCGAACCAATGCTGGTAGACGGATTTATAGATCTGCGTCGCACGGAATACGGGCTGAAGGATTTCAGCCAGCTCGGGCCGTTCGAAATCGAAGAAAAACTTCACTGTTGCAATGAGGTCTGTTCTTTGGTCTCTGCCTGGCGGATCAGGTTCTCGACGTACTGCATGTTGCGCGGCTCGGCCCATCGCTCGACCCAGGTGTGTTTCACGACATAGCCGTTTGCATCGATCAGGAAAGTCTCAGGAAATTTGCCGACCTTATACAGCTCCGAGATCTGGTGGCCCGGATCGAGATAAGCGGGAAGCGTAAGCTTGTGTTCCTTGTAGAACTCGTTGACCAGCTCCCAGTCGTTATCGATGCTGATGGCCATCATTTCGAATTTGCGGTCCTTGAACTTGTTGTAAAGGATTTCCATCTCAGGCATTTCCGCAACGCACGGCCCGCACCAGGTGCCCCAGAGGTTCAGAAACACGGCCTTGCCGCGGAAATCACTCAGCTTCACCAGGCGGCCATCCTTGTCTTTGATGGAAAAGTCGGGCGCCTGCTGACCGATGTTGATGATGCCCGGCTGGCCGACTCGGGTGACCTCTTTATAGACGAACGAACCGGCGATGGCACCGACGACAACGAAGAAAACGATGGCTTTAATACGCTCACGCATGGTGTTCATTGTAGCATCCTGCCTGCCCATGCCTTGACCTCGGTTTCGAGCAGGTCCAGGGGGACTGCCCCGTGACCGAGGACCACGTCATGGAATTTCCGAACATTGAATTTCGCGCCGAGTTGTTGTTCGGCCTGAGTACGCAACTCCTGTATTTTCAGCTGTCCCATCTTGTAACCAAGCGCCTGCCCGGGCCACACGATGTACCGGTCGACTTCAACGCCGATGTCCTGGTCGGTCTTGGCAGCATTTTCCCGGAAGAAGTTGATGGCCTGATCGCGCGTCCACCCCATCGAATGTAGTCCCGTATCGACCACCAGTCGGACCGCTCGCCACATCTCGTAGGTCAGTTGACCGAATTTCGAGTACGGATCCTTATAAAAACCCATCTCATCCCCTAAGGATTCCGAATACAACGCCCAACCCTCGACATATGCCGTGTAACTGGAATGCTTCCGGAATTCGGGCAGCCCCTCCAATTCCTGGGCAATCGACACCTGAAGATGATGGCCCGGAACAGCTTCGTGCATCGTCAACGCCTCCATCTCCCACTTCGGCCGCGACTCGAGCTTGTATGTATTCGCATACATGAATCCGGCACGGCCGGCGACGAGAGAGCCCGGCTCATAGTAGGCCGTGGTTTGCGATGGCGCGACAGCGTCCGGCACCGCTTTGACTCCATACGGCGTCTGCGGCAGGTGACCGAACTGACCGGCGAGCTCGGGATCGGCGCGCTTGGCAATATCGCGATAAGCGGACAACAGGGACTCGGCATCCTTGAAATAAAACCGCGAATCCGTCCGCAGGAGTTTCTTGAACTCATCGTAGCTGCCTTTGAAACCAGCGGCCGCCATCACTTTGTCCATCTCGGCCCTGATACGTTTTACCTCCGCAAGTCCGATCGCGTTGATTTCCTGCGGAGTTTTGTTCGTCGTCGTATGCCATTTCACGTTGTAGGCGTAAAGATCGGCTCCACTCGGCAGCGATCCGGCGTCGGTTGTGTCGCGGCAGCCGGGAATGTATCGCTTCTCGAGAAACTCGTGCAGCTTCGCCAGCGCCGGCACGACGTTTTGCCTGTAAGCCGTCGTCGCGCGATCCTTTAGTTTTGCAGCATCGGATTCCGCGATCGTGGCAGGGGTTTTCGCGAAGGCTTCGAGCAGCGGGCTCTTCATAGGATCATCGACGATCTGTGCCTGGACCTGAGACGGCACTTCGCGAACTGTGATCTTCGGCGGTGTCATCTTCGCAGCGAGTCCCTGCTCCATCAGCGCGATGGTCTGATCGATGAGAACCGGAACGCGTTCGAGCCGCAGGACGATGTTTTCGTAATCCTCTCGCGTGTTCGCCGGCATGATCGCGATCGTCCGGGGGATGTCTCCCTGGACACCTTCAAGCTGGTTCACAGGCATTTGCAGGTTGTGCGGTATGACGCCTTTGATCGGAAAAGCGTCATTGTGAAAGTCGAGCCCTTTCACAGCAGTCTCGAGAAGATCGTGATAGAGGTCATAGCTGACCTGGTCTTCCGGACTCAGTTGATCGCGATTGATTTGATGGATGCGTTCGGAACTCTTCCTCAGATAGCCGGCTCTGGCATCGATGGCCGCTTGCGAGTAATCGGTCCAGCGCATGTTCTGCCCCGGATAGCCGAGCGCCGTCGCCGTTTCCGGGTACTGCGTCATCCAGTACTTCCAGTCTTCGTCGAATTGCGCGCGCAAGGCTTCACTCGCCCGGCTGTTCGAATTGGGTGATTGTTGAGCACAACCGACAGCCAATAGTCCCAGAGCGAGAAGTGCAACACCCACGTTGTAATTCATCGTGCGCGGGACTCTATCGACATTTCCCCTGTGTTGTCCAATCGATCGGACATAGTGGCTTGGATGGCGATCACAATCTCGGTCCTCGGAAGCGGAAGCCGCGGAAACGCGACATTCATCAAAACCGAGCGTGTCCGTTTGCTCATCGACGCAGGCATGAGCCGGAAAGAACTCGGCGCCAGGCTTGAATCGATCGGCGAAGATCCGGACGGCATCGATGCCGTGCTGATTACGCATGAGCACTCGGACCATGCGGGCGCTTTAAAGATGCTTCTCAAGGACCTGCCGGTCGAGGCCTTTCTCACCTGGGGCACCATTTCCGCTCTGCAAGCCGAACAATTTGAACAGAATGGCTCGAAGATCGTCCCGATTCAGCCGGGGGTCGCCTTTCAAATCGGCGACGTCGAGGTTTTTCCTTTTCGCGTTCCGCACGACGCGACCGAACCGGTCGCTTTCAGCGTGACCTGCGGCGGCGTGAAGGTCACGCAGCTCACGGACATCGGCCATATGCCGGATCACGTGGCCGATTGCCTCCGCGGCTCTCAAGTCTTGATTCTGGAATCGAATCACGACCTTGAAATGCTCCGCGTCGGGCCCTATCCATGGAATCTGAAACAACGGCTGATCGGTCGCTATGGCCATCTCTCGAACACAGCCGTAAGCCGTTTCATAAGAGAGCAATACGACGGAATGGCCGAATTTGTCCTGCTCGCCCATCTCAGCGAAAGAAACAATCACCCCGAAATCGCCAAGCAGGAAGCCGCTCGCGCGATGCGAGGGCGGGGTTTGAGTACTGCGCGATTGACAGTCACAACGCAGGATCGAGCAACGACTCCGATTCGTTTATAGGTTTATATTGAAGAGATGATCGTTCGATACACGCGGCCACAAATGGGCATGATCTGGGAGGACCGGAACAAATACCAGCGGTGGCTGGACGTGGAGATTGCGGTCACGGAGACGCTGGCGGAGCAAGGCATCATTCCGAAGGACGTGGCGGCCGAAATCAAAACCAAGGCGGCATTCTCCGTCAACCGAATCAATGACATCGAAGCCGAAGTGAAGCACGACGTCATCGCGTTTACCCAGTCGGTTGCGGAACACGTGGGTCCGGCGGCCAGGTTTTTCCATTTCGGACTCACGTCGTCGGATGTGCTCGATACCGCCATGGCCCTTCAGGTCCGCGATGCGTCGGTCCTGATTCACGAAGGCATTCAGCGCCTGATCAGCGTCCTTAAGAAGCGTGCCCACGAATTCAAAACAACTGTCATCGTCGGAAGGACTCACGGCATCCATGCCGAACCGACGACATTTGGGCTGAAACTCGCGCTTTTTCACGACGAGGTCGTTCGCCAGCAGGCCCGGTTCAGGGAAGCCGTCGAAACGATGCGCGTCGGCAAGTTGTCGGGAGCCGTGGGGACGTTCGCTCATCTCTCGCCCGACATCGAAGAAAAAGTCATGGCGAAGTTGCACCTGAAGCCTGCCCTGGCATCGAATCAGGTGCTTCAACGGGACCGGCACGCGCACTACATCACATCGCTGGCACTGCTTGGAGCAACGCTGGAAAAGATCGCCGTGGAGGTTCGGCATCTTCAACGGACGGAGGTTCGCGAGGCGGAAGAATTTTTCTCGACGAAGCAGAAAGGCTCGTCGGCGATGCCGCACAAGCGCAATCCCATCACGTCCGAACAGATCGCTGGACTGGCGCGCATTCTCCGAAGCAATGCCGTCGCGGCGATGGAAAACGTCGCGCTGTGGCATGAACGCGACATCTCGCATTCGTCCGTCGAGCGGATCATCTTTCCCGATTCGACGATCCTTGCGGATTACCTCCTCGACAAGACCACCGCACTCATCGAAAAACTGGTCGTCTATCCGGATCGCATGAAGGAAAATCTCGAACTCACGCATGGCCTGATCTATTCCGGCGAACTGCTGCTCGCGCTTGTCGAAAAGAACGTCACACGCGAGGATGCTTACCGGTGGGTCCAGCGCAACGCGATGCGCGTCTGGGATGAAGGCGGAACATTCAAAGAAAAAGTTCAGACCGATCCGGACATCCAGAAAACGCTGGACAAGCAGGACATCGAACACGTGTTCGACTCGGAACGGCTGCTGAAAAACGTAGATCGCATTTTTACTCGAGTATTTGGGGGATAATTCCTCATGAAAGCGACAGTCATCGTTACGCTGAAACCGACGGTTCTCGACCCACAGGGGATGACCATTCACAGGAGCCTCGGGTCGCTGGGGCTCACCGACATTACCGATGTCCGCCAGGGAAAGATTTTCAATCTTCAGCTGAAGGCCGGTAACCGCGAACAGGTCGAGAAGCTCGCAAAGGAAGTCCTCACGAATCCGGTAATCGAGGAATACCGGATCATTTGGGAGTAATCATGAAATTCGGCGTCGTCATATTTCCAGGATCGAACTGCGAGCAGGATTGCCATTACGCGATCCAATCCGTGCTCGGAAAACCTGTGGAATACATCTGGCATCAGGACACTTCGGTGCAAGGTTTCGATGCCGTGATCCTGCCCGGCGGATTTGCGTACGGCGATTATCTGCGTACAGGCGCGCTGGCGAAGTTCTCACCGGTCATGCGAGCCGTGGACGACTTCGCGAAGAAAGGCGGACTCGTTTTCGGCATCTGCAACGGGTTTCAGATCCTGACTGAAGCGGGCCTGCTGCCGGGAGCGCTGCTGCGCAACGTGGGGCTGAAGTATGTCTGCCGCTACGAATACCTGCGGACCGAAACCACCGATACCCCTTACACGAATGTGATGACCAAAGGTCGGCTGCTTCGCATTCCGATCGGTCACGGCGACGGAAACTTCTTCGCCGATGCCGATGCGCTGAAGCGAATCGAAGACAACGGCCAGGTGGTCTTTCGTTACGCCGACGCCAATGGAAAGATCACGCAGGAAGCCAATCCCAACGGATCGCTGAACAACATCGCCGGCATCGTCAACGAGAAACGCAATGTGCTCGGCATGATGCCTCACCCGGATCGATCGAGCGAAGAGATCCTGGGCAGCGCAGACGGCAAGCTTATTTTTGAATCGATGGTCAACGCATTGGTGCGCACGTAAATGGTTACAGACGAACTGTTGACGCAACACGGTCTGACAGAGGGCGAATACCAGAAGATCGTCAAGATCCTCAAACGCGAACCCAACCTCACCGAGATCGGCATCTTCAGCGTGATGTGGAGCGAGCATTGCAGCTACAAAAGTTCGCGCGTCCACTTGCGACGACTCCCGACGAAGGGTCCCGCCGTGCTCCAGGGTCCCGGCGAAAACGCCGGCATCATCGATATCGGCGACGGACTCGCCGTCGCTTACAAAATCGAGTCACACAATCACCCTTCCTTCATCGAACCGTTTCAGGGCGCCGCGACCGGCGTCGGCGGAATCCTTCGCGACATTTTCACGATGGGAGCCCGGCCGATCGCTGCGATGAACAGCCTGCGGTTCGGTCCCCTGCATAAACAGCAGAACAAGCGCATCCTGGAAGGTGTCGTCGGAGGGATCGCGTTTTACGGGAATTGCTTCGGCGTCCCGACCGTCGGCGGCGAAATTTATTTCGCCGACAGCTACTCGCAGAACCCGCTGGTCAACGCGTTCGCGCTCGGCATTTTCGAGAAGGACAAGATTTTCTACGGGCGCGCCACCGGTGTGGGAAATCCCGTGATCTACGTCGGCGCCAAAACGGGCCGCGACGGAATCCACGGCGCCACAATGGCGTCGGCGGGGTTCGGGGAAGACGCGGGAGCCAAGCGTCCCAATGTTCAGATCGGCGACCCGTTCATGGAGAAGCTGCTTCTCGAAGCCTGCATCGAGGCCATGCACAAAGGACTGATCGTCGGCATCCAGGACATGGGAGCCGCCGGTCTCACCTGTTCGAGCTGCGAGATGGGAGCGCGCGGCGGAACGGGCATCGAACTCGATCTCGATACCGTTCCTCAACGCGAGGCCAACATGACGGCGTACGAAATCATGCTGAGCGAATCGCAGGAACGCATGTTGCTCGTCGCGGACAAGGGCAAAGAAAAGGATGCGGTTGCTGTCTTTCACAAGTGGGGACTGGATGCGGTTACGGTCGGCCGTGTGACCGACGACGGGCTGCTCCGCGTTCGCCAGCTCGGCAAGGTGGTCGCCGAAATACCGAATCTCGCGCTGGCCGATGAAGCGCCAGTCTACGAAAGACCGATGTTGCCTCCCAAGTCGACGATCTCGTCGCGTCTCGATGATTTCAGTTTCCTTGACGGCTGCGAGCCTTCACTGGTCGAGGCGTTTCTGTCGGAAACCGAAGACTGGAACAAGCTCCTGAAACTCGCCGTGACGTCGCCGAATCTCGCCTCACGCCAGTGGGTCTGGCAGCAGTACGACCATATGGTCCAGTCGAACACGATGCTGGGACCTGGTTCGGACGCCGCCGTTGTTAGGGTGAAAGGCACAAAGAAAGCGCTGGCAATGACGTTGGACGGCCCCGGATATCGCGTCGCGCGAAATCCGCGCGAAGGCGCCAAACTGGCGGTCGCGGAGGCGTGCCGCAACATCGTGTGTTCCGGCGGCCGGCCGATGGCGGCAACAAACTGTCTGAATTTCGGGAACCCGGAGCATGCGGAAGTGATGTGGCAGTTCAGCGAAGTCGTCGATGGCATGACTGAAGCATGCGACTTCTTCGGTACGCCGATTACAGGCGGCAACGTGAGCTTTTACAACGAAACTTTCGGAGGCGATATTTATCCGACGCCGGTGCTGGGCATGGTCGGGCTTCTGGAAGATATTTCCCTCGTGACCGGTTCGTCGTTCCGGGAAGACGGCGATTCCATCATCCTCGTCGAACCCGTGAATCGGCTCGTGGGCAAGGTGGACCTCGACGATGAGCGCGCGCTTCAGAACTTCGTCGCTTCCGCGATTCGCGGCAGCCTTGTGAAATCGGCTCACGATATAAGCGAAGGTGGTCTTGCCGTGGCTCTCGCGGAGTGCTGCTATGGCGGCATCCGGCGCGGACCTATCGGCGCCGAAGTGGAGATGCCGTCACACCTTGAAGCCCGAAAAGACCTGTTCGGAGAGGTCTCGACACGCGTCGTACTCAGCACGAAAAATCCCGCTGAACTGCGCAAGCAGGCCTCGAATGCCGGCCTCAATTCCTACGAAATCGGAAAGGTCGGAGGCAAGCGGCTGATCCTGCGATACGAAGGCGTTACGGCGGTTGACATCGGCATCGACGAACTCGAATCGGCGTGGCGACAGGCCCTGCCGAAGCTGTTAACATGACAGACGGAGCAAATTATTAAATGTGCGGAATCTTTGGAATCGCCAATCACTCGGACGCCTCCAACATGACGCACCTCGGGCTGTATGCCTTGCAGCACCGGGGTCAGGAGAGCACCGGGATATCGTCGTCCGACGGCGATCAGGTCCACACGCACAAAGCTATGGGTTATGTCGCCGATGTGTTTTCCGAAGAGGTTCTGAAGCGGCTCAAAGGAACCAACGCCATCGGCCACACGCGTTACTCGACTGCTGGCGACAGTAACGAAGGCAATGCGCAGCCGATCGTCGTCAAAAGCATTCGCACTGCGGGAACGGTCGCGCTCGTTCATAACGGCAACCTTATTAATGCGCTTTCATTGCGGGACTCCCTGGAACGTCAGGGAGCGATTTTCCAGTCCACGAGCGACAGTGAAGTCATCCTCCATCTGCTCGCCCGATCCGAAGCCGATAACCTTCTCGATGCTCTCGGCGAAACGCTGGCTCGGGTCCAGGGCGCGTTTTCGCTGCTGCTGCTGACTCAGGATTCGCTGATCGCCGTTCGCGACCCGAATGGGTTCCGGCCTCTGAACATCGGCAAGCTGAACGGCTCCTGGGTTCTTGCCTCCGAAACGTGCGCTTTCGACCTGATCGGGGCTACTTATGTTCGTGAAGTGGAGCCCGGCGAGATCGTGCTCATTCATGGCGAAGAATTGAAATCCGTCAAGGCGCTCCACGCCCCGCGCCTCGCGAAATGCATCTTTGAGCACGTTTATTTCTCGAGACCGGACAGCATCGTCTTTGGACGCACGGTCCAGACAAGCCGAGATCAGATGGGCCAGATACTGGCTCAGGAGAGTCCGATCGATGCAGATATCGTCGTTCCGATTCCCGACTCCGGAGTAACCGCCGCAATCGGATATTCGAGGGAATCGGGCATTCCGTTTGCGTTCGGTTTGATCCGCAATCACTATGTCGGCCGCACTTTCATCGAGCCCAAGACCCGCATCCGCCACTTCGGCGTGAAGGTGAAGCTGAACCCGGTGAAGGAACTGCTCACCGGAAAGCGAGTGATCCTGATCGACGACTCGATCGTGCGCGGAACAACAAGCCGCAAAATCGTGAAAATGGTCCGTGCGGCCGGCGCGAAAGAAGTTCACATGCGGATCAGCTGCCCGCCGACCCTGTCGCCGTGCTTCTACGGAATCGACACGCCCACCAAGAGCGAACTGATTGCATCGAGCCATACAGTCGAGGAAATCGGGAAATACATCGAAGCCGATTCGATCGGGTATCTCAGCCTTGCCGGTTTAGTTCGCGCAGTTGGCGGAAAAGGCAACGAGTTCTGCACTGCATGCTACACAGGACAATATCCGATTGATTTCGTCGACATGATGACCGACGCCAAAGCCGAGGATCGTCAGCTCGATCTCTGGGAAGCAAGCCTGAAGGAATAAATGGCGATCACATACAAAGACGCGGGCGTCGATATCGACGCATCCAATGCCGCCAAAAAGCGCATACGCCAGCTGGCGCGCAACACATTCACCCCGGGCGTTCTCTCCGACATCGGTTCTTTCGGTGGAATGTTCGCCTGCAACTTTGCAGGCATGAAAGAACCCGTGCTCGTTTCAAGCACGGACGGCGTGGGCACGAAGCTGAAAGTCGCCGTGATGACGAATCGCCACAACACGGTCGGCGGCGATCTGGTGAATCACTGCATCAACGACATCCTGGTTCAGGGAGCGAGGCCGCTCTTTTTCATGGACTATGTCGCCACCGGAAAACTCAATCCGGACGTGATTGTATCCGTGGTAGAGGGCGTCGCGCGCGCGTGCAAGGAAGCAGGATGCGCGTTGATCGGCGGCGAGACGGCGGAGATGCCCGGTTTCTACGCGGACGGCGAATACGACGTCGCGGGATTCATTGTCGGCATTGTCGATCGCGCGAAAATTCTCGACGGCAAGTCGATCCGTCACGGCGACCTTCTCATCGGTCTTCCTTCGGTTGGGCTCCACACCAACGGATACTCGCTCGCGCGGAAGCTCTTCTTCGAAATCGCGAAGCTCGGTCCCGACTCGCGTGTGGACGGGATGGACGGCACGGTCAGCGAGGAACTGCTGAAGCCTCACATCAACTACGAGCCGGTCGTTCGGGAAGCCCTCGCGAAGAATCTCGTTGAAGGACTGGCGCACATCACGGGCGGGGGCATTACCGAGAACCTGAATCGTATTCTGCCCGAGAATTGCCAGGCTCAGGTCCGGCTTGGATCCTGGCCGGTGCTGCCACTTTTCCGCGTCATGGCGGACATTGGAGAGATTGAGCGGGATGAGATGCTGCGCGCGACAAACATGGGCATCGGGATGGTGATCGTCGTTCGACCGGAAAACCTCGAAGCTTTGACGGCCACGCTCAAGACGCCATATTACCGGATCGGTCAGATCATCCCAGGGGAACCACGCGTAACCTATACGACATGAGGATCCAGCCGGCTAACCGGAGGCTCGGGATCCTGCTTTCCGGCCGAGGCTCCAATTTCGAAGCCATCGCCGATCAGATCGCTTCAGGAAAACTCAACGCTGAAATCGCCGTCGTCATCAGCAACGTGGAATCCGCACCGGGACTCGAACGCGCCCGCGCCCGCGGCCTGAATGCGGTTTTTGTTCCCTCCCGAAACCGGCAGCGCGAGGAGTTCGATCGCGAGGCGGTTGAGGTCCTCCGGCGGCACCATGTTTCCCTGGTGGTGCTTGCGGGCTTCATGAGGATCTTCAGCCGCATCTTTCTCGACGCATTTCCCTACGGTATTCTGAACATTCACCCTGCGCTTCTGCCGACCTTTCCGGGAACCGATGTGCATCAGAAGGCTCTGGATCACGGCGTGAAATTCAGCGGCTGTACGGTGCACTTCGTCGACGACGTGCTCGATGGAGGTCCGATCGTCAGGCAGGCTGTCGTCCCGGTCGCGGACGACGACACGGCCGAAACGCTGAGCGCAAGAATTCTGAAAGAGGAACACCGGATCTATTCGGAAGCGATCGATCTGGTGTTATCCGGTCGATGCGAAATCGTGGGCCGGCGAGTAATTGAGACATGAGCGGCTGCGAATGCAAGCCCGATAGGGCGCAGCCATCAAGAAAATGAACGACTTCAAAACAATTCCCGTCGAACAGCAACTCGCGCATATCAAGCGTGGCGCTGTCGAAGTCATTCGCGAAGAGGAACTGCTCGAAAAGCTCAAACGAGCGCAGAAGACCGGCAAGCCGCTGCGCGTCAAGGCCGGCTTTGACCCAACGGCGCCGGACATCCATGTCGGGCACACAGTGCTGATTCGGAAGATGAAGCACTTTCAGGATCTCGGCCATACCGCGATCTTTCTGGTCGGCGATTTCACCGCCATGATCGGTGATCCGTCGGGACGCTCCGTGACCCGCAAGCAACTGACGGCGGACCAAATCCAGCAGAACGCCGAAACCTATAAGCAGCAGATCTTCAAGATCCTCGATCCGCAAAAAACGGTGATCGATTTCAATAACCGTTGGATGTCTCAGCTCGGTTCGGAAGGATTCATCCGCCTCGCCTCCCGCTACACCGTCGCGCGCATCATCGAGCGGGAAGACTTCACGAATCGGATGAAAAACCAGCAGCCGATCGCGATGCATGAATTGCTATACCCGCTGGTCCAGGGTTACGACTCTGTCGCTCTCGAAGCAGATGTGGAACTCGGCGGCACCGACCAGAAATTCAATCTGCTCGTCGGCCGGGACCTTCAACGCGAATACGGTCAGGAGTCACAGGTTGTGCTGACGATGCCGTTGCTGGAGGGACTCGACGGCGTCCAGAAGATGAGCAAGTCGCTCGGCAATTACATCGGAATCAACGAAGCCCCTAATGAACAGTTCGGAAAAGTCATGTCGATCTCGGACGCCTTGATGCTCCGCTACTACGAACTTTTGACGGACGTCTCCATGACCGAACTCAAGACCGATCGGCACCCGATGGATTTGAAGGCTGATCTCGCGGTCCGCATTATCACGGATTATCACGGCGCAACCGCGGCTGAAGCGGCGCGCGAAGAGTTCAATCGGGTGTTCCGCAAGCGAGAGATTCCGGAAGACATCGGGACGAAATCCATTCCGGCTTCTATACTGCCGATCCGGATGACGAAGCTGCTCGTCTCGCTGAATCTTGCGCCATCCAACACCGAAGCCCAGCGCCTGATCGAATCCGGCGCGGTGCATATGAACGATCTGCGGGTGACGGATCCGAAGGCGGAACTGGCCACACCTGGCGAGTATCTGTTCAAGGTAGGGAAACGCCGATTCCTTAAGCTGCTGGTCAATTGAGAGTTATGCGGGCACGAACGCAGTGGCCAATGTTATGAGACTCCTAGACAGAATCGCCGTTCTGAATATCGTTTGTGCACTTCTGATCTCGTGTGGAAAGTCGGAGAACTCTCCGCCGATCGTCACCGATCGAGCCAAGGACGGCGTCGTCTTGTCGAGGGCAGAAGGGTCGCTCCCTGCCGTCTCTCAGAATGCGGCTGATCCTCTGAAGTTGTTTCTTGAGCGCCATACCGATATGCACCTTCTTAGCTTGGAGGAGGTCAGGCGACGTTTGGGATTCGCCGCTGAGGGTGGTCGGAATGTGACTGCTAAAGGAGATACCAACGGGGACGGCTACTCTGACGTTGTTGCCATATTCGTTCGACAGGTTGCGGTCGGGCGAAATTCCAGCGTAGCGGTTTTTCATGGCGGACCAGGCGGCTTTGCAAGCGATCCGATATGGGTTGTTCAGGACTCTGAGGATTCGATTGCAGCAGTTTCAGTTGGCGATCGCAGGGTGATTCTTACCGTTTGTGATGCCTGCGACGATGTTCCGATTTACTACTGGAGCGGGGATAGTTATGAATTGAGAATTCGTTTACCAGGAGCCGGTGTATGCGCTGTTTCGGGAGCGCGTGTGTACTCTGCACCGAGCCACTCGGCACCTGTCGTCTTTAGGGTGGCACATGGTTTCGGTTACGCCGAGATTCTTGAGCTGGGCACGAGAACTGAGAACGGTACTTGGTGGCACAGGGTCCGGCTCACTTCATCGGACGGGAAACCGCTCGAGCCGGAGGTATCGGGATTCATTGATAGCGCAGACTTTTTCTTGGATATCGGTTGTTGAGCGATGACCGCAATGCCGCGTAACACCACGATGCAGCCGCCAATCGGATTAACCATCTATTCCTACCGAGTGTTGCAACTGCGACTGCGGAGGTGGAAACACCGAACAAGTCAGTTTGAAGCGTAGACCGGGAAGCACGCAGGCGCAGGTGGGTACCGATCGAACTCGGCCTGATACATCCAGCAAGTCTATTGCGGATTTTCTAGAAATATAGCAGTACACTTGCGGAATGTACGAACGCGCTCTTCCCGTGACAGAGCTCATCAAGCACCGCTCTCTCTTCCTGCTGGGGCCCAGGCAGACGGGGAAGAGCACACTGCTTCGCCGAACGTTCCCGGAGGCCAGGTACGTGGATCTGCTCGAGGCCAACACTTTTCGGGAATTGAGCGCCTATCCGGAGACGTTGCGGCAATCCATTAAGCCCGAGGACAGGATCATCATTATTGATGAAATCCAGAAGCTGCCGTCGCTGCTGGATGAGGTTCAGGCGATGATCGATCGAAATGCGGAACTGCGGTTCATCCTGACTGGAAGCAGCGCCCGTAAGCTGAAGCGTGGACATGCAAACCTGTTGGCGGGACGGGCATGGGTTGCGCGGTTGCACCCGTTGGTGTCGCAAGAGGTTTCCTACAAAGATCTCGACCGGCGATTGAATATCGGCAGCATGCCCGCTGTATTCGATTCGGCAAATCCGAAAGAGGATCTGAAAGCCTATGTCGGAGTCTACCTTCAAGAAGAGATTCGGGCCGAGGGGCTGGTTCGATCTATCGAGAGTTTTTCCAGGTTTCTCGAAGTTGCCGCTCTCACCAACACGCACATCTTGAATTACGCTTCGGTTTCAAACGACACGGGAATTCCCGCCCGCACCATCCGGGAACACTATCAGATGCTGGAAGACACGCTGCTTGGTTTCCAGCTCCCCCCCTACCGCAGGGCACGAAAGCGCAAGCCGGTATCGACGGCCAAGTTCTTCTTCTTCGATGTCGGGGTCACGAATGTCCTGATGAAAAGAGGTGAGATCCTGCCCGGATCCGAGCTTTATGGTCCGGCGCTGGAGCATCAGATCTTTCTGGAGCTTCGCGCCTATCTGGATTACCAGCGCCGCGACGACGAACTCACGTTTTGGCGCACTCATTCCGGATACGAGGTCGATTTTGTGATTGGGGAAGAAATCGCGATCGAGGTGAAAGCTTCAAAGCGTGTGGGTCCAGGTGACGTCAAGGGACTTCTGGCTTTTGAGGAAGAGGCGAAGCTTCGCAAGAAAATCATAGTCTCAAACGAACCGCGAGAACGCATGACCGATGAAGGCGTCATGGTTTTGCCGGTTCAAACGTTCCTGAAGCGGCTGTGGGAGGAACGGCTGATCGAGGAATGAGGATTCGCGGGCCGGGCGGCAATTTGTACTAATCGCACCTTCGTTCACGCCAGCAGCGCCAGCATATCTCTCACCGCGCGATCCAGTCCGACCAATGCCGCACGCGCGACGATGTTGTGCCCGATATTCAATTCCACAATCTGAGGAATCTCAGCAACCGCGCGGACATTCCGGTATGTGAGCCCGTGGCCCGCGAGCACCTGGATCTGTTTGGAGTGCGCGAACTCCGCGGCCTGTCTCACGGCGTCCAGCGCCTCGGTGCCTTCGTGAGTGGGACGGTTCGTCAGGGTGGCGTCGGAATATCGCGCAGTATTCAGTTCGACGAGGCGCGCTCCGAGACCCAACGCGGCTCGGATCTGCGCCTCAGCGGGATCGATAAACAAACTGACATTGATGTTGATTGCCTGAAGTTTCTTAATGGCGTTCGTGATCATCTGCTGATTCCGCGTGCAATCCAACCCGCCGGTTGTCGTGATTTCGCCGGGAAGTTCGGGAACGAGCGTGACCTGGTCCGGAATGACGTCCATCGCAATTCCCAGCATCTCTTCCGTGGCAGCCATTTCGATATTCAGTTTTGTCTTCACCGTCTCGCGCAGCGTCTTCACGTCCCGGTGCTGGATGTGTCGGCGGTCGCCGCGCAAGTGGATGGTGATGCCGAGAGCGCCGGCCAATTCGCAGATTGCTGCGGCGGCAACCGGATCGGGTTCGTTGGTGCGTCGTGCTTCGCGGATCGTGGCAATGTGATCGATGTTTACGGATAAGAGCGTCATGAATACCTTCCGATTATGGAGTTCCAGCGGATGCGGACCAGATCGAAAAACATGAAGACGCCGTCCCGCATCAAACGGACCTTGCTTCCTTCCACGTGACTCCAGCGTACCGGCGTTTCGCGAATCTTCAGTCCGTTCTGTTTGGCCATGAACAGCAACTCGGCGTCAAAACCGAATCCGAACGTCGTTTGCCGTTCGAAGATGCGGCGCGATTTTTCGCGGTCAAAAAGTTTGAAGCCGCACTGCGTGTCGTGCAGCCGAAGGCCAAGAATCAATCGAACCATGCGATTGAAAAAGATGCCGCCAAACTCACGCATCGCGGACTGATGCTTTTCGATATACGTCCGATCGACGGCGCGTGAGCCGATGACAACGTCGGCTCTTTCCCTGATCGCAACGTCGAGAAGCTTGTTCAACTCTTCGATCGGCGCCGACAGATCCGCATCGGTGAACAGAACGTATTTGCCGGATGCGGCGAGCACACCCTGCCGCACGCTGTAGCCCTTCCCATGATTGGTCTCGTTGCGAACGAGCCGCAATCCTCTGGCTTCCGTCCCGGCTACGATTTCGGCCGTATTGTCGGCCGAGCCGTCATCGACGACGATCACTTCGAACGAAACCGGCGATTTCCGCACGAAAGCGTCGATTTTACGGATCGAATCGCCAATTCGGGCTGCCTCGTTGAAGGCCGGAACGATGATGGAAACCGCCGGCCTTCCGTTCCCCTCGATAGCCACAAAGCCGCTCCCTGCCGAGGTTTCCGGTGTCTCCATAAATCGGGGTATTGTATCATCCCAAGTTTGTATGAACGACAGGTTACTCCGCGCTTGCCGGCGTGAACCCGTGGACCGAACACCGGTCTGGATGATGCGTCAGGCGGGCCGGTATATGAAGGAATACCGCGACATTCGCGCGAAGGTATCCTTCCTTGAACTCTGCAAAAACACGGATCTCGCCGCCGAGGTATCGCTCCAGCCTTACAGAGTCCTTGGCGTCGATGCGGTGATCTTTTTCTCCGACATTCTGATTCCCGTCGAAGCGATGGGAATGGGTGTGGCTTTGACCGACAAGGGGCCTGAAATCGCGAATCCGATTCGCAGGCAGAGCGATGTCGATGCTTTGCGCGTTCCGGATCCCGCGGCGGAAGTCCCGTTCGTGGGTTCGATCATTCAGAAACTGCGGCGCGAACTTCAGAATCAGGTGCCTTTGATCGGCTTCGCCGGCGCGCCCTGGACGCTCGCTTCGTACATGATCGAAGGCGGCGGATCGAAGAGTTTCGCGGAAGTGAAAGCACTCGCCTATCGCGAACCCCGAGTCGTTCACGCTCTGCTCGACAAGCTGGCTTCAACGGCCGCAGCGTACCTTCTTTTTCAAATCGAATCCGGCGCTCAGGCCATTCAGCTCTTCGACACGTGGGCCGGTGAGTTGAATCAGCGCGACTACGAGGAATTCGCGCTGCCTTATACGCAGAAGATTTTCGAGGCGGTCGGGACGCGTGTTCCGCGAATTCTTTACCTCAACGGCTGCTCGGCGATTCTGGAATCCATGGTGAAGTCCGGCGCGGACGTGATCAGCATCGACTGGCGTATTTCAATGGCTGAAGCCCGACGCCGAGTCGGCGATCGCGTGGCGCTTCAGGGCAATCTCGATCCGTGCGTGCTGCTTGGTCCGAAGGAAGGAATAACGGCGAGGACGAAAGAAATACTGGAACAAGCCGGACCCACCGGCCACATCCTGAACCTCGGTCATGGGATCCTTCCACCGACGCCGGTCGAGAATGCTCGCGCATTTATCGAATTCGGGCAAAGTTTCCGACACCCATAATGAAAGCCGGCGTCCTTCTCTTCAACCTCGGCGGTCCCGAAACGCTCGCGGACGTTAAGCCATTTCTGTACAGGCTCCTTTCGGATGTATTCGAGTCACTGGACGTCCGCTTTCCAAAACTTCTGGCATATACCATCGCCACGCTGCGTCGAAAAACATCTGAAGGCTACTACAGCCAAATTGGCGGCGGATCTCCTTTGCGCAGGCTCACCGAGGAACAGGGACGCGCACTGGCGGAAGAGCTCAGGCGTCGTGGCAGGAATGTAGAAACATTCGTCGGAATGTGCGCCGCGCCCCCTTTCCTCCAGGACGCTTTGGAGAAGATGGAGGATAGACATTTCGACAACATCGTGATTCTTCCCCTTTTTCCTCAGTATTCGGTGACGACTACGGGCGCCGGCTTTTCAACGCTGCGTCGACTGATTGCCAGGCGACCCGCTTTCAAGAAAATCAATGTCCATTGGGTTAGCTCGTGGGCGGATCAGCCCACATACATCGAATCGTTTGTACAAAGCGTTCAACGGGAACTGGAGAAATTCAGTAATCCGGAAAGAGTGCATTTGCTTTTTAGTGCTCACGGCGTCCCCGAAAGCTGTATTCAAAAAGGCGACCCGTATCTGGAACAGACGAAAAAGAGCGTCGAACTGATCATGGATCGGCTCAGCCGCCAAAATCCGCACCAATTGTCATTTCAGAGCAAGCTCGGTCGCGCAAAGTGGCTTGAACCGTCGACCAATGACGTGCTCGTGGAACTTGGAAAGAAAGGCGTCGATGATGTCCTGATCGTGCCGATCAGTTTCGTATCGGAACATATCGAGACGCTCTACGAACTGGACATCCTGTACAAGAAGGTCGCCACGGAAGCCGGAGTTGCAAACTTCCGGCGCGTGCCTGCGTTGAACAACGATCCAACCTTTATCCGGGCGCTTGCTGAGATCGTGGAAAGCGCGCTCTGATGCCTGACGTCACCATCATCGGTGCGGGCATCAGCGGACTGTCCTGCGCCTGGACGCTCAAGAAGCTGGGCATAGAAACTGTCGTCCTCGAGGCCTCGGACAGACCGGGCGGCGTCATTCAAACGGAGAAGATCCACGGTTATCAGATCGAGGCGGGGCCTAACAGCTTTCAGTCTTCAGCATCGACGCTTCGCCTCGTAGAGGAAATTGGCTTGTGGGATGACCTGCTGCCGCCGGCTCCGAACGCTCCGCGATTCGTGTACTGGGCCGGAAAGCTTCGCAAGATCCCGTTTGGTCCCCTCACCTTCGGCGGCATTCTCCGCCTTCTGCGCGAACCGCTCGTGCGATCCCGCTCGCTTACCGATGAATCCGTCCGCGATTTTTTTATCCGCCGGCTTGGCAGGCAGGCGCACGATCGTCTCGTAGCTCCAGCGCTGACCGGAATCTTTGCGGGCAACACGGCCAACCTCAGCATGACAGCTGTGTTTCCCAAAATTGTCGAGATGGAACGTAAACACGGCAGCCTGGCCGGAGCGTTCCTCGCAACTCTGAGCGGACGCGCGAAACCTGCAACCGACGCCGCAAAACCGGCTCATCCGAAGCCGAAGGGCGCCGTGTTTTCCTTTCCGGAAGGTGTGGAAACGCTGACGAAGCGAGTCGCAGAACAACTGGATATCCGGTACAACGTTTCGGATGCTCGTATCGGTGAGACGCGCGCAACAGTGGTCGCAACTCCGGCGCAACCAGCCGCTTCCCTTGTGCAGGATCGAAACGCAGCTCTGGCCGCCCTTCTCAACCACGTGCAATACGCGCCGATGGTCATTGCGGCCGTTTCCCTGCCCGCCGAAAGCTTCCCGCAGCCGCTGCGCGGCTTCGGTTTCCTCGCGGCGCGCGATCAAGGCCTGCACATGCTTGGAGCTTTGTTCAGTTCGGCGCTGTTTCCGGGACGCGCGCCGAATGGTCAGGAACTCCTGACCTGCTTTGTGGGAGGCATGTTTGAGCCGGAAGCCATCGAGTGGCCGGATGACCGTATATGGCAGACGGTCTGTCCCGAAATCAAAGCGGCGCTGCATACATCCGAATTGCCGCGTCCCGTCGTGCTGTGGCGTCAGCCTAACGCGATTCCGCAATACAACATCGGTCATGAACGGTGGGTGGCGTCCGTCAAACAGGAATTACAGAACACGCCGGACTTGTTCCTGACGGCAAATTATCTGGAAGGCGTATCCGTGCCGGCCTGTATCGAACAGGGTGATCGCACGGCGCGCGCCGTCGCCGAATACCTTGGGAGACAACCATGAAGCGAACTGCTCAGGAGATTGCCGACTACGTCGGTGGTGAACTTCGCGGCGATGCCCTTGTCGAGCTGGAATCCGTCGCGAGCCTGAAGAACGCCGGGCCGGCGGACCTCAGCTATGCCGAGGAAAAATTCGAAAGCGAGGTTGCCGACAGCCGCGTCGGTTGCGTTGTCGTTCGATCCGGTCAGTGGCCTTCGAAAACGGTTATCGTGGCGCGAAATCCGAAGCTCGCATTCGCGCGTGCCGCCGCATGGCTGCTGGCGGAAACAGTGGACGATCCGGGAATCCATCCGAGCGCGACGGTCGCGCCGGATGCCGTGATCGGTGAGCGAGTCAAGGTCGGAGCGGGAGCGGTGATCGAAGCCGGAGCCGTGATCGGCGATTCCAGTGTGATCGAGGCCGGCTGCTATATCGGGAAAAACACGACTGTCGGCAAGGACTGCACCATCTATCCACGAGTCGTGCTTTACAGGAATGTCTCTATAGGCAACCGCGTCATCATTCATGCCGGAGCTGTGATCGGCGCCGATGGATTCGGTTACGTTCGCGATGGCGCGAAGCAGGTCAAGTTTCCTCAGGTGGGGAAGGTCATCATCGAAGACGATGTCGAGATCGGGGCCAACACGTGCATTGATCGAGGATCACTGGAGACGACCGTCATCTCGCGCGGTGTGAAACTCGACAACCTGATTCAAATCGCGCACAACGTCGAGATAGGCGAAAACACGGTGATCGCCGCGCAGACCGGCATCTCCGGCAGTTGCACGATCGGCGCTCAGTGCCTGATCGGCGGCCAGGTCGGAGTCGGCGAACACGCGCGGCTCGACGACAACACGGTCATCGGCGGCCAGGGTGGCGTGCTGAACGGCAAACACGTTCGCGGTGGAGAAGTGTTGTGGGGAACGCCCGTCCGTCCTCTGAAGGTGTTCCTGCACGAGCAGGCTTATTTGTCGCGGGCAGCAAGAAGAAAATCGCAGAGCGAATGAGCGGGGAATCTACAGCTGAAAAAAACAACGGCCGCGAGTCCCCGCGGCCGTTGACAGAGCGCTAAGCACTGGCTACTCGCTCGCGCCACCTGTTCCAAGTAAGGAGTGCGATTGATAAAGCACGACTCATGCCAATCATTTGACATCGAAGACGAATCCAGACACATCACTTGTAATCAGTAACTTGGACCGGTAACCAGACCGAGCAAGTCCAAACTTTGACCTCTCGAGAATGGTCAAAACGTCAGGATCTCTTACGGCCTTTGGCTGTTCCTTCGATTCAACCTGATCTCCTGTATTTTGTAGAGCTAAACCCTGTGCCGCACATTCAAGAGAACAGACGTGTCGGTTTGCTTTACAAAACCGATCGCGTCAGGCGCTCTCACGCATGCCGAGAACGACGACAATCCCTTGTAATGGCACAGTTTAGCTGGAACTTACGATCGTGTGGTTTGGCAGGATGCTTGCTCCGCGGGAGGCGAACGTTTAAACCAGGGAGAGTAACTTATGGCAGTTCGTTTAACATTTGCGGTTCTTCTGTTACTGACACTGGGTGCAGGAAGCGCCTTTGCTGATCACAATGTTGGGTCCCCGGTACCTGGGGGATTGATTGTAGTCCGAGGTGGTTTGGAATGGGCCTGGGCCCACCCGTGTCCGCCGGTAGATAACGGCGTGTGCGGAATCGCCGGAGACGGTTTGGTTCTTCACAGTGGATGGGCTGTTGCATTGGCAGCGGATTTCGCCGCGTCGTTTGCCAGCAATGCAGAAATCTATGACGCCTTCCATGACGGCGGACAAAAATGTGCCGCCTCCTACTTCGCGGTAGGCTATGACCATTGCGATTCTTCCGATATGCTCGATTCTCGGATCGAAAACAGCCCCTACAACGTCGCTGACTTTAAAGAGTTCAATGAAACCCTCGTCGTTCGCAAGGCAGTTCCGGAACCAGCGACGATCGTTCTGTTGGGAACAGGCCTCGCGGCTCTGTATTTCCGTCGCCGGGTCAACTAAGCAAAGTTCCTGAAGTTTCTTTTTTTCTGAAGCCCCCGCTTTTCAAATCCTGGAAAGCGGGGGCTTTTCATTTTCTGGATGGCGCGCGAAGCAAAAAAATAACGGCCGCGCCTGACCGCGGCCGTTGTTTTTTGGAAGGTGGCGATTGCACCGGCTAATCCTGGCTCTCACCTGTTCTTCCGCTTGCTTCGGTTCGAAGATTACTAAGCAAACGCGATACCGTAGATGAACCGTCCTGCCACTTTGTCGCATCATCCTCTACAAAAGACACTTAGTACCTCGTGACAGAACAACTCCAAATGGCGTGTGGATCGCCACAATGTAACGGATTCCTTACATCCAAAGACGGCGGTAGAAACGATGCAGTAGGACCAACGATTTGGCCGTGTCCCAGGTTGTCGGATCTGTTTACGAAACGACGTCAAAATTCCCGGAAATAAGGTTGCGTTGGCGGCAACAACCAAACTATAAGGAATCAATTGATCCCGTAACAGGTTTCCGCTCGGAGGCTCCCGATCATGAAGCATGCGCGCCTTTTCGTCGCCGGCTGTCTGGCGTTGCGTTTTGCGTCGGCGGGATCGCCTGCGCAGCAATCCTCCGCTGCCCGGCAATCCGGCAATTCCGCTGCGAGCGCAATCATCAATCAATACTGTATGGGTTGCCATAACGACTCGGTGAAGTCCGGTGGCCTGACCTTGAGCAGGTTGAATGTGGACAATCCTGGAGCAAACCCTGAAGTGTGGGAAAAGGTCGTGCGTAAACTGCGCGGCCGCATGATGCCGCCGCTCGACCGGCCCAGGCCCGATGAGAAGACTTACGACGTCGTGATCAGCAATCTTGAAAAAGAGCTCGATGCGGCAGCGGCCGCTAATCCGAATCCAGGCCGAAGTGAAACATTCCGCCGGCTCAGCCGGACGGAATACCAGAACGCGATCCGTGATCTTCTCGCGCTGGACGTCGACGTCGCTTCCCTGCTGCCCAAAGACGACGCTGTTTTCGGTTTTGATAACGCCGGTGTTGGCGGCCTCTCCCCAACGCTGCTGGAGCGCTACCTGAGTGCGGCGCAGAAGATCAGCCGGCTTGCCGTCGGAACTCCGGTGCGCGCGCCTGCATCGAATGTCCTGGTTCTTCCGCCGGATCTCACGCAGGAGAATCATCTGGAAGGATTGCCTCTCGGAACGCGCGGCGGAACCGTGATGCGGTATACGTTCCCGGTCGACGGCGAGTACGACATCCAGGTCCGCTTGATGCGCAATCGGAACGAGAACGTCGAGGGCCTCACTGAGCCTCACGAAATGGAAGTGCTGGTAGACGGTGCGCGGGCATCGCTCTTCACTGTTGCTCCGCATCGTTACGCGATCGGCGGTGTTTATTACGCCGACGAAGATGTGGATCGCCACCTGAAGCTTCGCGTGCCCGTGAAGGCCGGTCCACACGCGATCACTGCAGCCTTCATCCCGAAAACAGGAGCGCTCATCGAAACGGAGCGCCAGCCCTACAACGCGCACTTCAACATGGACCGGCATCCGCGAGTACAACCTGCGGTGTACTCGATTTCCGTGACTGGTCCGTTCAATGCGACCGGCGCCGGCTATACGCCCAGCCGGAATCAGATTTTTGTTTGCCGGCCGGCCAGAGTTTCTGACGAGGATCGCTGCGCTTCGACGATCATCTCCAGGCTGGCTCGCCGCGCGTATCGACGTCCGGTTACCGGAGACGACATCCGAATGCCTCTCGCGTTCTACAAAGAAGCGAGAAAAGGAGCCGATTTCGACACCGGCATCGAAATGGCGGTGCGGGCGATATTGACCAGCACGGAGTTTCTGATCCGGGTGGAACGCGATCCGGCCAGTGTCGCGGCGAATCGGCCTTATCGGATCAGCAACCTGGAACTGGCTTCCCGCCTGTCGTTCTTCCTGTGGAGCAGTATCCCCGACGACGACCTGATCGACCTCGCCGCCCGCGGCAGGCTCAGCAACCCAGCCCTGCTCGAACAGCAGATTCGCCGCATGCTTGCCGATCCGCGCGCGGAATCGCTGGTCACGAGCTTTGCGGACCAGTGGCTTTATCTGCGCAACCTGGCCGCGACTGTTCCGGATGCGCGGCTGTTCCCCGATTTCGACGACAACCTGCGACAGGCGATGCGCCGCGAAACCCAACTGCTGTTTGAAAGCGTGATGAAAGAAGACAGCAGCGTCGTCGATCTGCTCGGCGCGAACTACACATTTCTGAACGAGCGGCTCGCCAGGCACTACGGCATCCCGAACGTTTACGGCAGTCATTTCCGCCGGGTGCCGGTCGGCGACAGTATTCGCGGCGGACTTCTCGGACAGGGCAGCATCCTGACTGTGACCTCGTACGGGAATCGCACTTCTCCCGTGCTCCGCGGCAAATGGGTCCTCGAAAACATTCTCGGCACACCGCCGCCACCGCCACTGCCGAACGTGCCGCCTCTGCGGGACAACCCGACGACGGGAAAGATTCTCAACATGCGCGAACGCATGTCCGAACACCGCGCGAATCCGGCGTGCTCGGGCTGCCATCGACTCATGGACCCCATTGGCCTGTCGCTCGAGAACTTCGATGCGGTCGGACGATGGCGCAATCGCGCCGAAGGCGATTCCCCGATCGACGCGGCCGGCGCGCTGCCCGGCGGCGCGACATTCGAAGGCGCGGCAGGTCTCAAGCGGACGCTCCTGGAGAAACCTGACCTTTTCGTCACGACGCTCACCGAAAAGCTCATGGCCTACGGACTCGGACGCGGCATCGACTACAACGACGCCCCGGCAATTCGCGCAATTACGCGCGAAGCCCGGAACAAGAACTATCGTTTCTCAACGCTCATCACGGAAATTGTGAAAAGCACTCCATTTATGATGAGGAGCGGAGCGACTGCAAGCCCGACGCGAAGCGCAAGCGCGATAGCGCGCAGCCCTCAGACAGGGCGCAGCCAGTAAGAATGAGGAGCCCAAAATGATCGTCACGAAAATGGCCATCTCCCGACGGACTTTCCTTCGAGGCGCCGGGATCGGTGTCGCGTTGCCGTTGCTCGACTCGATGGTTCCGGCGCTATCCGCGTTCGGCGCGGCTGATGCGCCGCGACGCATCGGATATGTCTACATTCCGATGGGCATGAATCCTGCGGCCTGGATCCCGTCGGATGAAGGAAGGCTCGTTGATCTTTCGCCTTCGCTGGCGTCGCTGGCGCCTTATCGGGATCAGATCACAGTCGTCACGAACACGGAACTGAAGGACATGGCATACCCGACCGGCAACCACGCGGCATCCAATGCCATTTTCCTCAGCAACGTGAAGCCGAAGAGAACCGAGGGCAGCGATTATGAACTCGCGACGACGGTCGATCAGATTGCGGCGAAGCAGTTGGGGAAAGACACCGCCATTCCCTCGCTCGAGCTTTGCACGGACCTGATCGCTCAGGTCGGCAATTGCGATAACGGACTGGCGTGCGCATACCAGAACAACCTGTCATGGTCTTCACCGAGGTCCCCGCTTCCGGCCGAAGCGGATCCTCGAGTCCTGTTCGAGCGGCTCTTCGGCGACGGAGGCACGGCAAAGGATCGACTGACAGAACTACGGAAGAATCGAAGCATTCTTGACTGGGTCACCGAAGACATGTCGCGGCTGCAGCGACGAGTCGGCGCCGCAGATCGCGCGAAGATCGATCAGTATCTCGAGTCGATTCGCGAAGTGGAACGGCGTATCCAGAATGCTGAACAGAAGGGTTCTTCGACTCCGCTGCCCGCGCTCGAACGGCCGGCCAGCGTTCCGGAGAACTGGGAAGAACATGTGAAGCTGATGTTCGACCTGCAGGTCCTCGCGTTGCAAGCGGACGTCACGCGAGTCATTAGTTTCCAGATGGCCAGAGAAGCCAGCACGCGGACGTACCCGCAAATAGGCGTTCCCGAAGCGCACCATCCGACATCACACCATACGAACGACGCGGAGAAACTGTCGAAGCTCGCGAAAATCAATGCATATCACGCGGCGTTGTTTGCATATCTCGTCGGCAGACTGAAGGCGACTCCCGACGGTGACGGCACGCTGCTCGATCACACGACTTATCTGATCGGCAGCGGCATGGGTAATCCCGACGTGCACGATCATACGAACCTCCCCGCCGTCGTCGCGGGAGGAAAGGGCGGCCGGCACATCCGATACTCGACTCCGGTACCGCTGGCGAATGTCCATTTGAGCCTGCTGGAAAGAGTCGGCGTTCACCTGGATCGTTTCGCCGACAGTACCGGCCGGATCGAGGAATTGCTGTAATGCGCTTCGTCCTGCCTGTGGTGTTGATCCTCGCGATCAGTGCGAATGCCGCCCCGGTCAAGCTTCTGGATGCCGTGAAAAACGGCGACAAGGCCGCCATTCGTACGCTGCTCGCGCAACGGGTCGATGTCAACGCAACCGAAAACGACGGCACGGCAGCGCTGCATTGGGCCGTGCAGGCCAACGACCTGGAAACGGTTGAAATGCTGTTGAAAGCCGGAGCCAACGTGAAAGCGACGAACCGCTACCACGTTTCGCCTCTGCAACTCGCGGCAACCAGCGCGAACAGCGTCATGGTCGAGATGCTGCTGAAAGCCGGAGCCGACGCCAACACAACGCTGCCCGAAGGTGAAACCGTACTCATGGCCGCCGCCCGCGCCGGAAGTGCCGCCGCCGTGAAGTCGCTGATCGACCATGGCGCTAACGTAAACGCGAAGGAAAACTGGCGCGGCCAGACCGCTTTGATGTGGGCCGCGGCTGAAGGCAATGCCGGCGTCATTCGCATGCTTGTCGCGAGCGGAGCCGACATTCGCGTCCGATCGAACGGCGGCTTCACAGCTTACCTGTTCGCGGCGCGTGAAGGACGCATCGACGCCGTAAAGACGTTTCTCGAACTCGGGGTCAGCCTGAATGAGTCGCTCACCATCCGGCGGCGAGGTGGCGGCGAAGAAAATGGTCCTAACGCGTTCCTGCTCGCTGCCGAAAATGCTCATTACGAACTCGCCGCGTTTTTACTGGAAAAAGGCGCTGATCCCAATGCCGCGCCTCAGGGATGGACGGCCCTGCATCAGCTCACCTGGACCCGCAAGGTCGGCTGGGGAGACAACGGCCCGGCCCCGACGGGTTCCGGCAAGATGGGCAGTCTCGAATTCGTTAAAGTCCTCGCGAAGCACGGCGCGAATCTGAACGCGCGCGTGACAAGGCGGCCGAGCATGGGCACGACCACTTTGAACTCCATCGGCGCGACGGCTTTCATCCTCGCTGCGCGAACAGCCGATCCTGATTTGATGCGCCTTCTTGCGCAACTCGGCGCCGATCCGCTGCTGACGACCGATGATGGAACAACCGCATTGATGGTGGCCGCAGGCGTTGGCACGAGTTCTCCCGGCGAAGATCCGGGCACGGAACCCGAAGTTCTCGAGGCAGTAAGAGTGGCGCTCGAACTCGGAGCAGACGTTAATGCCATCGACAAGAACGGCGAAACCGCGATGCACGGCGCCGCTTACAAGCACGTCCCTTCCGTGGCACGATTCCTTGCGGAAAAGGGCGCGAAGGCCGATGTCTGGAATCGCCCGAACAAGCGCGGCTGGACCGCATTGAGGATCACTCAGGGAATTCCGGTGGGAATGAACATCGCCGGTGACGCTGCCACTCGCGCGGTGCTTCTCGAACTGCTGAAGGCCTCACCCGCGAAATAACTACTGGAACACGTCGAACTGTTTCGTGTACTTCACGATGAAACTGCGACTGATCGGCCCGAGTCCATTCAGGTCCTGACCCTCGTTGTACACAAGGAACAAGCCCGTGCCGGCTCGGCTCAACCAGCCGAAGCGGAGGTTCGCGCTCCAGTTTTTCGCGCGATCGTTGTACTGGATCAGGGACTCGATGTACTTCAAGGGTGTGATGCTGTAATTCACGCGCCACTGCACGAGATTCGTCCTGAAGTCGCCTTCCTTAAGAAAGATGTTGTTGCGGCGCCAGCGAATGGAGGTCTGAGCCCTTGAACCTTTACGAGCCGTGACCGTAAAACCGAACGACCGCTGAGAACCAGACAGAAACCCGCCGAGGTCCAACTCCGCGTCCGCCCATAGCGGAGCCCGCTGGTCCGTGTTGAATCGGCCGGCAAAAACGGCGCTTCGATAGAAACCGGGTGCGACAAAGATTCCGGGATAGATCTCGAATGGCTCCTTCAAACCTTCGGCAACGATGTCGGTCGCGGGGCTAATGAAGTAACCGTTCTCGAAATCGATGTGCGTGTCGAGGTGGATGCGCTCCGTTTCCTTGAATCCCTCGAGATCCCAGTACGAATTGTATGAAGCATGCGGACGCAGTTCGCGGAGCCAGGAAATCCCGGGCCGTACGTTTTTGAATACGCCAGTCGAGACGTGCCTGAAATTCGTTCGCTCGAGAAATCCGACTTCCGGATTGAAATCCGCTCCCACCTCGGCGATCTCCAGCCATGTCCGGCCGCCGCTTCGCTGGTATTCGCCACGCAGGTTGAAAGCGGATTCGCGGCCGGTGCGGCCGGGTGTCTCGGTTCGCGCGGCGAAGCCATTCAGGTTGAGGTAACGGCCAATACCCACCTTGCCGTCCAGTCCCCAGGTGCGGTTCCAGTTGTCCACGCCGGCTGCGGCTCCGGTCGCGCTTCGATTTACGAAGATGCCGCCCAGGCTGCTTCGATTCGGCAATTCGCGGCTGACACGGCCGACCGTAAAGTTATTCGCCGGCGTGACGTCCCAAACGTGCTTCGTCTGCATGTTCAGCAGACCTACGTTGAAGTCGCTCACCTTTCCGCTCATGCGTGTTCCACCGAGGATCGGAACGAGCGAGCCCGTCTTTTCATCGATGCCGATCCGCCGGCTGAAGAACAAGTCGATCGATTCGGGCTTGCCTACCGCAAACGTGCCGGCATTCTCGAGGAAGAACGGGCGCTTCTCCGGAAAGAAAAGGTTGAAGCGGGTCAGGTTGACCTGCTGCTCGTCGACCTCCACCTGAGCGAAGTCGGTGTTGTAGGTGACGTCCAGATTGAGGCTCGGAGTGACGCCGAACTTCACATCGAAGCCCGCGTCGCCGTCGTATTTCGTACGCAACGGTGTACCGGCGGGCACGCGATAGTTTCGCAACGCCGTCGCCACGACGTACGGCGTGATCTTGAAGTTTCGCGGTGTTTCGAGCTCGAGTCCGTGCAACTCTCCGGCAGAAGAGAGTCGATTGATGTCATAGACCCGCAGCACCGGCGACCAGTACGCGATTTCGCGTTTGCGTTTGATGTTCCGGCTGAAATTGACGCCCCATGTTTGCGGCGCCTTGCCGTAACGGAGTGTCCGGAGCGGAATTGCGAACTCCGCGCTCCATCCCGAATCAACGATGCGGGAGCGAACCTGCCAGGTGCCGTCCCAGTTCTTGTTGAAGCCTCCTCCAGCGCCGCCGTCGCCTTGTCCTTCGTTGCTGACCTGACCGTCATATTCGATGCCGGCAGGATTGGTGCCGAAGACGAAACCGTTTTGCCGGTCGAGGTAGGTGTCGAGAATGAGCTGAAACGAATCCGTCTCGCCCAGGTCGGAATCGCGGCGGCTGTCGGTTACAAGTATCCGTGAGGGTTCGGAGTCGTAACACATGACGGCGACATAGAGCGTCTCGTCATCGTACGCAAGGCGCACTTCCGTGCGTTCTGTCGCAGGCTGACCTTCGAGAGGTTCCGATTGAACGAAGCCCTCAATCGGCGCAATGTCCTGCCACATGACATCGTTGAGATTCCCATCGAGAACAGGCGCCGCGTCGACACGTTTGGCGCGAGCGATACGAACGTCGTTCTGTGCTGCTGAAGACACGCCGAAGACTGTAAAGATCAAGAACAGAGAAGTAATGAAAGGCGGCAATCTCACGCGCGGTAGCGTATCAGAAAAATCCCCGTGATCAGGAAGCAGGGGAGAAAAATGGGGTCGTAGCGCTACGACCCCATTTCTTCAGTTCAGAACAGCAGCTTCAACAACCCCTGAAATTCACGGTGCTGCCCGTTCTTGGCATTGATCTGGCCGAAGTTTGCGGTGTTGATGTCCAGGACGGGATTCGTCGGCTCCGGATGATTCAGCACGTTCCTCGCATCGAATCGCACTTGAAGGCTCTTGCTTTCGGTCAGCTTGAATGACTTCGCAAGGTTTGCGTCGAACCGCCACCGGCCGGGAGCTTCCCCGACGTTCATACTCATACCGCGTTCGCCCGGCAGAGGATTTCGAAGCACGACCTGGCCAGTCTTAGCATCGGCAACTGCGCTGAGCGTGCAATTGTCGCGGAGGGTCTGCAGCGCCGTCACAAGGTCGCACTGCGGGTCCCGAACCTGGGTGAACCGGCCGGCGCCGAAATAGTTCCCGATGCTGTTGCCTGCCTGAACGTATTCAACCCTGCCGGCAGTCGGCTCGAAATCTCCGACTCTCAACGCGGTTCCATTCGCGTAGAGCATGCTTTGAGCGGCGACGCTGACCGGCGCGCCCGAGGTCATGTTGGTAATCCAGCTGAACGACCACTGCTCGAGAACCCGGGCCAGGACTCCTGTGCTGTTGCGGAAGAGCAGCTTGTTCGGACCGATCGGGAGCGTGAACGTACCGGTCGTGCGAAGGTCATGATTTCGCGAATCCGGGAGGATCGCGTAATCGGAATGCCGGTCCCGCGGATCCGTGTAGGTGCGGCCGACTTCCCCATACACGCCGAGGTTCTTACTCCATGTGTATGTCGTCTGCATGTTGATGCCGTTGACCGGCCGCAGTGTGAACTGCGTCTGGAGCGAGTGGTAATTGTTGCTGTTGACGCTGGCAACCATCATCGCGCTCGCGAACTGTGGATTAGTTCGGATGTAATTTTCAGGGTAGCCGTTGATCCTTAGTACCGCACCGTTGACACCGCCGGCGATTGGCGGGAGACCGGTGTTGTTGGCCGATACGTAGTTGAGCGTGCTCAGCGTTGTGGCCAGCGCCGAATAATTGCCGTTGGCAAGATTGCTTCTGAACTGCGTGCTTTGCCGCATGTGCAATCCAGCCGTCTGCAACACTCCATTGAAGGTGGTTCCTACCGCTCCGAAACCATTGCCCGCGATGTTGACGCCTTTGAACATGTCATTCAACAGCGCCGACTCCTCGCCTCGCCGGACCGCGTCGAATGCCTGCTGAAGTCCATTGGTCACGAAATTCGCCTGATTGATTTGAAGCGCGACATTCCACCATTTCCGGCCCAGCGTCCCGACGTACCGAACATCCAGTGTCGCGTTGGGAGTCAGGCTCCGCGTCACCGACAACGTGACGTTCTGGGCGTACGGATTCACGAGGTTCGGCTGAGGAACGTAGATGGTTTGAGTGCGATCTGTTACCGGCACCGATTCCATCGGCTTCACGATCAGCGGAACGGGAACCAGCGACTGCAACCGGGTCAGATCCAGATAAGGATTCACGCTGTCGCCCGCGTACTGTGCCGAAAGCGTGCTGCCCGGGGTGACCTGTGTCTGGGTCAGTGAGTTGAACGACGGCAGTCCGTTGTACGTCATCTGATAACCGCCGCGAACCGTCGTCTTGCCGGTTCCGAACCACGGGACCTGCCACGCAAATCCGACAGCGGGGCCGAAATTGTTCCAGTCGTTCGGAAAGTATGTCTTGTTCGGATTCGGCGAGTTCTTGCCGACGTATTCGAAGGACGTCAATTCGCCGCGTATTCCGGGGGTGAACCAGTCTTCCCAGGTTCGTCCGGAGAGGCCGAAGATCGCCTCAGGGCCTTTTGTCGGAAGAGGCATCATGCCGTAGCCGTCATAGATGGAACCAAACCAATCCCAGCGCAGACCGAGGTTCAACGTCAGGCTCGGACGGACTTTGAAATCATCCTTGATGAACAGGCTCAACTCGTTCCGATGCGTTTCACGGACGCGTTGCGGAAACGTTTTGAAGTCCTCGTACTTGTCCACTTTCAGCGGGTCCTGCATATAGACGAACTGCGTGACGCTGGCCAGTGATCCCGAGAGGAGACTCAACAGGTTTCGCATCCTCTGGTTGTTCCCTGTGCTGTTCGTGCCGGCCAGTCCCTGAATATTCGTACCGATCGCGCTTACGGGAATCAACGCGTTTGCCGCATCGCCGCCGTTCGCACGCGGGATGCTGGTGACGGCAATGCCGGCATCATAACCTCTCGAATAGGATCTCCGGTGATCGACGCCGAACTTGAACGCATGCACGCCCTTCGTCCAGCTCAGTGAATCCGCATAGGTGATGGCACTGGTCACGTCGTTGTACTGCGACGTGCCTCCGGCGGTGATCGCATTTCCTGAAGGTACGACGGCGCCCGTGCCCGGTCCGATATAAACGGGATATCCGTTGATGTTCGGGAACAACGACTGCGCGATGCCTCCGTTTATGGGATCCGTAATGCCGGGATAGGAATTTCCTCCTGTACGGCGGAATCCCCCGCGAAGTTCATTCACGAGGCTCGGCGACAGCGTGGACGTAAAATTCACGGACAGAATCTGAGGCCGCCGCTGACGCGATCCGCGGGCTCCAGTCGGCCACGCTTCAAAGTTCGCAGTACCGAACGAGTACTCGTAGGTGTAACTGCTGCTGATTTTGTGACTCTGGTTGAAATTGTGATCGATCTTGCCGTTGATCTGCTTGCGGGAAAGATTATCCGCGCGCGTGATGCCGTCGTCGTCGAGGGAGAAGATGGTTTCGGTGCCGTCCTGTTCGCGTCGCATGAATCGGTGTCCCGCGGTGTTGAGACCGTCGCCGATTTCATAGTTGTTCGCCGCCGGCATCAGATCCAGATACTTTTTGATGAATCCTGTCGGATCCATCGATTTTCGGAATGTATCCCAGGGATTGCCCTGCACAACCGCGTCGGAGCAGTCGGGCCGGGTTGGAACACTGGCAAGCGGACCAAAGACGCTTGCATAGCGCAGAACGCCGTTATGCGAAGTGCGTTGCGCGTCCGGGTTCGTGGCCGGCGCGACCGGCTGGCCGAGGCCGTTCACGACGGCGATGGTCGGGGTCGCAGTGCCGGGCTGTTCGATCTGCCGGAAGTTCCCGTTGTTCCAGTTGTCGTAATACCGGAAGACGCCGTTGCGCGCGCACGGCGTCAGAACCAGCGGATTCTGTATCGTGCGGCCATTCACCAGAGACTGATCCCACAGCGTGAAAAAGAACGTCTTGTTTCTCTTGATCGGCCCGCCAACGCTTCCGATGAAGTTATGGACGTTGTACCAATCCGCAGGCGTCGGACTCCATGCGCCGGTGACGGCATCGAGCTGGCGATTGTTGTTCCAGGTATTGCCGTCGAGCTTCGTGTTGCGCACACCCCAGGTTGCGGTGCCGCGATATTGATTGGTCCCGGAACGCGTCAGGAATTGTATTTGCGCGTTTCCACGCCCCATCTCGGCATCCACGGGAGCTACGACAACACGCACCTCGCCGATCAGATCCGGATTCATCGTGGTCGCCGTCAAGGCATTCGCTGTCCACCGCGCGCCGCCCGATGCGTCGACGCCGTCCCGCTGGATGTTCGAAGTGCCGAACCCGCTTTGACCGGCAAAGCTCGCGCGAACACCGTTGTCGTCCACGAAGACACCGGGGACGGTGCGGTAAAAGTCCATGACGTTGTTGGCGATGGTCGGAAGCGCCTCGACGCGCTGTTGCGAAAGAATCTCTCCGACCGATGAACTCGTTGTTGCCAGCAGGGTGTCGGCGGCAACTGTGACTTCAACCGCCGTATCGACGGCTCCGACACTTAGTACGAAATTGAGTCGGAGCCTCTCCGCATTTCCGAGTCGAACGGATGTATAGCTTCGTCGCTGAAACCCGGGCAACTCCGCGGTGATGTTATAGACGCCGGGCAACAGACTTGCGAGGTTGTATGCACCGGACTCGTTGGATATGACCGTCGTGACGACTCCGGTCCCCGTGTTGAGAGCCGTAATGGAAACGCCTGGAATCAAAGCTCCGCTTGAATCCTGAATCGTTCCGCTGACCGATGCGTTGGTGGACTGAGTGAATGCGTGCGGCGGAAAAACCAAAAGAGACAGAGCGAACGCCAGAACAAATCGCGCCATGTTTCCTCCAACAGGGGGTGGTTTCCAGTAAAGTTGCAGTGGTCTAAGGTGGCCGCATTTACCCACGCCATAGCAACGACTGTCAAGGAACAAACCTAATTTTCGGTCGGCAGATCAACGCGATCGTTAATCCTTCAACTGGGCTTGAAGTACTGCAGCAATCTTGCGAGGCCGGATCTTGACCGATACAATGCGCCAACAAACACCATGAAACACATCGTCGTTTTCCTGTTGCTGACTCTGCCGTCGCTCGCGGCGGAACACCGTTACGTCGGACTCACACAAAAAGGCGCCCGCATCGAGGCTTTAATCGTCGCCGGGCCTTCGGCCTCGTCACCGACGGTGCTGCTCGTTGGCGGTCTTGCCGGCAATGACGAATCCGCCAGGATCGTGCGTCGCGAGATAGAAACGTTCGAAGCGATTCCGCAGAACCGGCGGCCGTTTCAGCTTCTGGCGATCCCTGCCGCAAATCCGGACGGGACGCCGGTGCAGTTCCCGCCGGCAGGAGTCGCCTATCGAGAGAACAAGGAATCGCACTACCTGTGGAGATGGATCGGGATTCATGCGCCCGACGTCGTTTTGATCGCCGGAAATGACGACTTCGGTCTGGCAGATGCATTGTCACAGAATGCCGCCGCCCGTGTTGCGCGCATTCCCGCGCGCCGTGTGAGCCCGGCGGCCGGCATTCTCGCTGCGATCGCCAGGGAAACGATTGCTCCATCCGATGCTCGAAAAGAGGTCGAGACACGCCGAAGCCGGACGCCTCGTCAGTTCGCCGAGGAATTGGCGAAGATCTACGGTCACGATCTCAACCAGGTGACCTACATCCAGTCACTGGCGCTGATCGCGCGCCTCCGCCTGGGCGAGACAACCGACGTCATTCGCCTGGCCGAGCCCTACGCCGGCGGATCCCGCGACAGCCTCGCGCGACCGAACTCGCTTGCTCTGGCAGGACACATGTTGTTCGCGGAGCTTGCCGAACGCACCGGCGATGCGCGTTATAAGCAGCTGGCCCTTAAAGCTGCCTCTTACGGCTTCACCGAAACGGGCGAGATGCGTGAAGCCGTTCCCTTCCACGGCGAAATGAGCGACTCCATCTTCATGGACTTTTCCACACTGACGAGAGCCGGCAAACTCAGCGGCGAAACGAAGTATTTCGACATGGCTTTGCGACACCTGGCGTTCATGCGAAAGCACGTCGAACGGCCTGACGGTCTCTTCCGGCATTCTCCGCTAAATGATGCGGCCTGGGGACGCGGGAACGCGTTCTCCGCGTTTGGTTTCACATTCGGTCTCGGCGATTTCCCGAAAGATCATCCGGCGTACAAGGGACTCCTCCAGTCGTACCAGGCTTTCATGTCGAAGCTGGCAAAACTTCAAGATGAGGATGGTCTCTGGCGGCAGGTCCTCGATCATCCCGGCTCGTATCCCGAGTTCTCTTCCACGGCGATGTTCGGCTTCGCAATGCTTCGCGGCATCCGTAATGGATGGCTGGATGGCGCCACATATCAGCCGGTCGTGGACAAGGCCTGGCGCGCTGTTCTCACGCGAAGCGGTCCGGACGGCGTGTTCATGGATATTTCCGAATCGACCAACAAACAGCCGAACTACGACGACTACCTTCACCGCGCCGCGATCCTCGACAGAGACCCGCGCGCCGGCGCGATGGCATTAATGTTCGCGACGGAGATGGCCGGACTGAAATAGCTTCACGTTGACAACGGGAATCCTCTCGTTATATCAGTTGCGCACAAATTCGATTAAACAAGGATCTTTGAGCGGCCCACACACTTTGGGATTTGGAGGAATAGATGAGAAGACTCGCCATATCTGCACTGCTGGTTTGTCTGGTCTTGGGAATTAACGCATTTGCGCAAACCGGTATCAACGCGACACTCAGCGGAAGCGTGTCCGACCCGACAGGGGCTTTGATCCCCGGCGTTGAAGTCACCGCAAAAAATGTCGCTACCGGAGTCTCTTCGAACTCGGTTACGAACGAGAGCGGAACGTACCGGTTCCCCAGCCTTCAGCCGGGCAATTATGAAGTCAATGCCGCGCTTCCCGGTTTTCAACAGCAGACGTTCCGCCTGACTCTCGGGACATCTCAGCAGATCCGGCAAAACTTCACGCTTCAAGTCGGAGCAGTGAGTCAGGTGGTTGAAGTGACGGTCGCGGCGGATGAACTGCTGACCGCATCCACCGCGTCGGTCGGAACGGTTCTTCCGTCCAATCAGCTTATAGAACTCCCACTGGTCTCGCGAAATGTAATGGATCTCGCGATGACGCTGCCGGGTGTTACTGGCGAAGGTGGTTCGACCAGCACCTTTGGCGGCATATCGGCCAACGGCTCGGCTAACGTCGGCATTTCGCTTGATGGCGTGACGATGAACACCGGCCGCCATACGCAGGGGCTCAAGACGACCTTTTTCGTCAATCCGGACATGATCGATGAAATGCGCGTCACAGTAGCGCCGGTGGATGTCGAAGGCCGAGGCGCTGCCCAGGTCCAGATGCGCGCGCGAACCGGAACCAATCAGTTCCGTGGAGCAGCGACGTGGAACGTCCGGAACTCGGCGCTGAACGCCAACTCCTGGTCGGCCAACCGGCTCGGCTCGAGCCCGATCTGGTACAACCGGCATCAGACGACAGCGAGCGTTGGCGGACCCGTTATCAAGGGCAAAACGTTCTTTTTCGCTCTGTACGACAGGGCGGACCAACGCCAGAAAGAAAGCGTGAACGGACTGGTCCTGACTCCGCTGGCCCGCCAGGGCATTTTCCGGTTCTTTCCGGGCGTCAACAACGGCAATGCGGACACCACGCCCAGCGGCACCGGCGCAACGCGCATCGCGCCTGTGGTCGATAAACTTGGCAATCCTCTGGCCGCGCCTGTCGGAGCAACCGGCCCGATGCAAAGCTTCAACGTGTTTGGCGACGCCCTCAATCCTGGCGATCCTCTACGTCGTCGGATGGATCCCAGCGGATACATGACCAGCTTCCTGGGGGTGATGCCGCTGCCGAATGCCTACGACGGCGGGGTTGGCGATGGCCTGAACACGGCAACCCACCGGTGGGTGCGCCGCACTGTCGCGGGTTCCGCCGGCGGCACCGGAGAGAATCTGGACGCCTACAACCGGAAACAGATCAACATCAAGATCGATCACCATTTCAATCAGAATCATCGATTGAGTGGAAACTGGGTTCGCGAAAGCCATTACACGGACAACAACAATCTCTCGAATTGGCCGACGGGCTACAACGGCCAGCTCCGCGAGAATCCTCGAGTCCGGTCGCTGAATTTCACGTCGACACTCTCGCCGAACCTTTTGAATGAATTCCGGTATGCCTACCGGCTGACGACCTTGCACTGGGATTCCGCCATCGTGACGCCTGCGGTCCAGGAAGAGGCGATAAAGTACCTGCCGGTGATCAACGGATATCCGGTTTATGTCCGTCCGACGCTGTTCAACTTTCCGAACCATGTGCTGGGCTCCTCCGGCGATTTCGGAAACACGAGCCCGTTGACGACGGTCAACAACAATGTGAGCTGGACAAAGGGCGCGCATGCGTTCAAAGGTGGCATCGAGTTCCGTTACGCCAATACGGCCGGCTACCAGCCGACGCCGGTCACCAGCGTGACGTTCGGTCTGATCCCCACCATTACCGGTGGAGCAGGCGACAATCCCGTCCGAGGCATTGATCAGGTGAGCAATCTGCTCACAAATAACATCACGCTTGCGCAGAATCTGCTGCTTGCCCTTTCGGGCTCGGTCGCGAGCACTTCGATGAGGTTTGAGACCTGGGAACCCACCGATACGAAGTTCCTGGACTACAAAGAGTCCTACAACCATCCCAGCAATCCGAAGGATACACGCGGGAAGATCCGCGAGAATCACCAGAACGAGTTCAACTTCTTCTTCAAGGACGATTGGAAAGTCAGCCCGAACCTGACTCTGAACCTCGGTATTCGTTGGGACCTGTATCGCGTTTCGGATTTCCGCAGCGGAACGGGCGCGAACTGGACTCGCGGACCTATCGATGGGCATGCCGGATACTTCGGAATTTCCGGTCGCAACTTCGGCGAGGCATTCCATTCCGGCGGTGGAGTGAAATCGGACCCGACAAGGGTCGTCCTGATCGGCAGGGACAGCAAGTATCCGGATATGGGTATCTGGCCCACCGACAGGAACAACTTCTCGCCGGCCATTGGCTTCTCCTGGGCTCCCAGCTTCGGCGGTAAAGACAAGACGACCATTCGCGGCGGATTCCAGGCCGCACATCTGCTGCCGGGGAACAGCCTCTCCTGGATCGACTCCGATTCGGGCAGACTGCCGGGCCTGGAATACAACGCAATCGAATCCGGTGGAGCGGCTTACAGAGATTTTTCCAACGTGACGTTCCCGCTCGCGGTTCCGACCAGCATTCCGGAAGTCGTCGTCCCTTCGTTCCAACGATCGTTCATGCAGAATTTCTTCTCTCCGGATTACGTGACCCCGTACATCATGACCACCACCCTGGGGATAACGCGATCGTTGCCGGGTGGCTTGATTGCGGACGTGCGCTATGTGGGCACGCGAGGCGTCAAGCTCCACTCGTCGATCAACTACAATGAGCCCGATTTCCGCATGAACGGATTGATGGGTGCGCTCAACGTGACGCGCGCCGGCGGCGACGATCCGATGTTCGACCGGATGTTCCGCGGCTTGAACTTCGGCACCGCGGCGGCTCCGCTCATCGTCGGGACCCAAATCACCGGTTCCGAGGCGCTGCGTCGAAATGCGACGTTCCGGACGAACCTCGCGAACGGCGATTTCCGGGCAGTTGCCAATTCATTGAACACCGCCAATATCGGAGTCAACATTCCGGCCGGTGAAACCATTGCCGGCGCAACACTCCGGTCCAGCGGATTGTTCCCGGAGAATTTCATTGTTGCCAATCCTCAGTTCGGAACGATGGAAATGCGGTGGAATGCCGAAAACTCCCAATACCATTCCATGCAGACCCAGGTCACCAAGCGAACGGCCAGCGGCATGACATACCAGGGAACCTGGACGTGGAGCCGTTCAACCGGCGCCGGCACCGCAGCATCTACGGGCGGTGGACCGACGGCTACTTATCGCGATTTCCTCAACCGGCGCGCCGACTACAGCGTTCACACCTTCCACCGGCTTCACGATTTCCGCGGCTACGGCACGTACGAACTGCCGTTCGGGCCGGGCAAGTTGCTCGGTGGAAATTCCAGCGGGATCGTGGCGCGGCTGATCGAGGGCTGGCAGTTCGGCACGATTTTCAACTTGACGACCGGATCGCCCCTGAACGTTGGCGCAGGTACCACGATCAACACGACCGGAACCCCCGACCTCGTAGGCGATTTCCCGCGCACGGGTAAAGTGGTTTGGGACGGAACGACGTTCGGGAACTACTTCTCGGAACCGTTCTACCGAGTGACCGATCCGGCATGTCAGGGAGTCCCGGCAGGCGGCGCAGCAAACCTGCGAAGCTTCTGCACCAACAGCGCCATCTCCACCGACTCCGCAGGTCAGAACATCATCCTGCGGAATGCGGCGCCTGGACAGTTGGGCTCGCTTGGTTTGAGACCGATCTACGGTCCGGGAAGCTGGGACTTCGATGCGAACCTTCAGAAGAGGATCCGCATTGCGGAAACCAGAAGCCTGACCGTTCGTATTAACGCCAGTAATATTCTCAATCATCCGACTCCGGGGAATCCCAACCTGAATATCAACTCCGGCACGTTCGGCGAAATCACCACCAAGACCGGTAGCCGAACGCTTTCAGGTCAGCTCCGCCTGGAGTTCTAACAACCACAGAGGCACGGAGACACAGAGAGGGCCGCACCGACTAACACCCGGTGCGGCCCTCTCTGTGTCTCCGTGTCTCTGTGGTTAGTCCGTTAGTCGGTGACTCCTTTGTTGTCGGGCGTCATCGTGAATTCCATTTCACCCAGCGGCTGGATCTGAGCCTCGTCATACACCTGGACTTTCCAGACACCCGGCCTCACAGGCAGCGTCTTCGAACTGCGCACCCGGAACTTCGGCGAAGCTGAAGCGGTCATCCTGACGATCGCCCGGGCTCCTTCGATGTTGCGTTCTTTCAACCACGCCATCTCCGACTCATCGGCATCGCGAAGCGTCTTTGTCGCCGTGTCGTAGACCGTGACTGCGCCCACAGTCTTGCCGGAAATCCAGACGTGATAGATTGCTTCGTCCTTCGATGTCTTGACAGCTGTCAGAAACAACAGCGATCCGACCTTCGGATCCACCTGCACCGATTTGCCTTCGATTCCCTTTCCGACCACGCAATCACGCGATATCGCGTCATAGTAAGTAGCCGGGCAAAGCTTCATCGAAACCAGATCCGCCGAATAGCTACTTGCGGCGAACACCATAATCATCAACAACCCCACAAACATGCGTGACATCTTGTTCTCCTTGTTGGGAAGCTTTTTGCTCCCCGTTGCGCTCGATAAACGCAAAGGAACTACCAAAGGCAACCTGCTGCGACACCCTGGCGGCGCTGTCTAGAGCATGCTGGGTTTAGCGGAATCCCGCTGCTGGCGCGGGTTTCCGGCGAATGAGTGCAGGAAGTAAAAGCATGGAGTTCCTACGCGTTTTAGAATGGTGCAGGCACGGAGGAATGATGAACCGAATCTCTTCAACGGCAACGCGCTCCGATCACCAGCGGATATGCACAATCACGGAAGCCCTGATCGACCAGAAGGCGGCGGATGCGCGCAACGGCGCCCGGCGCCGCGAAATCCATACGTTTCATCAGGATGACGCCGATCCGCTTCAGCGGATGCTCAACGCGATGCAGCCTGGAAGCTATGTGCAGCCGCATCGACACGCGGATTCGAAAGCCGAGGGTTTCGTGTTGCTTCGCGGCTCCGTCGGGTTCGTCGCAATGGATGACAACGGTCATGTCGAAGACGCCGGCCTTGTCCTTATCAGCCGCGAATCCGGAAACATCGGCCTGGACTGCCGGGGCGGCACGTGGCACACGTTTTTTGCCCTTGAGCACGATACCGTCATTTTCGAGATCAAGACCGGGCCCTTCGATGCGAAGACCGATAAGCAGTTCGCCGAATGGGCTCCTGCGGAAAACACGACTGAGGCTTTGGTATACCTGGCGGAACTGGAGGATCGGATCCGGCGCCGCTTTCAACTGGGGAGGCGAGAATGGGAAATTCCAAGTTAGCGATCGGAAGACCGGATGCGTCCGAGTTTTCGGATTATCAGATCGGTTACGTCGACAAGGTGACCGGTTCCGACATTATGAGTTTTCTTCAGACACAGCTCGACTCGATGATCTCGCTGCTGAGCGGTCTTGACGAAAGCAAGGCGAATTACAAGTACGCGCCGGACAAGTGGAGCGTGAAGGAACTCGTCGGCCATATGACGGACTCGGAGCGTGTCTTTGCATACCGCGCTCTGACTTTCGCACGCAACGACGCCACGGCGCTGCCGGGCTTCGATCAGGATCCGTGGGTGAAACAGGCGAACCACTCCCTTGTGCCTTTCCAGGATCTTCTCGACGAGTTCACGCATGTCCGTCGCTCGACGGTTCGTCTGTTCGGTAATCTCGACGCCGACGCCTGGATGCGTAGCGGCACGGCGAACAACCGCCGGATCACCGTTCGGGCGCTGGCATATGTAATCGCGGGTCATGCTCAGCATCATCTGGAGATCCTGAAGTCGCGATATCTGGGGTGAAAAATGGGTATTCGGGGTAATTCAGGGACGGTCGCCACTAGTGTCCGGTTCGTCATTTTCAAAAATGATATAAGCCCAATCAGAGCAGTAACAAGCCGCCAAAATCGGTTTGACGCGATTTGAATTCAGCTGGAAATAATTCCTGCAATTCATGCTC